>OKRW01000046.1_pt1 | contig 108000 bp, 95 predicted proteins | sample 1601151 | NCBI WGS metagenome assembly OKRW01 (sample SAMEA3541471, study PRJEB24748) | human gut metagenome | biome: human gut; feature: human-associated habitat; material: faeces | place: China | collected 2012 | reverse complement strand
ATACGGCAGGAAGAGGTTCAAGGTGCACCCCGGGGCGGTCAACGAGGCCGACGTGCCCAACGTCGTCGCGCGCGGCTTCGGCGGCAGGGCGCCGCGCACCCATATATGCAGCGACCTGACCTACGTGCGCGTCGGGGCCTCGTGGAACTACGTCTGCCTGCTCGTCGACCTCTACAACAGGGAGATCGTCGGCCACTCCGCCGGGCCCAGGAAGGACGCCCGGCTGGTCAAGTCGGCGTTCGCGACGCTCTCCTTCCCCATCTCGGACATCGAGGTATTCCACACGGACCGCGGCAGCGAGTTCGACAACGCCGAGATCGACCTGATGCTCGAGGCCTTCGGCATAGAGAGGTCGCTGTCGGCCAAGGGCTGCCCCTACGACAACGCCGTCGACGAGTCGACCAACAGGATACTGAAGGCCGAGCTCGTCCACCGCGAGACGTTCGGCACGACGCGCGAGCTCCGGGCCAAGCTCTCGGACTACGTGCACTGGTACAACAACTTCAGGATCCACTCGACGCTGGGCTACATGTCTCCGGTCGAGTTCAGGGAGGCGGGGCTGTCCCTCCCGGAATCGTCCAAATAGGTGTTGCCAATCCAGTGCGGGCCCCTCTCGCAGCGCTGTCTACACTCCGCTGACTAGTTGCCCAGCAGCCTCGCCAGCAGTTCGGCCTCTTCCTCCGGCCAATACCCTTCTTGAGTTTCGGCTCGGATTGCCTCGAGCGCTTCCTGCTTGGGGCAGGGGCCGGGCCCATATACAAGCTCTTCCAGCCTGTTGCACGCAAGCGCGATGTTCACGCACTGAAGAACGTCGGGCGGAGGGCCCGTTGGGTAGTCGCCGCTCTTGAGCGTGCTGTGGTGATATCGGACGATTGCTTCGACCAGCTCGTCGTTCAACCCGCTGATAATCTCCAGACCGCGAATGGTGTGTTCGTTTAAATTGGGGTCGGTATCATCTTTATGGGCAATCTCGTCGCTGCATGCGATAAAGCCGATATCCCTCAACATGATTCCTAGGCGCAGCTTTTCCGTGGCTTTGTCGGTGACGGCGGAGACCATGGCCAGGTGTTCTGCAAGGTTGGCGCATCTTCTACTGCTTGCGACAGATCCTGGGCGTCTGTGTTCCAAGGCAGTCAAAAAAGCGGTGATCGCGCTGTTGATCGGAATCATTTTAGAAGTGTCTTCACTAGCTGTGAGCAGGGCCTTTATCCTCATAATGAGTTCGACGTGCTTAAATGGCTTTGTCAAAAAGCCATTAGCTCCCGCCTCGATCGCCCTAAAGCGGTGCGAGTCCTCGTTGAGAACGGTGAGCATGAGGATTGGCAGGTTGCGGAATTGCGGCATTGAGCGCAAGCGTTCGCAAACTTGAAATCCGTTGAGACCGGGAAGCATGACATCAAGCAAGGCGAGATCTGGATTTTCACGTTCTGCAACTTCGAGAGCCTGCTCGCCATCAACGGCCGAAACAACGTCGTACTTATAGTTCTTTAAGACCTCTGTGGTAAGAATCAAGCTCGGTGCGTCGTCCTCAACAACCAAGATTTTCTGCATTATCATCCTCCTTTGTGGTCTCGGCATCCATGGGCAAAATCATATGGACTGTGGTTCCCCCTCCGGCGGTATCTTCAATCCATACGCGTCCGTGATGCAGGGATACGATACTTCTTGTGATAGCAAGGCCAAGCCCGACGCCTTCGTATATGCGCGTATAGCTATTGTCGGCTTGCTCAAAGGCAAGGAATACCTGTTCCTTCATGTCATCTTCGATGCCGATGCCATTGTCGATAACCTTGATTTCAACCATGTCGCCCTTAGCCGAGCAGCAGGCGACTGTAATGGATCCGCCGTGCGGCGTGAACTTAATGGCATTGGCGATGAGATTGATGAGCACCTGACGCATCTTGGACTCATCCCAGCGTACAGCCAAATTGCCGTTAGGAAGGGAGATGACCTCAGCCAGAGCCAGGTCTTTCTCATTTGCCTGGGGATGCATGGTTGCGGCAGTGTCTTCGATGAAGCGCTTGAGGTCGACATCGGTATACGTAACCTTGTTTTTATTAGTATCGATCCGTACAAGGTCAAGCAGGTCGTTGATCAATCCAAGCAGATGATTGCCGCTCTGGATGATGATGCCGACGTAATCATGCTGCTTCTCGTTCATCTTGCCGGCAAGTCCATCCTGAAGAAGCGATGAGAAGCCGATGATTGAGTTAAGGGGCGTTCTTAGCTCATGCGAGATATTTGCAAGGAATTGTGACTTATATTGGTTAGTCTCGCGCAGCTCTGCGATGGTGGTCACAAGCTCTTCGGTACGCTTGTCGACTTTTTCTTCAAGTCGCTGATTCTCGCGGGTCAAAGCGTCTGCCATGGCATACAGATCATCGGCTAATTCGGCAAATTCGCGAGGCAGAATCGCGCGGTTGCGAATGCTTTCAAGCTCCGGGAATTCTCCTGTCGAAACAGCCTTGGCGTTGGCCTCAAGACTTGCGATTGGCTTGGTGATGATGCGCGTGAGCACGTTTCCAATCAACGCCGCCGAAAAGAGAATGACAACAAAGGCAATTCCCAGTGTCGTGAGAAGTGATGTAGAGATTCCTGGAATGCTTGTAACGGGCATTCCTACGCCCAAGTTGGCGATGACGTCGCCGGCTTGGTTTTCCATCGATCCGGCAACGACGACTCCGACTTTTCCGTCATCCATCGTTACGACGCCGCGCCAAGTGTCACCATCGTTGACGGCATCGACGAGGCCCTGCATCTGTTGCGTACCGGCGGGATAGAAGAACGCGGAGTCTTCCGTCTGGATATTCGAACAGATTCTCATGCCGTCCGAAGTGCCGATCGAGAGATACGCGTCGGATACGATGGACGAAAAATCGCTGAGCAGCTGTTGATTGTTGTTCAGAAGGTAACCTTCGACGATGGCTCCCATAAATGTGCCGTCCGGCGAGTAAATCGGGTATGCCACAATACGAACGTACGCGTCGTAAAGGGAATGCGTCTCATCGATGTGAATCTCGGCGTTCTCTTTGAATGAGGGATAGCAAACAGAGAGCTCCTGTTTTGAGATGAGCTCCGTGCTGGTGATTGCATCCGTTTGCTTTCCCAAAGTATCGAGGAGTCCGGAGAGGGGCCATTCGGTTCCGGCGGGCTGCGCATTGCTCGCTAGCACGATGCCTTCGCTATCGACGGCGAGAGTGTAGGGGGTTCCCATATCGATGGGCGCACAGCGATCGAGCACCTTGGAGAGCTTCTTCTCATTTCTGTTGGCAAAGTAGCCATTGATGTCCTCATAGGAGAGGACTTCGCTAATGCGCAGAATCTCCGAGGTGTCTTTGAGCTCCATTCGGTCGTAGGCGGTTTGAAGCGCAACCTGAAGGCTGGAAACGGTATTGTCGACGGATGCGGACCTAAGAAGGACCGCGCCGACAATTGCAAAGAGGGCAAGCGCGACCGTCAGGACGAAGGCCATGCTTATGTTGATATAGGTTGAGATCTTCAGACGACGTTTCACAGGAGCTCCAACCCCAAAATCGCCAATTGGGTTCTATTGGTTAGGCCGGTCTTCTTCAGGATGTTCCCGATGTGCAATTTGACGGTATGCTCAGTGATAACAAGCTGATCGGCAATCTGCTGGTTGGAAAGGCCAGTGCAGACGAGCCTGAGCACCTCTCGCTCGCGTTTGGTAAGGCCCTCGAGTATCTCTGCCCGTTGTTCTTGATAGACGCGGTTACCGCTCTCGGGGCCGCTTTCGTTGCCGGCAAAATCAAAAGCGAGCGAGTAGGCGCTGTAGATAACCTTTGCGCGTTCGACAAAGTCGAGACGTCGCTGGTGATCGGTGCCGTTCATGAGGCTACCGAGAGGGTCGGTGCTGTCGCTTGCGCCTTCTCGTGCGGGTTTGCGGTCGACAATCTGCAGATAATACGTGGGGCTTGCGTCTGAAGAAGGCAAGTACTGGGTGGGAACGGTGAGCCTGCCAATGGCGATGAGCTGACCGTAAGGGCAGGTATATACCTGGAAGGGCTCAGGGGCCTTGATGACCCTTTCGCAATATGACTGGCAAAAGCTGTTGGACTCGCAGCGCTTGCTCATGCACATCGGGCTGCCGTTTGACTCGATGGTGAGTCGTTCTTCTGCCTTGCTGTCGAAAAGTCGAATGCTCGCCGAGAAAAATCCGGAGTATTGGTCTTGTACTTGCTGGAGCTTGGCTAGAAAACGCAGCGCGTTATGCTCTTGATCTGCCACTCGGTCTCCAAACTGTGCGTAAGGGCTTGCGATTCTGCCGTACGCGATATTCAATGATTTGAATCATTGCAATTATGTTTCATGGCGCTTTACAGGGAGCATTAAAAACCGTAATGGTGGAATATCGTCGGTAAGTGGACCGCGGTATTTAAAATTGCTTCTCATTTGCACTTTTTGGGGCGTGGCGACAGCAAAACCCTTTGATTGATAGGCGAACCGCAACAAATAGGCTGGTTAACGGGCTTTATAAAACCATCTAGTGGTATTTCTGGCTGAGGTCAGCGTTTTAAGATCTGCAAGGACGGTTTGCAAGATGCTAGAAAAATCGCCTCATCTCCCCCCGATTTTGGCCCGGGTTAATAAAAACCTAAACTAAAGTTCTAAGTTCTTCAAATGCGCTAGGACTAAAGGACTACTCCACAGTAGAAATTCGGCAGAAGTCTGAACGAAAAGCCAATTACAATCGCTTGGTGATTCCTCTGTAATGGAACCTGTCAGACCCGAGGAGCGAATGTCCTCGGGAAGGAAAGCTCTGTAGGAGGAATCATGCAGGAGTCTTTGGTACTAGAGATGCTCGAGACCGGCAAGACCGCGACCTGGCCTGCCGATAGTGGCACTCAGCAAGGCGACGAGTTCGTCGAGAAAGAAGTGAAGGGCGTTCCCTCCACTGACCGCACCAAGCGCATGAAGGAACGCTTCATGAACGCCAAGTGCAAGATGGACATGGAGGCCCCGATCGCTTACACCAAGGCATGGCGTGAGTATGAGGGCAAGCCGCTTTACGTCCGTCGCGGTCTGTCCTTCAAGTACATGCTTGAGCACCTCACTCCGGTTATCCGCGAGGACGAGCTCATCACCATGTCCAAGACCCGCTATGACCGCGGTGCTACCCAGGTTCCGCAGTTCGCTACCGACTTCATGATTTCGTTCCTGACCCAGGCCGAGGATCAGAAGGAAGAGGCTAAGCTCTATTCCGTTGAGGGCGGCGACGAGGCTCATACCGTGGACGAGGAAGGCTGGACCCCCCGTTGGTCAGCTCTTCTCCATCCGTGAGGAAGAAGTCCAGCCGATGCTCGACGTCTTGGACTACTGGAAGACTCGCTGCGTCGAGAACGTCTCCGACGACTGGATGAAGACCGCTTTTGACGGCTATGAGGATTACATCAACGCCAAGAAGGTCGGCCTGTTCCCCGGTTCCGGCCTGCACGCTGGCTGCGACGGCCGTTGGATCCCGGCTTACGACGTCGCTCTGGGTGGCTTCAACAAGGTTATCGAGCAGTGCAAGGAGAACATTGCCAAGACCGTCGTGACCACCAAGGAGGTCGCCGACAAGGTTTTCTTCTGGCAGGGCTGCATCTACGCTTGCGAGGGCGCTATCGCTTGGGCAAACAACTATGCCAAGGAGGCCCGTCGTCTCGCTGAGACCGCCGAGGAGCCCCGCAAGACCGAGCTGCTCGAGATGGCTGAGCGCCTTGAGCACGTTCCGGCCGAGCCTGCTCGCAACTTCATGGAGGCCCTCCAGGCCCTGTGGACCGCTCAAATCCTCGTTATGTCCGACTCCCTCGCTCTGGGCGTTTCCCCCGGTCGTTGGGGCAAGCTTCTCGAGCCTTACTACGAGAAGGATCTCGCAGAGGGCAAGATCACCAAGGAGCAGGCGCTCGAGGCCATGGAGCTCATCCGCATCAAGTGCTCCACCGAGGAGTACATCACTCCGTCCCTGTGGGCAGCAATGGCTTCCTCCAACTCCTTCATGAACATGGCAGTTGGCGGTCTCGACCCCGTGACCGGTCAGTGCACCGACAACGAGGTTGAGGAGCCCATCCTCCAGGCCGGTATCAACATGCCGACCCCGCAGCCGACCCTTTCCATCCTGCTCTCCAACAAGACCAGCGATAGCCTCGCTCTCAAGGCCGCCGAGTGCACCAAGGCCGGCAACGGCTATCCCGCATGGTACAACTATGAGCAGATGGTTGAGCACAACCTCTGGTGCTATGCCGACGAGAATATCACCCTCGAGGACGCCCGCAACTGTGCACTTTCCGGCTGCGTCGAGAACGGCCTCGCCGGCACCGGCCACCCGATCGCTCACCCCGCTTTCTACAACGAGGGCAAGACCATCGAGCTCGCTTTGCACGAGGGCGTTGACCCCCGCACCGGCATCAAGGTCATGGAGGGCATCAAGCCTGTCAAGACCTATGACGATCTGTGGAACAACTTCGTGACCCTCCGTGAGCACTTCATGAAGGTCTACATGCGCTACTGGAACGAGGTCGTGGCCTGCCAGCGCGATATCCACCCGAAGATCATGGGCTCCATCCTGATGCATGACTGCATCGAGAACGGTCGCCCGGTCGACAACCTCGGTTGCCGCTACAACGCTTCCGTTACCCTTCTTGACTCCGGTACCGTCAACGTCGTTAACGGCCTCGCCGCTATGAAGAAGCTCATCTGGGATGACAAGAAGTACACCATTGACGAGTTCATGGATGCTATGGACCACAACTTCGGCTTCGTCCTCGGCGCCGAGAAGGGCAACTTCTCCATGCTCAACCAGGAAATCGATCCTGAGAAGCACATGAAGTACGCTCAGATTCACCGCGACATCCTCAACGCCCCGAAGTTTGGCAACGATGACGACTATGTCGACGACATCTTTGTCAAGGTGTGGCAGGACTACGATCGCGTCACCGGCTCTGAGACCACCTACAACGGCTACAGGTGGATCACCGCTGCTCTGTCCATCTCCGCTCACGGACCTCACGGCCGCGTGACCGGCGCTACTCCGGACGGCCGCCTCGCTGGCGTTACCCTCTGCGACGGCATCCTCTCCGCTTCGCCTGGTACCGACGTCAACGGCCCGATTGCTCTGATTCGCTCCGGCGTTAAGCTTGACTCCACCCCGTTCGCCTCGGTGCAGCTCAACATGAAGTTCCATCCCTCTGCGATTCGCGGCGACGAGGGCTCCAAGAACTTCGTCGAGTTCATCCGCAGCTACTTCCGCATGGGTGGCTATCATGTCCAGTTCAACATCGTCGACTCCAAGATGCTCCGCGATGCTCAGGACAAGCCGCAGAACTATCGCGATCTGATGGTCCGCGTTGCAGGCTTCTCCGCCTACTGGAACGAGCTTGGTAAGCCCATCCAGGACGAGGTCATCGCTCGTACTGAGTACGAGAGCCTCTAAGCGTTGCATAAGTGTGGCGCCCGGTGTGTTTGGACGCTAGCCGGGCGCCACCTTTTGAGCACGCTCTCATCTATCAACGGGAGATACCGCCCCTGTCTTGGATCGAGCGCTTCTCCCATCCTACCCCTAGGAGTAATAGAGATGGAAGCGAATTCTAACACCGGGAATTCCAATCTGAAATTCTCCGGTTGGTCTGTTACCGTCGCCGCCGTCGTCATTGTGCTTTGCCACATGATGGTTCGCGGATCCTTTGCAACTCTCATCCAAGGCATGTGCGCAAGTACTGGTTGGTCTACGGGTGTTGTTTCTCTGGGCTCGTCCCTCTTCATGGTCTTCTACGGAATCTTTGCATTCCTGACCGGTACTTATATCAATAAGCTCGGTCCCCGCAAGACCTACCTGCTCCACGGCTGCATCATGGCTGCCGGCCTGTTCCTTTGCAGCTATTCCACTGAGCCTTGGCAGTACTGGCTCTTCTACGGCGTCATCGCTGGTATCGGCTCCGGTGCTTTCTGGGCCCCCGTTACCTCGATGGTTCGTCAGTGGTTCATCGATAAGCTCGGTATCGCGATGGGCCTTACCACCGCTGCCGCCGGCGCTGCTATGTGCCTTGGCCCGATCGTGTCCATGAACCTCATCGCTGGTCAGTCCTGGCAGACGATGATGAGGGTCTTCGCAATCATCCTCATCGTCGGCATCGGTATCGCTTCTCAGTTCACCATCATGAAGCCCGAGGACGTGGGCCAAAAGCCGCTCGGTTTCGACGCATTCATGGCTCGCCAGGCCGCTGCTTCCGAGGGCACCGAGAAGAAGGCCGAGGAGTTCTACGTCCCCTTCAAGTGGGCTGTTAAGCACAAGGCTTTCTGGATTCTCTCCATCCTGTGGTTCTGCTCCAACTTTGCCGAGTTCATCGTCTTCTCCCACGCCATTCAGTACACCACGGGTGACCTGGGTTATGACAAGATGACCGCCACGTACATCTACTGCCTGATCGGCCTGGTCTTTATCTTCAGTGCTATCGCAGTCGGCGGTTTCACCGATAAGCTCACCGCCAAGATGGGCGATCCCCTCAAGGCTCGCAAGCGCGTCTTGACCTTCTCGTACATCGGCTGCGCTGCCATGGCTCTTTGGCTGAACTACGGCGTGCGCCTGACCGCCGATGGTGGCAGCGCAGTCTGGGCCTTCGTCGTGTACGCAGTTGTCTTTGGCTTCTTCTACGGCATCTACATTCCGTCGATTGCCGGTACGGTCGGTGTTGTCTTTGGCCGCAAGGAAATGCCGCAGTGCTGGGGCCTCGTCTCCCTCATCGGCATGGCCGGTGGCGCAGGCCTTGGTCCGTACATCGCAGGCTTCCTTCGCGACGTTACGGGCAGCTACTTTGTCGCCATTTGGCTGGCAACGATCTTCTACCTGCTTGCCCTGGTCTTCGTGAACATCGTCAAGCAACCCACTCGTGAAGAGGTTTGGGGAGAGTAGCAACAGACTACATCCTGCCCCTCTGGCGCACCCGGGCAGACTGCTCGGGTGCGCTTTTCACTAGCAGCCCTGATCTGGAAGGAACAAATGATGAAGACTGAAGACGGTAAGCTCCAAGCGATGATTTTTGATGTCCAGAGCTTTTCTACCCATGATGGACCCGGCATCAGGACGAACGTCTTCTTCAAGGGTTGTACGCTGCGCTGTCCCTGGTGTGCAAACCCCGAATCCCAGAAGGGCACCCCACAGCTCCTCTACACCAAGATGAAGTGCGTGGGCTGCATGTTCTGCGCCAAGGTCTGCCCCCATGGCGCAGTGACTGCGGTGACGGACCCCGAGGAAATCGCCAAGTACGGCCATGTTCGCCACGATCGCTCGAAGTGCGACAAGTGCACCACTCATGAGTGCGTGAACGCTTGCTTCCAGGAAGCGCTCTCGGTTGCCGGCGAGCTCATGACCGTCGATGACGTTATGGCAAAGATCGACCGTGATTCGGTTGTCTACGGAGCCAAGGGCGGCGTGACCGTTTCCGGCGGCGACCCGCTGCTTCACCCCGATTTCCTCGAGGAGCTTCTCCGCAGGTGTCATGAAAAGGCATATAACGTTGTTCTTGAGTCCGAGCTTTGCGTTCCGACCGAAAACCTCGAGCGCGTGATGCCCTACATCAACCTGTATTACACCGACTGCAAGGTCATCGATCCCGAGGCGCACAAGCGCATCATGGGAGCGAGCAACGATGTGATCCTCAAGAACCTGCGCTTGATTGGCGAGCGTTGCCCCGAGCGCATGGTGCTCAGGACTCCCATCATCCCCGGATATACCGATTCGGACGAAAACATCGACGGTATCGCGAAGTTCGCCGCCGAATGCCACTTCCCGACGATGAACATCCTGCCCTATCACAAGCTTGGCGTTACCAAGCATGAGCGCTTGGGTTCGACGTACCTGCTTCCCGATGTTCAGCCGCCCAGCGATGCGCGCATGCGCGAGCTGGCCGATATCATCGAGAGCCACGGCGTGAAGTGCATCATCAACTAGGTTAAGACTGGAGACCAACATGGATATCAAAGATTTTTACCGTGAGGTTGACGGCATCTACGCCAACGAGGACTGGGAAGCTGCAGAGGAGCTGTTCAACACTGCGATGGAGCAGACGGTTGGCAACCCCGAGATGCACGCCGTTGTCCAAAACGAGATGGGTGTTTGCTTTATGAAGCGCGGCATGCATCTCGAGGCGATCGACGCTTTGTCCAACGCTGCTGCTTACTTTGCTTCTGCCCACGGCCCAAAGAGCAATGAAGTCGTGAGCATCAAGACCAACCTTGCACGCGTGTACAGCGCCATGGCCGAGCATCAGAAGGCGCGCGAGATCCTCATGGAGCTCTGCGAGGTGTTGGGCGAGGACCCCAGCCCGTTGCTCTACGATGCCTGCGTCGGTATTGGCCATGAGTCGCGCCTGATGAGCGATTTCGAGACCGCGATCACGTATCTTGAACGCGCAAAGGAGGTCGCACGTGCTTACGGCCAGGGCGAGCCGCTCATCGCCTGCCTCTTTGATTTGGGCGCCGTGCAGTTCGAGCGCGGTTATCGCGGCGAGGCCGTAAACGCCCTTTCGGAGGCGCTGGACCTTTGCAGGCAGCAGGGCATTCTCGATACCGAGTTTGGCCAGGGTGTCCAGGCGTTCTATGACGAGATGAGCAAGTCCGCTTGCTGCGGCTGCTCCAGCTCGCTCGCTCAAGATCCCATCACTATCGAAAACGAGTAGCTCTCACTTTCTTTACGTATAGTGTTTGGCGGCCTTCCCCGAGTTTGCGCCGTGTCCCTCTTTTAGGCTTCTTGCTTCGTGGGCAGACCTCCATTCTGCTATATCTTAAAGCGCAGGCGTGATCGTGCATGTACCTCGCACGGTCACGCCTGCCTCATTTTGTATGGGGTGCCGGTGATGGTGCTGGATTTGCTTCGATGCCCTTCATCATTCTTGTATGCCCACCCCGTAGCTCCTCTTGAGTGGATACAATAGACAAATGGTTCTATTTGATTGCCAAAGGGGGTCGTGATGGCAGAGGCCGGCGTCGGCGTCGATATTGTTCAGATTTCTCGCATGGAGCGTATCCGCCAGGTTACGCCTGGGTTCTTCGCTCGCGTTTTCACGACCGAGGAAGTTGAGTTTTGCGAAACCTCCTCTCGCCCCATGGCTCAGTATGCTTGTCGCTTTGCTGCCCGCGAGGCGGTGCTCAAGGCGCTGGGCACGGGCTTTAAGGGCATTGGTCGCAAGGATGTTTCGGTTACGGCTGGGCAAAATGGCCGTCCCGCGGTTCTTTTGGTCGGACGGGCAAAAGAGCTGGCGGAGGAGCGCGGCATTGTTGAGTTTGCGCTCTCGCTTTCTGCAACGGGCGATCTTGCCATCGCCAATGCCATGGCCCTGACCGAAGAGACGCGCCCTAAGGCAAAACAGACCGCACAGGATGAAAAACAGCGCATCGCGCAATCGTTTAGGGAGGCGCGCTCGGTTCTCGACGAGCTCGAGCGCGTCCAGAGCGGCGATGAGGCTCTTGAGAATGAGGAGCGCTAGATGAAGCCGATTTTGAACATCGAGGAAGTTACTCGACTCGAAGACATTATCGAGCGCGAGGGCACTTCGAAGGCAGAGCTTATGGAGCACGCAGGAGAGCTTCTCGCTTCGGTTGTCGAAGCCGAGCATCCAAGCCGTGTGCTCGTGTTGACCGGTTTTGGCAACAACGGCGGTGACGGTTGGGTTGCTGCGGATATTCTTCAGCAGAAAGATATCCATGTCGATGTTGTCTCGCCGGTCGATCCGAGTGAGATTCCAAGTGCCCTTGCACGTCATGTCGCTCGCCGCACCGCTGGCCGTGACGTCAACGTGGTCATTGGTCCCTCGCGCGACGAGCTGATGGAGCTTGGCGAGCAGGCGGACGTGATCGTCGATGCCATTTTGGGGACGGGCTTTCACGGCGCGCCCCGTCCTCCTTTTAGCATTTGGATTCCAGCCGTAAACGAACTGTCTTCGTTTGTTGTTTCCGCCGATGTTCCCTCGGGCCTCAACGCGCAGACGGGCGTTGTCGAGGACTGCTGCATTCGTGCCGACAAGACGCTGACGATGCTTGCCCCTAAGATTGGTCTCTATAGTGGTGACGGCCCCGAGTACGTGGGCGACATCCAGGTAGGCGAGCTGTACGACAAGCTTGACGAGGTGATTGGCGACGTCGATCACGCAGCCGAGATTGTCCAGGCAGGCGACCTCATCGACTACATCACCGGTCTTCCGGCTTCAATTGACAAGTATTCGCGTGGCTCCGTTCTGGTAGTTGCAGGTTCTGCATCTTACCCCGGCGCTGCCATGATGGCGGCGAAGGCGGCGGCGCGTGCCGGCGCGGGGTATGTGGCGGTGGCCGCCCCCGATGCTTGCGCCAACCTTATTCGCATGGCGCTTCCTTCGGTTCCGGTTCATGCTATTCCGTCCGATTCTCGCGGTGCGTTTGGCGCGGCCGCCCGCTCCATCGTGTGCGAGTTTGCAAAGAAGTACGACTGCGTGCTGTGCGGCCCTGGTATGACGACAAGCGCGGGCTGCATGCAGGTTGTGACCGGCCTGCTTGAGCTCGATGTTCCTCTGGTGCTCGATGCCGACGCCCTCAACTGCCTTTCGCGCATCGCAATCGATGGCATTGAGAAGACCCCTGACATGTATCGTCGCGAGGCGCCGCTTATTATGACCCCGCACTATCGCGAGCTTTCGCGCTTGGTGGGGGAGGAGGACGAGGTCTACGATCTGGGCACCGCTATCGATGCCGCCCAGAAGATTTTGTGGGCCGGCGGTTCGGACAACATGGTTATCGTCTGCAAGGGGCCAACCACGGCGGTTGTTGGTGTCGAGCGCGTTTTGATTCCCGCAAGCGGTCCTGCCTCTCTTGCCACGGCGGGCTCGGGTGACGTTCTTGCCGGTATCATTTCCGGCACCATCGCCACGCTCCATGCTGAGGTTGACGTGTGGGAGCTCGCTCTTTCCTACGCAGTCTCGATTCATTCGTATACCGGTTTTGCCGCTGCTGCCGAGTATGGCGAGAAAAGCGTGATCGCCACGGACCTTATTGACTATATCGGCGAAGCCATGCAACTGGTGGAGAACGAGGCGCTTAAGGACTTGGGCGTGCTCGATTCCGAAGGGGAGTAAGATGGCCATCTCAAGGTTGCCGCAAGACCGCTGGTCCTGGGTCGAGATCAACCAAGGTGCGCTGCGTCGCAACACGCGCGCATTTAAAAACCTGCTGAACCCACGTCAGCGCTTGTGCTGCGTGGTCAAGGCCGACGCTTACGGCCACGGTGCCGTTGCCTGCGCCAAGATCATGTATGCAACCGGTGCCGATATGTTTGCCGTCGCCACGGTTAAAGAAGGTATCGAACTGCGCGAAGGCGGCATCGTATCGCCCATCCTGCTGTTGAGCGAGCCTCCTGCCGAGTCTATCGACCTGCTGCTCGAGCATGACATCATGCCTTCGGTCTATACCTTTGAGTTTGCTCTTGCGTATGGCGAGCGCGCGTCGCAGCTGGGTAAGATTGGCAAGTACCATATGGTTATCGAGACGGGCATGAATCGCATTGGCGTGCATTACGCGGATGTGATCGAGTTCCGCCGTTCGATCCACTTCCATCGCGGTATTCAGTGCGACGGCGTGTTCACGCATTTTGCCACCGCCGACGAGCAGAGCGGTTGGGACTACAAGCTTCAGTGCAAGCGCTTTGACGAAGCAGTTGCTGCCATGAAAGATGCCGGCTTCGAATGCGGCATCGTTCACTGCGACAACACGCCGGCGTCTATCTTGGACCCCTCGACTCATTACGACATGATTCGTGCGGGCATCGGTCTATATGGTCTGCAGCCCTGCGAGACAACGCGTCCGATCTTTCCGCTTGACCCAGTGATGAGCGTTCGCGCTCGCGTAACGCGTGTGGCGCATCCTGCCATGGGCGAGGGCGTGGGTTATGGCTTTACCTATCGCGTGCCCCGGACGCGCGTGCAAATCTGCACGCTGCCGATTGGCTATGCCGACGGCCTCTCGCGCACTCTTTCCAATCGCATGGACGTTCTCTATCAGGGCGAGCGCATTCGCCAGGTGGGCAATATCTGCATGGATCAATGCATGGTCGCCATCTCCGAGACCTCGATGGGCCGCATGCCTGAAGCGAATTACGGGGACGTGATGACCATCATCGGTCGCGATGGCGATGCCGAGATCACTATGGACGAGATGGCGCGCTTGCGCGGCACCATCAACTACGAGGTGGCATGCGGCTTTGGCATGCGCCTCGACAAGGTTTACGTGTAGAGGTCGCTCATGGGTGTCATGCAGATTCCGGGGCACACGCATCAAAAGCCGCGCGAGGTAGCGCTTGATGAGATTCGCGCGGTACTCGGCGACTGCCGTCTGTGCCAGCTGTGCCAAACAAGGACCAAGATCGTCTTTGGCACGGGCAATCCTCATGCACGCGTGATGTTTGTGGGCGAAGCGCCGGGTCGCAATGAAGACCTACAGGGAGAGCCCTTTGTGGGCGCTGCGGGCGAGGACCTCAACGGCATCCTGTCTTTGGCGGGTCTGACGCGCGAAGAAGTCTACATCGCCAACGTGCTCAAATGTCGTCCTCCGGGAAATCGCAATCCGCGTCCAGAGGAAGTGCTTGCCTGCTCGCCGTTTTTGCGTGAGCAGATCCGAAGCATCTGGCCGGACGTTATCGTTACGCTGGGAAATCCCGCGACGCATTTTGTCCTTAAGACCGAGATAGGCATCACGCGCCTGCGCGGGCGTTTTCATCAGATGGGCCACTTTGTGGTCATGCCTACATTCCATCCCGCCGCTGCCCTGCGCAACCCGGAATGGCAAAAGCTGCTGGAACAGGACTTTTGCATGCTGGGAGACTGCCTGGCGCGCCACGCGGCATCCGCGGCGGACAACAACAAAGAACAGGAAGCGGAGAGATAGATGCTCAAACGAATAGAAGCTCTGCGCTATGAGAGTGCATGCGCGGCGGATACCGAGCATCTCGGCGAGCTTGTGGCACCGGCGCTCGCGGATGGCGACATCCTTGTGCTCACGGGCGGTCTTGGCGTGGGCAAGACGCACTTCACCAAGGGCGTGAGCCGTGGCCTTGGCGACGAGCACCCGGTGACGAGTCCCACGTTTGCCCTGATGGCCGTGCATGATGGCGGCAGGATTCCCCTGTTCCATTTTGACCTGTATCGCCTTGAGCATGCTTATGAGCTGGAGGATACCGGCATTTTTGACGTGCTGGGATATGAGGGCGCCTGCCTTCTTGAATGGGGCGAGCAGTTCCAAGACGAGCTGTGCGACGAGTACCTCTCGGTTGTGATTTCGAGAGATGCGGATGACGAGAATAAGCGTACGGTTGTTTTAAAGCCGTACGGTGCGAGAGCAGAAGAGCTGGCTAGGCAGATTGACAAGGCTGTAAAAGATGACGCTGAATAGCAAACGCGCCCTTACCGTGGCGATTGATACTTCGACCGATATGCTGGTCTGCGCCCTGCGCTGGACCGATCTTGAGACGGACGAGGAGCAGATGCTTTCTCGCGACCATATGTGCCGGCGCCACGCCAACGTGGAGCTGGTGAACAACGTGCAGGCGGCGCTTACCGAGGCGGGGTTTGGCATCGCCGATGTCGATGCCATTGTTGTGGGTCGCGGCCCGGGCTCCTTTACAGGCGTGCGCATTGGCATTTCCACGGCAAAGGGTCTGGCCTGCGGAGCAAATGTACCGCTGTTGGGGGCCTCGACGCTCGACGCTTGTGCTTGGACCGCCTGGCGTGCGGGCGAGCGCGGCCTGGTGGGCGTGCTCGCCGATGCCATGCGCGGCGAGGTTTATCCAGCGCTGTATCGCATTGACGAGACGGGCCCACAGCGCCTGTTTGACCGCGAGCGCGTGGTTAAGGCCGCTGTTGCTTTGGACGAATGGCGCGAGCGTGCCGACTGGGCAAAGATTCGTCTGATGGGCGATGGCCTTGTCCGTTATGGCAAACTGCTTGCCGAAGACGAAGCCGCCCGTTGCTTGGAGCGTTCGCTGTGGTGGCCCTCGGGGGAGGGCTTGTTGCGCAGCGAGGCCACGGGTGACGGTGACCCGGCGGGTGTGCTGCCCATCTACACGCGCCTGTCTGATGCCGAGGAAAACGAGCGGCGCCGGTTGGGTCTGGGCGAAAGCGCCCATACCGAGACAACGGGCGTTGCCGACGAACTTGCCGGCAGGCATCTGCAGTATCGTCCCATGGGTGCGGCGGATGCCGAGGGCGCTGCGGCGCTCGACGCATCCTGCTTTGCGGGCGCAAGCCATGAGGCGTGGTCTGCGAAGCTTTTCCTCGATGAGCTGGCGCAAGATCTTCCCGCTCCGCGCTCCTGGTGGGTGGCGCATGATAACGGCCATATCATCGGCGTTGCCGGCGGTATGGTTGTTAACGACGACGTTCAGATTCTGGACGTGGCGGTCGATTCTGCGCATCGCCGCGAGGGCATTGCGCGCAAGCTGCTCTCGCACGTGAGCTACGATGCCCAGATGCTCGGCTGTACCTCGGCATCGCTTGAGGTGGAGGACGACAACGAGGCTGCCCGTGGTCTTTACGAGTCGCTCGGCTTTACCGGCGCCGGCGTTCGCCGCAACTACTATGGTCCGGGTTCGGATGCGCTCGTCATGACGGCGCAGCTGCCGCTTGTGTTGCCCGTGGACGCTGCGTCTCCCGAGCCCACGGCTGCTGCCGTTCGCACCTGGCCGCAACCTGCCGCCGAGCGCGGCGAGGAGCAGGCGGCCGAGATTGCCCGTCGGCAGCTTGTGCTTGCAATCGAGAGCTCGTGCGACGAGACGGCCGTGGCCATCATCGATGCCAAAGGCAACATGCTCGCCAACCAGGTGTCCACTCAGATTGATTTTCATGCTCGTTTTGGCGGCGTGGTGCCCGAGATCGCCTCGCGCAAGCACGTTGAGGTTATCGTGGGCGTGATGGATGCTGCCCTGGAGGAGGCCGCCGAGGCGTTGGGGCTCGACGCTCCCATTGCGCCGACGGAGCTTGCCGCCGTGGGCGTGACACAAGGCCCGGGCCTTGTGGGCGCGCTTGTTGTGGGCGTGGCCTTTGCCAAGGGCTTTGCCGCGGGCGCTGGCTGTCCGCTCATTTGCGTCAACCACTTGGAGGGTCATCTCTACGCGAACCTTCTGGCGCAGCCCGATCTTGAGCCGCCGTTTATCTTCACGCTCGTTTCCGGCGGGCACACCATGCTTGTGCATGTGAAGGCGTGGGGCGACTACGAGGTTTTGGGCGAGACGCTCGACGACGCGGTGGGCGAGGCCTTTGACAAAGTTGCCAAGGCGCTTGGCCTGGGCTATCCGGGCGGCCCCATCATCTCCAAGCTTGCCGAGACGGGCAATCCCCGTGCTATCGATTTCCCCCGTGCGCTCAACCGTCGCGGTGATTATCGCTTTTCGCTTTCGGGCCTCAAAACAGCTGTGGTTTCGTATATTGAGCACGAGACTGCTGCCGGCAATACCCTTCATCTGCCCGATCTGGCAGCATCGTTTGAGGCGGCGGTGTTTGACGTGCAGTACAAGAAGGCCAAGGGCGCTTTGCGCGAGACGGGCTGCCGTGAGTACTGCATCGGCGGTGGCGTCTCGGCCAATCCGCACCTGCGCCGTATGATGATTCAAAAGCTGGGCCGTCAGGGTATTCGCGTGACGGTTCCGCCGCTCAACGCGTGCACGGATAATGCCGCGATGATCGCGGAGGTCGCGCGTCGCAAGTTCAAGGAAGGCGATTTTGCCTCCTTTGACGTGGACGCCGATCCCAATATGACCTTGTAGGTTGCTTGAGCAGGGGCGCTGCTGCTGGCGCCCCCTAGAGGCCGAGAATAAGGTTTTCGAGTTCCTCGGCGCTATCGACCACGTAGTCGGCGCCGGCCTGCTCGAGCTCCTTGCGCCCGCGGAAACCCCAGGTGACCCCTGCAACCTTGATGCCGGCATTGTGCCCCGTCTGAACATCGACATTGGAATCGCCCACATAGAGGGTCTCTTGTGCGCATGCGCCCAGCTGCTCCATTACGTGCAGGGTGATGGGAGCTTCTGGTTTGGGCGGAAACGCATCGATTCGTCCCTGCACGAGGTCGAATGCTTTGGCGCCAAAGTACTTTTCTGCGAGCGGCAGCGCGGCGTCGTGGTCTTTGTTGGTGAGAACGGCAGTGCGCACGCCTGCCTGCTTGATGCGCTCGAGCATGCTGTTTATGCCGGGGTAGACATGGGTGTGGTCTTCTTTGTGCTGAGCGTAGTAGGCGCAAAACTCGTGATAGGTGCGCTCGAACATGGCGGAATCCCCGGCGTACTCGGCGGGCATAAAGCGCTCGACGAGCTTAAGCATGCCGTTTCCCACCTTGTAGCGATAGGCGTCGATGGCAAACGTGGGCCATCCATGCAATTCGCAGACATGATTGCCCGCGCCCGCAAGGTCTTCGAGCGTGTTGAGAAGCGTGCCGTCCATATCAAAAATCACGTGTGTGATGGGCATGGAACCTCCTGGGTTGCGAATTGCGTCAAAGGCCACTGCGGCCGCGCACAGTGTAGCGCAACCGCCGCAAAGAAATCGGGGCACCCGCAGGGGCACCCCGATTCTCAAAACAAAGGACATGTGGACGCAGCCGAGACGCCGCGTGCATTAAATCGTGCGCTTGATCTCCTCGACAAGCTTTTCTTTGGGCAGGGCGCCTACCAGGCGACCGACCTCGGCGCCGTCGCGGAAGATGATGAGCGTGGGGATGGACATGACGCCGTACTTGAGGGCGAGTTCTTCGTTTTCGTCTACATTGCACTTGGCTACGGCGATGACGTCGGTCATGTCGGTTGCAACTTCATCGACCACGGGCGAAACCATGCGGCATGGTCCGCACCAGGGGGCCCAGAAGTCAACGAGCACGGGCTTTGGGTTATTCAGCACGCTGTCGAGATTGGTGGCGGTGATTTCCTGGATTGCTGCCATGGGAAACTCCTTTATACGACGCCCGCTTGGGCGGGTCGGATGTTTATACGATTCGCTTATACCCAAAGACGTGGCGTCGGTAGCGGCGATGTCAAGGTTTATTTGTCACCGTGGCGCTGGTGTGCGGCGCGATAGAATGGACAAGATTGACACTCGGAGGTTTGCACATGCATGCATCGGCACAGATGAAAAAGGCCGCACTCGAAGCCACGCGTCAGGAGCTCGATGCCCTGTGCGCTCGCGGCGTGCGCATGGAGGGCAACGCGTTTTCGCCCATCGTGCTCATCAAAGGCGACCTCAATGAGGAAGAGCGTGCTGGCGGCGCGCTTTTGGGCGGCGCGGACGGCACTGCGCTGCGCGCATCGTGCACGGCTATCGGCTATGCTCCCGAGGATTTTTGCGCGCTCGCGGCCGTTGCGGGCGAGGGGGACGACCCAGCACTTACGCTGGGTGCGACGCTGCCCACGGAGGTGTTCCGCGAGGCCCTGGAGGCGCTTGACCCCGAGGCAGTGCTGCTGCTGGATGCGACGGCGGCAGACCTCATGCGCGAGACCTATGCCGATGCCCTGGTGGCTATCGCCGATTTTGACACCGCGATGCTCAAGCCTGGACTGGTGGCCCATGTGCTGGGTCGTCGTGTATTGGCGCTCGATGGATTCGAGGCCGCGCTGGGCGACAAGCGCGAAAAGCAGCGTATGTGGGCCTATATCAAACAGATCGGTCCCGTAGGCGCTCCGTATTAAGGATGGGTGCGGGGTTGGGCAGCTCCTCGGCAAACGGCCTTCGCCCCACCTTCCCCAATGTGCTGACTTTACAGCTGTCTTGTCACCTGTCTTTACAAGTGGCATACTGTGCCCCCAGATATAGCCTATTCGAGAGGGGCCTACATGGCTGAGGCGCAACTGGCAAGTGCCGCCGATCTGGCGCGCGACATCGAGGAAGGCTTGGCGTCGGCAACGACGGCTACGGAGCGAGCAGCTCTTGTGCCGGAGGAGTTGACCCGTGCCATCGATACGCTTAAGGCCGAGCGCGATGCCGTGATTTTGGCCCACTATTATGTGTCGCCCGAGGTCCAAGCCGTGGCTGACTACGTGGGTGATTCGTTCTACCTGGCAAAACTCGCAAAGTCTCTGCCGCAGCAGACCATCGTTTTATGCGGCGTTGAGTTTATGGGCGAGTCTGCCAAGCTGCTCAATCCCAACAAGACCGTGCTGCTGCCCGAGCCGGGCGCCGATTGTCCCATGGCGCACATGGTTAAGCGCGAGACGGTGGATGCGGCGCGCGCCCAATACGGCGACGACCTTGCCGTCGTGTGCTACGTCAACTCCACGGTCGAGATCAAAAGCTGGTCCGACGTGTGTGTGACCAGCTCAAACGCCGTGAAGATCGTAAGCGAGCTGCCACAAAAGCACGTGCTGTTTATCCCCGATCAAAACCTGGGACGCTATGTTGCCGAGCAGGTGCCGGAAAAGCACGTGATTCTCAACAAGGGCTACTGTCCGCGCCATCACGTTATCACGCCCGAGCAGATTATCGATGTTGAGGAGGCGCATCCCGAGGCACTTGTCCTTGCACACCCCGAGTGCAAGGCCGATGTTCTTGCCGAGGCCGACTACATTGGCTCCACGGCCGGCATCATCAAGTTTGCCGAGCAGTCCGACGCCCGCGAGTTCATCATCGTGACCGTTGCCGGCGTGCTGTATGAGTTGGAGCGCCGCTGCAAGGATACGGGCAAGAAGTTCTTCTTCCCGGCAACGCGTCCTACCTGCGTGAACATGGATATGATTACGCTTGAGAAACTCGTTCGCTGCCTTGAGACAGGCGCGGGCGAAGTACACATTGGCGTTTCGCCTGAGGCGGCCGAGCAGGCAAAGCTCACGCTCGACCGCATGCTCGATTACGCAGCTCGCTAAGGGGCAAATACGATGGAACCTATGGATATGACAAGCGCGAACGTCGAGAATATGGCATGCGACGTGGTGATTGCCGGTTGCGGTGTGGCCGGCCTCTATGCGGCGCTCAATCTGCCCGAGGATACGCAGATCGTGATGCTTTCCAAGGGGCGCGTTGACGAGTGCGACTCCATGCTCGCCCAAGGCGGCATCTGCGTGCTGCCCGAGGGCGATGATTACGAGGCATTTTTTACCGACACACTGCGCGCGGGGCACTTTGAGAACCGCCGCGAAAGCGTCGACATCATGATTCGTTCCAGCCGTACTGTGATCGATGACCTGCTGGCGCTCGGTGTTGACTTTGAGCGCAAGCTGGACGGCACCCTTGATTTTACGCGCGAGGGCGCGCACAGTCGCCCGCGCATCGCCTTTCACGCCGACATCACGGGCAAGGAAATTACTACCAAGCTGCTGGATGCGGTGCGTCGTCTTCCCAACGTGAAGATTCTCGAGCACGTGGCGATGGTCGACATCCTGCTCGAATCGCACGATGGCGTAGACACCTGCGCGGGTGTCGTGGCCGTTCCGGTGACGGAGGAGGCCTCTCTCGACCCGGCTGACGAACTGAGCGGGACGCTGGGCAAGTCTGCCGATGGCGCGGCTGCTCCCTTCAACATCCGCGCGACGCATACGCTGTGGGCCTGCGGCGGTATCGGCGGCGTATACGATCATTCGACTAATTATCCGCAGCTCACGGGCGATGCGTGCTATATCGCGACTCAGCATGGCATTGCGTGCGAGCACCTCGATTACGTGCAGATCCACCCAACGGGTCTAGCCTCGCCTCAGCCCGGTCGCACCTTTCTGATTTCCGAGAGCTGCCGCGGCGAAGGCGCCGTGCTCCTTAACCAGGCGGGCGAGCGCTTTACCGACGAGCTGCAGCCGCGCGACGTGGTTGCAGCCGCCATTAGGAGCCAGATGAAAAAGGACGGCTCCGATCACGAGTGGCTGAGCTTTGCTCCGGTGCCGCGCGATGTGATTTGCGGCCACTTCGCAAACATTCGCGCGCGTTGCCTGGAGGATGGCCGCGATATCGTGGACGAGCCGATTCCTGTGGTTCCCACGCAGCACTACTTTATGGGCGGCGTTTGGGTTAATCGCGATTCGGCAACGAGCATGCCCGGCCTGTATGCGGCGGGCGAGACCAGCTGCAATGGCGTGCACGGAAAGAACCGCCTGGCATCGAATAGCTTGCTGGAGTCGCTTGTATTTGCACGCCGCGCTGCATACAGCATGGTGCACGGTGCATCTTTGGGCGTGGAGCGCGCAGGCGAGCCGGCCCTCGATGGCGCACATCGCCTTTCGGCAGCGGCTAATTTGAGTATCGACGCGTTGTGCCGCGAGTTTGGCACCGCCGTATCCGAGCCGGTGGCGTATGGAGACGCTCCGATGGATATCGAGACGATCAACGCAGACGCTAAGGAGGCATAGCGGGTTATGGATCCCATTGCGATGAAATTGGTTGGCGACGACCTGATCTTGCAGGCGCTGCGCGAGGACATTACGTTCGAAGACGTGAGCACGGCATCGGTGTGCCCCCAGGCACGCCGGGCCGAGGTGCAGCTCATCGCCAAGGCAGACGGCGTTATCGCCGGTTTGGATGTGTTTGCGCGCACCTTTGCGCTGCTCGATCCCGCAACGACGGTCGAGGCAACAGTTGCCGATGGCGATGAAGTTCACGCAGGCCAGCATCTGGCTACCGTCAAGGGCGACGCTCGCATCCTGCTTTCGGGCGAGCGCGTTGCCCTCAACTATCTGCAGCGTATGAGCGGCATCGCTACTTATACACGTCGCATGGTGCGGGCGCTCGAGGGCACAAATACCAAACTTGTGGATACGCGCAAGACCACGCCGGGCATGCGCGTGTTCGAAAAAGCGGCTGTGCTCGCAGGCGGCGGCTTCAATCACCGCTATAACCTCTCGACCGCGGTCATGCTCAAAGATAACCACATCGACGCTGCGGGCGGCGTGACAAAGGCGATTCAGATGGCTCGCGCCCACGCATCGTTTACTTGCACGGTCGAGATCGAGTGCGAAAACCTGGACATGGTGCGCGAGGCGGCAGACGCCGGTGCCGACATCATCATGCTCGACAACATGGACCACGATGCCATGGCAAAAGCGATTGAGGTCATCGACGGCCGCGCCAAGGTGGAGGCCTCGGGCAACGTGGACGCCCAGAACATCCGCGCGCTGACAGATCTGGGCGTGGACTTTATTAGTTCCGGTGCGCTGACTCATTCCGCGCCCATTCTGGATCTTTCATTGAAGCATCTGCGTATGCTGGACGGTGCATGATGAACGGTGATGAGCGTCGCCAGGCAATCATTCGCGAACTCCAGGGGGCATCTCGCCCTATCTCGGGCAGCGCCCTTGCCCGCGCCGCCGGCGTGAGCCGTCAGGTTGTTGTGCAAGATATCGCTCTTTTGCGTGCCGACGGCCACGATGTGGTGGCGACGAGCCGCGGCTATGTGCTGCGCGAGGGGGAGGGGCGGCCTTGCGTTCCCACGCGCTTGGTCAAGGTGCACCATGGTGTCGATGACGTGGGCGACGAGCTCAACACGATCGTCGATTTGGGCGGCGCCGTGCTCAACGTGATGGTCAACCATCGCGTCTACGGCAAGATTACTGCCGACCTGGACGTTCGCAATCGTCGTGATGCCGAGCGCTACTTGGAAGGCATCCGCACGGGCAAGAGTTATCCCCTCATGACGGTGACGAGCGGATACCATTTTCATCGCATCGCCGCCGAGACCGAGGAGCAGCTCGACGAGATCGAGGCGGCCCTGCGTGCCAAGGGCTATCTGGCCGAGATTTTGCCCTACGAAGACGGGCTAGAGTAGATGGCGGGGCGAGGTCTTTGGGCTTCGCCCCGCTTTTTGATGCCGCTCATATTTGTTGCTCAACAGAACGGGGCGGCTCCTATGTAAAGCTCAGTGCAGCTCGACATGGGAGATGATTATATGGGCGACGAGACGAAAAACGTATCCTTAACGGAAGGCTCAACCAACGACGAGATGGCCGTTGAGTGCGAAGACGCTAAAGACGGGTTGCAAGGCGACGTGCTGCCTGACAATCGCCTCACCGAGGACACCGAGGACACCGAGGACACCGAGGACACCGAGGACACCGAGGACAAGACCGGTAAATCCATCGCGTCGTTTATCCCACAGGACGAGGAGGGCCGCAAAAAACTAGTCCGCAATTTGATTGTTGCGGGCGTCATCCTGGTTGCCGCCGTACTGATTCTTGCTGTGGGATTGCCTGGCGCTACATATTTTCAGGCGAGTAGCGCGTTTGATAGTGGTGACTACAGTCGGGCGATTGAGCTTTATGACAAGGCCGGCAACTTTGCCGATGCTGCCGAGCGCAAGGAAACCGCGCAGAAGGCGCTCTACTACGAGCAGGGCAAAGAGAAGATGAAAAAGGGCGACTACGAGTCTGCCATCTCGCTTTTTGAAAAGGCAATTCCTTACAAGGACGCTAAAAAATGCAAGGAAAAGGCCCAGGATGCAGATTATTACGTGAAGGCCGTCACTCTGTTTGATGAGGGCGACTACGCTTCTGCCGGCAAATCCTTTGCGGCTCTGGGCGATTATAAAGATTCGCTCGATCGGGCAAAAACGTGCGCAGAGAAGCTTATGGAACAGCAGGAGTATGCCGCTGCGCAGTATATCTATGCGGCTTTGGGCCCTCAATTTGAGGAGCAGCGTGCCAATGCAGACGACTTAGCTCAGAAGAAGGCCACGTTTGAGTCGGCTTTGCAGTGTATAGAAGATAACAAGGTCGATAGCGCGCTGGATTATCTTGGCAAACTTCCGGATGATTTTGGGTGCGATGGCAAAACCGTTGGAGCGCTTAAAGGGCAGCTCAACGCCGCAAAGTCGATTATGGACCTTGCCGGCACGTATAAATCTTGTGACCCATCGAAGTGCAGGGTGACGCAGACCTCAAAATCAACGGGTTATTACTATTGGTGGGAATCCACCGACACCATTACGGGGGAGGATCTTTCCATCGATGCCTCCCTGAACTCGGATGGCTCTGTGCACCTGAGCGGTTCCGTGTCGTTTTATCGCTACACCAATTTCTCAACGATCGGCGAGTACGTAAATGGCAGTAGTGTCTCCAAGTCCTTCTCCCTTGATGTGACGGGCATTCCGGGCAGCATTCCAATCGATGACCAAACGTCGCTTGTGCGAAATGGAGACGGAACATGGTCGTTGAGCTGGAGCGAGTCGGATAATAGCCACGATCTGTATTTCGATTACCTCTACACGGCTAATTTTAGGTATTCAAAGTAGAAGGTTTGCTAAGAGCAAGAAAAAAGAGGCCCATCGTATGGTGCGATGGGCCTCTTTGCATGCGAGCTGTTCGCGTGGGCTAGATGCTAGTCCTCAGCGATCTCGGTGATGGCGCCGGCGGGGCAAGCCTCCTGGCAAGCACCGCAAGCAGCGCAGGAATCCTCGTCTACAACAGTGGCGACGTCCTGGAGCTCAAGAACGCCACAGGGGCAGGTGTCAACGCAAACGCCACAGGAGATGCACTCGTCGGCATCGATTACGGGATGAGCCATGATTTTTCCTCTCTGTTGACCGGCGCTACAGACGACGCGCGCCGGTTTGATTCGGGCAAAAACATACCACGCGCCCGACGGTTTGCAATACCCTGCGCGCTGCATCTTCATACCGTTCGCCGAGTCAACGGCGGCTTACTATTTGTGAAATCTCCCTTGGGCGTAAGTTATATGGCTCTTGAGCCTGGCATGTCGCTATGGGGCAAGGTCTTTTGGTGGCGTAATCCTGCGTTTAGCCCCGTTTGACCCTCTTGGCGCAAGACCTGCATCCAAAGAAATAAAAAATCTTATATGGAATGACTTAGATTTTGTATATTCCGGCCCATAAGGGGATACACTACTTCTCGAACAAAAAGCTCGCAGCGCGCTTTGGCATGGGTTGAGGTTGCGCAAAAGCAGAAAAAGAAGGGATTTCTCATGGGCAAGATTCTTGGTATCGACCTTGGTACTACTAACTCCGCCATGGCAGTTTTGGAGGGCGGCGCCCCCACCATCATCGTCAACGCCGAGGGCGACCGCACGACCCCGTCCGTGGTCGGTTTCCGCGCCGATGGTGACCGCGTTGTGGGCAAGGCTGCTAAAAACCAGGCTGTCACCAACCCCAAGAACACTGTGTTTTCCATCAAGCGCTTCATGGGCCGCAAGTACTCCGAGTGCACCTCTGAGCTCAAGACCGTTCCGTACGAGGTCAAGGAGGGCCAGGGCGGCCGCGCCGTCGTCAACATCGAGGGCGAGGATTACACCGCCGAACAGGTCTCTGCAATGATCCTCTCGAAGATGAAGGCCGATGCCGAGAAGTACCTCGGCGAGACCGTCACCGACGCCGTCATCACCGTTCCTGCGTACTTCAACGACGCTCAGCGCCAGGCCACCAAGGACGCCGGCAAGATCGCTGGCCTCAACGTCAAGCGTATCGTCAACGAGCCAACCGCTGCTGCCTTGGCTTATGGCCTTGACAAGCAGGGCTCCGACCAGCGCATCCTCGTCTTCGACCTGGGAGGCGGCACCTTCGACGTCTCCATCCTCGACCTCGCCGACGGCGTGTTCGAGGTTCTGTCCACCTCTGGCGATAACCACCTGGGCGGCGACGACTGGGATCAGCGCGTCATCGACTGGATGGCCGACAAGTTCCAGCAGGAGAACAGCATCGACCTGCGTCAGGACCCCATGGCCCTGCAGCGTCTGAAGGAGGCTGCCGAGAACGCCAAGAAGGAGCTCTCCGCTGCCCAGCAGACCACCATCAACCTGCCGTTCATCACCATGAACCAGTCTGGCCCGCTGCACCTCAACTACACGCTGACCCGCGCCGAGTTCGAGAAGATCACCCGCGACCTGCTCGAGCGCTGCAAGCAGCCTGTCACCAACGCTCTGCGCGACGCTAACCTCAAGCTCTCCGATCTGACCGAGGTCATCCTCGTCGGCGGTTCCACCCGTATGCCCGCTGTTCAGGACCTTGTTAAGGCCATGACCGGCAAGCAGCCCAACATGTCCGTGAACCCAGACGAGGTTGTTGCCGACGGCGCTGCTGTTCAGGGCGGCGTTCTCACCGGCGACGTTGAGGGCATCCTGCTGCTCGACGTGACCCCGCTGTCGCTGGGCGTCGAGACCATGGGCGGCGTCATGACCAAGATGATCGACCGCAACACCACCATCCCGACCTCCAAGACCGAGATCTACTCCACTGCCGCCGATAACCAGACCAGCGTCGAGATCAACGTCCTTCAGGGCGAGCGCGAGCTTGCTCGCGACAACAAGTCGCTCGGTAAGTTCCAGCTCACCGGTATCCCCGCTGCCCGCCGCGGCGTGCCTCAGATCGAGGTCACCTTTGACATCGATGCCAACGGCATCGTGAAGGTCTCCGCTAAGGACAAGGGCACCGGCAAGGAGCAGCAGATCACCATCTCCGGCTCCACCGCCCTGTCCGACGACGAAGTCGATCGTATGGTCAAGGACGCCGAGGCTCATGCCGAGGAGGACAAGAAGCAGAAGGAAGAGGTCGAGGTTCGCAACCAGGCCGACTCCCTTGTCTACTCCACCGAGCAGACGCTCAACGAGCTGGGCGACAAGGTGAACGCAGACCTCAAGGGCAAGACCGAGGCCGCTATCGCCGATGCCAAGAAGGCTCTTGAGGGCTCCGACATCGAGGCCATCAAGTCCTCCAGCGAGGCACTGCAGTCTGTGGCCTACGAGCTGGCGCAGATCGTCTACGCCGATGCTCAGCAGGCAAGCGGCGCGGGCGACGGTGCTGCTGCCGCCGGCGATGACGATGTCGTTGACGCCGACTTTGAGGTCGTGGACGACGACAAGGACAACAACTAGTCATGTCCGCCGAACAAGCTCGAACAGAGGCGGGTGCCGGCGTTGCTGCCGGCACCGCCGCCTCTGCTGACTCTGAGGAGAAGGACGTGAAGATTCCTGTAGAAGACGCCGTGGAGACCGCGGACGAGAAGGACGATGCGCCCCAGACCGCTGGTGCCACGGATTCGATTGATGCCGAGGAGGCGACGATGACCGAAGAAGAGATGGTCGAGGCCGCCATTCGTGCTGGTGAGCAGGCTGCGGACGACGATTTTAAGCTCAAGTTCGAGCAGGCTCAAAAGGAGCTTGCCGACGTACGCTCTGAGCTCGACGCTGCTGCCGAAGCGCAGAAAGCTGCTGAGGACAAGGCTCACGAGGCTGCCGAGCGCACGGCTCGCCTCCAGGCCGACTGGGAGAACTTCCGCCGTCGTACGGCAAACGAGCGCCTGGCGGAGCGCGAGCGCGCTACCGAGAAGCTCGTGTGCGCCTTGCTGCCGGTGGTCGACGACATCGAGCGTGCTATCGATCACGCTCGCACTCTGGATATGGCCGATGACTTCAGCCAGTTCGTAGACGGCGTGGACGCGGTGCATTCCAAGATGCTCGACGTGTTTGCCCATGAGGGCGTGGAACCCATCGATCCCAAGGGCGAGGCATTCGATCCGCTTGAGCAGCAGGCCGTTGGACGCGTTGAGGATGCGTCTCAGTATGACGAGACGGTCAACGACGTGTACCAGAAGGGCTATCGCATGGCGGGCCACGTGCTGCGTTCCGCGATGGTGACCGTGACCTACGGCGGTGAGAAGCGACCGGCTCCAGAAGAGGCGCCGGAAGGCGAGCCGGCGGCCGATGAGGCAACGGGCTCGGAAGAGTAGCACCTGAGGGCCTCGGGCATTCGCCTGGGGCCCTTTTAATCTTGATGATCCTCGCTCTCGAAAGGAGGGCAAAACCATGGCTGGCAATAAGACGTTCTACGATGTTTTGGGCGTTTCGAAAAACGCCACCAATAAAGAGATCAAGTCTGCGTTTAGGAAACTCGCGCAAAAGTACCATCCCGATGCGGGCGGTGACGAGGCAAAGTTCAAGGAGATTTCCGAGGCGTACGATACGCTTTCAAACGAGAAGAAGCGTAAAGAGTACGACCAGATGCTCGCCTTCGGAGGCATTCCCGGTGCCGGCGGTGCGCGTGGCTATAGCGGCCAGAACGTTCCTTGGGACGATATTTTGAGCAGCGTCATGCGCGGCGAAGGCGTGGGCGGCTCGGATTGGGCTCAAAATTTTGAGGGCTTTGGCGGCTTTGGGGGCTTCGGCGGTTTTGGCGGCCAGCCTCGCAGTAGGGCCTCGCGTGGAGGTGACCTCTCGGTAGATGTCGAGGTTTCGGCAGACGACGCGTTTCGTGGCGTGACCCAGAAGGTCAACTATCGTGTCCCCTCGACGGGCGAGCCCCAGGCTATCACCATCTCCATTCCTGCTGGTGCGGTAGACGGCGGCAAGATGCGCTTTAAGGGTCGTGGCGAATACGGCACCGGTGGCGGCGGACGCGGCGACCTGGTGGTTACCGTACGCGTGCAGGAGCATCCGCTGTTCAAACGCAAGCGCGCCGATGTAACCATGACGGTGCCCGTCTCGTATACCGAGGCTGCGCTGGGATGCCAGATTGAGGTTCCTACTCCGGGTGGCTCCAAGGTCAAGTTGGACATCCCCGCAGGTACGCAGACGGGCAAGAAGTTCCGCTGCAAGGGCCTGGGAGCGCCGGACGTTTCGCATCGTGGCCGCACGGGTGCTTTGATCGTCGAGATCGAGGTTGTCGTGCCCGAGCATCTTACCGACGACGAGCGCAAGGTGTTCGAGAAGCTCCGCAAGGAGGACACGCGCGATTACCGCGCAGAGGTTAACAAGTACTTCGCAAAGTTCTAGCGACCCCAACTGTGTACCATGGTGGGGTAGTCGATTGAAAGCAGGCTGAGGGCCATGGCCGATGACAACAGGAATAAGCCGCTGTACATGATCAGCGTGGCGGCCGAGCTCACGGGCATGCACCCTCAGACGCTGCGTGTCTATGAGTCCAAGGGTTTGGTGAACCCGCAGCGCTCGGGTGGCAACACGCGTTTGTACTCGCGTGCCGACATCGAGCGTCTGGAGCTTATCAACCAGCTTACCGACGAGGGCATTAATTTGGCTGGCGTGGTACGCATCCTCGATATGAAAGAGCGCTCGGAGGAGCGTGAGCGCGAAAACGAGAAGCTTCGCTCCCGCGTGCGCCAGCTCGAGGAAGAATTGCACGAGTTCAAGATGCAAAAGAAGATCACCGCGTTGGTTCCGCGTGATGGCTCGGGCGATCCTCAGCAGGTTCTGCGTGGCCTGCTTGGCCAGTAGGGGCTGTTTATGCAGGTAATTCAGGCTATTTTTGGGTGCATTGGCGTCATCTTCATGATTTTGGGCGCCTTGCTCATGATGCGTAAGTCGCCTCGCCTCAACGAGGTGTTCGATGCCGCGGCGCAGGCGCGCGGCTGCGAAAGCGAGCATCAAGCGTGCTATGAGGTGGCGCTCTTTTGCCTGGAAGCGGCGTTTCTGTTTGTGCTCGTTTCCTTTGTGGCGTCGTATGTGGCAACCATTCCCGCTGTTGTGGGGGCTATTGTTGTGCTTGTTGTCGGCCTGGCAGCGGGCGCTTTTGCCACAAAGCGTCGTATTGACTGGAAGTAGTTTCGCATCCCTGTCTGGGGTTACTTTGCGCTGTGAGGCCCGCTGGAGCCAATGCTCCGGCGGGCTTTTTTGTAAGCGGGGCCGTTCCGTTTGTAAGCGGGGCCGTTCCGTTTGGGACGCCCTGTTCCAGGCGTTGGTATGAGCTGTGCGGGCGTTAGCTGGTTGGCGATACGCCCGCACTTGAATAAACCTTGGGCAGGAGTGGGGCCTTTCAGGACCTTTGCTTTAAAAAATACGGTTATAGGTAGGTTGAAACGAAAAATCTAAGTAGACAGAATCCGCTGAGTTGTTTTTCCTGCATAAATGGTGTCGAAAAGTCGAGATATTCGCGTATCTTGTCCAAACATACCTATAACCGTATTTTTTACAGGCGCGCTTTGCGCCAAATCACGTCTTGCACTGTTCCTGCATCTCCTGACTCATAAAATCTTATATATAGAGACTTAGATTTATGTATAACTTGGGGCACATTCGGTAACAATACCTCTCGAACAACAGGACACCGCCCCGTAGGGCGGTCGCCCCGGCGCGAGCATCGCCCGCGCTGCGGGCAACACCTATATGAGAGGTGAGATATATGAGAATCGATAAGTTGGCAATGACTTCTCGCGAGGCTCTCCAGACGGCCATTGGCATCGCATCCGACGCTCAAGCGGGCGCGGTCGAGCCCGTGCATCTGCTTGCGGCGCTGCTGGGTGCTGGCGAGCGCAATATCTCCGTGATCATCGAGCGCATTGGCGCCGACGCCTCCTCGCTCGCGGCGGCTGCGCAGAAGGCAATCGACAGCGCTCCCAAGGTCTCGGGCGATGGTGCACAGATTGGGCTTTCCAACGACATGGTCCGCGTGCTCAATCAGGCCGAGAAGAAGGCCTCCAAGATGGGCGACTCCTTTGTGGTGACCGAGCACCTGCTCATGGCACTCGCCGAGGACAAGGGGGACGCGGGGCGCATCCTTAACAACGCGGGCGTTACGCGCGAGCGCATCGAGCAGGTCTACGAGGAGTTGCGCGGCGATGATCGCGTTACCTCTGCCGAGGACAAGACCCAGTTCGAGGCGCTGGAGCAGTACGGCCGCAATATCTGCGATTTGGCTCGTGCGGGCAAGCTCGACCCGGTGATTGGCCGTACCGACGAGATTCGCCGTACCATTCAGGTTCTTTCGCGCCGTACCAAGAACAACCCGGTGCTGATCGGCGAGCCCGGCGTGGGCAAGACCGCTATCGTCGAGGGCATCGCCCAGCGTATTGTGGCTGGCGACGTGCCCAGCACGCTGCGCGACCGCGACCTTATCGAGTTGGACATGAGCGCCCTGGTGGCTGGCGCCAAGTATCGCGGCGAGTTTGAGGACCGCTTGAAGGCCGTGCTCAAAGAGGTCGAGAAGTCGGACGGCAAGGTTATCCTGTTCATCGATGAGCTCCACACCATCGTGGGCGCGGGCGCTACCGAGGGCTCGATGGACGCCGGTAACATCTTGAAGCCGGCGCTTGCTCGCGGTGCCCTGCACGCCATCGGTGCCACTACGCTCGACGAGTATCGCAAGTACATCGAGAAGGATGCCGCCCTTGCGCGTCGTTTCCAGACGGTGCTGGTAAGCGAGCCCACCGTTGAGGACACCATCTCTATCCTGCGTGGCCTGAAGGAGAAGTACGAGATTTTCCATGGCGTACATATCACCGATAGTGCGCTGGTGGCCGCAGCCGATCTTTCCGACCGCTATATTGCCGACCGTTTCTTGCCCGACAAGGCCATCGACTTGGTAGACGAGGCTGCAAGCCGTCTGCGCATGGAGCTCGATTCCATGCCGGTGGAGATTGACGCCACAACGCGTCAGCTCACGCAGATGCAGATTGAGGAGCAGGCGCTCATGAAGGAGACAGACGATGCCTCCAAGGAGCGCTTGGAGACTTTGCGCCAAGAGATTGCGGAGGTCCAAGAAAAGCTCAACGTGCAAAAGGCGGGCTGGCTCAACCAGAAAAACGCGATCGACCACGTGCAGGAGCTCAAAGGTAAGCTCGACGACGCCAAGAGCGAAGAGGAGCGTGCCACGCGCGACGGCGACCTTGCTCGCGCCTCCGAGCTGCGCTTTAGTGTGATTCCGGTTTTGACTCAGGAGATTCAGGCTGCCGAGGCGGCACTCGAGAAACAAAAGGGCAAGGACGGCGAGGGCCTCAACGAGCAAGTGACGTCCGACGAGATCGCCGAGGTCGTGAGTGCATGGACCGGCGTGCCTGTCTCTAAGATGATGCAGGGTGAGCTCGATAAGCTCAAGAACCTCGAGGGCGAGTTGCATAAGCGCGTTATCGGTCAGGACGAGGCCGTGTCTGCCGTCGCCGCTGCCGTGCGTCGCAGCCGCGCGGGCCTTTCCGACCCCAATAAGCCCATCGGCAGCTTCTTCTTCCTGGGTCCCACCGGTGTGGGCAAGACCGAGCTTGCCAAGGCGCTTGCCGAGTGCCTGTTCGATGATGAGCGCGCGCTGGTGCGTATCGATATGTCCGAATACATGGAGAAGTTCTCGGTCCAGCGTCTGATCGGTGCCCCTCCTGGATACGTGGGCTACGACGAGGGCGGCCAGCTTACCGAGGCCGTGCGTCGTCGTCCGTACAGCGTGATTTTGCTCGACGAGATGGAGAAGGCTCATCCGGATGTCTTCAACATCTTGCTGCAGGTGCTCGATGATGGTCGCTTGACCGATGGCCAGGGTCGCCAGGTGTCCTTCAAGAACACGATCATCATCATGACGTCCAACGTGGGCTCTAGCGCGATTGCCGAGCTTTCGGGCAAGGACGAGGCCGAGATGCGCCGTCAGGTTGACGCTGCGATGGCCAAGACCTTCCGCCCCGAGTTCCTCAACCGTATCGACGACATCGTGGTGTTCCATCCCCTTGGCATGGAGCAGATCCAAAAGATCGTCGACATCCAGCTTAAGGATGTGCGCGCCCGCCTGGCAAAGGAGCGCATGGAGCTCGAGATCACACCTGCTGCCAAGCAGATGCTCGCTGTGGGCGGTCTGGACCCTGTGTTTGGTGCTCGTCCGCTCAAGCGTCTGGTCCAGCGCGAGGTGGTGGACGCCATTGCCGCGGCGATTATCGACGGCCGCGCTCACGAGGGCGACAAGATTTCACTCGATGTGGACTCCGACGGTAAGTTTGAGGTCGCAGGTGTGGAGCCTAAGGCTTCTGCCTCAGGCGACGAGGTTCTCGATGCCCCGTTTGAGGCACCGGAGGAGTAGCGTCGCGGGCGTCTAAGGTCCCTTGTACGATCTGGCTCGGCTTCCAGGCAACTGGGGGCCGAGCCTTTTGCGTGCGGTGCATGCTAGGATGGTGCCAACGACGATTGGGGAGCGGATATGGCAAGCGATAAGGGCAATAAGAAGACGACAGCTGAGGTCAAGGTGGCACTCAAGCCCAAAGACCCGTTTATTCGTGCGGAGAACGAGGACGATGACGGTTACGACCCGTATTCCGATCGACGCCCTGAGCGCGAGCCGCTGTTCGAGCGCGACCCTTGGGATTAACCCGGGACGCTTATTTTACTGAGGCTTTGAGGTCTAGTTGATATGAGCAAGGCACCGCTGCAGGGATCTTCTCGCAGCGGTGCCTTTGCGTTTAGAGGGGATGGCCAAAGCCTAGATGTTCTCCCGTTTGCTTAGCGGTCGATTTCAGCACGCACTTTCTTGTCAAAGACGGCGGCGGCAATCGCCAACACGGCGTCGAGGGCGCACACAACGGAGAGGCCCTGGACGGCGGGGGAGAGGGCGCATGCCGCCGCGCCTGCTATGGCAACCAGGATGGCAACAACAAGATGCGCCCCCAGGGCGCTGGGGCGGTTGGCGCCCTTGATGCCATCAATGGCGCAAAAGGCTGTGAGGAAGGCGGTGATGGTACACAGGACGGCGTCGAGATTTGCCGTCAAGAAGGTGAGAACGTCGACGTCTCCCTCCACGCGCGGCGTGCCATTGAAAACAAGCGATGCCATCACAAAGCAAAGGACGGCAAAGACAATCTGGGCGAGGCTTAGGATTTTGAGCATCTTGCGGTTGCTGGACATAGGGGTTTCTCCAAGGATATGAGGGCTTGAAACGAGACACATGATACCCCGCCTTGCTGGGGAATACGACGATATACCAGCTTTAATTGGCTTACTCAGAAGACAGGAGGGTCGCTTGGCGTCGCCCTCTTGAATATTGTTGACAATGTGTCAACATAAGACAGTGATACTGATGGATGAGCGTCATGCGATGCCTGCCTTGTTTGGCAGATAAAGAAGGGACGAAACATGGAAGACGTACGAGTGCTGGAAATCAAGCAGAGCGTGTTTGCGAATAACGATGCCCACGCCAACGAGCTTCGTGAGCGCTTGCGTGCTCAGGGGACGTTTCTGCTCAACCTGATGTCGAGCCCGGGTTCGGGCAAGACCACGACGCTCACACGTACGATCGAGGCTCTGCGCGACGATATGTCCTTGGCGGTTATGGAGGCAGATATCGACTCGGACGTTGACGCGAAGACAATCGCTCAAACCGGTGCCCGCGCTATCCAGCTTCACACAGGCGGTATGTGCCATTTGGACGCATATATGACCGAGCAGGGCCTGGACGCCTTGCTTGACGAGAATTCCGACCATGTTGACCTGGCGATTCTCGAGAACGTGGGCAATCTGGTGTGTCCTGCGGAGTTCGATACGGGAGCCTGCGCCAATGCGATGATTCTTTCGGTCCCGGAGGGCGACGACAAACCGCTCAAATATCCGCTCATGTTTTCCATTTGCGACGTTGTGCTTATCAACAAGATCGATGCGCTGCCGATATTCGACACTTTTAGCATGGAGCGCGCACGCGAGAATATCCTCATGCGCAACCCCAATGCCACCATCATCCCTATCTGCGCAAAGACGGGCGAGGGGGTCGATCAGTGGGCACAGTGGCTTCGCGATCGCGTTGCCGCATGGAAGGCAGGCGCGTAATCGGCGGCACTCGGCGCGCGTAACCGCCTCTGCCGTATGAATTTGCAGCCAAAGCCGCTTGGGCAATCCAAAAAAGACGGTTATAGGTAGGTTTAAGCGCTTCTTCAAAGTAGAGACGCAAAAAACCCAGGAAAGCGAGCTTGTGAACTGCTTTCCTGAGTTTTTCTTTAGGCTACTTGGCAATTTGCCGACAACCTACCTATAACCGTCTTTTTTAGAGGTGACGGTCCAATAGGCGCGAGCCGGTACTAGTCCATATGGGCGTAATCAACCTTGGCGCGGCGGGCAGTTGCAATCTCCCAGTCGCGGGTGCCCTCAAAGACATCCTGCTTGTAGGGGTTGCGGCCAAGCTTCTTGGCGCGGTAGACGATGTAGATAATCGCGGCGACGTTTGCCACGAGAGCCAGGATCGAAACCACAAGTGCCGCATTGGGATCGAGCGTGGAGTGCGTCACAAAGATGGACTGCTCCTGGAAGAAGGGGAATACCTGCGCGAACATGCACCAGATAGCAAGCGTGAAGGCGCGGTTTTGGATCCAGCCGCCCTTGTTCCAGATAAAGGCCGCCACGGTGGGCGCAAGCAGCAGGGCAAAGCCGCAGAACCAAGAGTGCGTGGGCAGGCAGTTGTAGGTGTAGCAGAAGTTCCAGATGTCGTAGGCGATGATGTAGACCCAGGTCATGTCGGGCCACAGCATGTCGGTCTTGTCTTCGCTTGCGTAGACGCTCCACCAACCGGTCATGCAGAAGATGTTGATGATACCGGCGATGCCGTTGAACACGTTATTCCAACCGGCCAGCTGCGTGGCGCCCTCGGAGGTGACCCAGGTGGTCTCGCCCAGCGCGAAGAAGTGATAGGCGCTTTCAAAGTCGGACACAACAGCGATCATGATGTTGATGGCCACGATGACAAACGGCCATGCGCGGAACCACTTGGCCTTACCGATCTTGCCCGACTGGTACTTGATGGCAATAAAGCCCCAGCATCCGGCGAGCGCGGCATAAACCTTGGCGTAGTGGAACCAGCTGTTCTGGTACACATGCGTGGGGTTGGTAAGTGCCCACTCCTGTCCGTTGGCCACGCCTACGGCGATGGCGATGCAGTAGATGGTCATGGCGAGGGGCGCCACGACAAAGATAATGGCGGCGCCCGCCTTGCTGCGGCGCCCGACCTCATTGAGCACGATCAGGCCAATAAAGACCATGGCCCAGCCGAGCCAATGGATGCCGGTGTTGCTCCCCCAAACATCAAACAACATGTCCCTCTCCTTTCCTTAATGCCCGTCTCTCCCTCTCGTTCACGACGGGCGCAAATAAACAGTTGCGGCTGCTACATCCTATTTGGATGGTCGGCGTTCCGGGTACTTGGCGGTGTAGCCCTCGATGTGCAACGTCGAAGCGATGATGTCCTTTACGGTCTCATCGGGCACATCCGGATGCGTGCGAATGTACATGAGCAGTCCCATAACGAGCGTGTAGAAGGTCTCGTAAACATGGTCGATGCGCAGCTCGTGATGGGTGGTGAAGTCGATAACGGTCGTTTCGCATAGGTAGTGCACAACGCGCTCGACTGCATGGTGGAGAAAACCGCCGTAGAGGGCTCCGCTGCCCGAGGTGAGCGTGGCCGGCAGCTCGTGCCCGTCAGCCACTAGGCGCTTGAAGAGCGGGGCCACGCTGTCGAGCGCCCCCTCGATGTCGCCTACGGTGCGGCTGGCGTTCCAGCGTTCAAGTTCGCTGACAAAACCCTCGATAGCCTCGTCCATGGCGGCTTCGACGGCGGCGTCCATATCGGAAAAATAGTGGTAGAAAAGCGAGCGCGTGCAGCCGGCCTGCTTTGCTACTGCCGATACCGAGAGATGGGATACCCCGCGCTCGGCGCTAACGACGCGCACTGCCTTAAGGATTCTGCGGCGCCGCTCGTCTCCAGGGAGACGCTTGGAAATCGTGGGCGCAGCTGTGCCCTGGCTTGGCTGGGTTTCGTTTTGCTGCGAGGCGGCATCGCCTGGGAGGTTCGATGTCGCGCTGCGGGTGCTCATCCGCTTGCCGCCTTTCTGATGTTCCGGCCCGGTGATTCACCTTCTAGTCTTGAATATTGTTGACGGTTCGTCAATACTGTTTTTGACACTATGTCAACTTTGCGGGTCGAGCGCGAACAGCCGCCCATAGCTCGCTTACACAAGGACCGCAGCCTGCGCAGTCGCCGCGCGGCAAGGGAGGGGACGCCATGATTCTCAATGGACCGGGGATTAGCTATACCGAGCCCGATATCGGCGCGGAGTTCGTGCCGCCGTTGCCTGAGCATCCGCGCGAGAAGATCGTCAAGCTTTGCGAGCACTGCACGAATCGCCTGCTGCATCGCGATGAGCTTTTGGGCTACGAGTACTGGTCGTTTGCCGAGGCTGCCACCGACGAGCAGGCAGACGTTTTGCTCAAGATGAAGATGCGCCGGCCCTACACCCTGGCCGAGATGGTCAAGCTTACGGGTATGCCCGAGTCCGAGATCGAAAAGATGCTCGACGATATGAGCTACACCGGCTTGCTTGAGTACAACTGGGAAAACCCCACGCGCACCAAGCAATGGGTGCTGCCCATGCTCGTGCCCGGCTCTGCCGAGTTTCTCAATATGCGTGTGGGCCAGCTGGATGAGCACCCGGTGTTCGCAAAGTTTTTCGAGCAGGCGTCTAAAGGCCCGCTGTCTAAGGCGACGCCCATGGTGCCTCCCGGAGGCGCGGGCATTGGCATGCACGTTATTCCTGTCGAGCAGGCCATCGACGCCGCGAGCACGTCGGTGCCTATCGAGCATATCGAGCATTGGCTGGACAAGTATGACGGCAAGTACGCTGCCTCAACCTGCAGCTGCCGTGCAAGCCGCAAGGTTTTGGGCGAGGGCTGCGGCGACGATCCGCACGACTGGTGCATCGCTGTGGGCGACATGGCCGATTACGTAGTCGAGACCGATCGCGGCCACTACATCACGCGCGAAGAGGTTTACGACATTCTGCGCGCTGCCGAGGACAACGGCTTTGTGCACCAGATCACCAATATCGATGGCGAGAACAAAATCTTCGCTATCTGCAACTGCAACGTAAACGTGTGCTATGCCCTGCGTACCTCGCAGCTGTTTAATACGCCCAACCTGTCGCGCTCTGCCTATGTTGCCCATACACAGGCCGACAAGTGCGTGGCATGCGGCCGTTGCGTGGAGGTATGCCCCGCGGGTGCCGTCAAGCTGGGCCAGAAGCTTTGCAGCAAGACGACGGGCAAGGTTCCGGAGTATCCGCGCCAGGAGCTTCCCGACACCGTGAAGTGGGGACCGGAGAAGTGGTCGCCCAATTATCGCAACGACAATCGCGTCGAGACCCACAAGGCAGGTACCGCGCCCTGCAAGACCGCCTGCCCGGCGCACATCGCCGTCCAGGGCTATCTCAAGCTCGCGGCGCAGGGCCGCTATGACGAGGCGCTCGCGCTCATCAAGCGCGAAAACCCGCTGCCTGCCGTGTGCGGCCGCATTTGCAACCGCCGCTGCGAGGACGCGTGCACACGCGGTAGGGTCGATTCCGCCATTGCCATCGACGAAGTAAAGAAGTTCATTGCGCAGCGCGACCTTGACGCTGCAACGCGCTATATTCCGCCGATGGTTACACCTACGCGTGCGGGCGGTTTTGATCAGAAGGTCGCCATCATCGGTGCCGGTCCTGCGGGCCTTTCGTGCGCCTTCTATCTGGCCGAGAAAGGCTACAAGCCGGTCGTGTTCGAGAAGATGCCGCGCCCCGGTGGCATGCTTACTTATGGCATTCCTTCCTTCAAGCTCGAGAAAGACGTCATAGAGGCAGAGGTCGAGGTCATCCGCGAGATGGGCGCCGAGTTCCGCTATGGCGTGGAGGTCGGTCGCGACGTGACCTTGGCCGAGCTGCGCGAGCAGGGCTTTGCCGCCTTCTACGTTGCTATCGGCTGCCAGGGAGGCCGCCTGCCCGGCATCGATGGGCAGGACGCGAAGGGCACCTGGACCGCTGTTGACTTCTTGGCCAAGTACACCGATCAAACTGCGGGTGCTGCCCCTGCGATGGGCCGCACGGTAGTTGTGGGCGGCGGCAACGTTGCCATCGATGCTGCTCGCGTGGCTGCGCGTACCCAGGCCCCCGAGGTTACGATGCTGTGCCTCGAGTCTGCCGAGGAAATGCCCGCAAGCGACGAGGAGGTTGCCGAGGCTCAAGAGGACGGCGTCGACATCCGCTGCGGCTGGGGCCCTAAAGAGGTACTCACCAACGAGGCGGGTGCGGTGCGTGGCATTGTGTTCAAGCGCTGCACGCGCGTGTTTGGCGATGACGGACGCTTTGCTCCCGAGTATGACGAGAATGATCTTGTGACCATCGAGTGCGACCAGGTTGTCTTTGCCATTGGTCAGAGCATCGAGTGGGGCAACCTGCTGGAGGGCTCTGCTGTCGAGCTCGGTCGCGGCCAGGGCGCCGTTGCCGATCCGCAGACGTATCAGACTGCGGAGCCCGATATCTTTGTGGGCGGTGACGTCTACACGGGTCCCAAGTTTGCTATTGACGCCATTGCCGCTGGTCACGAGGCCGCCGTGTCGATTCATCGCTTTGTCCAGCATGGAACGCTTACCATTGGCCGCAACCAGCGCAAGTACGTTGAGCTTAACAAGGACGACGCCGATCTTTCGAGCTACGACACCGCTCAGCGCGAGGTGCCGGCTGCTAAGGACGCTGCGGCTGCCAAGGCGGCGCCCTTCCGCGAGTATGCGCAGACGCTTACCGAAGAGCAGGTGCGCGCCGAGACCACTCGCTGCTTGGGCTGCGGCGCCTCGGTTGTCGACCCCAACAAGTGCATTGGTTGCGGCCTGTGCACCACTAAGTGCGCGTTTGACGCCATTCACCTTACGCGCGAGCGTCCCGAGTGCTCGAACATGGTCAAGTACGAAAAGAAGGTCCCCTCGCTGGCAAAATATGCCCTCAAGCGCGAGATTAAGATTCGTTTTGGCAAGAAGAAGTAGCGCGGCGGGCCCTGAGGTTTAGCTGCTGCATTGGATGGGCGGGGCCGGACGCAATGCCGGCCTCGCCTTTTAGATAAGAGGTTGATGTCATGCACGAGCTGGGCATCGTGTTTCATATCATCAGGACGGTCGAGGACGCGTGCCGCGACAACGCGATTTTGCGCGTGTCTTCGGTGACGCTGCAACTCGGCGAGGTATCGGGCGTGGTTCCGCACTATCTTGAGGATGCCTGGCGCTGGGCAAGCAACAAGAACCCGTTGGTAGCGGGCTCTGAGCTTAAGGTCGAGGAGATTCCCGCGGTCACGTACTGCGAGGACTGCAAAAAAACGTACGAGACGGTAGCACACGGCAAGACGTGCCCGCACTGCGGAAGTTCTCGCACGTATTTGGTGCAGGGCCAAGAGGTGATGGTGAAGGAGATCGAAACTCCCGACGAGCAGCTTTCGCGCGATGACGTGGACAAAGAGTACGTTGACGGTGTATCTCCATTGGGCCAAGGAGCCATGCAAGAGGCATCGCCGGACCCAGTGGATGCCGCCAACCCGTTGATTATCGAGTGAGGTTGGGCTGAGACAATAAAAATAAGCATGTCCGCATCGCGCAAGTGACGGTCAGCCAGAAGTGCTCCTTCCGCCCGTCGATTTTAGTTGCATTTTTTTTTCGCTGAGAAAATGGAATTGTTCGAGCTCGCAATTAAGTTCCATTTTTTTCGGGGAAGGAAGACCATGGACGAGGAGAAGGACCCGCAACCGACTTCGCCGGTCGCGGAAGAAGCGCAGCCAGCAAAGAAGGCCAAGAAGCCTCTTTCAAAAAAGAAAAAGATAATTATTGGCGTGATTGTTGCCCTTTTTGTTATTGGCGCAGCTGGCGGCAACGGTAACGGTGCCGGAAACACAGCAGCGTCGAACGGCTCGCAAACAAGTGCCTCGACGACGGTTGAGAAGAAAGAAAAGAAAAAGACTCCGGCCAAAGTCAAAGTCGATAAATCGGAGCTAGAGTCCTACATCGATTCGTATGGATCCGTTGCCGCAGATGGGTACACCGAGGATTCCTACCAGGCATACTCGAGCGCTCTCGAGAATGCCAAGTCTGTGGACGCTGATGAAGATGCTACGCAATCACAGGTTGATTCGGCAAAGGGCAATCTCTATACCGCTTACAACGGCCTGGTAGAAGCATTTAATCCCGCTAACTATTCATGGCCCGCGTACCGCGATGTCGCGAGGAACCCGGATAGCTATTCTGGCCAGAAGCTGGCGTTTAAAGGAAGAGTCCTTCAGGTTGTGGAGGGGGACTCCGAGACGGATTTGCGTATTGCAACCGACGGCGGATACGACGATGTCATATTCGTGGGCTTTGACCCGAGCATCATGGGTGGTACCCGTGTTCTCGAAGACGATACGGTAACGATTTATGGTACCTGCGTTGGCCAGTATTCTTACCAGTCAACTATGGGTGCAAAGATATCTCTTCCGGGATTGTATGCCGATCAGGTAGAGATTAACCAATAGGGTGGGGACGGACGGTTCTCGTCGATTGAGAGCTTGTATCTGCTAGAATGCAATACGATATGCCTCAGTAGCTCAGGGGATAGAGCACCGCTCTCCTAAAGCGGGTGTCGTACGTTCGAATCGTATCTGGGGCACCAGAATTTACGCAGGCCGGAAGCCACTTGGTTTCCGGCCCGTTTTTATTTGGTGTCGCCGCGGCGTCTGGTTTGGTGCGGCGATGCGATTGCAGCGCAAAAGTCGAGCGCTCCTAGAGACCCTCAAAGTAGCGGCGAATTTTCTGGGCCATCAGGGCGCGCCTTTCCGCAAGAAAAGTCTCGTAGTCCTTGGCGGTCATATGGAAAACTCCTTCAGGAATGCAGTTCGCCTTGAGACTCAATGCGAGTGTCTCCTCATCGGAGATATCTCCAAAATAGGGTTTCCCCTCGATGATGGCGGCGCGCGCTTGGGAGAAATACTCGCCGGGACTTTTCTCTCCGATGGCAATGTTGATGCGCTTTTCCAGATAGGTGTAGTTGGCGATTTGGTTGTAGAGCCGCTGAGGCGCATCAATTTCCTTGCGCAGGTAGGCTTTCGGGAAGATGTGATGGATGTCCCCTACGTTGCCTATGACGTCGGCGACCTTGAAACCGTTCGTGAATAGGGTGTTGTCGGCTGCGCGGACCTGCGAGGCGACGTAGACCATCCAGGCGCCGGTGCGTATGGAGGTCGTGGTCAGGCTCTGCGGCAGGGTGACGCTCCAGAAATTGTCGGACAATTGGGATGCTGCGATTTCGTTGTAGAAGGACACAAAGCCCCGATCGGCTATGCCGCGCATATCGCGATCCATGATGGACTCGGATGATCCGGAGTATCTGCCGGTGAGTACCGACATCACGTACCAGCGCTGGACCCATCGCTTGACATCGGTCGAGGGGATGGAGCTGTCCTCCTTGAGCGTCAGATACAGGTTGTATGCGAAGTTCACAGCGCCTTTCGAGCCGATGATTGCAGGGGAGATAAAGCCTGCCGAGCGCAATGCGGCGGTGAAGTCCTGAAAGTTCCCTTTATGCATGAACTTAATCACGCCGTCATGCAGTTTGGCAAACGAAGCGTCTGCGATTTCGCTCTTGAAGTCTCGCGCTTCGAAGTCGCGGCCCGAGAGAAGGGAGACGAGATCGGCGAGCTTGCCACGACGGAACATGTGCATGAAGGCCACGCGCAAGACATCGTTATAGTCTGGGTCGTAGATGTCGTCCTTATCGTCTTTGAGCCATGCGGCTTTGGCTGCATATTCTGATGCCATGAACTCTGCGTCGTTTTCGGTAATAGTTGCCCAAAACTCCGGCTTGACCGAGAGGTGGCAGTAGTAATCGATTGCCTTGCGCAGCATGTTGCCACCGTGGGCCTCATCGGCGGCTATCTTTGACATGGCAAAGTCGGCTTGTGAAAGAACAGCGCCCTTCGAATTGATGCGAATGAAGATATCGGTCACTTCGTCGATGCTGCATTCTGCGGCCACCACAATGCAGCCCAGCTGGCGCGTGGCAATCGCTTTGAGATCGGTGATCCGGGAGTTAACTATTTTGGGGTTGCAATCGGGATTCGCTTGGATGTAATCGTTGACGAACGACCACGAATCAAAATCCGGTGCGAAGAATTCCGCGATATCGGATATCCAACGAGAGTCTTTCTCGATGACAGGCGTCAGAACGGCGAATGGTGTGCCCTCGCCCTCATAGAGGGGATTAAATGCAATCTTTACACGCTTGGATTCGTAATCGTCGTTGAGAACCGTTTTGCCGGCAAGTGCGGCGGTAAGCGCTGTTACTCGCTGCTGGCCGTCGATGAGGACCGTCTTTCCCTCGGCAACTCCGCCGCCCTTGATCTTCACATCAGGGTTCTTCCAAGTGATAAGGTAGCCGGTTGGGTAGCCGTGATAAAGGGAGTCGACAAGGTCGCGAACCTTGGTGCTGTCCCATACAAAGGGGCGCTGAATTTCGGGGATGGCGATATCGCCGGATTCGATAAGGCCGAGGATGCTTTGTACGGAGTACGTGGTGACGCTGTAGCAGTCTTTCATATGAAATCCTAGATAATCGAGGTCGCTTCGCTGAAGTCATTTTACTTCCTCTGGTAGCGATGCAGGTAGGGCCATGTTGGGATAAACGTGAGGTCGGGCGAGGCCTGCTTTTCTCAACCGCCTTCCGTTCTCGGCCGCATCAGCTCCATTTCCGGGCCATGTGTCCATCGCTGCCGGCGGATAATGAGCCGCTGGGCGATATGAGTAGGACGTTCGCTCCCTGTATCATCTAACATGCTACATAAGATCGCAAAGCTATCGAAAACGGCGCCACCGCGACTGCCGTCGGACACATGCCGCAGCGACCTCGACATCAACCGTCGGTACTCATGGTTGCACCAGGGCGCGTCAAACGCCGGTTTCACTCCTTTGCGAGTCCACCAGGACGAAAGGAGCGTCATGAGCAAGATACGGAAACCTGGCGGGTTTTGCCTTAGCACTCGCCTTCACGATGGCGATGCTGCCGGCGATGGCATTTGCTGATACGTCGTACTACGACCTGTATGTCAATGGCGAGCGATTCACCAGTGACAATCTCGCCATCGAATGCGGCGAGGGCACGGCAACGTACGACCCTGCTACGCAAACCCTTACGCTGGATAATGCATCCATCACGAATGCACTCGGTTCTGGCGGCATCTATTCGGGGCTGACGAGCGATCTGAACATCGTGCTCCAGGGTGAGAACCGCATTACTTTCGATGACAACATGGGCGTTATGGCTACGGGGAATATCGAGCTTTCGGGGTCTGGCAGCCTCACTATCGATGTTGCGGGGGAAACGAAGGACGGCATAAGCGCTGCCGGTAACGTTTCGGTACATGGAACGACCCTTAACATTAATGCCCCGGGCGGTATTGGCATTGCCAGCGACGGTTCGGTATTCGTCGACAACGCGAAGCTCACGTCGCACGCGCTGTATGCGGGCGTTGACACTGTCAATCTCACTATCAAAAACAGCAGCGTGGTTGACATTTCGGCGACGGAAAACAACTGCAACGCTGCGTTTATCAGTTCCCGCGACGGCGCCACGGGCGGCAACCTGAGCATCTCGAATTCCAACGTCGTGGCGAAAAGCCTCTTCCCCGGTTTGTTCGCCAGCGGAAACCTAACGGTTGATGGCGGCTCTGTCCAATCGAGCTCAACCGTGAATTCTGCCCTGTGGGCGCGCGGCGATCTGACCATCAAGGGCGGTGCAAAGGTCATGCTCGCCGGCGTATATCCGGCTGGCTGTGCTGGCGATTTCACAGTCTACGCGGCCGAGGTCGATGCCAAGAACACAAACGTGGAGAATATCCCCGCGCTCTCGGATAACCCCGCCATTTACGGCGATTTCGACCTGACGCATGCCGTCGCCGTCGATAGCGAAGGCACGACCATCGATCTTATCGAGCACGATGGCGTCGAGCAGGCCAAGGGCTTCCTGCGCCTCTATAAGAACATCCACTTCATCACGGGCGAGAAATCCGTTACCTACAGCTTCCCCTTCACGAAGGTTGTTAAGAAGGGCGGCGACATCGCTCCGGGCAAGCAGGAATTTGAGCTTGAGATTTTCAACGTTGGCGTCGGCCAGATTGAGGATTACACCGACGTGACCGTGACGGCGAGCGTCGCCACCAACGGAGCGGGGGAATACGAGGGGCTCCTCACCATCAAGGGTCCCAAGAGCCAGGTTCGTGACATCACCTGTGAGGGTTTCTGCGTGCGCGAGAAGAATACGGGTGTGGCAAACTGGACGTATTCCGACGCTGTCTACCAGATCTTCTGCCATGAGTACGAGATTGCGACCGACGCCCAGTTGGCCACCCAGTCGAGTTATGAAATCTTCCCCGTCAAGCTGGTGGAAACCGATAACGGTGCATTCTACGAGAAGACTCAGGATACGCCCGTGGCAAGCATGACGTTCGAGAATGTCTATACGGAAAAGGCCGCTCCCGCCGAGGGCGATAAGCCTGATACCGACAAAAAGCCTGCTGCTACCACGAAGCCTGCCGGAAAGAAAAAGACCACTGCAGGCAAGATTCCCAGCACGGGCGACAGCAGCGCCCCGGCTATGGAGTGTGCCGCACTGCTGGCAATCGCAGGCGTGCTGGCCATTGGGCTTTCGATTAAGAGGTTGCGCGGCGGACATGATGTTCGCTAAGAGCAAGATTCATGACGTCTGCTGAGGCGGGCATGACCAACCAACAAAGGGGTCGATTTCGGAAGAGTTCCGGAATCGACCCCTTGCGTTCTGGCCGTTATCGGTGCGGTCGAGCTCTGAGATCAATTAGTCAATTTCAGGAAGCTGCAGCTCTTGCGCGTAATCCTCTTGCGTGAAAAGATTCACAACCGAGAACTTGCCATTTTCATAGGAGAAGTGGATCGCTCCGCAGTTGCCGGGTACCTTGTCGTTGGGGTTCGCTGCCTCCCCAAGAACTGCGTCGTAAAACTCTTTGCACGAACGCCCGTGGCTTACAACGAGAACGCATGCAGTGTCGTCTTGCTCCATAATGTCGTGGATGCAGTTGAACATGCGGTCGCGCACCGTCGACTGGGCCTCTCCGCCAAACTGGCAAAAGTAGTCTCCAAAAGGTGCCTGGGGCATTATGGCAACTCTTTCTGCCTCGTAATAGCCAAAGAACCATTCGCGAAGCGGCTGTTTGATTTCGGGTGCAAGATTGGGCGCGACAAGCTTTGAGGTCGTTACTGCTCGATGAAGATCTGAGCAGTAGAGATGGTCAAAATGGACCCCTTTATTTTGGAAAAAGAGGCCGGCTCGCTTTGCCTGCTCGATTCCCTTCTCGGTAAGAGGGGAATCGGACCATCCGGAAATGAGGTGCTTGGAATTAAAGAGCGTTTGGCCGTGCCTTAGCAAATACAGATCCTTCTTCATCTAGGCACCGGCCTTTTTGTTCGTGAAGGCGCGGCGGGCATTGTGGATGAGCATCTTGTCTACCGTTTGCTGGCTTATGCCCGAAGCCAGAAGGCGAGGAGTGAAAATGCCCAGGTTGTAACCGAGGCCGGGGCCTCCCTCATAGGAGCGGAAGTACGATTTTCCTCCCAGGTCGGCACCCATCAGCAGCTGATCTTCGAATCCAGCCTCGACCATATGCTCGATGAGACGGGCAATTACCTCGTCCGTGTAGTACTTAACACGGGCGGCGCCATCATAAATAAGGAAAACGCCGCGCTTGGCAATCTGCTCGTGGTAGTAGTAATCCGGGTTGCGGTCGATGTGGCCAAGAATGATGTTGTTGGGCTTGGCCCCGTTTTCGAGAAGAATATCGATCGCCTCGAGCGCCATCGTGCCTTTCTCAAGGTGAAGGGAAACGGGCGCACCGGTTATATTTGAAGCGATTGCCGCGGCGCGAAGCTCTTTTTTCTCGACAGTCGTAATTGATTGCAGGCTGCATGCCGCTTTGATGACGCCGGCGCGGCCTTCCGATCTTTTGACTATGGGGCCGGCGTAATCATAGATATCAATGCCGTCGCATACGTCTGCAACGAGGAGCTCGACAAGCTGCTCTATGTCGTATTTCCACAGGAAGTGGGACTTGTCATAAAACTCCGACTTGTGAAAGCCGGTGGTCGCAATGATGTTAACGCCGCTTTTTGTACTGATTTCACGCAGGCTTTCGATACTGCGCCCACTGCCGATGGGGGTCATTTCGACGAGGGTGTTGCCGCCAACTTGTTTGAAAAGCTCCAATTCCTCGAGGGCTTTGTTCTCGTTGGGCATGTCGAAGTCGCTTCCATTGGTGATGACTTCGACACCGCCCTTTCTGATGAGGTGGTCGTGGGCATCGGTCTTGCCGATGTTTGACGGATCGATTTTTCCCAGGACTGTTTCGATAAATGCCATAAATGCCTCCAAAAGAAAGTGCGGGCACCTTTTGGCAAGGCACCCGCACGGAGAGAAAGGCTTTTTGCGGGAACGGCTATGCGATGCCTGCAATAAGCTTGATGACGAAGAGGACCGGGAGCCAGAACACGGCGTAGTCGATGTTCGAAAGCATGAGGCCGGTGCCAAAGAGCGAGCCCATCATCGGGTAGAGGGCGATGATGCCCAGGTGAGCGATGAAGCTGGAAACAAAGCCACCCAGGAGAGCGCCCTTCCAGCCGCCGTACTTGTTGCCAAACACGCCGATCGTGCAACCGTCAAAGAAGAGGATGACCGGGCTCGGGAAGACAACCACGGAAGAACCGAGGGCAACAGTGAGCAGGCAGACGATGATACCAGCGGGGATGGAGCCCAGGAAGCCGAACATGGCGCCGGAGGGGCTGAACGGGTAGAGAACGGGGCAGTCGAGAGCGGGGACCGAATTGGGGATGAGCTTCTCAGAAATACCCTTGAATGCCGGGATGATGGAGTTGAGGAACATGCGGACGCCGGAGAGCATGACGGATACGCCGGCTGCGAACTTCAGGCCTTCCATGACGAGGAAGATGACCCAGTTCTGAGAGCCGGAAAGCGTCTCGACCTGGCCCTGACCCACAACAAGACCGATGATGACGAAGAGGATCGGCATGATGAGGGAGAGCGCCAAAGTGACGTCCTGGAACAGGTAGAGTCCGCCGGGGAGCTTGATGTTCTCAGCGTCCTCGTCCTCAGCGTGCTTGCTAAACAGCTTGCCGCAGAGTGCGCCAATGAGGGCGCCGAACTGTTGTGCGTGACCGAGGGTGAAGTCCTCGCCAAAGTACTTCTTTCCCAGAGCACGGGGAATTGCAGGAGTGAAGGTCCAGTAGAGTGCAGCCAGAATCGCGCAGGTGACAATAAGGGGCATTCCCTGAAGACCGAGGATGCAGTTGATCGAAAGCGCGAGGAAAACCGCGAGGTACAGCATCATGTGTGCCGTAAGGTAGACGTTCTTCATATCCTTTTTGGGCATGAGGAGCACCATTACAAGGTGGATGATGAAGCCGAGGACGAAGATGGAGACAACGGTCTCGGACATGGTGGACATGCCTATGGCGAATGCCGCTTCGTTCATGGGCATAACGCCGTTAACGCCAACGACATTGTTAAGCAGCTGCATAACGGGGGTGATGGTGTTGGAGATAAGATCTGCGCCGGCATTGAGGATCAGCATGCCGACGATGGTCTTGATTACGCCCTCGAAGACTTCGCTTGCGGGGGTCTTTTGCAGGAGCAGACCGACAAGCGTGATGATGCCCAGGAAGATGGGGGCTTGGTCAAGCACCTGGAAAATGATGAAGTTGCCAATGGAGGCAAGAATATCCATATCGCTTCCAATCGATGGGGAACTAAGGACGGAAATTAAAAAATAGGAGCCAGGAGGCAGCTTTTACTCAGCCTGACCAGCGAAGAACTCGTCAAGCTTTGCGTTGATCTCGTCCTTCTTGATGAGGTTCGTGACGTACATGACCGTGATGCGGCTGCGAATGTCGTCAGAGATATGGCTTGCCATGCTCTTGGTGGTCAAGATGATGTCTGCGTCGATGCTCTTGACACTTCCGATGTCAGCGACGGTGACGGTGGCATCGATGCCGTGGCTCTTCACGTAGTCCATGATTGCCATACGGGCAAGGCTGCTCGTTCCAAGGCCCATACCGCAGAGTGCAGTGATTTTGTAGCGCTTATCCATGAGAATCATCCATTTCTTGAGTTAATCGATCAGATTGATTGAGCTAAAAGCGGCTGATGAGGTCCATGACTTCAGACACATCCGCTGCGTTGAGAATCCCGTCGACATTACGTTTGTCTTCGAGAAGCGAAACCAGCCTTGCGAGAGCATCGAGATGCGACTCTGAATCTGTCGAGCAGAGGCAAATCACGAGGCTCACGGGATCATTTTCGGGACTTCCGAAATTAACGGGAGTGTCGAGGGTGATCAAGCTCAGACCGACAGCAAGTGCTCCGTCTTCTGGGCGAGCGTGAGGAATGGCAATGCCAGGGGCTATGACCATGTAAGGGCTGAATTCCTCGACAGCAGAAATCATTCTTTTGGTGAACGATTCGGTTGCTTTACCTGCTGAGACAAGGAGGTCTCCACCAATCGCGATCGCTTCTTCGTAGCTGTTTACCTTGTTGTGAAGCGAAACGCACTGCGGTTCTAGCCAGTTTTCAAGCATAAAACCCCTTTCGTTATCATTCGTTTCTACAACGCTTGCGGAGCATCGATGCATATGGGCGCTGCCTGAAATCGAGAATAGCGGTTCGCTTTTTTTTTTTTTCGAAAACTGGAAAAAAATTTCGAACGGTGCCATTTGTTCGGTGAACGTATTTCGAAGTAAAGCGAAAGTTAACATTTCGTTAACGAAATTAACTAGTTTCGTTCAAAGAACTCGTTTGGCATGCACACCTTTCTTTAAGTAACAATCCGTTGGCGTAGGCTCTCGATTTGACATCGGGGGACTGGGGCCCTCGCTTCCCACCCCACTTTCCCTCCCGGGGTGGTAAAGTTGTTGACCACACGGAAATGCAGGCGCGGAAAGGGAACGATCGCATTGGCTCAAAAGGTGACACTCAAGCAGATTGCCAACGAGGTGGGGCTTTCTCCCTCCTCGGTTTCCCTCGTGCTCAACAACCGGCCCTGCCGCATCTCGGAGGAGAATCGTCGCCGCATCAAGGAAGTCGCGGCGCGTGAGCATTACGTTCCCAACCAGATCGCTCGCAGCCTGGTGATGCGCGAGTCCAAGACGCTTGGCCTCATCGTCCCTAACATCGAGAGTCGCTTCTTCTCATCGCTTGCCAAGAACCTAGAGCAACGTTGCCGCGCTGAGGGGTATGCCCTGTTCATTACCAACTCCGATGGTTTGCCCGAAAACGACCTGGATTTGTTGGCCCTTCTCGTCACGCGTGGGGTGGACGGCATCTTCTTGGTTGTTGCCGATGAGCTCGCAGACGACAGCGTGCTGGTCGATGAGCTTTCTCATCTGCCTGTGCCCTATGTGATGATCGACCGTGTGGTGGACAACCTCTCCTGCGACAAGGTTTTGTTCGATCATGAGCAGGGCGGCTACATGGCAACAAAATACCTGCTGGAGAAGGGCCACGAGCGCATCGCGTGCATGGTCAACGCGGCCAAATCCATGACGGGCCGCAAGCGTCTTGCCGGTTATGAGCGTGCCCTTACCGAAGCCGGCGTGGCATTTGATCCCTTGCTGGTGGTCGAGACCGACTACTACATCTCCGATGCCTATGAGGCGTCGGCAAACGTGCTGGATACCGATGCCACGGCCGTTTTTGCAAGCTCCGACAACATTGCTCTTGGCCTGCTCAAGCGTCTGTACCAGCGCGGCTGTCGTGTGCCGAGCGACTACTCGGTAGTGAGCTACGACAACAGCGCCGCCGATGCCTTGTTTGAGCCGGCTTTAACCTCGATCGAGCAGGACGTGACCATGCTTTCTGAGCACGCTATCAACATGATGCTCCGCAGGATTGAAAAGCCGACGGCACGCCCCATCGAGCGTGTGCTCGAACCGCGTCTGGTGGTACAGGGCAGCGTTTCCCCGCGCTAGCGGGGACGGGGCGCCTGCGTCTTCTTGGCGCATGCTGTAAAAGCAAAAATGGCTTTGCCCGAATGCTTCATATGAAGGCGTTGTGGAGAGCCGGGGCGATAATCTTTTAGATTGTCAAAACTGCGAACGAGCTCACCATGCTGCATAAATAACCAAATAATGTCCCCTAATATGCATGAGTCTTTACAGTGCTAAAACGTTTTTCCATAACGATAAAACGTTTTACCGCCTATACTCTCAATTCGGATACAGGTGCTTGTTGTACCTGATGCCGTGCCAATAAGCGTCGGTTCCCCCATACGCCCCACCTGTCCCTAAAGGGGGTGTGTTTTCAGACGCTTTTTAAGCCTTGGCGCCCCGTAGGAGAGAGCGGTGCGCGCCAGGGAGGCCAGCATCAAAGCGCTTGAGATCTGACGCATGCGGTCCCTTGCATGCGCCGATGCGTGCGAGATGCGCTCCCGCGGCGATTGCCCTGCCCGGCAGGCCGCGGGAACGCAGCGCATCGTTTATCGGGAGTTACACGCCGGCGCCCACCGGCGAGAATACAGGAGGCAATACATGACTCAGCCCGTTATCGGAACGCCGTGGAAAAAGCTCGATGCGCCCGTTTCCAGCGAGGAGCTCGAGGGAGTGGAGAAGTATTGGCGCTGCGCCAACTATCTCTCCGTCGGCCAGATCTACCTGCGCTCTAATCCTTTGATGCGCAAGGATTTTGTCGATGAGAAGACGGGCGAGGTGCGCGACTTTGGCCGCCCCGACGTCAAGCATCGCCTGGTGGGCCACTGGGGCACCACTCCGGGCGTGAACTTTTTGTTTGGCCATGTAAACCGCCTTATTGCCGACCACCAGCAAAACGCCATCTTCCTTATGGGCCCCGGTCACGGCGGCCCGGCCGGTACCGCGCAGTCCCTGCTCGACGGCACCTATCGTGAGATTCGTCCCGACATCACCGATGACGAGGCCGGTCTGCAGAAGTTCTTCCGTCAGTTCTCCTATCCCGGCGGCATTCCCAGCCACTTTGCACCCGAGACTCCGGGCTCCATCCACGAGGGCGGCGAGCTTGGCTACACCCTGTCCCACGCGTACGGCGCCGTGATGGATAACCCGAGCCTTCTTGCCGTGGCCGTGGTGGGCGATGGCGAGTCCGAGACCGGTCCGCTTGCGACCTCTTGGCAGTCCAACAAGCTTGTGAATCCCAAGACCGATGGCATCGTGCTGCCCATCCTGCACCTCAACGGCTATAAGATCGCCAACCCCACGATTCTGGCGCGCATCTCCGACGAAGAGCTCACTAAGTTCTTTGAGGGCATGGGCTACGAGCCACACTTCTTTGTGGCCGGCTTTGACAACGAGCCCCACAGCTCCATCCATCGTCGTTTTGCCGATCTGTTCGAAGAGGTCTTTAACAAGATCTGCGACATCAAGGCACGCGCCGAGGCGGGCGACGAGACGCGTCCCGTCTACCCGATGATCGTGTTCCGCACGCCCAAGGGCTGGACGTGCCCCAAGCATATCGACGGCAAGAAGACCGAGGGCAGCTGGCGTGCGCACCAGGTGCCTCTGGCATCTGCCAAGGATACGCATGAGCACTTCCGCGTGCTGCGCAGCTGGCTTCGCTCGTATAAGCCCGAGGAGCTCTTTACCGCAGAGGGCCAGATTCGTCCCGAGGTAACGTCTTTTATGCCTACAGGCGACCTGCGCATCGGTGCCAACCCCAATGCAAACGGTGGCAAGGTGCGCCACGAGCTCACGCTGCCCAACATCCATGCCCATGAGGTTCCCGTGGCGGAGAAAGGCCATGGCTGGGGCGCAACCGAAGCGGCGCGCGTCTTTGGTGCCTATACCGCCGATGTCATGGAGCTCAACGACGACTTCCGTATCTTCGGTCCGGACGAGACTGCATCCAACCGCCTGCAGGACGCTTACAAGGTGACGCACAAGCAGTGGGATGCCGGCCACTATGCCGACGCCGACAACGATGAGCTGCTGGCGCCCACCGGCCGCGTGGTCGAGCAGCTGTCCGAGCATCAGTGCGAGGGCTTCCTCGAGGCCTATACCCTCACCGGTCGTCATGGCGTGTGGAGCTCCTACGAGTCGTTTGTGCATATCGTCGACTCCATGGTCAACCAGCACTGCAAGTGGCTTGAGGCCTGCGTGCGCGAGATTCCCTGGCGTGCTCCCATCTCCGGCTTGAATATTCTGCTGTCCAGCCACGTGTGGCGTCAGGACCACAACGGATTCTCGCATCAGGATCCCGGTTTTGTGGATCTGCTGCTCAACAAGGCAAACGACACCCATGTGGTCAACGCGTACTATCCGTGCGATGCAAATATGGCGCTTGCCGTGGCCGAGCGCGCGTATACGTCCACGAACTGCGTGAACGCCATCTTCTGTGGCAAGCAGCCGGCGCCGACGTTCATCACGGTGGACGAGGCCCGTGCCGAGCTTGAAGAGGGCCTTGCCGAGTGGAAGTGGGCAAGCAGTGCTTCCAGCCTTGATGAGGCCGATTTGGTTATCGCTTCTTGCGGCGACGTGCCTACGCTCGAGGCGCTGGCGGCACTCGATATGCTCAAGAAGATCGGTGTGAAGGCGACCTTCGTGAACGTGGTCGACCTACTCAAGATTAAGAGCACGGCCGAGAACGACCAGGCTATCTCCAACGAGCGCTTTGCCGAGTTCTTTGGTACCGATAAGCCGGTCCTGTTCTGCTTCCACGCATATGCGGGCACGATTCATCGTCTGATTTGGGATCGCCCCAACCATGACAACTTCCACGTGCACGGCTACGAGGAGAAGGGCTCCACGACGACTCCCTTCGACATGCTGCGCCTCAACAACATGGACCGTTGGGCGCTTGCCGCCGACGCCCTGCGCATGGTGGATGCTCAGAAGTGGGCGGCGCAGATTGAGGAGTGGGAGAACTTCCGCGAGGAGGCCTTCCAGTTTGCTGTGGACGAGGGCTACGATCATCCGGCATTTACCAGCTGGGTGTGGCCCGATGCCGCTGCGGCAACCGAGGGCCAGCTGTCGGCTACGCAAATGACTGCCGGCGATAACGAGTAGCTGGTTAACGTGTGGGCGGCGCATCCCTGTTTGAGGGACGTCCAGGCGCTCGGGCAATAGGCTAAGTTGCCTCTCGATTTTGCTCGATGCTCCATAAACTCAGCCCCCTATGCATGCCCGCGTCCGGGTTTTTCCGGATGCGGGCATTTTTATGTGCGCGGACCTTTTATTTCATATTGAGAGAAGCCATGCGGGCGGGATCGTGCCTCCGCTTTTGCATGAGCTGCGCCCTGCCTGTCTATTGTTTCATTTCGATGCTTTTGCGCGTTGGGTTGTAAGATACTCGCAAACGATACCGATGAAACGGGAGGGACGCGCGGGTGTTGGAACGGCGCGAGCGGTTGGATAGCAGCAGGAGGGACCGTCTGGGTGCTTCTTGGCTCGAAAGCAAGGTTTTCGCTTGGTCCGACGATCCCACGCCAAAGCGCTATGCGATCGATCTTGCCTGCATATTCTTGTTTTTGGTGACGGCCACGCTGGTGGGTTTTGCCTTCTTTGCCTTTGATATGGAGGCGTGCATCGTCGTTACCTATGTGCTTGCGGTTCTTTGCATATCGCTCTTTACGGTAAAGCGTGCGTACTGCCTTGTCGCATCGGCGCTTTCTGCGCTCCTGTATAACTACTTTTTCACCACGCCGCGCTTTTCGTTGACGGCCTGGGGGCGCGCGTATCCTGCTACCTTTGCCGTGATGTTTGCGGTCGCCCTTATTGCGAGCACGGTTGCCATGACACTGAGGCGAGAGCTGCACGCTTCTCACACGGCGTACCGCAGGACCAAGATCATGCTGGAGGCAGACGAGGCCTTTCGTCGCTGCGAGACGCGCCGCGAGATCGTGAGCGCGGCGGGCGCCCAGCTGTCGAGGCTCCTTGACGCAACGGTTGTGTGGTACTGCGATGAGGGGGAGGGCTTCTTGGAGCAAAGGAGCTTCTCCTCGGCCGGCGCATCTCCAACCCCTCCGGTGATCGAGCTCTCTATGGCAAGAAGGGCCTTGGAGGACGGCGAGAGCGTCGGCGTTGGGACGAAGCTTTTTCCTTCGGCATCCGGCTTGTACCTGCCCCTGCGCTCTGGCACCGATGTCGTGGGCGTCATGGGCATCTGCCTTATGGGCGCAGCCCCGCTTCCCGCGGAGCGCAACGAGGCCGAGGCCGTTGCGGGAGAGGCATCGCTTGCCCTTGCCCGTGCAAGGGCGCTTGAGGAGCGCGAAAAGGCTGCCGTTCTGGCTAAAAATGAGCAGCTGCGTGCCAATCTGCTTAGGTCTATCTCGCATGACTTGAGAACGCCCCTTACGGCAATTTCGGGCAATGCCGATGTGCTCCTGTCTGATGGCGAGGACCTGAGTGCCAAGAAGCGCGAAGGGCTTTTGCGCGATATCCGCTCCGATGCCATGTGGCTCAATGCCACGGTGGAAAACCTGCTTGCGATCACGCGCTTGGAGAATGGTGAGGTGCACCTTTCGACGACAACGGAGCTACTCGATGATATCGTCGAGGAAGCGCTGCGCCATGTAAGCCCGGACTCCGAGTTCCACGACATCGAGGTCGAGCCGAGCCGCGATCTTTTGCTTGTCGACGTGGATGCGCGTCTTATGGTGCAAGTTGTGGTGAACCTGCTGAACAATGCCGTTGCCTATACTCAGGTGGGCTCGCGTATTCGCATTATGTCGCGCGCCGATGCCAACATGGCCGTTGTGCGTGTGGAGGATAACGGCCCCGGTATTGCCGAAGGGGATCGTTCCCGTGTGTTCGAATCGTTCTACACGGCAAGTCATGCTCTGGCAGATTCGAAAAGGAGCGTGGGCCTAGGTCTTGCTTTATGCAAATCGATCGTGGAGGCACATGGCGGCAGCATTGGCGTCGATGCGGTCGAGCCGCATGGATGCGCGTTTTGGTTTACGCTGCCCTTGCATCGTATGGAGAATGGAGATATAGACCATGCCGATTGAGAGCCATGCAAAAATCCTTGTTGTCGAGGATGACGCTACGGTTAGAAACCTGGTGCTCACGGCGCTTGAGGCCCAAAGTTTTGATCTTCTTGCCGAGTCTACAGGGCGAGGCGCCATCGCCTCGGCCGCCACGAATGCACCCGATGTGGTTTTGCTCGACCTGGGGCTTCCCGATATTGACGGCATCGAGGTCGTTCGCGCTATACGCGTGTGGTCCCAGATGCCGATCATCGTGGTGTCCGCCCGAAGCGAAGACGCCGATAAGATCGTTGCGCTCGATGCGGGGGCCGATGATTATCTCACCAAGCCGTTTTCGGTAGGCGAGCTCCAGGCGCGTATTCGCACGACCTTGCGCCGCTCGAGCTACCTTTCGAATGCCCCCATGCGCGAGAGCTCCACGTTCGAGAACGGAGATCTTCGTATCGACTATTCGGCGGGCGTGGCATACCTGTCCGGCGAGGAACTGCATTTGACGCCCATCGAGTACAAGCTCCTGTGCTTGCTGTCCCACAATGTGGACAGGGTCCTTACGCACAGCTTTATCTTGAATGAGGTTTGGGGTGCCGAGCACCAGGCGGACCTTGCGTCGCTGCGCGTATTTATGGGCACGCTGCGCAAGAAGATCGAGTCCGATCCGGCGCATCCCCGCTATATCCAAACCCATGTGGGTGTGGGCTATCGCATGATTCGCGCCACTGCGGCTAAAGACTAAACATAGCCGTTTACCTGGTGTCTTTAGGCCTTCTTTATCCGAGTTTAACGGCACTTTTATGCCTGACGCATGTTGAATCGTGCGAGGGTGACAGCCTTGTTCTAAAGAGGCCCAAGGGTGGCTATTCTTCCTTTGCGTTGGCGGCATTGCCGCCGGCCGCGCATGTCCGTCGGGCACGCGCGCAATCAAAGAAAGGAGGACCCTTGGATACTGTGTCCGAATCGCATGAGGAGAAGATTTCGCAGCTCGCATCGCTCACCGGCGCGGATGCGCTGGCGGCCATGGACAGCAGCGCTGCTGGCCTGACGAGCGATCAGGCAGCGAAGCTGCAGGCCAAATACGGCAAGAACCTCATCCAGGCGGCCAAGAAAAAATCTCCAGTCCTGGCATTTCTCTCCAACTTCACGCACCTCATGGCTATTTTGCTGTGGGCGGCAGGCATCATCGCCCTGGTGGCAGGTATGCCCGAGCTGTGCGTTGCCGTGTGGTTGGTAAACTTGATCAACGGATGCTTTAGCTTTTGGCAGGAGCATCAGGCGGACAAGGCAACCGAAGCGCTCAAGAAGATGCTCCCGTCTTACGTCAATGTTATTCGCGATGGCCAACAGTCTCAGGTGCTTGCGGAAGACCTCGTGCCTGGCGACATTATGGTCCTAGCAGAAGGCGACAAGATCTCTGCTGATGGCCGTGTCGTGCGCGCCTCTGATCTGCAGGTGGACCAGTCGACACTTACCGGCGAGTCCAATCCGGTGCGAAAGACCGCCGACGCCGTGCTCGAGCCCGATCTGACCGCTGCCGAAACGCCCAACCTCGTGTTCGCGGGAACTTCTGTTTCCGAGGGCAACGGCCGTGTTGTTGTCACAAAGATCGGCATGGCGACGGAGTTTGGCAAAATCGCGAGCCTGACGCAGAACATGGAGGACTCCGAGAGCCCCCTACAGCGCCAGCTTGATCGCCTGACCAAGCAGGTTACGCTGTTTGCCCTGTGCATGGGCATCGTGTTCTTCCTGCTTGACGTGCTCTTTGTGCACAACGGCCTTGCCTCCTCGTTCATCTTTGCCTTGGGTATGGTCGTTGCCTTTATTCCCGAGGGCTTGCTGCCCACGGTTACGCTGTCGCTTGCTATGGCAGTGCAGCGCATGAGCAAGCGCAACGCTTTGGTGAAGAAGCTCAGCTCTGTTGAGGCCTTGGGCTCTACGAGCGTTATTTGCACCGACAAGACCGGCACGCTTACTCAAAACGAGATGACCGTCAACCATCTGTGGACATGCGAGCGCGAGTACGAGGTCACTGGCGTGGGCTATGCTCCCAAGGGCGACATCGAGGGCGACGGCGAGAAGTGGCTGGCTGCCGATAACAACGAGCTTCGCCTGCTGGTGGCAGGCGGCGCGCTGTGCTCCAATGCGCGTCTTGTTGCTCCCGAGGAAGAGGGCGGCCGGTATACCGTTTTGGGCGATCCCACCGAGGCATGCCTGCTCGTGAGTGCCCAGAAAGCCGGACTTACGCTCGAGGACCTCGAGCGCGAGATGCCGCGCGTGAGGGAGCTTCCCTTTGAGAGCCGCCGCAAGCGCATGACGACCATCCATCAGCTCAAGCGTCCGTTTGAAGGCGCTTCCCGTATCGCATTTGTGAAAGGCGCCCCTAACGAGGTTGTCCGTCTTTCCGAGCATGTGCGCTGCCGCGGCGAGGTCGCTCCCATGAGCGATGAGATGCGCGAGCGCATCATGGCTGCAAACGATAGCTATGCAGCGAATGGTTTGCGCGTCCTCGCTTTGGCATATCGCCCACTGCGCGCCGACGACGATTCCATTCCCCGCTCGATGAGCGATTACACTCCCGATAACATCGAGTGCGGTCTTACCTTTGTTGGACTGCTCGTTATGCAAGACCCGCCAAGGCCCGAGGTTGCGGCAGCCGTTGCCGAGTGCCGCCGCGCTGGCATCCGCGTTGTGATGATCACGGGCGACTACGGTCTTACCGCGGTGTCCATTGCCCGCAAGATTGGTATCGTGCAGGGCGAGCACCCGCGCGTCTTCTCGGGCGTCGAGCTCGAGAAGACCTCGGATGAGGAGCTCAAAGAGGCGTTGAAGGGCGAAGTAGTCTTTGCTCGCATGGCGCCGGAGCAGAAGCTGCGCGTTGTCGAGAACCTGCAGCAGATGGGCGAGATCGTGGCTGTCACCGGAGACGGCGTGAACGACTCTCCTGCGCTTAAGAAGGCAGACATCGGCGTTGCCATGGGCATCACCGGCACGGACGTGGCCAAGGAGGCCGCGGACATGATCTTGACCGACGACAACTTCGCCTCGATCGTCCATGCCATCGAAGAGGGCCGTGCAGTCTACGCCAACATCAGGAAGTTCATGCTCTATATCTTGAACTCCAATGTTCCCGAAGCTGTTCCTTCTGCGATCTACCTGCTCTCGGGCGGAGCGGTGCCTCTGCCGCTTACGACGATGCAGATCCTCACCATCGACCTGGGCACCGATATGCTGCCCGCCCTTGGTTTGGGTACCGAGCCTCCCGAGGCCGACGTTATGAGCAGGCCCCCTCGTGACCCGAATGAGCCCTTGCTTTCGGGCAAGGTCATGCGCAAGGCCTTCCTGTGGTACGGCATGCTTGGCGCGCTCTTCTCCTTCGCTGCGTTCATGTTCTGCCAGATCATGAATGGCTGGCATCCGGGCATCGCGATGTTTGGCGTGGGCGCCGACCTCGATCCGGTCTATGTCCGTGCAACGACCATGGCGCTTGCTGCTATCGTCTTCACGCAGATTGGCGAGGTTTGGAACTGCCGCACGGAGACCGCTTCGGTTTTTGCCACGGGCCTGTTCTCGAACAAACAGATCAACAAGGGTATTCTGTTCGAGATCGTGCTCATTGTTTTCATCACGCTGTTCCCACCGTTCCAGGGCGTCTTCCACACCAGTCCGTTGCTGCTGAACGACTACGTGTTCTTGGTGCTGCTTCCGCCCGTCATCTTGTTGATTGAGGAGTGCCGCAAGGCCATCGTTCGCAAGAAGAACCATATCGACCGTAATGGCGTCGTGCTTTCTCAGACGCCGGAAAAGAGGTAGCCATGAACGTAATCGTCGTGGGCATGGGACGCATGGGCGTGAACCTCGCCCGCAAACTTGACAGGCAGGGCTATAGCGTCTGCGCTATCGATCAGGACCCGGAGCGCCTTGAATCGCTGGGGGAGTCGTTTGGCGGCAGCACCGTAGAGGGTGTTGGCTTTGACCGTGCAGTCCTCGAGGCCGCCGGAATCGACCGTGCCAGTGCCGTGATCGCCTGCACCTCGTCCGACGAGACGAACATCGTCGTCGCGCGCATCTCGCGTCAGACCTATCGCGTCCCCCGCGTCATCGCCCGCCTGTACGAGATCTCCAATGCCGAAACCTACCGTAGGCTCGGCATCCAGAGCATCTCCACCACCGATTGGGGCGTGCGCCGCGTTTGCGAGCTTTTGACGTTCAACGAGCTGGACGATGTTGTCGAACTTGGGTCCGGCGATGTGCGCCTCGTGCGCGCCGACGTCCCGGCGCTTCTTGAGGGAAGCCCGGTGCGCGAGCTCACTGTTGTGGGCGAGATCAGCATCGTTGCCGTTTCGCACGATAACGAGACATTCGTGCCCACGCAGGGAACGGTGCTTGACCACGGAGACATCATCTATGCGGCGGTTGCGTCGAGCGCTGCGGGCAAGTTCCGCACCATGCTCGGCTTGGCCGAGTAAGGAGGCAACCATGAATATCATTATCGTCGGCGGTGGCAAGACCGGCTCGTATCTCGCCTCCCTGCTGAGCAGCCGCGGCGACACGGTGCGCGTTATCGAATCGAGAAAAACCGTGGTGCAGCGTCTTGAGGCAAAGCTGCCGGAGGGCACGGTCGTGCGCGGCATGGGCTCGAGCCCCGATGTCCTCGAGGCGGCAGGTGTGCTGCATTCAGACGTCGTGATTGCCGTTACGGGTAACGACGAGGTTAACCTTGTGGTTTCGATGCTCGCAAAGATGGAGTACGGCGTTGGCCGCGTGGTCGCACGCGTCAACAACCCGGCGAATGCCTGGATGTTCGATGCCTCTATGGGCGTCGATGTGGCCATCGACCAGGCCGATCTGATTACGCGCTCCGTCGAGGAAGGCCTTGATATCGAGGACGTCTACACGATTATGCGCTTGGGCAAGAGCGGCCACGCTATTGTCCAGGGCGAGGTGCGTCCCCGTTCCTCGGTGGTTGGGAAGGCAGTGCGCGACCTGCAGCTGCCCGAGGACCTTGTGCTTGTGGCCGTCGAGCGTGACGGGGATATTGTTATCCCCAATGGCGGCACGGAGCTCTGCGCAGGTGATCGCGTGGTTGCGTTCTCCGACGATTCTGGCAGGGATTTTTTGAGCCACGCTTTGCAGTAGACATTGCTAATTTGCAAAAGGCCGCATCTGGGTTTTCCGGGTGCGGCCTTTTTGTGAGTGGGGCCATGTTCTCTCATGTGGACTTCCATGTGCGATTGTCACGGTTCTGTTACCGATTTTGAGGGTTCGCGCAGAATACACTCTAGTATGCTAAAGTACCAGACACCGGCTGAGGCCGGGTCTTTTTTTCGATATGTTTGGCTATCGTAGAGGGGATGGGTACCGCGTATGACGGCCACACCGTGGGGATTCAGGGACATTTTGCCCGAGGAGGCTCAGGCGCGCGAGGAGATCGCACAGACGGTGAGGGACTGCTTTCGTGCTCATCATTACCTTCCAGTCGAAACGCCGCTGCTCGAGGACAAGGGCTCTCTCGAGGAGGGTGGCCGCATTGCGGACACCCCGTTCAAGTTGTTTGATGACGATGGCCGCTTGCTCGTAGTGCGACCCGACAATACGCTTCCCATCGTTCGCCTGGTCTCTACGCGCATGCGCTCGGCCGATTTGCCGCTTCGCCTGCGCTATGAGGCTCCGGTCGTGCGCGAGCAGGTGCGTGGCGCTGGCGGCTCCCGTCAGTTTACGCAGCTGGGTTTCGAGCTTATCGGCGAAGGGGACGCCGCGGGCGATGTCGAGATGGTTTCGCTGGTGACAAGCGCCGTTCGTGCTCTGGGCCTTGCCGATGCCAGGGTTGTATGTGGCAGCGTCCGTCCTTTTAAAACGCTTCTTGCACATGTGAGCGACGCATCTTTGGCCGAGGACGCCTTGCGTATGGTTCACGCAAATGATTTTGTGGACCTGGACGCTCGCGTGATGGCAAGCAGCGAGCCCGATGCCATGAAGGCTGCCATCTGCGAGCTGCCGCGCCTGGTGGGCGGTGCATCGGTTCTCGATCGCGTGGACGAGCTTCTCGCCGCAGCCGGTGTCGCAGACGACATGACGTGCGAGCTTCGTGCGCTTATCGCGGGTTTGGATGCTCAGGACGCCGCGCTGCTCTCCTTTGACTTTTCCATTATGAATTCCTTCGATTACTACACTGGTCTGGTGTTCAAGGCCTATGCGGGTGGTCTTCCCGATCCCGTGGGTTCGGGCGGTAGGTATGACTCGGTGTTCTCTGGCGTGTTCGAATCCGATGACGAAGTGCCCGCGGCGGGTTTTGCCTTTTCGCTCGAGCGTCTGGAGAGCGCGCTGAACACGGCAGAGGACGCCGCCGACGGCGACCACGCTGCCGTGCGCACGGGCAACGCAGCGGGCGCCCCGTTGCGCATCGCCGTGCCCAAGGGTTCTCTCAAGGCCGATACGCTCGAGGTTCTGGAGGCCGCCGGCATCGATGCCTCCGAGCTGCGCGACCCGGGCCGTCATCTTATCGTGCACGGCCGTGATACCCGCGCGGGCGAGGACGGCATCGGCGACATCGAGTTTATTATCGTGCGCCCCAGCGATGCGCCTGCCTTTGTGGGCTGTGGCGGCGCCGACTGCGGCATTTGCGGCCGCGACTCCCTGATCGAGGCCGGTCTCAACCTTTTGCAGCTGGTCGACCTTGGCTATGGCGCCTGCAAGTTTATCGAGGCGGAGCCTTCCTGGCGTGCAGGCCAGGCCGAGCGCAATTATGCCCGTCGTGGCTCGTTGCGCGTCGCTACTAAGTATCCGCGCATCGCTGCGGCGTGGTATGCGAGTCGCGGCGTGGTGGCGGATATCGTCTCACTACACGGCAATATCGAGTTGGGGCCCATCGTCGGCATGACCGACCGCATTGTCGATATCACGGCCACGGGTTCCACCCTGCGCGAGAACGATCTGGTTATCACCGGCGAGATCATGGAATGCACAGCGCGTTTCTTTGTGAACCCCGGTGCTGCCCGTTTGGATCCGCGCGTGCGCATCTTGGGCGAGCGACTGGCCGCTGCGGTGGAGCATCTCCATTTCGAGCCCGTTGCGGGCTCGGCTCAGTAGCGGGCATATATCGATTTTGACGTAGCATGGGCGCAGATGCCCAATAGAGATAGGACTGTTTGAGATGAAGACCATCAAGTTGGCAGCGGGCGAGCTGCTGAGCGTCAACCAGCTCAATCGCAAGGGCGTGCTGCCCGAGAATATCGTGGCTTCTGCCAAGGAGATCGTGGCCCGCGTGCGCGCCGAGGGAGACGCGGCGGTACGCGACTATTGCAGCCGTTTTGACGGTGTTGACCTTGAGAGTTTCCGTTTGCCGCAGGAGCAGATCGATGCGGCGCTTGAGGGCTTGGACCCCACGTTTGTCGCGGCGCTCGAGAAGGCCGCCGCACAGATTCGCGAGTTCCACGAGCGCGAGGTCGAGCAGAGCTGGTTTACCACGCGCACGGATGGCACCATGCTCGGCGTCAAGGTGACCCCGCTTGCGGCGGCCGGCATCTACGTGCCGGGCGGACGCGCGCAGTATCCTTCGACGGTACTCATGAACGCTATTCCCGCCAAGGTTGCAGGGGTCAAGCGCGTGGTCATGGTCACGCCTCCGCAAAAGGATGGACTTATCAGCCCCTACACGCTTGCTGCCGCAAAGCTCGGCGGTGTGGACGAGATCTACATGGTGGGCGGCGCGCAGGCAGTAGCGGCGCTCGCTTACGGTACCGAGACCATCCCCAAGGTCGATAAGATCACCGGTCCGGGCAACGCGTTCGTGGCTGCTGCCAAGCAGATTGTCTCGGGTGATATCGGTATCGATATGATCGCCGGACCGTCCGAGGTTTGCGTGCTCGCCGATGCGAGCGCGAACCCCATGGTCGTTGCGGCTGATCTTATGGCGCAGGCTGAGCACGACCCGCTGGCAGCTTGCTACCTGGTTACCTGCGATGCCGATTTTGCCGCCCAGGTCGAGCGCGGCATCGAGGTCCTGGTGGCTCAGTCGCCCCGCGCGGAGATTACGCGTGCCTCTCTTGACAACGAGGGCACGATCGTAGTCGCTGCCGATATGTCGGCGGCAGTCGAGGCCGTCAACACCGTGGCGCCGGAGCACTTGGAGCTTCACTGCAAAGATGCCATGGGGCTGCTGGGCGGCATTCGCAACGCCGGTGCCATCTTTGTGGGCGCTTGGAGCTCCGAGCCCCTTGGCGACTACGTTGCCGGTCCCAACCACACGCTTCCCACGGGCGGCACGGCGCTTTTCTCCAATCCGCTTTCTGTCGAAGAGTTCGTCAAGCGCTCGAGCGTCATTTGCTATACTCCTCAGGGCCTGATGAAGGATGCGCCTGCGACTCAGCGTTTGGCTGAGGCCGAGGGCTTGTGGTCCCACGCTCTTTCTGCGGCGCTGCGTCGTCGCATTCTGGAGCAGGGTGAAGATTCCGTAAGCTGCGAGGCACTTGCCGGCACGGACCTTACTGCTGTTGCTTGGCCGGACGATGACGTCCAGACGGTCGCCCGTGGCGCGGCGTCGGCGGGTGAATAGCGATGGCGGAGCTTTCCCAGAAGATGAAGGAGCTCGTGCAGCCGTATCTGGCGAGTATCGAGCCGTATGACCCCAACTTCACGCCCACGAGCATTAATCTCTCGGCAAACGAGAACACCTATCCCGTGCCCGAGGGCGTGCGCGAGGCCGTTGACGCCGCCTTGGCCGCAACGCCCCTCAACCGCTATCCCGATCCCATGAGCAACGACTTGCGTGACGAGCTGGCCGTCTGGCATGGTGTGCCGCGCGAGATGGTCTGCGTAGGAAACGGTGGCGACGAGCTGCTCTATAACTTCCTGCTCGCCTTTGGCGGGCGCGGGCGCACGCTGCTCAATTGCCCACCGTGCTTTAGCGAATACGCGTTTTTTGCCTCGCTTGTTGAGACCGGGGTGCGTGACGTATGGCGCGATCCCAAGACCTTCGAGCTCGATTGCGCGGCGGTGCTCGAGGCGGCCCCCTCATGCGATCTTGCTATCGTGACCTCGCCCAACAATCCCACGGGAGATGTGGCTTCGCTCGATTTTGTCGCTAAGCTCTGCGAGGCATGTCCCGGTATGGTCATGGTCGACGAGGCGTATATCGAGTTTGCCGATGCCTCCTTTGGTGCCAAGACCACGGCCCAAGGACTTATCGAGAAGTATTCCAACCTCGTTATCCTGCACACACTGTCCAAGGCCTTTGGGGCGGCAGGCACGCGCTGCGGATATGTGATCGCGGCGCCCGAGGTTATCGACGTGTTTGCGGCGATTCGCCAGATCTACTCGGTCAATGTGCTTACGCAGGCGGCGGCGCTTGCGGCCGTGCGCGCTCGCGATGCCTATGCGCCGGTTGTGGCCCAGGTTGCCGCGGAGCGTGAGCGCGTCAAGGCTGCGCTCGAGGCGTTTGCTGCCAAAGGCCTGCCCGTTGAGGTCTGGCCGAGTTTTGGCAACTTCCTGCTTGTGCGTATGGCGCGTGCGACCCGTGTGCGCGAGCGTCTGCGCGACGAGTACTCGATTCTTGTGCGCGACTTTAGCTATGCGCCCGGACTTGCCGACTGCCTGCGCATCACCGTGGGTACGCCTGCAGAAAACGACGCTGTATTGAGTGCGCTTGCCGTGCTCGTAAAGGAGGAGATGTAGATGTCTCGCACCGTAGAGGTAGCCCGCAAGACGGGGGAGACCGACATCCAGATCAAGCTCGACCTCGATGGGTCTGGCGTTTGCGATATCGATACGGGTGTGCCGTTTTTCGACCACATGCTCAACGCGTTTGGTCGTCATGGCCAGTTTGACCTGACGGTGCATGCCGCGGGCGACGTTGAGGTCGATGCGCACCACACCGTGGAGGATACGGGCATCGTGTTGGGCGAGGCGTTTTGCCAGGCGCTTGGCGATAAAGCGGGCATCACGCGCTTTGCTGATTCGACCATCCCCATGGACGAGACGCTCGTCATGGCGGCAGTCGATATTTCCGGCCGCGGTCAGGCCTATTGTGACCTGCCGCTGCCCACCGAGCGCGTGGGCTCGTTCGATACCGAGCTTGCGGTCGAGTTTTTCTACGCCTTTGCGCGCGATGCCCAGCTCACGCTGCACGTGCGCGAGCTGGCGGGCGAGAACAGCCATCACATTATCGAGGCGGCATTCAAGGCCACGGGCCGTGCCATGCGCTTTGCGTGTGAGATGGACCCGCGCGTAAAGGGCGTGCCATCGACCAAGGGAACCCTTTAGCTGGGCGTTTTAATCGATTGAATGGTAAGAGAAGAGGGAACAGTGCTCAGTCCATCGATTGTCATCGTCGACTACCACAAGGGCAACCTGTCGAGCGTGGTGCGCGGTTTTGCGCGCGCTGGCGCCGAGGCCTATGCGAGCGACGATCCCGCGTGTGTCCGCGCGGCCGACGGCATCGTGATTCCCGGCGTGGGGTCGTTTTACGATGCCATCTCCTATATGAGCGAGTCGGGGCTTGACCAGGCGGTGCTCGAGGCCGCTGGCGCAAACAAGCCGATCTTAGGTATTTGCCTGGGGCTTCAGCTGCTGCTTGACCGCGGTGACGAGGGTGTTCCCGAGGATACCTCTGTAGCTATTGCGAACGACGCTTACGGCAAGGGTTTAAATCCCGGAGTGATTTTTGAGGCTGACGGCAGACGTTGGGTGCGCGGTTTGGGACTGATTCAGGGGTCGTGTTCGCGCCTTGAGTCCACGCGTCTTAAAGTTCCCCATGTTGGTTGGGATCAGGTGCATCTGACCAAGGAGGGTGCCGCTTCGCCTCTTCTGCGTGGTTTCCCCGAGGGCGCCAACATGTACTTCACGCATTCGTATGCGGCAGACCTCGATGTGCCCGCTGCCGATACCCTTGCCCATACGCACTATACGCGCAGTTTTGCCTGTATGGTGCAGCGTGGGCGCGTTTTTGGCTGCCAGTTCCATCCCGAGAAATCCTCGGCGCGCGGTCTGCGGCTTATCGAGAACTTCGTGGGCATCGTCGAGGGTGCCATGAACGATGGGGAGGTAGACGCATGATTTTGTTTCCCGCTATCGATCTGATTGGCGGCAAGGTCGTTCGTCTGGAGCGCGGCGACCGAAGCCGCTGCAAGGTTTATTCCGACGATCCCGTTTCGGTTGCGAGGGAGTTTGCCGCGCAGGGCGCAACGTGGCTTCATGTGGTCGATCTTTCGGCTGCATTTGAAGAAGACGAGGAGGCACGTGCGGCCAACTCTCGGGCCATCAAAGCGATTTGCCAGGTAGACGGGCTGTCCATTGATGTGGGCGGCGGCGTGCGCTCGCTTGCACGCATCGATGAACTTGCGGGGTATGGCGCCAAGCGCATTGCCATGGGTACCGTTTTGGTAACGGAGCCGGGCTTTGCTGAGGTCGCGGCGCGCGGCTTTGGCGACCTGCTGGTAGCCGACGTTGCCGCTCGCGATGGTCAGGTCAAGGTGAACGGCTGGCGCGATGGCGTGGGCTTGGCGCTTGACGAGGTGGTGGGGCAGCTTGCCGAGCAGGGCTTCAGGCACCTGGTCTATACCGATATCGCTCGCGATGGCATGCAGACCGGTATCGATGTGGCGGCATATGCCCACGTGGCCCACGTTGCCGGCTTTCCGGTTGTCGCCTCGGGAGGAATCTCCATGCTCGACGACATTCGTGCGGTTGCCGCTGCGGGCGCGGATGTCATCGAGGGCGCTATCACCGGGCGTGCCCTGTATGAGGGCAACTTCACGTTGGCCGAGGCCTTGGCCGTGGCCCATGGAGAGGAGAGCGCATGCTAACCAAGCGCATCATTCCGTGTTTGGATGTCAAGTGCGGACGCGTTGTAAAGGGCGTCAACTTTGTGGAACTGCGCGACGCGGGTGATCCTGTCGAGCTTGCCTCGGCGTATGACCGTGAGGGAGCCGACGAGGTCGTGTTCTTGGACATTACCGCCACGAGCGACAATCGCGCGACAACAATCGACATGGCTGCGCATGCGGCCGAGGAACTCTCCATTCCCTATACGGTGGGCGGCGGTTTTCGCGATCTTGCGGGTATGCGCCAGATGGTTGCGGCGGGTGCCGATAAAGTGTCGCTCAACTCGGCTGCTGTGCGCGATCCAAATTTGATTACCCAGGCCGCTGCGGCGTTTGGCAGCCAGGCGGTGGTGTGCGCTATCGATGCCAAGCGCGTGGGCATGCCCGGAAAGCCCGGTGCCGACAAGTGGGAAGTCTTTACCGCGGGCGGTCGCAATGCCACGGGTATCGATGCTGTTGAGTGGGCTGCGGAGGCGGCACGACGCGGCGCGGGCGAGATCTTGCTTACGAGCATGGATCGCGACGGCACCAAAGAGGGATTTGATCTGGCGCTCACGCGTGCCGTTGCTCGCGCGGTCTCCATCCCTGTGATCGCGAGCGGCGGCGTGGGTACGCTCGAGCATTTTGCCGAAGGCGTTATCGAGGGCGAAGCCGATGCCGTGCTTGCAGCAAGCGTGTTTCACTTTGGAAACTTTAGCATTCGCCAGGTAAAGGAGTACATGGCAAGTCAGGGTATCCCGGTAAGATTGGATTTTTAGATGATCGAGGTCACAACGCCCGCGCAGCTCACCTATGACGAACGCGGCCTCATTCCGTGCGTGGTTCAGCAGTACGACACCGGTGAGGTGTTGATGGTGGCGTGGATGAATGAGGAGTCGGTGGGGCTCACGCTTGAACGCGGCACCACGTGGTTTTGGAGCCGCAGCCGCCAGGAGCTTTGGAATAAGGGCGCGACCAGCGGAAATATGCAGCAAGTGCGCGAGCTATGGACCGATTGCGATAGCGATACGCTGCTTGTGAAGGTCGACAGCCCCGGTCCGGCATGTCATACGGGTGCACGCAGTTGTTTTTTCAAGCGTGTTGAGCCGTAGGTAGATGGGATACAAGCCGCGATAGCAGCGGCGTTACGTTTGGGAGGAATCAAGCATGGGCGTACGTACCGCTAACGTGCAGGATGGCAATATCGGAGAGACTCTGGAGAGCCTGGCCGCGACGATTCATGGGCGTCGCGAGTCTTCGCCCGAAGAGAGCTATACGGCGCGCCTTTTGACCGATGTCGAGGATGAACTGCTCAAGAAGATTGCCGAGGAGGCAAGCGAGGTGATCATGGCCTGCAAGGATAAAGACCACGACCACATTCGCTACGAGGCGGGCGACTTGGTGTACCACCTGCTCGTGACGCTCGAGCGCTACGGCGTGACCCTCGATGAGCTTGCCGGCGAGCTCAATGCGCGCATGAAGTAGCCGGTTTTACATAACGTAATCGGGCGGGCGCCTTCTGCGAGGATGGCACCCGCCCATTTTTGGTCGCTTTTGGCAACGGGTGGCGATGCTTCGCGATGCCCCGGCGCCCTAGAGGGAGACGGTCTCCCATGCTCCGGCATCGCGGGGGATATCAAACGAGCGGTATCCGCAGCTATAGGCGAATGCGTAGGCGTCGCAGATGCCCCAGCAGATATCACAGGCGCGGTGCGCATCAGACCCAAACGCGATAGGAACGCTCGCATGGACAAAACGCTCGAGCAGACCGCGGGTGGGGTAATAATCGTTCACGCTTTTGCGCATACCGGCCGTGGAAACTTCGATGCGCCTGTGCGTATCGTGTGCGCAGGCGGCCATCTGGTCCCATAAGGGGGCAAGATCAAAATCCGGCGCAAGCCCCTCGTTGGCAAAGCGCATGGGGAGGTCCGGGTGCGCCATTACATCAAAATCGAGCGGGCTTTCGCAGGCAGCGCACCAGGCGTCGACATAGCGGCGCCAGACCTCGTGAACGCCGAGATTTTTCCAAACATGCAGATCTGCATCGTAATCGATCCAGCCGGCGTCGGAGTTGGGCGGGTCGGCACGGGGCACATCTGCGGTGCCGGCAGCGCCCGCGGCTCCTGCCATGATATTGCCCGGGTCGCCGAGCCAGTGAATGCTGCCCAAGCGCACGGCGGCGCCTGCCGACCACGCTTTGACCAACGGCTCGCATCCGGGATACCAGTCGCATTCGAAGCCGTAGAGCAGCTTGAGCGAGGGTGAAAGCTCGGCCGCGAGTTTGACCGCATCGTCGAAGGCGGCACGATGGGCCGGAAGGTCTGCAACCGTGACTTGCACATCTCCAGGAGCATCCATGCTGGCGGGCAGGGTGAGGTGATCGGTCGAGACCATTAGCTCGCAGCCGGCGCCCGCCGCCGCGCGGACGTTTTCCTCGAATGTCGAGACGCCATCGGAAAAATGCGTGTGAGTATGGCAGTCGACCAACGGGCAGCAAGGCATAAGGGCTCCTTTATTGGGCGATGGCTTGTTACAGCAGGCCCATGTTCTTGAGCTTGAGCAGGTAGATGCCTACGAGTGCGAGGCTGCTCAGGATGCAAAGCGCGCCGATAACGATGCCTGCGAGGGCAAGGCCAAGGCGTGGAGATGCCTGCTTGCGCGCCACAACGCCCAATACGATGGCGACGATGCCGGCGATAACGCTCAAAATCCAGCTGACATAGCCGCCGAGGATGGCTCCTGCTACGGCAAAGATGAGAGAAGCGATGGGAAGGCCGGGATTGCCGGAGCCGGGCTTGGGGGCTCGTTTTGCCGGGCTCGGGTCGTCCTCATCAAAGGCGTCGTGGATGCTTTGCTTGATATCTTCTTGGGACATGCGTGCCTCCCGTACATATTGTTGGCGCATTGCGTGCAAACGATGCCGCAAAGCATAGCACGCGGGCATGGGATTATCGTGGTGCGCGCCGCTGCTCCGTATGCCTGCGTGGACAAGTTGGGCTAGCGCAGAGCATGTTTGTTTGCGTTGCGCATCTGCTGTGGTAGCGTTGGCGGGAAACGTTTGCGCTTGAGATCGAGAGGGGCTGCGTGGAGATGGCGATAAGGGCGGCGGACACGAGACGCGGCAAAACACTCTATTTGGATTGCCAGGCAGGAATTGCCGGTGACATGTTGGTTGCGGCGCTTCTTGACCTTGGGGGAAAGCCCGCGCTGGAGCGGTTGACGCAAATGCTCGAGAAATTGTCGCTCGAGGGGTTTTCGGTTTCGGTGACGCGCGAGAAGAAGGCTGGTATCGATTGCTGCGACTTCGACGTGAAGCTGGACGCTGCGCACGAGAACCATGATCATGACATGGCCTATCTGCACGGTTTGGGCGACACTTCCCACGACCACGACCATCATCATGCGCATCGCGGTTTGGCGCAGGTCGAGCAGGTCATCGATGCCGCCTCGCTTTCCGACCGTGCACGCGGCCTCGCTCGCGACGCCTTTCGCATTCTCGCAAGGGCCGAGGCAAAGGCCCATGGTCTGCCAATCGACCAGGTTCACTTTCACGAGGTGGGCACAGTCGATTCCATTGTCGATGTTCTTGCGGCGGCATTCTTGATTGACGATCTGGACATTGAGCGAGCGATTGTCCCCGCGCTGACCGATGGCCATGGGACGATTCGCTGCCAGCACGGCGTTATCCCGGTGCCCGTTCCCGCAACGTTGAACATCTGCATCGCCCATGGCTTGCCGCTGTCCTCGAGTTCGGTTGAGGGTGAACTTGTGACGCCCACCGGCGCGGCGCTCGTTGCCGCCCTGGAGCCCGAGTTTTCCCTGCCCGAGCGCTATACGATTCGCGCGGTGGGGCTCGGTGCGGGCAAGCGCTCCTACGAGCGTCCATCGATCTTGCGCGCAATGCTCATCGAGGAGCTTGACGCGCGCGTTGGTGCTGCCGCCCGTGAACCTCGCCCCTCGCTCTCTGCCGAAACGCAAGCGCCCAATTGCATTGTTAAGCTCGAATGCGATATCGATGACTGCTCGCCGGAGGTTTTGGCCTATGCTGCGGAGCGTTTGCGTGAGGCTGGTGCGCGCGAGGTGCACTGGCTGCCGATTTTTTGCAAGAAGGGCCGTCCCGCTTATCAGCTGCAGGTTATTGTGGAGCCCTCCGATGTTTTACGCATGGAAGAGATTATCTTGAGCGAGACGACGACCATCGGTATTCGTCGCCAGCAGATGGAGCGCACCTGTTTGCCTCGGGCCATCGAGTCGGTGGAGACACCTTGGGGTGACGTCTTGGTAAAGACCGTTCGTCTTCCCGACGGCACGCGGCGCACGACCCCGGAGTACGAGGCCTGTGCTGCCATCGCACGCGATAAAGGCGTTGCGCTGCAGACGGTGATGGATACCGTGCGCGAGGCGGTTTGCGGCCGATGAGGCGCGTCCGCGTCCGATAGGGCGGGGTACAATGCTTCGCGTATACGCGTTTTGCTCCGCCGCCCGGCGGGGAGAGGAGACCTTATGTCCACTATGCGAAAAGCCCTCAAGGTTTTGAGCCTTCTTGCCCTGGTTGGGGGTGTCGATCTGGTGATCACCCTTATCGTGCTCAACACTTCCGGCGACCAGGCGCCCGACCTGCTGCATTCCATCGTAATGGGGCTTGTCGTGCTCTTTGCGTTTTTGCTGGGGGCGCAGGGCATCTCTGCTGCTAACGTTCCCGTTCGAGCCCGCGGCCTGCTGCCTGTGGCGCTCGTCGGGCTGCTTGTCAATGCCGCCGATGTGGTGCTTGCTATCCTGAACGGCACCGCTGTTGTGTCGGTTGTGATCAACGCATTGATCATCGCGGGCATTTCCTATTGCGCCAGCGCTGTCGCAAAAGAATCCCTGCGCTAGCGTTATTCGTTGCAAGGTGTCTTGAGATTGGACCTATCATGAAGTTTCTTATCGCATCCGACATCCATGGCTCCGCGTATTGGGCCGAGCGCCTGATGTCTGTCATCGAGGCCGAACAGCCCGATCGCATCATTCTTTTGGGTGACCTGCTCTACCATGGGCCCCGCAACGACCTCCCGCGCGATTACGCTCCCAAGCGCGTGATTCCGCTGCTCAACGATCTTGCCAAAAGCGGGCGCGTGATTGCGGTGCGCGGCAACTGTGAAGCAGAAGTCGATCAGATGGTGCTCGAGTTTCCCTGTATGTCCGACAGCGCTCTCGTGATGGATAGCGACGGTCGCGAGCTCTTTTGCACGCATGGCCATGTGTTTGGCGCCGGCATGCACAACAGCGTCGATAACGCACCGGCGCTGCCCGCCGGCTCCGCGCTGGTGTACGGACATACGCATATCAAGGTCAACGAGGAGAGCCAGGAGCATCCGGGCTTGTGGCTTTTCAACCCAGGCAGCGTATCCATTCCCAAAGATGGGACGCACAGCTACGGCATCTACGAGGACGGCTCCTTCCGGCACGTGGTTCTCGAGGAAGCCTAGCGAAAGCTTCGACGAGGCGCATTTTGCTCGCGTGTTAGCGAAGGAGGCGCCAAAGGGTAGTGCGGCTGATGCCCAAGACATCGGCCGCTTTTGTTTTGTTGCCGCCCAGGTGGTCGACAACCAGCTGGGCGATATCTCGCTCGGTGTCGGCGAGGGGGCGCAGGATATAGAGGTCGGTTTCCAGGGCCGGAGATGAGAAGACTCCGGAGCGAATCACGTTTTCCTGAGCAAGAACCGCGTTTGCGTTCTCTTTGCTAACGGGGGCGTCTCCGCCTAGAATCAGCAGGCGCTCGGCGACTTCGCGCAACTGCGCGTAATTGCGCGGCCAGCTGTAGGCGTTCAAGATCGCTGCGGCATCGTGCTCGATCGATGGCGCCTCCATTTCAAATTCTTGAGCGAGGCTCGTCAGGTAGCGTTCGACGCGTCGCGCGGGTTCGCCTTGTTCCCGCACGGAGGGAGCAATGCAGACCGCGCAGCTGAGCTGCTCGGCGCATTGGGCCACGGCATCGCACTCTCCGCCACCGGGAATGTCGTTGCCCGAAAGAATCACGCGACAGCGTTCGGTCAGGGCTCCCTCGCGCAGCGTTGCCAGAAGTTCGCGATGGCGGCGTTCTTCCAGGGCATGCAAGCGCCTGATATAGATGGTCATATCGGTTTGATAGAGCGGCGAATCTGCGGATTTGAGCAGATGATGCCAGGAGCGGTCGTTCAAGATATCGCAGCTAATGCGAACAAATGGCTGATGGGAAAGGGAGCCGCTCAAATAGAGAAGCTCGGCTATCTGGTCTTTGCCAGACCCTGCTTCGCCTTCCAGCATCACGGGCGTGTTGTGCTCGTAGGATGCAAGGACAAGCGGGGAGAGGGCCGCTTCGCCCTCGATGATGCCAAAGGCGCTTTGCTCAAAATCGGCGCGCACGTCTTCGGCATTGAGCCAATCGATGCCGGGCCGTACGGTGCTGCTGCGTCGATGGCGCACGGTAAAGACGTCGAGCGCGTGCCCGCCCACATCTTGTTTGCGGGGATAGAGCGTAAAGAGCTTTCGGTCGCGCGTAAACAGCAGGCGCCCTCCCTCGGATGCCTGGTATCGATGGTTGCGCGCGTATTGAATCAGAGCATCGCGATGCTCCTGTGTCGATGTCAGGGTGGTAAAAGCAACGGATGCGTCGCTGTCGAAGGCGATGATATCGATGCCGGCGTCGGCAAGCGCTCCGACAAGAAGCCCTTGCAGTGAGTCCGGGGCAAGATAGCTGACGGCGGGGCTGTTTGTGTCTCGGTTGTCCATGGGCCACCTCTGTGACTGTTTCAAAATTAAACGATAATTCGCATTTGTCAGTATAGAGCAGGAAAAGGCGACGCGCGATTATGGTGGTGCACCAAACAGAAGGTGCCTGACGGAGTGGCTAACCGCCAGCTTCCAACTGGGCGATGAGGGTTCTTGGCAACGCCCGCCATCGCCGTGCGATAACGGATTTCGAGCCGGTGCGCACGGCGATGGTGAGCGACATTACTAACACTGCGGACAAGCCCGCCGAGTGCCCTCAACGCCCCGTTGGTACCCTTTCCGTTCTTGTGACGCCATCCACACAAGAATGAGGAGCGACCCCGAGTTCTCGGGGTCGCTTTGTTTTTGGCGTGCACGCTTGCTTGCGTATGTGCGCAACTTCTGCTTTTGCCGCTCGAAGGCTGCCGATGCTGTCACAATTGTGCGCATATGTTTTTCGATCCGAGCGGAGTTTTTTCATGCCCACTTCCGGTGCTGCCTGCAATATCATCGTCGATTCATGCTGCGAGCTTTCGAGGGGTTACTGCGAACGCGCGGGCCTGCGCGTGCTCAATTTTTCCTATACCGAGACCGTTAAAGGTGACGATGGCCTGACGGGCGTGGACGATATGTATGAGAGCATTTCGGCACACGATTTTTACGAGGCCATGCGCCATGGTGCACAGCCAATGACCTCGCAGCCTTCGCAGCTCGCTTTCGAGGCCGCCTTTAACGAGGCGATCGATTCGGGCGTGCCAACGGTGTATCTGGCTTTTTCGAGTGGGCTTTCCGGTGCATATGAGGGCGCCTGCACCGCGCTTGCGCGCATTTGCCGCGAGCGCGAGGTCGAGTCTGCGGCAGAGCTGGGCATGTATGTTGTCGATCTTAAGCTGGGCTCCACGCCCCAGGGCCTGATCATTGCCGAGGCGGTGCGTCAGCGCGACCGCGGCCTTACTGCTGCCGAGCTTGCCGCTTGGGCGGCCGAGGCGCGCTATTACGTGCAGACGATGTTTATGGTCGACGATCTTGATGCCCTACATCGAGGCGGCAGGATTCCTGCCGGTGTGGCGCTTGTAGGCGGAAAGCTGGACGTCAAGCCGCTGCTCACCTTTGATACCGATGGCAAGCTCGCCGTTGTGGGCGTGGTGCGCGGTCGTAAGAAGGGGCTGCGACGCATGGCGGAGTTCTATAGCAAGGGTCGCAATGCGGACCTGTACTCTAACGTCGCGGCTATCGGCAACGCCGATGCCACGGGCGATGCCCGTCGGCTGCGTGAGCTGATTGCCAAGCAAGACGACACCACGATGTTTCTCGAGACGAACATCGGTCCCACGATTGGCTGCCATGTGGGGCCGGGCATGGTGTCTGTTTCCTTCTGGGGCGAGGACCGTCGCGGCCAGACTTCGATTTCCGATCGTATCGCCGGAATGGTTAAAGGCAAATAGCGCAAACGCACCAGGCGTATGAGAAATCGGGCCTGTCCAAAGATGCGGACAGGCCCGATTGCATACAAGGGTTACTGGGGGTAAAGGCTACTTTACGTACACCACGTTGTCGCGACGCGGTTTGGGATCGCTTGCGGGGCCGGCGGCATAACCCAGGATGCAATGGCCTACGCCGCGCAGCGATCCGTCGGAGGGAAGACCCCAAGATGCCAAAAGCGCGCGCCCTTCTTTGGACTCAAACTCCTCGCGTGCGCGATGGATCCAGCACGAATCGACGCCTAGGGCATGTGCCGCATTCATGAGGTTGCCCATAGCGAGGGCGCCGTCTTCCACACAGGTGGGAACGCTTGCGTCAACAAGCACCACAACTACCGTCTGCGCTCCATAGAATGGATCGGTGTCGACTCCCATAATCTGGGCGTTCATGCGCGAAAGCTGTTTGACTGTGGCGGGATCGGTTACGGCAACAAAGGTGACGGGCTGGCGTCCCATGCCGCTTGCGGCGAAGCGGCCCGCTTCGATAATGGTATCGAGCGTTTGGGCGTCGACAGGGCGATCGAGGTATGCTCGGCAGCTGCGGCGCGTCTTTAGGGCATCGAGAGCATCCATAACGGTTCCTTTCGATTGGGAATTGGTCTACGGGGCTATCTATACCCACTGAGCTTATATGAATAATGACTTAGGACTTGCAGAATTTTAAGATGCATAGGGCTTGGCAATGTGTGCGTTGCACACTCGGCTGCCATATCTTTTTCGTTTTCTTCCGTTTGCGTGTATGTCTGTGCCGCCTGCCTAAATGACCTGTCGCGTGGGGCCTTAAACGGGTTTATTTGAAGATAACGCTCTGTTTGATACGGGGCTTTCACATCCGCCCGCGACCATTTGGGAGGTCATCATGGGATTGAAGGCAGACGAGACGATATCCTTGGAATTCGAGGATCTCCTGAGCTACCTGCGGTCTAAGACGCGCATCTTTATGGATGCCGACGGCGGTCAGTATTACATCACGCACACCGATGGCTACTGGCGTGTGCAGGATTGCAATCAGCTCAACGAGAAGGGCCGCTTTACGGATTGCTCCGAGCTGGTCAACACCTTGTCCGAGCTTATCGAGCTTCCCTGGCATGACGGAAAGAGCATCCACGACCTCTGTGCGGGCGCTACGTTCTACGAGTCGATACAGGAGGACTAGACGAACGCTTGCGTTTTAATAATCGATTTCCCTTTTGCCCGTCAGCTCACGTTGGCGGGTTTTTTATGGCAAGGTTCGCTTTGGCGCGAATGACCCCCTCTTGACAGTAATCCGAAACCGGACTACCCTCTCTCGAAAGAAATGTCCGATTTCGGATTACTGATGCCGAGCGAATCTTCGGAGGGGTATGGACGATATGGATGGGGACGAGCTCGCTGCGATGGCGCAGCGCCTCGACCATGGTTACAACCAGGTGGATAAGCTCTACTACGAGGTTGCTCGGGCATGTGGGCTTCCGGAGTGCTCGTACTGGATGATCTATGACATCGTGCAGCATGGCGGCTCGCGTCCCGTTGCCGCGCTTTGCTCGGAGTGGGGCTACAGCAAACAGACCATCAACTCGGCGCTCAAGCATCTGTCGATGCGCGGGCTTGTGGATCTGGTTTACGCCGAGGGAAGCCGCAAGAACAAAGTGGCCCAGCTAACCGTCGAGGGCGTGCGCTTTTCAAAACGCTTTATCGCGCCCGCACTTGATGCCGAGGTTAAAGCCCTCTCGACGCTGACCGCTACCGAGCGCAAACGCTTCGAGGCCTTGGTAAATAAGTATGATGCCGCGCTTTCGCTCGAGCTCACGAAGCTCAAAGAAGCAATCCTGGAAGAAACTTGATAACGAACGAAGGATATATATGAAAACGCTTGTGCGTTTCCTCAAACCTCATAAAGGGCTCGTTGCCCTCACCCTTCTTGTTTTGCTGATTGACAACGCGGGAACGCTGCTGGTTCCCACCATGCTTGCAAATATGGTCAACGTGGGCATCACATCGGGATCGACCGAGTACATCCTGCGCAACAGCCTGCTCATGCTGGGCGCTACCGCTATGGCCTCGGGCGGTGCGGTGACCGGCTCTTACCTCACTGCGCGCTTGGCCTCGCGGGTTGCCTGCGACATCCGCTGCGCGATCTATCGTAAGTCCCTGGAGTTTTCGGCGAGCGATTTCGAACGCTTTGGAACCGGTGCCATGATTACGCGCACGCTGGGCGATATCAACGTGATTCAGCAGGCGATTATCATGACCTGCCAGTTGGTGCTGCCTATGCCGGTGCTCGCCGTCGTCGGTATCATCCTTGCTTTTAGGATCGACTACCAAATGGGCCTCATGCTGCTGATCGCCGTGGCTATCGTAATGGTGCTTGCGGTGATTACAGTGGCCAAGACGGCGCCGATCTTTATTCGCCTGCAAAACTTTATCGACCGCATGAATGTGGTGCTACGCGAGAACATCATCGGTGCGCGCGTGATTCGAGCGTTTGGTCGGGAGAAGCGCGAAGAGGAGCGCGAAGGGCGCGTGTTCGGGGAGTATGCGCAAAACGCCATCCGCGTGAACTACGTGTTTTCGGGTCTCGATTGCTCGTGTTTCTTCGTGATGAACATGGTTGAGGTGTGCGTTATCTGGCTTGGCGGCAATCGTGTGGGTGCGCATGCCATGCAGATTGCCAGCATTTCGGCAGTGCTGGAGTATGCCATCCTCATCCTCTTCTACATCATGACGGCGCAGATGGTGATGGTGACCATGCCGCGCGCCAAGGCATGTCTTGATCGTGCGCGCGAGGTGCTGGAGCTCAAGCCTTCCATTGTGGACAGCGCGGATGCCAAGGCGCCTTCTGTTGCGGCGGAGCCTGTGCGTGCGCTTGCAGGCGAACGGGATGTGGTGGCGCGCTTTGACCACGCGAGCTTCCGTTTTGCCGATGCTGACCAAGATACGCTTCATGACCTTACTTTTAGCTGTCGACGTGGGCAAACCACGGCGATTATCGGATCGACGGGATCGGGCAAATCGACGGTGGCAAAGCTGTTGCTGCGCCTTCACGACATTACGCGCGGGCGCGTGCTTTTGGGTGAGCGCGATGTGCGCGATATCACGCAGCGTGAACTGCGTGCACGCATCTCGTATGTGCCACAAAAGGCATGGCTCTTCTCGGGCACCGTGGCGAGCAATCTGCAAGACGGCTTGCCCGATGCGACTGAGGAGCAAATGCGCCATGCCCTCGATGTTGCCCAAAGCCAGTTTGTCTACGATCTCGAACACGGGCTCGATGCGGCGGTGGCCCAGGGGGGAACGAACTTCTCGGGCGGTCAGCGCCAGCGTTTGGCCATCGCACGCGCGATTATCAAGCTCGCGGACCTCTATATCTTTGACGACAGTTTCTCGGCGCTCGATTTTAAGACCGATGCCGCCCTGCGCGCCGCGTTGACGCAGGAGATGCGCGGCTCTGCGCTTCTCATCATCGCCCAGCGCATCTCGACCATCTTGCACGCCGATCAGATCATCGTGCTTAAGGACGGCGAGGTTGTGGGCCAGGGGCGCCACGAGGAGCTCATGGAAACGTGCGAGGTATATCGCGCTATCGCCGAATCGCAGATGAGGGGAGGTGAGGCGCATGAGTGAGAAGAAGAAGTATCTTTCTGCCGAGGAGATTTTTGCCGAGGAAGAGCAGGAGGAGCTGAGGCGCGAGCAAAAGCGCTTGGCCGATCTGCACGATTCGGAGGAGGAGCTTGAAGACCTCAAGCCCCGCAACACCTGGGCGACGGTGCGTCGTCTATGGGATGAGGCGGCAGACCAGCGCTGGCGCTTTGTGGTCGTAGTCATCGCCATCGTTTTCTATACGGTGTGCTCGATTGCAGCGCCCGCCTGCTCCGCGCATCTCATCGATTATATCTGGACGCAGGTTCAAGCGGCCGATGCTGCTGGCAGGCAGTTCTCGATCGGCTGGGGGACGGGCGGCGAGAAGATTCTTTTTTACCTGGGAATCTGGACTGTGGCGCTCGTTTTCTATTCGACGCAGAGCCTGTGTATGGCGAGTTTTGCGGAGCGCCTTAACCTTAATTTGCGCAATCGCTTGGCGGCAAAGCTAAACCGTTTGCCGCTGAAGTTCTACGACGGGCACAAGCCCGGTGAGATTGTGAGCCGTGCTACAAACGACCTCGACAAGATGAGCGAAGTGCTGCAGCGCGGCGTGCTCACGCTGCTCACAGCGATAGGCAGTATCATCGGCTCGGTGATCATGATGCTTACGTATAGCGTTGAGCTCACCGTGATTTTCCTGGTCTTTTCGGCAGTCTCCCTTGGTATTACCGCTTGGGTCTCAAAGGCGACTCTTGGCGCTGCGGCGCGGCGACAGGAGCTTTTGGGAACCTTGACCGGGGCAGTTGAGGAGGCCTACAGCGGACGTTTGGTGATTCGTTCGTTTTGCCGCGAGAAGGCCAGCGCCGATGAAGTCTGCTCGCAGGCCGCAGAACTTGCTGACGCCAACTGCAAGGCGGATTTCTACACCAATGCGGTGGGACCGGCAATTCGTTTCCTAAGCAGGCTCTCGCAGATTATCATTGCCGTTGTGGGCTGCAATATGCTTGTTGCCGGCCGTATGACCGTCGGTATATTCCAGGCATTTTTCCAGTACATCTATACGGCAGGCGAGCCCATAACGCAGTTGAGCTACACCATCAACTCGATGCAAAGTGCGCTGGCGAGCGTGGAGCGCGTGTTTGACGTACTCGACGAGCCCGAAATCGAGCCCGATTCGGTACCAGGGCTGGCGGCGCATGTGCCTCAGCCTATGCAGGGGCGCGTTTCGTTCGAACACGTGAAGTTTGGTTATACGCCCGAGAAGACTCTTATGAAGGACGTGTCCTTTACGGCGGAGCCCGGCCAGAAGATCGCGATTGTGGGTACGACGGGCGCGGGCAAGACCACGCTCGTTAACCTGCTCATGCGTTTTTACGAGATCGATGGGGGCCGCATCACGCTTGATGGCGTGGACACGCGTGCCATAACCCGAGCGGAGCTGCGTTCGAACTTTGGCATGGTGCTGCAGGATGCATGGCTATTTGACGGCACCATTGCCGAGAACATCGCGTACGGATGCGATGGCGCTTCGCGTGAAGAGGTTGTTGCTGCCGCCCGTGCCGCGCAGGTTGATTTCTTTGTGCGCACTATGCCCGCCGGCTATGACACGCAGGTGGCAAACGACGCGGAGAACATCAGCCAGGGTCAGCGCCAGCTGCTCACCATTGCGCGCGTCTTGCTGGCAAATCCCAAGATCTTGATTTTGGACGAGGCGACGTCGAGCGTGGACACGCGTACCGAGCGCGCTATCGACCGTGCGATGGCGGCGCTTATGCAGGGCCGCACGAGCTTTGTGATCGCCCATCGGTTGTCGACGATCGTGGATGCCGACTTGATTTTGGTCATGCATGCGGGCAATATCATCGAGCAGGGAACGCATGAGGAGCTGCTCGAACGGGGCGGCGCGTATGCGACGCTCTATCAGAGCCAGTTTGCGTAAATGAAATGAGGCGAGGTGCCGGGTTTGGCACCTCGCCTTTTTGCTGTGACGTAAAAGGCCTGTTTATGCGCGCGAGGCTACTTTTTGGCAGCTTGATCGGTCAGTTGGCGCACAAGGGCGGTGAGCTTGGCAACCTCCGCCTCGAGTTCGGTGACGCGGCGAGCGTTTTCGGCGATACTCGCGCGGTTGCGAGCCGAGGCTTCCTCGCCGGGGTCGGGCATGAACTCGCGGTGACGCTTGGCGTCGAAGGTTTCTTCAAAGACGCGGCATCCGTTGCGTTTGACAATGCGTCCCGGCACGCCTACCACGGTGCAGTTGGCCGGGACGTCTTTGACCACCACGGAGTTGCCGCCGATTCTGACGTTGTCGCCGATGGTGATGTTTCCCAGCACCTTGGCGCCGCAGCCAACGGTTACGTTGTTGCCCAGTGTGGGGTGGCGCTTGCCCGTCTCATTGCCGGTGCCGCCCAGGGTGACGCCCTGGTAGAGCGTGCAGTTATCGCCAACGACCGCGGTTTCGCCAATGATGACGCCCATAGCGTGGTCGATGAAGAAGTGCTTGCCGATGTGTGCGGCGGGGTGAATCTCGACGCCGGTCATATGGCGGGTTATCTGTGACATGATGCGCGCGAGGCTTTTGCAACCGTGGTTCCATAGCCAGTGCTCGGGCACATGATTCCATTTGGCGTGAAGGCCGGGGTAGGTGAGGAAGATGACAAGGCCGTTTTGCGCGGCGGGGTCCTCCCGCTTGACGTTGGCGATATCCTCGCGAATAGTCGTGATAAAGCTCATCTTCGGCACCCCTCCTGTGCAAACGATGCGCTTAAGTATAGCGAATCACTAGGATTAATAGGTACCGGGAAAAAAGAAAGAATAATACGTTTCGCAAAGTTCGGTTGGTTTGACCGGAAGGCTATTTACTGTATATTTACTGTAAATATAGCACTACGCTGAAAGGAGCCGCTATGCCAGCCGTTGCATCGCTTTCGGAGTTCAATCGCAACCAAACAGCCCTTATCGATACATTGGAAAAAACCCAAGAGCCTATTTATCTCACGCGCAACGGAAAAGCGAGCGTGGTGGTGATGGATGCCGCGGCTTTTGACCGGATGGTATCGGCCAAGGAGCGCGCGCAAAAATGCGAGATGGATGTTTACCAAGGCTTGATGCGTGGCTATGCTGACGTCCTTGACGGAAAGACGTCGGACGCAAAGGATGCCCTTGGCGCCATTCGCGAAAAAAAGGGCTGGTAGCGTGAGTTATAAAGTTGAGATTACCGATTACGCTCTCGATTTTATCGAGCGGAATGTGGCGTTGAAATCGGCTTTGAGGCGCTTTGAGTGGGCGGTCGAGATGCTGTCAGCGTTTCCGTCCCTGGGCCCCGTCTACGATCCTGAGTACATAGCGGCTCGACCGCCGTTTCCCTGTAGATATTTGCCGCTTCCCGATACGCCTTTTACGCTTTACTACACGGTGGATGAGGCGGCCTTTCGGGTGACGATTGTTGATATCGAGTGGTCTGCCGGGGATCCTCGAAAGCGTTTTCCGGGATTGTAGGGCGGTGCGTGCCCGGACGACGCCCTCGATGGCTACACCTGTTACTTATGCATAGTTGTTGCTAATCGCGTTGGCTTTTTGTTGCACGGTATCGCCGCACGTATACTTTTTTGCTTGGACGCATCGCACGCCCAAAGCAGAGAGGTTTTACTCCATGGATTTTATCAACACGATCGTCGAGCTGCTTAAAGATCCGCGTACGGCGATTTCTGCCTGGATCGCAGCGGGTCCGCTCACGGCCTATGGCTTTATCTTCTTGATTATCTTTATCGAGACTGGCGTGGTCTTCATGCCCTTTTTGCCCGGCGATTCGCTGCTGTTTGCAAGCGGCTGCTTTGCCGCCGACGGCAGCTTCAATATCTTCACGCTGCTCGCGGTAGCATGGGCCGCAGCGATTCTGGGCGACCAGTGCAACTTCATGATTGGTCACTTCTTTGGCAAGAAGATCATTGCCTCGGGCAAGGTTAAGGTCATGACGCCCGAGCGCATCGAGAAGTCCGAGGCGTTCCTCGACAAATGGGGTCACCTGGCCATCTTCTTGGGGCGTTTTTTTCCGTTCATCCGCACGTTCGTGCCGTTTCTCGCTGGCGTGGGCGGCATGAAGTGGCACTCCTTTGTCCTCTTCAACGTGCTGGGCGGCATTACCTGGTCCACCGTCTTCACGCTGCTGGGATTCTTCTTTGGTGGCATTCCCTTTGTGCAAGAGCACTTTGAGCTGCTGATTGTGGGCATCGTAGCCGTCTCGGTTGTCCCAACGGTCGTGGGTCTGCTCAAGGCAAAGTTTGGCAAGAAGAGCGCATAGGCTTTTGGAAAACTTATCGGTGCGAAAAGGTCCGTCATCGCTGGATGGCGGATCTTTTTTGTTGCTAGCTTGGTGTGTGGCGTTTAGCTTGTGGTTACTGGATCTCACTCAGCTTCTGCGCAACGCGCCCTTGGACCTCCAGGTAGTAAGCTTGGTCATCGGCAGACAGCGAGCTTTCGTCAACGTCATCAAATTTTTTCGACCAATCGCTGTACTGCTGCATCATCGATCCGTAGTCAGCAAGCATCGAGGTGGTGTCGTCTGAATCCTCGTACTTTTTCATGAACTCAACGTAGCTGTTCATAAACTGCTCGTAGCCGTCCATCAGGGCGCGGAAGTCGGACGAGGATGCAGCCGGAGTATCCTCGGGGTTATCAGCAGAGCTGTCGGTGGAGCTTTCGTTGCCTGTGTCGGCGGCCTCGACCCGGGGGAGACGGGGCGAGCTGCATTCGGTGAGTGCCGACCAAACATTGCGGCGGGCGAGCTCTTGCCGCATCTTTTTTCGCACGAAGGGACCGGCTCCATCGATTGTGACGAGTTCGGTAATGCCGTCTTCGCCGCGTGCGAGCACCTGCTCGACGCGATAGGTGTCGTCAAGGCTCATGGCATGCATGAGCTGGCTGTCGTTCAAGCCGCCCTCCCTTCATGTTAACTGGGCAAAAGCCTCAAAAATGATATGTCAACGACTGCTTTGTTTGTTCAGTTGGCAACTGAATCGCAAGGGGCGATGGGAGACGCAGGCCGACACCCAGATAATTCTATCTGAGCGAATTTGTTCCTAGAAGCGTCCTTTCACCTAGACGGTAGAGCTCATCGTCGGTGCAGGCGCGACTCATGCCGTGTTCGATACACCAGATGACGATGGCGTCGCGGCGGTCCTTGCACCAGAGTTCGGCGACGCTATCGAGTCTTAGGAGGCGCTGCGTTTCGCGGAGCGTGCAGCCGATGCCGAGCGCCAGCATGATAGCGTGGTCACGTCCGGGTCTGCTCTTGCCGGCGAAAATGTCGTACACCACTGTGGGATTGAGACCCGATTCGCGCGCAACCTCGGACCTTTTGAGTCTGCGAGCATCGATGAGCTCGCGAAGAAATTCCGTTAGCGTCGTGTTGACCGTCTCATGTGTATCGAGATAGCTTTCGACGCTCGAACTCGCGAGCAGCCGCTTAAGCAGGTCTTCGGTCAGGTGCTCTTTTCCATGGTGACGGTCATATGCGGCTCTCCTTGCCGTTGCAACATCGGGATGCGTACCTTCAGTATAGAGATTGTTGCGGCCGCAACGTGCCGTGTGGCGGCGCTGGCGCTGGATAGCCGCATGACGCCCCGTCCTCTCGATGAGTATTTGAACATCAATCCCTCATGAGGTGGGCGTCCTTGCTTGTACGGACAACTCCACGTGCGAAACGTTACGGTTGTATTTCGTTTGTCCTCAAACGAGAGAAAATGTGCCACAGGTCGGTGGTGGGAGTAGAATGCCCAACATGCGACCGTCTTGGCGAGAAGCCCACACATGTGCTGCAGGCATGCGTGGTCCAAATGCCGACGCGGCGCGTGGACTATTGCAAGAGAAGGAGCACAGTATGACCGTTGAGAAGAAGGATCTGGATTGGGGCAACATCGGCTTCAATTACATGCAGACCGACTACAGCTATGAGGCACATTGGAAGGATGGCGAGTGGGACGAGGGCGGCCTGACGACCGACCATACCCTGCATGTTTCCGAGTGCGGCGGCATTTTCCATTACTGCCAGGAGGTCTTCGAGGGCCTCAAGGCATATACCACTCAGGATGGCAGCGTCGTGTGCTTCCGCCCCGACCAGAACGCACAGCGCATGTATGACTCTGCCCAGCGCCTCGAGATGCCCCCGTTCCCTGTTGACCGCTTTGTCGAGGCCGTTAAGCAGGTCGTTACCGCTAATGCCGCGTGGGTTCCGCCCTTTGGCTCGGGCGCTACGCTCTATGTCCGCCCGTTTATGATCGGTTCCGGCAACGTGATCGGTGTCGCTCCTGCTCCTGAGTACACGTTCCGCATCCTCGTCACGCCGGTTGGTCCGTACTACAAGGGTGGCCTCAAGGCCGTCAAGCTGCGTATTTCCGATTACGACCGTGCTGCACCCCACGGCACCGGCAACATCAAGGCCGGCCTCAACTACGCTATGAGCCTCAAGCCTTCCGTCGAGGCTCACGCTCAGGGTTACGCCGACAACCTGTATCTCGATTCTGAGTCCCGTACCTACGTTGAGGAGACTGGCGGTGCCAACGTGCTGTTCGTCGACGGCAACACCCTTGTGGTTCCCAAGAGCCACACCAACTCCATCTTGCCCTCCATCACCCGTCGCTCCCTTGTGCAGGTAGCTCAGGACCTGGGCATGACCGTGGACGAGCGCCCTGTGGAGTGGGCCGAGGTCGCCTCAGGCAAGTTCTCCGAGTGCGGCATGTGCGGTACCGCAGCCGTCATCTCCCCGGTGGGCGAGATTGACAACAAGGTCTACGGCGCCGACGAGACGGTCGTTTTCCCCGCTGGCCATACCGAGTGCGGCCCGGTGATGAAGAAACTGCGCGAGACGCTCACTGGCATCCAGGATGGTGCCGTTGAGGATAAGCACAACTGGGTCTTCAAGGTCTGCTAAGGTACATTTACCAATAGCGTTTGCATGCTCGACCTCCGCCGGCGCAGGCCTGCGGGGGTCGTTTTGTTGAAAGGACAGCAATGAAGATCGATCGCAACGAGGTGGTTCGGCTGCTCGAGCGCCTCTCCAATGCCAAGGGTCCTTCGGGTTTTGAAGATGAGGTTATCGATGTGATTCGCGACTTTTGTGACGGATGGGCCACGGTGGAAGAAAACACGCTGCGTGATGGCTTGATTGTGCCGAACGGCACGGGGCTTGACGGCGACCGCGCTCGTCCGCGCGTGATGATGGATGCCCATGGCGACGAAGTGGGCGGCATGGTGCGCACCATTCGCGCAAATGGAACTATGGGCTTTGTGACGCTGGGGCGTTTTCCCGAAGGGGCTCTTTGCGGCCAGGACGTGCTGGTGCGCAATGCCCGGGGCGAATGGCTGCACGGTACCATTGGCGTCAAGCCGCCGCATTTTACCAGTGCCGCCGAGAAAGCCGCCCATGTACCGCCCGAGATGATTCTCGACGTGGGCGCGACAAGTGCCGAGGAGGCACGCGAGCGCTTTTTCCTGCGCATCGGCGAGCCTTTTGTCGTGGCGACGCAGTTTACCTTTGATGTCGAGCGCGGCATCGCGGTGGGCAAGGCGTTTGACTGCCGCGCGGGCGTGGCGGCGATGCTGATCGCCCTGCGCGAGCTCGCTTCTCGCGACGATCTGTCCGTCGACGTGGTCGCATCCGTTTCCGCACAGGAGGAAGTGGGGGAGCGCGGCGTGGCGGCAGCGGCGCGGACGCTCGATCCAGATGTTGCGTACATGTTCGAGGGCTGTCCTGCAGACGATACCTTCTTGGCTCCCGATGAGGTGCAGACGGCGCTTCACGGCGGTCCTATGTTCAGACATTTCGACCGTTGCATGATCACGAATCCTCGCTATCAGCGCTTTGTGTTGGATGCCGCCGAGGCAGCGGGACTGCGCGTGCAAGAGAGCGTGCGAGAGGGCGGTGGCACCGATGGCGGTCTCGTGCATCTTATGGATGTGCCGTGCGTGGTTTCGGGCGTGCCCTGCCGATATATCCACACGGCTACCTCGATTTGCGCCATCGACGACGTGATCGAGTCGGCCCGTGTTGCCGTCGAGGTCATTTCGCGTATGACTCCCGAGGTTATTTGCGGCTTTTAATACCTCGTTTTGTTGGCGTGCGGCGCACAGAAGGTGCAAATGCATCCTTTACCTGCGCCGCATGCTGACGGGGGATTGCAAAAACAGGCGAGATTCAACATACTAGATATACCTCTTGCGCTCTGACGCAATCGCACATCAAATGAACCCATCCCCGCAAAAGGGGACGCAGAACCAGGGAGGAACCATGAAGCCTAAGCATCAGGCTATCGTTGCCGGACTCGCACTTTCGCTCACGCTGGGCGTGGCGGCACCTATTCCCATGTTTGCACAGACCGATACCGTCCAGCAGCAAGATATCGCCGGCAATGCCAACGCCGATCCCATCACTGATGTCGACGCAAAGCAGCCCGCTCCTTCGGATTACGATCCCGCCGATGAGTATTCGGAAGTCGTGGACCCTTCGCCTCTTATGACGCTCTCCTTGAATTCGATCATGGCGACGAGCTCCTCGAGCCTGCAGCCCAAGGCGCTTTCCTCTGAGATGAAGTACTTTGCCCAAAACGAGAGCGGCAGCAATTACAATCTGGGCTTTAGCTATGGCGACGGCTATCATGCCATGGGCTTCTACCAGTTTGATCGCCGCTATGCGCTCGTCGACTTCATGCAGGAGTGCTACAACTACAATCCTCAGAAGTACGGCATGTTCAAGGCGGTCATCGATCGCGGCAGCGAACTTAAGCGCGACGCCGATGACGTGATTTACGACAAAAAGACTCACAAGCTCACCGAGCTGGGCCAGCTTGCCGAGGATGCCTGGCATGCCGCGTATGCTGCCGATCCACAAGAGTTCTCGGCACTCCAGGATGCATATGGATATCAGGAGTATTACCTGCCGGTCGAGCGCATCGTGCGCAAGTACGGGCTTGACCTTTCGGGCCGTGCCGACTGCCTTAAGGGCTTGTGCTGGGGCATGAATAACCTGTTTGGCTCGGGTGGCTGCCAGAAGTTCTTCAAGATGGCCAATCTTTCCAACGATATGTCCGACGAACAGGCCGTGACTGCTATCTGCGATGCGTTGATCGATTACATGACCAACACGTCGACCAATCAGTATGCCGCAAGCTATGCGAATCGCTATGAGCGCGAAAAGAAGACGTGCCTGACATATCTAGCCCAGCACAAGACCGAAAACGATGCGAATAAAGACACATCTGGCTCGGGCTCTGATACGGGTTCCGACGTCGGTGCCGGTTCTGGTTCCGGTGCCGGTTCGGATTCCAACAATGGCTCGGGCTCCGGCACGGGCTCCGATAGCGGTACGGGTTCTGGCTCGGGCTCTACCGATCAGCCGTCTCAGGGCGAGGGCAGCGCGGGTGGTGGTTCTTCTGCTGCCGGTGGTACCGTCACGACGCCTGCGGGTGGCAGCACGACGGGCTCTCCGAACGCTCCTTCTACCGATATGGGTACGGGGTCCACATCTTCGCCGAGTACGGGCGGCGGTGCAGATTCCGGTGACGGCTCGACATCGGGCGGTAGCTCGAGCTCGAACGCTCCGAGTGGTACGCCCTCGGATAGCGCGGCTGGATCGAACGGTTCTGCCGATGCTGATGGAGACTCTGGCGATGATGCCGGAGATGCCAATGGCGGTGCGACAAACGGGGATACTTCTGACAACGGAGCCTCCTCTGGTGCAGGCACGCAGGGTTCGGGCTCCACTTCGCTGCCGAGCACGGACGGAAAGCCGGATGGCGGTAAAGACGGTGCCGATTCGAAAGACGATGGCGGCAAAGGCCAGGGAGACAAGGGCATCAACGGCCAGGGCAAGGCCATGGTCAAGGCCGGTGCCGACAAGGCCGATACGAAGTCGGGCGAGGTCGAGAAGCTTCCCGCGACGGCAGACGCCAGCACGATCGGTCTTGTGGTTTCTGCAGCGCTCTCGCTTTCGGGCGTTGGCGCCGTGGTGGCAGGCAAGCGCCGTTCGGCCGATAAGGTTCCCTTTGAAGATGGCTTTAGGGGCTAACGTATTTATCTTGTAACAATCGAGCGGGAGCGGGGTTGCAGCGTTGAGCTGCGGCCCCGCTGATTTTTAACGCTGTGTGTCGTTTTTTCTCCACTCGACTAAAGTAATTCCTTGCGTCTTACACTCCACTAGGCTAAAGTGAAACGCGTTACGAAAGAGGCTGGCGGTTTTGCGCGGGAAGCGCGAAGTTGCCGGCATTGCGATGAGATTGAGGATTACCCATGAACAAGAAGCGCTTTATGGCTTTTGTTGCATGCGCGTTTGCGCTTGTTGCTGCCTTTGCTCTGGTTGGCTGCGGTGGCACGTCTGCCCAGACGGCGGGCTCCGCTGCTGGCTCCGCTTCTGCCGGCAGCGATGATTCCGCAGACATCAAGACCCTGACGGTTGGCTTTGACCAGTCCTATCCTCCCTATGGCTTTGTGGGCGATGACGGCGAGTTCACCGGTTTCGATCTCGAGCTTGCCACCGAGGTTGCCAAGCGTTGCGGCTGGGAACTCAAGCTCGAGCCTATCGACTGGGATGCCAAGGACAGCCTGCTTAACTCCGGTGCCATCAACTGCATCTGGAACGGCTTTACCATGGAGGGCCGCGAGGACGACTATACCTTCTCCGATCCCTATATGCTCAACGGCCAGGTGATCGTGGTCAAGAAGGATAGTGGCATCAAGAGCCTGGACGACCTTGCCGGCAAGACCGTCATCACCCAGACCGACTCTGCCGCCGAGGACGTTTTGAGCGGCGATAAGGCCGACCTTGCCGCCACCTTTGCATCGCTCGAGACCATCGGCGACTACAACACGGCTTTCATGCAGCTTGAGTCCGGTGCCGTCGACGCGGTTGCCTGCGACCTCTCGATTGCCCAGTATCAGCTTGCCGCAAAGCCCGACGAGTACGTGCAGCTCGACGAGATGCTCTCCGAAGAGCACTATGCCGTGGGCTTCAAGAAGGGTGACGACGCCCTTGCCTCCAAGGTCACCGAGACCCTGAAGGAAATGGACAAGGACGGTTTTGTCAAGGACCTGTGCGAGAAGTACGCGGATTACGGCATTAGCTACGATAACTGGGTGCTTAAGTAAGGATTGCTTCATTCAGGGCGCCTGTCCGGGTGCCTCGCAATGGGTAGACTGTGCTCCCGATGTCGGCTGGTCGGCATCGGGAGTTGCGTGTCTATAGAAAGGTAGAGCATGGATATCACAACGATGTCGGGAATGTTGCTCTCGGGTTTTGGTACGACACTGCAGATCTTTGTGTTGACGCTCGTGGGATCGATCCCCTTGGCGGTGCCCGTGGCGCTTGCGCGTATGAGCAAGATTCGCCCGCTCGCGCTTCTTGCGCGCATCTACATCTCCGTTATGCGCGGCACGCCGCTGATGCTGCAGATGTTCGCTATCTATTTTGCGCCGTACTACGTTTTTGGTATCCGCTTAACGCCGGATTCCAAGTGGTACGCGTGCATCGTCGCTTTTATCATCAACTACGCTGCGTATTTTGCCGAGATTTACCGTTCGGGCATTCAGTCCATTCCGCGCGGCCAGTACGAAGCGGCTGAAGTTTTGGGCTACACCAAGGTGCAGACGTTTTTCCGTATCGTGCTGCCGCAGGTGGTCAAGCGCATCCTGCCGGCTATGGGCAACGAGGTGATCACGCTCGTCAAGGACACGTCGCTTGCCTTCGCAATTGGCGTGGCCGAGATGTTCTCGACCGCAAAGGCGCTTGTCGCCTCGCAGGTGAGCATGGTGCCCTTTGCCATTTCTGCAGCGTTCTACTGGGGCTTCAACTTCTTGGTCGAGGTCGCTATGGGCGCGCTGGAGAAAAAGCTCGATTATTACCACGACTGATAGGGGGCAACGATGACCGATTCCAATCGCTGCGCGGCTCCTGTCTTCTCGATGGAGCACGTGAGCAAATCCTTTGGCAAGACCTGCGTTTTGCGTGATATCTCGCTTTCCGTACGTCCTGGTGAGGCCGTGGCCATTATCGGGCCTTCGGGTGGTGGCAAATCGACGCTGTTGCGTTGTGCCACCACGCTCGAGACCATCGATGCGGGGTCGCTGCGCTATGGTGACCTGACGGTCGCTTCTTCGGACGGCGGTGCGGTCACCTATGCCAAGGGGGCCGACCTTCGTGCGGCAAAGAGCCGCTTTGGTCTGGTGTTTCAGGGCTACAATCTCTTCCCGCACATGACGGTGATGCGCAATATCTGTGACGCTCCCATTGCCGTGCAAAAGCGTTCACGCTCAGAGGTGGAAGCGCAGGCCCGGGCGCTTATCGCCAAGATGGGCCTTGAGGGCTGTGAAAACAAGGTCCCCTGTCAGCTTTCCGGCGGCCAGCAGCAGCGTGCAAGCATCGCACGCGCCCTGTGCCTCAATCCCGACATTCTCTTTTTTGACGAGCCCACCAGTGCGCTTGACCCCGAGCTGACGGGCGAGGTGCTCAAGGTGATTCGCCAGCTGGCAGATGAGGACACGACGATGATCATCGTCACGCACGAGATGGCTTTTGCCCGCGACGTTGCCGACCGCGTAGTCTTTATGGATGGCGGCCTGATCGTAGAAGAGGGCTCGCCTGCCCAGGTGCTGGGCTCTCCGCAGCATGAACGCACCCGTGCGTTTCTTTCGCGCTATAGCGGATAGCACGCGGTTTGTGAGATAAAGACCGAGGCGGGGCGGCGACGCTAAACGTTGCCGCTCCGTTTGTTATTCACTGGTATCATGGGCAGCAGATTCGCTCGCAAACCGAAGGGAGCTTCGTATGGAGGCTTACAAGCAAGAGTTCATCAAGTTCATGGTCGAGTCCGACGTGCTCAAATTTGGCGAGTTCACGCTCAAGAGCGGCCGTCAATCGCCGTTCTTCATGAACGCCGGTGCTTACGTGACGGGCAGCCAGCTCAAGCGCCTGGGCGAGTACTATGCGCAGGCCATCCACGATAACTTTGGCGACGACTTCGACGTGCTGTTTGGACCTGCTTACAAGGGCATTCCCCTGGCCGTGGTGACCGCCATCGCCTATCACGAGCTGTATGGCAAGGAGGTCAAATACTGCTGCGACCGCAAGGAAGCCAAGGACCACGGTGCCGACAAGGGCAACCTGCTGGGTTATGAGCCCAAGGACGGCGACCGTGTGGTGATGGTCGAGGACGTGACTACCTCCGGCAAATCCATCGACGAGACGTATCCCAAGGTCACCGCTGCGGCCGATGTCGAGATCCGTGGCTTGATCGTTTCCCTCAACCGCATGGAAGTGGGCAAGGGCGGCGTTACCACGGCGCAGAAGGAAATCGAGGCCAAGTACGGCTTCCCCGTCGCGAGCATCGTCTCCATGGCCGAGGTTGTCGAGGTGCTCTACAACCACGAGATCGACGGCAAAGTGGTTATCGACGATACCCTCAAGGCGGCTATCGACGCGTATTACGAGCAGTATGGCGCCAAGGAGTAGCATCTCTGCCCGTTGCTAATTAGATGTTGAGCGGACGTTCCGTATTCGGGGCGTCCGCTTTTTAATAACTGGTAAAGATCTATGCCGCTCCTCGAATAATGTCCTGTCATCGCTTGTTGAGAGCAGGGGGTCTGATACATTCAAATCAATGTGTAAATGGGCTTGGGGGAACATGGAGAGTGCCATGGCGGGCCCGCGACCACGTTCGGAGGAACGATGAAGAAGAAACTCACGACGCTCGCGCTTATTCTGATCGCTGCGCTGAGCATGCTTGCGCTGTGCGCCTGCAACAACGGTCCTTCGTCGGAGGAGGTCATTCGAGAGGGCCTGTCCGGAGAGCTCGACACGATCGTCAACAAGAAGGGTGACGATTGGGATGAGATGATCAGCGACATTGAGGATGAAGCCGACCTCTCCCAGTTCGGTATCGATGCCGAGGAGTTCGTTAACGTTTTGTTTGATGGCTTTGATTACGAGATCACCTCGGTCGATGTCGACGAGGAAGACGATACCGCCGTTGCGCACGTGACGCTCACCTCTAAGTCCATGAAGGACGTGATGACGGCTTTGCAGCAGGCAGCCGATGACTTTATGGGCGATCCCAACAACTATGCAGGTTTGAGCGAGGACGAGCTTTACAAGAAGGTCGGCGAGCTGATGATGGATGCCATCCGTGGCGTCGAGACGCAGAATGTCGATGTGGATCTTGAGTGCGAGCGCGACGAGGACGGCAACTGGACCGAGGCCGATAGCGTTGCGGACGAGATCACCAATGCACTGATGAGTTAATCGCCAATCGATATCTTGCCTCTGGGGGACGGGAATAATTCCCGGCCCCTTTTTGTTTGAAACAAAAACAAAACTTATCAACAACCCGAAAGACAAGAACGAAAAAGCGAAAGTAAGGGGTTGGTAAGCGCGCTTGGGACGAAGGCTGCGTTTGAGCGGGGGTACGGCATGAGGGCACGTGAGAAGCCCGGCTGCGCGATCTTGATTGACATGGCGGTGTGCGGTCCGACGAAATGCTTACGAAACAATTAAAGCCAAGCTTGACTTCATTCAGCTAAAGCGTAGACTGCATAAATGCAACGTAGGGAGATGGGAATTCAACAGGGGCCCATCGCTTTGTAGAGGAATGCCACAGCATGTTTATGAGCCAGCTACACATTATCAGCGTAATTATTATTTAGCGCGGGTTGGCGATAAACAGTCAGCCCGTGCCAAATGCGGGCGGCTGATAAAAGACGAGGGCCGTCGAATCGAAAATCGACGGCCCTCGTTTTTTATCGAAATCGAAAGTGTTGGGGAAACCTCAGAAGGAAGGATAGTATGAACGGAGTTGTAGTCATGCTCGTGTGCGCGGCGGTTCTCGCCTGCGGCTATCTCGGGTACGGACGCTGGTTGGCCAATAAGTGGGGCGTCGATAGGGAGGCCCTTACTCCTGCCAAGCGCATGAAGGACGGCAAGAACTTCTCGCCCGTCTCTGCATTCACCGCATTTTCGCATCAGTTCAGCTCGATCTGCGGCGCAGGTCCTGTCACGGGCACCATCGTGGCTATGGCTTTTGGCTGGCTGCCCGTTGTGCTGTGGGTGCTCGTGGGCGGCATCTTCTTTGGTGCCGTACATGACTTTGGCGCCCTGTATGCCTCGATGAAGAACAACGGCAAGTCGCTGGCCCAGCTCATCGAGAAGTACATCGGCAAGACCGGTCGTCGCCTGTTCCTCCTGTTCTGCTGGTTGTTCTGCATCATCGTCATCGCTGCTTTCACCGACATGGTGTGCGGTACCTTCAAGTTCACCCCGGTCATGGGTGCAGATGGCGTGGCTACCGCTGCTATCGACTTCACCAAGTCCTATGCCGCCGGTTGCGCAGGTACCATCTCCATCCTCTTCACCTTTGTTGCCATCGCTTTTGGTTATGCCCAGAAGAAATTCAACCTCACCGGTGTGGCCGAGTTCGCCACCGGCGTGGTGCTGATGGTTCTCATGTTCGCCGTGGGCATGCAGTTCCCGCTGTACCTCGATAAGTTCCAGTGGTTCGCTGTTGTGATGGTCTACCTGGTCTTTGCCGGTGCTATGCCCATCAGCGTGCTCAAGACCCCGCGCGACTATCTCACTTCGATCATGATGATCGTCATGATTGTCTGTGCCGTGCTGGGCATCTTTGTCCTGGGCGCTCAGGGTCAGGCAACCATCACCGCTCCTGTGTTTACCGGTTTCTCTACTGCTTCTGGCATGATGTTCCCCATCCTGTTTGTTTCCGTTGCCTGCGGCGCACTTTCCGGCTTCCATAGCCTCGTGTCTTCCGGCACCTCTTCCAAGCAGGTCGAGAAGGAGGCCGACGCCGTCAAGGTTGGCTACGGCGCCATGATCGTTGAGTCCTTTGTGGGCGTCCTCGCCATCGTTGTCGCTGGCATCATGTTCTCCTCGATGAATACCGCCGGTACCGGCACGGTGAACGTTGCCAACGGCGGCCTTGCCTCCACCCCGTTTCAGATCTTCGCTGCCGGTATCGCTCGCGGCATGACGTCTTTTGGCGTCGACCAGACTGTTGCCACTGTGTTCATGACCATGAACGTCTCGGCCCTTGCTCTCACCTCGCTCGACGCTGTTGCCCGCATCGCCCGCACCTCGTTCTCCGAGTTCTTTGCCAAGACCAATGACGCTTTGGCCATCAATGCCAAGACCGGCGTCATGAAGGTTTTGGGCAACCCCTGGTTCGCCACGGTTGTTACCCTGCTTCCCGGTCTTGCCCTGGCCTTTGGTGGCTATGCCAACATCTGGCCGCTGTTTGGTGCTTCTAACCAGCTGCTCGGCGGCATGACCATGATCACGCTCGCTGTGTTCTGCAAGTGCACCGGCCGCAAGGGCTGGATGCTCTACGTGCCTGTGGTGTTCCTGCTGGTATGCACCTTCACCTCTCTGGTGCAGAGCGCCCTGGGCTGCGTTGCCGCTATCCAGGCCTACGGTCTGTTTGGCTCGATCCCGGCAGCAACTGCCGGCGCCGCTGCGACGTCCGTGCTTGCCACCAAGGGCCTGCAGCTGCTCTTCGCCGTGCTGCTGATGGTCCTGGGCCTGATTGTTGCCGTGAACTGCCTGAAGGAGCTCTTTGGCAAGGAGGCTGGCTCCCTGCCCGACGAGGAGCCCGAGTGGACCGAGATGGGCCGCGCCGAGTATGGTCGCGCATCTGTTGAGGCTCCTGCCGATGGAGCTGCTCAAAACGCTTAATCGCGTCTGAGCGCACCTTTCGTACATCGTTAAATTCGCCCGAGTGCTCTGCAGCCGCACTCGGGCGTTTTTTATTTTGGCGATACGTGGTGCCGGGGTACGCCCAACTGCTTGCAAGGAGTCCTGTTGCGCCGCACTCCCCGTGGAATCATTCGAGCAAGAAGCCATGTTCAGATTGCATGAGGTACCATACAGACGTTTGTATTTATCTTCGAGGAGGCTTGTGTGTCTTCATCTTTGTATAGCGATAATCAAAACGATGTCGATGCGCTGGCGCGTCGCATCGCTGCTCTCACCTCGTTGAGCTCCAAGCAGGCAGCCGTTATTTCGCGCGGTCTGTTGGGCCGTAAGGTCCTCAAAATCAAGTCGAGCTCACTGGGCGGGCTTTTCCGCTCGATTGATAAGGATATCGATACCAAGCGTCTACGCGATGAGTTTATCAAGTCGGGGCTTATCGAGCGCATCGATGAGACCGGCGTCGACGGGCGCCCTGCCATCTATTCGATTTGCGCAAAGGTTTCCGAGCTTATTATTGTTGATGGCGCCGAGGATCTAAACGATGGCTTTGACGTCGAGGAGGAAACGGCGCCTGTCGAGACGTTGGCTGCTGAGGCTGAAGATGCTGGACAGGCTGCACCCGCAGCTGTGGCGTGCGGGTCCGAGAAAGATTCTGGATCAGCGAAGCCCGCGGTACCTCGAGCCGAGGATACCCGTTCCGACCAGGAATTGCCCGCCGTCGCGCCTTCCGAGGCAGCTCAAAAGGAAGAGCAGGCAAGCCCAAACGATACGCCAGCGCCCTTTGTCTCGAAGGTGGGCCGTGGTGCGCGTGTGCATCGTCGCGCGCAGGACAAGAAAGCATCACGGGATACCCAGGACACCTCTGTGGAGCAGCCAAGGCTCGCCGAGCCGAAGGGCCAAGAGCCAGAAGGTCGAGCCATGGGACCCCAAAAGCAGCAGCCGCAGGCTCAGGATGCTCCGTCCGCTCCTGCCGAGAAAAAAGCGCCCGTTCCCAAAGAGCCTGCCGTTTCAAAGAAAGGCGCAGCATTTAAGCAGGCGGAGGCAAATCGCGGTCGCGTTGTTTTTGCCGAGCGAGATGCTCAGCGAAAGCATGAGGACGCTAGGGAGGGAGAGGCTCGCTCTTCGGTAAAAAAGGAGACTCCTGCGAACAGGAAGCGAAAGGGAAAGCCCGGGCGTTCCGAGGCGGTCAAGTCGTCTCGCAAGCAGGATTCGCCTTCGACTCAAACAATGGGGGCTCATCGCTCGAACGATTCCGTCCAGCCTGAACCTCGCTCTATCGTACGCGTGATTCGAGGGCAGCTCGCAAAGGTGGCAACCGTGTTGCCGCTTTCTGCTGTTGCGCACGGCGATCGCGTCCAATATGCCAAGATCACGCGCGTCGACAATCGTCCGATGGCGAAGACCGCCGAGCGCGAAAACGGTCATCAAAACGCCAAGCAGCAGCTTGCGCATGATTTTGAGGCCATTACCACGTGGATCGAGCAAACGGGCGGCATGGATACCCCGTACGCCTCGCGTCGTCAGCGCGCCTTTGAAATTTTTAACGATGAGAAGGCCTTTGATGGCAAGCGCGGTGAGCGCCTGTTCAAGCGCCTGAACGACCGCGGCGTTAACGTGGCAGCACTTAAGATCACGCCCCAGCGCCCGTATCATTTCGCGAGCTTCTTTGGCATCGGTGCCAATAAGCCGTTCATCATGGTCGAGAATATCGATACGTACGACGAGATCGCGCGTCTGCTGCGCGGCAAATCGTCGGTCAAGCTCTTTGGCGTACGCGTGAGCGGCGTAATTTTTGGCAGCGGTTGCAAGGCAAGCGTCTCGCATGCGTTGGACGATTATCTGTCCGATATCGGCTATGGATACGACTATGTGTACTATGCGGGCGATATCGACCGCGAAGGCGCGCGCATCGTCGAACAGGCCCGTGCGGCAAACAATACGAAGATTCGCATGCACGCGGGTATGTACAAGGCTATGCTGGCGGCTCACAAGCGTCGTTTGAAGGACGGTCGCGGGGTGGAGCATGCATCCGAGAATCAGGGCGTGCCGCAAAATCTCGCACGCGCTATCGCCGACCTGCCCATGGTCACGCGCGTGCAGTTCCGCAATATCTTGCGTGAGGGCGGCCGTATCCCACAGGAGATCCTAACCTCGGCCGATTATCGCGACTCAAGCTCCGGAAGCCTTGACCGCATCCTCAACAGCTAAGCAACGTGACAAAAAGTCGACAGGTTTATTTTGTCACATTTTCACAATTCCTTCATAAAAGGCGTCCGCACTGCGAACCGAGTTGCAGTGCGGACGCCTTGACTTTTGCTATCGAGAGCTATCGAGGCTCTATCATGCTGAGCGAGATCTTCTTGCGATCACGGTCGACTTTCTCGACCCATACATCGACGGTGTCGCCCACGCGAACAACGTCGCTGGGGTGTTTGACAAAGCGATTGGCCATCTTAGAGATATGCACCAGACCGTCTTGATGCACGCCGATATCGACAAACGCGCCAAAGTCCACGACATTGCGCACCGTGCCCTTGAGTTTCATGCCCGCCTCCAGGTCATCGATAGAGAGGGCAGAGCGGCTAAAGACAACTTCGGGGGCGTCGTCGCGAGGATCACGGCCGGGCTTTTTGAGTTCGTCGATGATGTCGATGAGCGTCAAGATACCGCAACCGAGCTCTCCGGCGATCTCGCCGATGCTGCCTACGCGGCGTTCGATGTCGGGGATTCCGCCGCGCTTGAGCTCATCGGCTTTAACGCCTGCACGTTTGAGCACCTCGTTGGCAACGGCGTAGCTTTCGGGGTGGACGCTTGTTGCGTCGAGCGGATTTTTGCCATCTGCAATGCGTAAGAATCCTGCAGCGTTGAGATACGCCTTGGGGCCGAGCTTCGAGACCTTCTTGAGTTGCGCGCGGTCGGTGAAGGGGCCGTTCTCCTCGCGGTAGGCAACGATGTTGCGGGCAACCGTTGGCGTGATGCCGGACACATAGCCCAGCAGGCTTGTGCTTGCGGTGTTTACATCGACGCCCACGCGGTTGACAACGTCTTCTACAACATTGCCCAGCGAGTACGAAAGCTCGGCCTGGTCGAGGTCATGCTGATACTGGCCAACGCCAATGGACTGGGGCGGGATTTTGACCAGCTCGGCAAGGGGGTCTTGCAGACGGTGACCTAGGCTAAGGGCGCCGCGCACCGTGACGTCAAGATCGGGATATTCCTGGCTCGCCAGCTCGGATGCCGAGTAAACCGACGCTCCGGCTTCGTTGACGATGGTGTAGCGAAGCTCGGGTGCCTGCTCGGCGATGAACTCGCTCACGACCTCCTCGGTTTCGCGGCTTGCCGTGCCGTTGCCAATAACAATGGTGTTGACCTTGTCCTTTTTGACCAGGCGAGCCAGCTCGCGTTTGGTGCCGGCGACGTCGTGGCGCGGCTTGGTGGGGTAGACGACGCCGTGGTCGAGCAGCTTGCCGGTCTCGTCCATGACGGCGACCTTGCAGCCAGTGCGGTAGCCGGGATCGAGTGCCAGCACGCGTGCGCCGCGAACCGGTCGAGCTGAGAGCAGGCCTTCGAGGTTTTTTGCAAACACGTTGATGGCGTCGGTTTGAGCGCGCACGGTGAGCTTGGCGCGGGCCTCGCGTTCGAGTGAAGGCGCCATGAGACGTTTGTAGCCATCGGCGATAGCGGCGTCGAATATGGGGGCGAAAACGCCTTGCCGACGCGGCCAGCGGCTTCCCAGGCGCGAAACGGCTGCCTGGTTATCGACGTTCACGCGAACCCGTAGCTTCCCCTCTCGCTCACCGCGGTCGATGGCGAGAACACGGTGGTTGGGGATGCGACGCAGCGGCTCATCGTAGGCATAGTAGGGCTCGTATGGGGTCTTTTCGGTGGGGTCGGTCGCCTCGACAACGATATCGGCGGTGTTTTGGGTGAAGGCGCGCAAGTCGGCGACATTCTCGGGGTCTTCGGCGACAATTTCCGCCACGATATCGGAGGCGCCTGCGAGGGCTTTTTCGGCGGTATCGAAGCCGGCTTCCTCATTGATGTATGCTGCGGCTGCCTCGATGGCCGAGCCACCGCCCTTGGGGTTTGCCTGCATAATGATCATGTTGGCAAGCGGCTCGAGTCCCGCCTCGCGGGCCTTTTGGGCGCGCGTCATGCGCTTCTTGCGATAGGGTTTGTAGAGGTCCTCGACACGCTGCAGCTGCTCGGCTTCGCGAATCTGCTGCTCCAGCTCGGGCGTGAGTTTGCCCTGGGCATTGATGAGCACGATGACATCCTCTTTGCGCTGCTCGAGATTGCGCAGGTAGCCCAGGCGTTCGTTGAGTGCGCGAAGGGCGACGTCGTCCATACCGCCGGTCGCTTCTTTGCGGTAGCGGGCGATAAAGGGGATGGTGTTCCCCTCGTCGATGAGCTTGACGGCTGCGTCGACGTCGGTGACTTTAAGATCGAGCTCGCGAGCAAGTTGTGCGATGAGATCCATGGGACTCCTAGCGTTCGTTGATGCGTTTGAGCAATGGGGCAACAAGAATACCATTGCGCGCGACGTCGATGGTTTAGGGCAATTGCTCTTTGGCGGCTCTTCAGAATACTATGAGCAAACTGGCCGTTGCAGAAAGCAGGGCATTTGGCGTGAGTCTATTGGCCACCGCACCTGCTCAGGCTATCTCTTTGAGAAAAAGGCGGTTAAAAAACGATCATAAGGCCCCTGTTTCTACAAACTTCCTGATTTCAGTAGCAGTATTGCATTATGCGGAGTAGACGGGTCTTTCGAGCTCTATTTATCTGGGATTTTCTAATCAAAATAGTGCTTCTAATTGTAAAAGCGCCAGATTGCTACTGAAATCAGGAAGTTTTGATTTGCTCAAAGGGTTTTGGGCTGAAAGTCGTTTGCTCAAGGGCCGTACGGGAGATATCGACTTGCCAAGAGTTGCAACTCCAAACAAAAAGCCCCGGCGCCGTGGCCGGGGCTCAATAAGACAAGGGCTGGGGTAGAGGGATTCGAACCCCCGTAACCGGCACCAAAAACCGGGGTCCTGCCGCTGGACGATACCCCAATGCGGACGTGCTGCTATCGCAGCCTGTCTAGTTTACCTAATCACTCAAGGCAGCGCAAACGCCATCGAGAATACGCACAGCAAGGGTTTGCGCATCGCTTGACGTGAACGTGCCGTTGTAGCACGTAAGGCCGGTGAGTTCGATACGCAGGTGCGCGGGTTTGGATGCAGCTGCCTCAAAAGCGGTGCTAATGCGCTTGGCAAGGTTGTTGCACTGGGCGAGCGTAAGGGTCGGGCGCGGCTCGGCGTTCTCTGGGAGCTCGTCGCTTGCGAGCTCAAGAACCAAATCCATGCCCTCGGGAGCTTCGCCCTCGCTGAGCACCATGCCACTGTTTTCCGTTGTGGCCGAGGCGATATTCCACATGCGCGAGGCGATGTTGCGGGCGATGGCGTCCTGTCCGCTTACGGCGATGCGATAATGCTCAAGCACATTCGCGGCGCGCGCAAAGCCGGTACGCTCTTCCGCCTCCAGCACAGAGGGCTTTCCCTCCCATACGTGGCGCAGGCGATCGATGTAGCGAAACGTGTCCTGGAAGGCCATGCCATCGGCAAACAGGCCGACATTTTCCTGGAACTGCTGCAGGGCGTTTTCGGTATGCGGGCCAAAGTAGCCATCGACATCGCCGCACCCAAAGCCTAGGGCGTTCAAAGCTTGCTGCAAAGCGACGACATCGGCCCCGTGGAAGTTGGGAAGACGCAGGTAAAGCGTGCGATCGCCCAGTTTATACGAGGCGTCTACCAACGCGCTCCAGCAGATGATGTCAACGTCGCCCAGGGCGTCGAGGCCCGAGGTGACGCGAAACGACGCCACGGCGCGCGCAGTCGTATCTCCGTAGAGCTTCTGCGTGTATTCCTGTTCGTCGATGGTATAGCCCAGGCCAATCAGGCGCGTTTGAATATCTTCAACTGCGGGTCCCTGCATGCCCTTTGTAATCGGATCCAAGAGAACCCCTTTCATATGCAATATGGCGCGTGCCGCCTGTGGGCGGTCCGCGTTCAAAGTTACCCATCAGTGTATCAAGTTAACGAGTTATGCGCTAAGTCGCACGACATCTGCAGCCTACGCACGCAAAACCATAAGTGTCCGCCCGGCGCGAGCCTGACAAAACGCTCGGTCGTCCTTTACGTTCCCTTGTTGTTTGTCCCATAGTCTAAAGAAAATACGCCAAGAAAGGAGAAACGCCATGAGCGACGCATGGGGCGAGGTATTGACGATGGACGACGGCACGAAGGCGGACGTTGTCCCGTTGCTGGAAGACCGTGCTGCTTTGGCGTCTATCGCGCTGTTCGGTGTACTGGCTGCTGCTCTCGTTGTCTTTTACCTTTAGTTCAGACGCTCGACAAAGAAATCCGCCATGCCCAAAAGCAGGTCCTTGCACTGAGGGTCGAGTTCGACGCTTTCCAGCGCGGCTTTGGCGTGGGCGGTAAGATCGAGCGAGTATGAGTGCGCATATGCGATAGCGCCCGTACGCTCGAAAATCTGAACGGCGCGGTCCAGACGATCGGGATCGGTGGTTCCGCTTGTGAGGATATCCATCAGCTCGTCGTGGGAGGCGTCATCGGCATAGTTGAGGGCATGGACGGCCACCAAGGTACGCTTGCCTTCGGTGATGTCGCAGCGAAAGTCCTTATTGCGTGCTTCTTTTTTACCCACCAGGTTGAGCAAGTCGTCTTGAATCTGGAACGCCAGGCCGGTGTGAAGGCCAAAGGTGCGCAAGGCAGAGATCTGCTCCTCGCTGCCGCCGCCGATGATGGCTCCGCAGGCAAGTGGAGTGGCGCCGCTGTAAAACGCCGTTTTGTGTGTGGCCATGGCGAGATAGTCTTCGATGCTCAAATCAAAGCGGCCGTCGCGTACCCAGCCCAGGTCCAGCGCTTGGCCTTCGATGGTTCGTGCCGTCATGGAGGTGAGCTCTTGTATGAGTCGCACCTTGAGGGGCGCGTCGAGGTCGGGATCGTTTGCCACGGCGGCGCTAACGAGCATGAGTGCGTAGTCGCCGCAGTTGATGGCGATGCCCTCGCCCTCGGTGATGTGCAGGCACGGCTCGCCGCGACGGAGCTGTCCGTTGTCGGCGATGTCGTCGTGGATGAGCGCTCCGGTCTGGAAATGCTCGATTGCGGCGGCGCAAGTTGCCGCGCGGTTCCAGTCGCCGCCTACCGCACGGCAGGCGAGCATGCAGATGAGCGGCCTATGGCGTTTTCCCGCGTTGGCCGAGTAGTGACCGAGGGGCGCATACAGGTATCGCTCGATATCGGCGCTATCGGTCTGGTGGCGAAAGTACGTATCCAGATAAGCGTTGATCTCGTTGAGGTGGGCGCTTAGGAACTCAGTGAAGGAACTCTGCACGGTAATGCTCTTTCGGGTGAAGGGTGCTAGTCGCTAACGGGTGGAACAAACAAAATGTGGGGCAAATCCCATGCACGGAATTTGCCCCACGCCAAATGCGATTGATTACTCGGCGTCAGCGAAGCCGTTGGGGTTGCGGGACTGCCAGTTCCAGGAGTCGCGGCACATGTCGGCGAGGTTGTACTGAGCCTTCCAGCCCATCTCGCGCTCGGCCTTGGTGGCGTCGCACCAGTTTGCGGCGATGTCGCCTCCGCGACGCTCACGAATGACGTAGGGGAGTTCTTTGCCACAGGCTTTGGAGAAGGCACGAATCACGTCGAGAACCGAGCTGCCGGTACCAGTGCCCAGGTTGAACACCTCAACGCCCTCGCGGCCGTTCATCCAGCGCAAGGCCGAAACATGGCCGGAGGCAAGGTCGCACACGTGGATGTAGTCGCGCACGCCGGTGCCATCGGGGGTGGGGTAGTCGTTGCCATACACTTGCACGGCCTCGCGCTTGCCCACGGCAACCTGCGCCACATACGGCACCAGGTTGTTGGGGATGCCTTTGGGGTCCTCGCCGATAAGGCCCGAGGGATGTGCGCCGATGGGGTTGAAGTAGCGCAGCAGCACGACGTTCCACTCGGGGTCTGCCGTGTGGAGGTCGGTAAGGATCTGCTCGATCATCCACTTAGTCCAGCCATAGGGGTTGGTAGCGCTCTTCTTGGGGCTCTGCTCGGTGAGGGGCAGGCTGTCGGGGTCGCCATAGACGGTGGAAGAGCTGGAGAACACAATGGACTTGCAGCCATGGTTGCGCATGACGTCTACGAGCACCAAGGTGTTCTCGATGTTGTTGTGATAGTACTCGATGGGTTTGGTCACCGATTCGCCCACGGCCTTAAAGCCGGCGAAGTGGATCACGCGGTCGATGTTGTGATCGGTAAAAATCTTCTCCATGGCATCGCGATCGAGCACGTTTGCCTTATAGAAGGTGAGATTTTGCGCCTTCTCGTCCCCAACGATCTGACGCACGCGCGATACGGCGACCTCACTTGCATTGGAAAGGTCATCGACGATAACGACCTGGTAGTTGCAATTAAGCAGCTCGACAACGGTATGGGAGCCGATAAAACCAGCGCCGCCGGTTACCAGCACGCAGGTATCCTGCGGCTCGAGCATTTGGGACATAAAGTCTCCTTTCGGAAATGGTTGTCGTGCAAATCAGTATAGAACACTGGCCTATGCGTTTTGCGAAAGTGGGGTAACCGCTGCGTTATGGCATGAAAAAACCGGCCGCAGAAGCGACCGGTCGAAAGGCGTAGCAGCGGGTTTGGAGGGTGGCGTTAGGACAGCACGATACCCTTTGCCCAGCCCCAGCGGGGCGTGACGGTGGAGTTGTAGAAGTTGATCCAGTAATCGGCGCTGCAGGTTCGGATATAGCCGATGTTGTCCATAACGGTCCCGCCGCCCACGTAGATTCCCACGTGGCCGTAGATGGCTCCCGCGCTCGTAAAGGGGTGCGAGGAGACGGCGATGATCATGCCGGTCTTTAGATTGCTGCGATTGGAGCTAAAGCAGTAGTTGGCATACATGTCGCAGGCGTTGCCCGGTACGTTGCCCAGACCCGCGTTGCAAAAGACGTCTGCCACCCACCAGGCGCACAGTCCGGCACCGGGCGAGGGGGTGTGCTGTGCCCAGTAGACGACCTTCGAGGCAGAGCCTGTTCCACCGCCGCCCACGCCGGCGCTGCCGGAGCCGCCGCCGGAACCGCCACCGGAGTTGCCACTGGAGCTGCCGCCTGATTGCTGGGCCTTCTTCGCTTCTTCTGCGCGCTTGCGTGCTGCCTCTTCGTCACGCTGGGAGGCAAGCAGCTCTGCGTCGCGCTTCGCCATGAGTTCCTTGACGTCGGAGTCCAGGCCATCGAGAACGGTTTGAACCTCGTCCTTCTTGGCGCTCATCTCGTTGAGCTTTTGAGTTTGCTCATCTTTCAGCGCCTCAAGATCGCTCTTTTGATTCTCGAGTTCTTCTTTCTTCGAGGCAAGGTCGTTTTGAATGTTCTGGATTTCGCCGATGGTCGCGCGGTCGCGATCGTTCATCTTGTCGAGGTAGTACACGTTCGAGATGAGCTCATCAAAAGAAGAGGAGGAGAGCAAAAGGGTGAGTGTGTTGTTGCCTCCGTTCTTGTAGCTTTCGCTCACGCGAGCGGAAAGGGTGCCCTGCTTTTGCTTGAGCTCTTCTTGCTTTTTCTCGATTTCTGCCTGGGTGGCATCGATATCGTTTTGCACCGACTCGATGTTGCCCATGGTCTTGTTGAGCTCCTCGGCAAGCGCTTGGTATTCGCTGGCGATTGCGTTGAGCTGAGATTGGACCTCGTTGTACTTTGCTTGGGCGTTGTTGAGGGCATCGGTGGTTTCTTTGGTTGCCGATGCAGCCGAGGCGGTGCGGGGGATGCCATAGAGCACGGCGGCGGTAACGGCACCGAAAGCGAACTTGAGCGCCTCACGGCGTGTCATACCGTACGAGATATATGAAGTGGATTTAACGTACTTGGCGTTGGCTCGCGTTCCATTGCCAGTGCGCGGATGCTGTGACATATGTTCTCCATTGATTGTTCGTGTATATGTCGAAAGCGCTATATGTGTATTCAGGATAGCGTATTTTGAGAGGTGCGTTAAGTTTTTCATCAACCGTCAACGCGGTATAGCATAAAGGGGCTTGCGGTATAGTCTAGGCAGTCCATTAAGACCCAAGGCGGTATACCATGCATGAATTCGACGATTGTTTCGACACCAATTTTCTATGCGTCCTTGCATCGATTGTGGGCGAGGACGGCGTGCTGATGGCCGAGCCCATGCGCGATCACACGACGTTTAATATCGGCGGTCCCGCGGACGTGATGATCTTGCCGCGTACGCGTGACGAAGTGGTCCGCGTCCTTGATATCTGTCTGACGGGCGGCGTGCCCTGCGAGATCGTGGGCAACGGGTCGGATCTTTTGGTGGGAGACCGCGGGCTGCGCGGGGCGTGCATTCTTCTGCGTGATAACTATAGCGACATGACGGTGGCCGGCAATCGTATCCGGGCTGCGGCAGGAGCGCTTTTGCGCGACGTGGCGCTTGCCGCTGCCGACGCTGGGCTTTCGGGATTGGAGCCCCTATGGGGCATTCCCGCTACAGTGGGCGGCGCCTGCTTTATGAATGCCGGTGCGTACGATTCCTGCACCGCAAATGTGCTGGAGTCCGTGGAAGTCTATGTCCCCGGCGCTAAGCTGGAGGATGGTGCCCGCGCGAGCGGACAGGTTCGCACGATTCCTGTTGCCGAGCTTGGCATGGGGTATCGCAAGAGCCGCGTTCATGACGAGGGATGGATCGTGCTCTCTGCGACGTTTGCCTTGACGCCCGACGATCCGGATATGATTCGCCGCGCGATGGATGAGTATCAGGCACGTCGCGAGGAAAAGCAGCCACTCGATATGCCGAGTGCCGGCTCGACTTTCAAGCGCCCTGAGGGCTATTTTGCCGGAAAGCTCATCATGGATGCCGGCTTGCGCGGTGTTCGCGTCGGTGGCGCCCAGGTGTCCGAAAAGCATTGCGGTTTTGTGGTCAATGCCGACCATGCCTCTGCCGCCGATGTCTGCGCCCTGATTGAGCATGTGCAAAAGCAGGTTAAGGATCAGTTTGGCGTTGACCTTGAGCCTGAGGTGCGCCGTATCGGCGAGTTTTAATCTACAGCGATGAGATTTGGCGACGGGCTTGATTGCGCCTTGCCGCATGCCGAGCCCCTGTATCTGCGCCTCCAAGCAGATGCAGGGGCGTTTTAATCGCGAAGCCATACGATGACCTGTACTGGTGGCATTGCTGCCGCTATAAAAAGCG
>OKRW01000045.1_pt1 | contig 108414 bp, 101 predicted proteins | sample 1601151 | NCBI WGS metagenome assembly OKRW01 (sample SAMEA3541471, study PRJEB24748) | human gut metagenome | biome: human gut; feature: human-associated habitat; material: faeces | place: China | collected 2012 | reverse complement strand
TGACAATAGAAATACCCCCAATAATTCGGGTGTCCAAATTATTGGGGGCACGTCAAAGAGGGGCGGCACCTTTTTGTAGGAGGTGCAATGTCATTTTTAAGAAAGTAATGATGAATTTTAAATTAGATCAAAGCAAGATTATTACGACAATTTTTTGATACATGGATAGTATTCTTTTAAGTTGTTCATGAATACTTTGGATAGAGGTATATTTTCTTTGCTGGTTTTAGAAATTAATATGAAAGAAATAGAGATTTTTTCCTTAAGCGGAATTAGTGTGATATCTCTGCTTAAGTTGTTGTTCTGAAATTTTAATATGAATGGTGTTGTTAAAGCAAAAAAGTTTCCATTTAGGATAAAGTTTGGAATTGATGAGGCATCGGCACACTGGAAAACTCTATGTAGTTTTATCCCTTGATTTTCTATGCAGGCGAAGAGGAAATCATCTTCATTATTTTTGTCTGAGTAATATACAAAAGGGAGTTTTTTCAAGGTAGAGAACGAAATGTTTTTTTGAGAACTGTATAGAGAATTTCGCGAACACATTAGACAAATATTTTCCTGAGAAATTATGTATACAGTGTGTTCTTTTAATAATGAGCGAAGTTCATTCAAATAAGTACTTTGTATGGTAGTTAAAATGAAATCGTATTGATGATAATTCTGAATTTCTTGATTGATTTGTTTTGCGTTGGTAAGATGATAATTTATCTTTACTTTAGGAAATTTTGTAATTAGAGTCTTGATAATATCTGTTATTGATGAATTGAAGCTCGGAGAAACTAGTAATGTAAGCGTTCCGCCAATATTATTTCGTATTTCAGGTGGGTAGAGATCAGATATTGCGTCTAGAATTTTTTCAACCTTAGCATATATAACTTGTCCTTGTTCCGTTAAATAGGATCCTTTGCGGGAACGGAAAAAAAGTTTCGTATCCAACTCTTGTTCAAGTTGTTTGATTGCTAGGCTGAGACTTGGCTGAGCAATATGCAGATGTTCTGCCGCGATAGACATGGAGTTATATTTTGCAATTTCAATAAAATAAATTAATTGTTCCAATCGCATAACCATCACTTTCCTTTAAATTGAAGTTTTCTTTTATTCTATCATTAATCGAACGATTTATGAATAGGATTATTTCAGATAATATCTATATAAAATAAACTAATTTGAATTTAAATATTTTACATAAAGGTGGATCATTTATATCATAAAGAAAAAGGTCGAAAAGAAATTAAATTTATAAATTAAGTAGAGGAGGGCTAAATAATGAAAAAAAATAGAGTAATGATGATTGGACTTGATGGTATGGATCCCTGGGTATGCAAAAAATTAATGTCAGATGGTAGGATGCCAAATTTAAAAAAATTGTTAGATAATGGGGTTGCGACAGAAGGACTTGATATGATTGGCGCGCAACCGTCTGTTACTCCTCCTAACTGGACGTCACTTGCTACAGGTAGTTGGCCGAGAACGCATGGCGTAACGTGTTTTTTTAATCATACTTTAGGAAAACCTTTAGATGTTTTTTCTGTAAACTGGGATGCAACTACAGTTAAATCAGAATTGATTTGGGAGACATTCAGTAAAAATAAAAAACGCAGCATTATGTTGAATTATTGTGAAGCATGGCCACCACGTATTGAAAACGATCAATATGGCATCTTTATTGACGGCACAGGCGTTATTCCTTTTTTGAGAAATTCCGTGGATTTTCAGAAGGTGATTTCCTGGGAAGAAGGAGATTTTCCAATGAAGGAATGGCCACATGCTGTGGATACAAGTGCAGGTGATTGCATTGTATATGCTGATGCGTACGATGAAATGACTAAAGATATAGAAGAAACAAAAAGTGGTACTGGTGCCATGTGGGCGGATAGTGATTATCAAACTAAAGTTGAATATGATGCTGATATGACGCCAGAAGAAAGACGAAAGGCTTATGAAATGCTAGGGTTTGATCCGGCCCAAGCGGACAGAATAAAAACGCCACTAACTCTTCCTGAAAATTGGAAAACAGAATTACCTGAAAGCGCAAAAGTTGCAACCTTCTTCATTAATAATGGTCTGCTTCGCAGATTCATAGTTATCAGTGCAAGTGATGGTGATCGCTATGATACTGTGAGTATTTACGAAAATAAACGGGCTGAAAAACCAATGGGCATAGCCACATTAGATAGTAAATGGAGTAACTTTATTTTTGATACCTATAATGTAGGCGGAAAGAAAGTAAAAGTGTCTTATAAATTCCGAATTCTTGAACTTTCCGAAGACGGTTCTAGCGGTGAAATCTATTTCAGTCATGTAATAAACGACGATGCACTGGATTATTTTTATCCTCAAGAAGTGGGGAAGAAATTGATAGAAGAAGTTGGGCCGATGCTTCCTTTCGGTAAATATGCTTGCCGACAAGAACGCGATGATGAAGTAACGTTGGAGTCTTGGGCTCAAGTCTATGATTGGCATGCTCGTGCTGCTGACTGGCTGTTTGAACAATATCCAGATTGGGAGCTGTTCTATAACCATATGCATGGTATTGATGAATACAATCATTGGTACATTAACTATGCTACTGAGGGAAAGCATCCGGAATATAAGCGTATTCGAGAATTAATCTACAGGATGTACGAATTAAATGATAAATATCTGGGATCTTTAATGAAACATATGGATGGTAACACCGCAATCATTGTCACTTCAGACCATGCTGCTGTACCACATTCTTTAGGTGACTATAATCCTGGTTTGGGGGCTTTAGGATCCATTACGGCAAATGTTATGGCGGAACTAGGGTTTACAGTCTTGAAAAAAGATGAATTGGGGAATATTTTACGCACTGACGATGGTGGTGCAATTATTGATTGGAGTAAAACAAGAGCAGTAGCTCAAAGGAGCTCGCATATTTACATTAATTTAAAGGGAAGAGATCCCGAGGGAATCGTAGAACCAGAAGATTATGATAAGGTAGTTCAAGAAGTTATAACTGCGTTGTATAATTATCGTGAACCAATTAAAGGCGAACGTATAGTAGCTTTTGCAATGACTCGAGATGAGATGGAGATTGTTGGTATGGGTGGTGAACATTGCGGTGATATTTGGTATCAGGTTCGTCCAACATATTGCGATGAGCATGCATTCAGTCCAAGTACTACCACCAATGACGGTTGGTCTTTAGGAAACTTCTTATTAATGAGCGGTGGTCAGTTTAAGAAAGGGGCGACGATTAATCGCAAAGTTCGCGTAGTCGATGTTGTGCCGACTATTTGTCAAATTGCTGATTGCCCAATGCCTAGTAATGTAGAAGGTGGTGTCATTTGGCAGGCTTTGAACGGATTTGTTGAAAATAATTATTGATCTAAGTTAATCACTATGTGAAGAGATAGCGTCATATTTGGTGCTAACTCTTCACAATGGTAAGACTGATAGAGAGTTGATTCTATGAACGAAAAGATTCTTATAGAAGCAAAAAATATATCTTGTAAGTTTGGCTCGAAAAATGTGCTTAGTGGTATTGATTGGAAAATTTCTTCTGGAGAAAACTGGGTAGTATTTGGTTTAAATGGCAGCGGAAAAACGACACTTTTAAGTGTTGTTGCGGCTTATTATGGTGTAAGCAACGGTTTGTTGAGTATAATGAATCAGATAGTTACAAAACAAAACAGAAAAGAATTACGCAAAAAAATAGGCTTTGTAAGTACATCATTTTTTAATCGATATTATAAATATGAAAGTGTACTAGATATTGTTTTGAGTGCAAAATTCGGACATTTCGGAATAGAAAATTCGATATCTTCTGAAGATATTAGGTGCGCAAAACATATTCTTAATGAGTGGGGGCTTAAGAACAAATATCAATATCCATACGATTTGCTTTCCCAAGGCCAACAACAGAAAGTATTGTTTGCACGATCAATTTTTATGCAACCTGAGATATTAATTTTAGATGAACCTTGTTCTGGAATGGATCTTCTTTCAAAAGAACATTTCATTAAGTGTATTTCTGAAAAGTCAAAAAAAGAAGGCGCGACTTTAATTTATGTATCGCATAATCCAGAAGAATTTTCTTCAGTATTTAATCGTGCTTTATTAATAAAAAATGGGGCTGTTCATTCCCAAGGAGATATAAAGAAGATTTTCCTTAGCTCAAATATGAGTGATTTCATCGGAATGCCAGTGACGGTAGATTGGTTTGAAGATAGACCGTCAATACGATTTGCACGATATTAGGGATTGGGAGGAAAGACTTATGGGAGGAAATATAGGCCCAGAATTGATACGGAGGGCAGAGCGATGCTGTTGTAAGATGTGTGGAGCACCTATCAAACCAAAATTGGTTCTCTATGATAGATATGGAGGACATGGTGTTGAATTATACTGTGAACATTGTCAGAAGATTGAATATGGAACAGAGCCGGAAATTTTTCAATTAGCACAAAAATTTATTGAAACATTTGAGTTTAATTACTTTCCGGAAATGGAAGAAAATGAACGATGCGAACAATTAAATGTCGCAAAAATGTGTGACATTATTTCGTGGATATTTGAAGAAATAGATTTGTTAGATGATACTGGAGTAAATTTGAATGTCAAAAAGAGAAGTGAAAATAATGAATAGATGTTATTAAGCTTATTTTAGAGGAGGGACCTATAATGTCAGAAGTGAAATCTGTAATTAATAAAAAACCATTGAGTTATTGGATACATTCGGCAGTATGTGTAATAGTTATGTTTGGCTTTGGTTATTTGCCTCCATTAGGGGGAGATATTACTCAATTTGGGATGCAAGTGTTAGGCATATTTATTGCGACTTTTTATGGATGGATTTTTATTGAATTCACGTGGCCGAGCCTTTTGGGAATAGTTGCATTGGGTATTACTCAATATAATACTATCGGTGGCAGTTTTATAGAAGGGTTTTCAAATGACAACACGGTCAATATTATCTTGATGTTTATTTTTGCAGCATATCTGGAAAAAACGGGATGTCTTAAATGGATTACATTATGGTTAATTAGTCGCAAATCATTAGTTGGAAAACCATGGATTTTTACAATGGTGTTTATGTGCGCGATTATTCCGATTTCTATGTTTATTAATATATATGCGGGTATTATCATGTTGTGGGCGATGTTTGCAACGATTTGCGATACAGTAGGATATACTAAAAAAGATATGTATGTAACTTATGTTTGTGCAGGTATTGCTCAGATTGGTGGAATCGTAGCAATTTGTTTTCCCTTCCAACCATTTGCTCAACTAGTTTTTTCACTTGCTGGCCCTGCCGTAGGAATTACTGAAATACCATTCATCCAATGGAGTCTTATGGGTATTGTGACACTATTTGTATTTCCGTTTACGTATTTTATTCTTGGTAAATTTATTTTAAGAGTTGACGCAAGTAAGTTAGCAACGATGGGGGACGAGTTTGCCAAATATCGCAATATAAAGATGAATCCAGAACAGAAATTTGGTTTGTTGCTTCTTTGCCTTTTTATTGTAATAATTGTTATGCCTACTGTGACTTCTGGATCGATACAAGCGTTCTTTAATAATTTTAATATCCAAGGTGCAGCTCTATTTTGCCTGGTATTGGCATTTTTGTATCAAATGTATTCAGGAGAAAAGTTGTATTCTTTCGGAGATATGGTTGCAAATGGCGTTAGCTGGGATCTTGTTATATTGTTCATTGTTACGTTTCCATTATGTACAGCGATGGAGTCAGAAGAAGCGGGTGTCATCAGCACTGTAATCGGTATCATCATGCCAGTGGTTAACGCTGTGTCGCCTATGGTATTTTTGATTTTGGTATGTGTTATTTTTTGCTTGTGTACGCAAGTTGCGCATAATTTGGTTTTAATTATTGCTTTGATGCCATCAATAGCACAAATTTGCGTAAACGTAGGTATAGATCCAATTATGTTCGCTATTGTATTTTGTCTGTGTATGTTAACATCCACTGCTACACCGGCAGCATCGGCAAATACAGCAATGGTATTTGGCCATACACATTGGGTTGAAAGAAAATATGCATTTATAGTAGGTGTTGGTAATCTTGCAATATGGTTGTTGACTGAAATATGTATTTTAATACCACTAGGGTTTTTAGTCTTCTAAATGTAAAATAATGAGAATTATAAACGAAGGGAATGATAGAAATGAAACGAATTTAATACCACTAGGGTTTTTAGTCTTCTAAAAGTAAAATAATGAGAATTATAAACGAAAGGAATGTTAGAAATGAAACGAAAAGCGTTAAGTGAAAAAGTTATGGTAATAGGAGTAGATGGCCTTGATCCGAGATTTACTCGTAAGCTAATTGACGCAGGAAAAATGCCTTCATTTAAAAAATTAACAGAACAAGGTGCACAGCGCCATGATTTAGTACTGTTAGGTTCCAATCCGACAGTTACTCCCCCGCAATGGACAACATTAGCGGTTGGATGCAATCCGAATGTTCATGGGATTACACAATTTTTTTTACATAACCCAGATGACTTTTCTGTTACGAATTATAATATTGATTCTCGTAATTGCAAAGCGGAACCAATATGGAATTGTTCGGCAGAATCTGGTAAAAAAACTTTAGTTTTGCACTGGCCGGGGAGTTCGTGGCCACCAACCAGTGATAGTGAAAATTTATATGTTGTAGATGGTACTTCTCCAGGTTCAGTTGGTATGTCGACAATGCAAGTTGATTCAGAAATAATTTTTGGCGCTACAGAAAATACGGATATGACAAGTTTCATGCCAAGGGCGGTAACAGATGCTGCTGAGCCTTGCATTGTTCGTGGATTGAATCTGGATGAGGATGGAAATGGTGAACGTATTCACGGTGCAGGTAAACTGGTTGAAAATGCTGGAAGTACGTCTATTGTATTTGATGCAAATGATGGTTACTCAATTCCGTTAGGTGGTATTAATCTTTCCTATGATGCATCAAAATCTAAAATAAAAGTTGCAAATGGATGGGAACAAGCGCCGGAAGCGGCAAAAGAGTGTACGATTGTGAGTTATGGTGGATTGGTTCGTCGCCCTGCGTTGATTTTGAAAAACGATCAAGGGATCTATGATCGAGTAGAAGTTTATCGCAGCAAGAAAGAAACACAGCCTCTTGCAGTGCTATATAAATATGAGATGGTATACGGAATTACTGATGACGGCTATAAAGATGAAGATAAAGTTACGGCAGCAAGAAATATGATGTTGCTTGATATTGCAGAAGATGGATCAAGTGTTAAGATTTTCTTATCTGCCGCCTATGAATTGACATATGATGGTGTTTTCCATCCAAAATATTTGCATAGGGCACTGTTGGAAAACGTGGGACCGTTTCCTCCATCCTGTCAATTCTGGAGACCGGACTACGATCTTTTTGAATCTATGTGGCAATGTTGGACGGGCGTTGCAAGCTGGATGAGTAGAACAATTCACTACATGATTGAAAAAGAGAATATTGAAGTTGTCTTTTCTCATTATCATGCGGTCGACCTGGAAGGCCATACGATTGTACGTTATTTGGCAGATCATGGTCGCTCTCGCTATTCTCCAGATGTTTATGAAGAATGGATGGAGCGCATTTATAAGCAAACGGATGATTATATTGGATCTTTCTTACATTACTTAGATGAAGGATGGACGATTATCGTTACTTCTGACCATGGGCTGGTTTCTCCGGAGCATGAGCCGGGGACGTTAGGGGACATGTGTGGTACACTCATTATTCCAGAGATGAAAGAACTAGGATATACTGTCATGATAAAAGACGAGAATGGCAATGATACCAGAGAGGTTGATTGGACGAAAACGAAAGCTATTGCGCAGCAAGGGAATGATATTTTTATTAATCTGAAAGGTAAGAATGGCGGTAGAGGTATTGTTGATCCGGAAGATAAGTATGAACTTGAAGAACAAATTATGACAGATTTATACAGTTTACGAGATGAAAAAACTGGAAAACGTAAGATCGCTTTGGCGTTGCGGAACAAAGATGCTGCTTTACTTGGTTATGGTGGCCCAACTGCTGGGGATATCTTTTATGCTACTGCTGAAGGTTATCAGTTTGACCACTGCGATTCTTTGTCTACGAGCTGGGGTGTCCATGAAACGTCGGTTTCTCCAATCTTTATTGCGGCAGGTGCAGGCTTGAAAAAAGGCTTCGAAACAGATCGAGTTATTCGTCAGGTTGATGTTGCTCCGACTATTGCTGTTTTGCTTGGTTGCAGATTTCCGGCACAATGCGAAGGAGCTCCTGTATATCAGATCTTTGAAGAAGAAATCTAATAAAAGTCAAGCGGTCATGTACTTCATGGCCGCTTCTTTTGAATGATAAGGAGGGCGTTAGTTATGAATGAATCGTTGGATAAAGCGATCACAACTCTTGATAAAATAGGTGGTAGGTCTGAACGAGTTTCCAGATTGCAAAAACGTTTGAAACGGTGTGTATGTAAATCTTGTGGAGGTTCGTTAATTTTAAAAAAAATGACATATGGGAAGATTGAAGAAGGGAGAATAGAAATTTTTTGCCCAAAATGTAACAGAATAGAATATGGTGTTGAAGAAGATGTTTATCGTGTAGCAAAATATTTTGTTAATGTTATGGAGTGGGATTATTTTTCCGATGTTGAAAATGGTGAAAAGAAAGAACGGATGAATGTAAGAAAAGCATCAGAAATAATCAATTGGAGCTTGGAAGCACTTGGAATGATTGGGGATGAGGGCTTTCGATATCCGGTAAAAATCGGTCGTGAGTTACTGGGGGAGGAGTTGCTTTTAAATGAAGATCTGGTATGAGGCTGGAGGTAGTATCTATGGATAAAGAAATAATTGTAGAATTAGATCATGTATCATGTCGAAGAGGAAGAAAATACTTGTTAAGAGATATTTGTTGGAACGTAAAAAAAGGTAGTCATTGGGTTGTATTTGGCCTAAATGGCAGTGGAAAAACAACACTTTTGAGCATTATTGCTGGATTCCAATCTTATTCAGATGGAATCCTGAAGATTTTTGGAGAAGAGTATTCAGAAGAAAATATATTTGATATACGTAAACAAGTTGGGTGGGTAAGTATGTCATTTTTTGACAAATATCTTCATGAGGAAAATATCATTGACATTGTTCTGTCTGGACTTTTTGGCACGTTGGGTATTGAAGATAAGGTTTCGGTGAACGAATTTAGAAGGGCCAAATATATTCTAAAAAAATTAAATCTATCGGATAAAATGGATCAAAGCTTTAGTTCTCTTTCAAACGGCGAGCAACAAAATGTATTAATCGCTCGAGCATTAATGAGTCGACCGAAAATATTGGTTTTAGACGAACCTGGCACGGGTCTAGACATTTCAAACCGTGAGAAAATGATACAATTTGTACAGGAAATCGCTGAAACAACGGATATTACAATAATCTATGTTACACACCATGTAGAAGAGATCATTGATGTTTTTGATCACTGTGTCTTTATAAAAAACGGAAGAATTTATAAGATTGGAGCAACGAAAGAATTGCTTTCATCCGAAAATCTGACGAATCTAACCGGTTGCCCGATTTACACAAATGAGATTGATCGAAGAATTTATATTTCTCAACCTGTATCTGAGAAGATTGCCCAATTCATCAAGGAGATGATTTAATGAGCCGAGAATATATGGAGAATCGTGTTGATCAGCATGATATTCAATGTGGTAAAATGGCTGGTGAACTTTTCAAAAATAAGTTTTTTGCTGAGGAGTCTGTTACTTATGGCACCGCGTATTGGATGATGGGGAAAAGATGGTTTTTTGTAAGTAATGAGTACATTAAAGTGCATCAATTTGCAAGTAAACAATTATTAAAAGATATATATTGTACGCCAATTAATTGTTTTCATCAAAAAGAGCATGTCTTAGAAGGTGAATCTGAATATATAAACAGACGAAATAAATTGGATTTATGTAAAATGATGAAACAAGCCTATTCTTCGAAAAGTTTCATGTTACTCCAGTCATTTGCCGAGAAAAGGAACTTAGATGTGGCTCAAGAAATATTAATGAAAATACGGAAAAATTTAGAAGGAACAGTAGATGTATATGCGTTAAAGGTCTTTTTGTCCATTAATCGATATGCTTTTGATATGAAAAAAATCACATTATTGAATTATATTAATAACCAAGCGTGGGCTGAGCAGCGTAGTCAAGCGTTGGTGCACGAGAATCCTTTAACAGAAAATTACTTTCGCTCCTTTTCAGGAATTGTTTATATAGATAAAGATAATAATATAAAGTATTATGACAATGCGCTGCTTGAGTTAACTGTTAAGAAGCGCAATGAATTGATAAAAAAGAAAAAAATGGTTTCTCATGTTTTTGAGAGAACATATTCATTTGACAATATGACAGACCTTCATCAGGTAAATAGAGAATTCTCTGAGGAATTGAGAAATAGGTATGATGCTTCATATTTAAAAATTTTGCAGAGTATACATGACCTCCCATCGCCGATTGATTTCTGTGAGTTTCATAATAAGAAAAATGCAAGAGAAAATGATTTTACATGTGAAGAAAACGGAATGCTGGATTATTATGAAGGTAAATGGGGGATTGAATATAAAGAATCGATTATCGTATAGATTGTCTGTTAGTCAGTGTGAAAACCCAGTTTTGCAAAAAAGATATCGTTTTTGGCGAAATAAACAAAATTCTGTCACATTTGTTGCTCATTTCTGATTTGGTGTTGTTCATCTTTCAAAACCTAGGTCTGCAAGTTTTTTCGGTAATCATTTTTGACATGTGATCGTTAAACCTTTACCAGCAGATTTTTTATGATTTTGTAGATTTTCTCCGGTCGATCGGAGGTGTTGCGTCTCATTGTCCAATGACAAAAATATCAGGATTTTCTGGCGAATTGATGTGTTCACGTATCTGGATTCTGTGGTGATTGCAGACAAAAATCGTCGTGTTACTATAATATAACTCAATTTTTTTACAGCAAGTGTTCAAAGCCCCAATTATTTGGCGACTGATGTATAGCGTTTGTTTAGTTTTCTGTCTGAAAAAAACATTCCAATTGCTATTCAGTATAATGTACTACCTAACAAATACGGGGCAGTTCATGACAGTCGATTTTTTATTAAGAACGCTTTTGTTTGCGCAGATCTTTGGGCAATATTCCGGTGGCAGCTTTAAATGCCTGAGTGAATTTGCTTTGTGTTGTGTAGCCGACCTGGGCGGCAATGTCGGCGATGCTATCGTCGCTTTCGCGAAGCAGTGTGGCAGCGGTGCGCATACGGACGGATTTCATGTAGCTGGCGATGGGTTGGCCGTAGACGGCTTTGAATACGCGCTTCAGCGTCGTGCTGTTAATGGGATAACGGCTGGTGAGCATGTCGATGGTGATGCGTTGGTCAAGATGGCGCAAAAGTTCGTCGTGGATCTCGCGTACAAGTTCCGTTTGCTGGGCAGGAAATTGAGGGTGGCTGTTTTCCAGAGGCGCGTAGTCTGCGAGGAAGAGCAGCAGTTCTTGCAGCTTGAGCTGGAGATAGACACTGCGCAGCTTTTCCGGAGCTTCGCAGAGTGGGGTGAAGATGTGGTCGAGGCTGGAGCAAGTCGAAATAGTGACGAGCCGATTGGCATATTTCCTGCGCAGACTGCCAGCGTCGAGCGCTGCTTCCAGAAGGAGCGGCGGCATTGCTGCGCCGAGACGGTCAAAATCGATGCCGATAGACAGCCCGCTGCAATAACCGAGCGGGAAGAGCATACTTGAATCGGCACAACGGTCACGGCTGTGGAGTGTGAGATCGCCGTGGCCAAGATAGAGTGCGGTGCCATCGTCGAGATTCCAGCCGACGCGCCCCTGGATACAGTAGAAAATTTCCAGCACGTTTGCGAGAGGGACGTGCTGAAAATGAGCGGATTCGGCGAGAAAGCAGAGATAAGATGCTTCGATACCAGGGAAAACCGCAATATTTTTGATGCATCCTTTGCCTGAAGTATGGGCACTGATCTGTTCAAACAAAAACGGTGCCTGGACATGCACCGTTTGCTGGTGCGCCTGCACACAGACACCGTCTGGAATGTTTGGCAGAACGCGGGCGATGGTCTCGTGAGAGGAGAGAATCATAGCGCGCTCCTTTCATTTTAGCGCTGCTCAGAAGGACAGGTGATCTCCACCATTTGCTCGATCATGTGGTGCAGAAGTTGAGCGCGCGCGTTGTCGGCGGCGCGGTAGTAGACTTCTTTTCCTTCGCGGCGGCTGGTGATGAGCTGGGCGTTCTTGAGCTGCCTGAGATGGTGGCTCACTGCCGGGCTCGACATACCTACGATGGCAGAAAGATTGATGACGCATTCTTCACAGTGGCAGAGCAACCAGAAGATACGGATGCGGTTGCCATCACCGAGCTGTTTGAAAATGTCGGCCACCGTTTGAAAATCGTTCACATTTGGCATGCGCTCGAGCACGTAGCCGGGAAACTGTCCGTGGTCATGGGGCAGATTGAGATGGGACATGAGGCATTCCTCCTATTGGCATTTATTCTACCATATCCCAGCTCAATGGAAAAGTGCTCTTTCTGGCAGAAAACACGGTGCGTGCTCTTACGTGGATGAGGCGCAACCGTGTGTGTTCCATTATTTTTCCGGCGCTGCTTCGTGGGTGTAGTCGATGATGCGAATGCTGTCACCGACCTCTTTACGCACGAGTTCCTGCATGCGTTTGGCGAAAGGGCAAGGGTAGCCAATTGGCGTGCCGCGAGTGATACAGGATGCAAAAGCGATGGTATCGGCTCCCTGGGCGACAAGCAAACGGGCGCGCAGCACGGCTTTCTTGCCAGGGCAGCCGCCACAGTCAACGAATCCGGAGATTTCAATATCTTCGTCGACGTCGGCGAACGCATCCTTGTGAGCGAGTACCGTGCGAAAATCACGTCCACTTGTACAATAGTCGCGGGTTTGCATGCAGCGAATAATTCCAACTTTCATATCCATTCCTCCTTGAAAAGACAGCCAGCCGGAAATCCGTGCTGGCTTTTGTGTTGGGTAATGACTTATTGAATTCAGTATAGCGGCAAACACAGGCCGCAGTATCGCCCAATCAGAAATGATTTTGTTCCATTTGGAAATTTTTTTCGCGATAGCGGTCGAGCACTTCCTGCAGGGTGATGCGTGCCATTTCTTCCTCGGCACGCTGCTGCACCTGATCATAGCAATCGCGCAGCGCCAGTTGGATGTTGACCCCCATGCCGCAGTCCGGATTGGTATGGGTATCCTGGTGGAGCAGCGGCTTTTCTCCTTCGACAGCGCGATAGCAATCGAACAGATTGATCGCGACCGGCGGACGCGAGTAAGTGTTGTGACGGCAACGTTTTTTGAGAAAAATGCTGCCGTGGCAAAAGATTTTATCAAAAAGTGCTTGACGGAGAATGGTAAATGGCGTATGATAAAAATATCGAATAAAAGATTGTTTAATCGTTAATTCGTAGCGATTGAAAGGAGTCTATTATAATGAAGAAAACGTACAAAATTGATGTGGACTGCGCCAACTGCGCGAACAAAATGGAAGATGCAGCCAAGAAAACACCGGGCGTGAAGGACGCGACAGTTAATTTCATGACGCTGAAGATGATCGTGGAATTTGACGAAGGCGTAGATCCAAAAGAAATTATGCCTGTTGTGCGCGAAAACTGCAAAAAAGTGGAAGACGCCTGCGAAGTTTTCCTGAAATAAAGCAGAGCACCTCGCGGCGCGGCTGTGAGGTGCTTTTTCTTTGGCGAACGATTAAAAACATGCTTAATCGAAAAGAGGAGAGAAAGGATGAATAAAAAACAGAAAAAAATGCTGGCCCGCATCATCGTGGCTTTTGTGCTGCTTGTCGCCTTGCACTTTGTGCCGGTGGAGGGCGCGCTGCGGTTCTGCTGCTACATGGTGCCGTATCTCATTGTCGGCTATGATATTTTGCTGAAAGCGGTGAAAGGGATCAAAAACCGCCAGATGTTTGACGAATGCTTTCTCATGGCGGTGGCGACGGTCGGCGCTGTGGCGCTGGCGCTATATTCTGGCAGCGGTGATTACACAGAAGCAGTCGCTGTTATGCTGTTCTACCAGATCGGCGAGCTCTTCCAGAGCGTTGCTGTCGGCAAGAGCCGCAGAAATATTTCGGAGCTCATGGATATCAGCCCGGACTACGCCAACATCGAGGTGGATGGTCAGCTGAAACAGGTCGATCCGGATGAGGTGGAAATCGGTAGCATCATTATTGTGCAGCCAGGCGAAAAAGTGCCGATCGACGGCGTTGTCCTCGAGGGCACATCGAGCCTGGACACCAGCGCGCTCACTGGCGAGAGTGTACCGCGGGACATCGCCCAGGGCGAGGAGGTCATCAGTGGCTGCATTAATATGACGGGCGTGCTGAAGATCCGCACAACGAAGGAATTTGGCGAATCGACGGTGTCGAAGATCCTCGAGCTTGTGGAAAACGCCAGCTCGCGCAAATCCAAGTCGGAGAATTTCATTTCTAAATTCGCCCGCGTCTACACGCCGGCGGTCTGCTATGCGGCGCTTGCGCTGGCCTTTTTGCCGCCGCTTGTGCGCATGCTGGCGCTGGGCGTGGATGCAGACTGGGGCACGTGGATCTATCGCGCGCTCACATTCCTCGTCATCAGCTGTCCATGCGCGCTGGTGATCTCGATCCCGCTGAGCTTTTTCGCAGGAATCGGCGGCGCCAGCAATGCGGGCGTGCTCGTCAAGGGTTCGAACTATCTTGAGACGTTGTCGCAGGTACGCACCGTTGTGTTTGACAAAACCGGCACGCTGACGCGCGGCGTTTTCGAAGTGGTCGATATCCACCACAGCGAAATGGAGCGGGAAAAGCTGCTCGATCTCGCGGCGCATGCTGAGAGCGCGTCCTCTCATCCGATCGCAGGCAGCTTGCAACGCGCTTACGGGAAATCCATCGACCGCAGTCGCGTCACGAATATTCAGGAGATCAGCGGTGGCGGGGTGATCGCGCATGTGGACGGCGTGCCTGTCGCTTGCGGGAACGATAAGCTCATGGCAAAGGTCGGCGTGGAAGCTGTGGAATGTCACAGCATTGGCACGATCGTGCATGTCGCTGTGAATGGCGAATATGCCGGACACATCGTCGTCGCTGACGTGGAAAAACCACACGCAAAAGAAGCGATCGCTGCGCTGAAGCGCGCCGGCGTGACGCGAACGGTCATGCTCACCGGTGACCGCCAGGGCGTCGCGCAGAAAGTTGCCGCCGATCTCGGCGTCGATGAGGTGCACGCAGAACTTTTGCCAGCGGATAAGGTTGACCAGGTCGAGGCGCTGCTCGCTGCAAAATCTGAGAAAGAAAAGCTCGCCTTCGTCGGCGATGGCATCAACGACGCGCCAGTGCTGCGCCGTGCAGACGTCGGCATCGCCATGGGCGCGATGGGCTCGGATGCAGCGATCGAAGCAGCGGATATCGTGCTCATGGACGACGATCCGCTGAAGATCGCCAAGGCCATCAAAATCAGCCGTAAAACTTTGCGCATCGTTTATCAGAACATTGTTTTCGCCATCGGCATCAAGGGCATCTGTCTCGTGCTCGGCGCCGTCGGCCTCGCGAATATGTGGCTGGCGATCTTCGCCGATGTCGGCGTCATGGTCATCGCCGTGATCAATGCGATCCGCGCGCTGTTTGTGAAAAATCTCTAACCTCTATCATATTTCGCAACGCAGCGACCGTTCGCCGACAGAGATCTGTTGGTGAGCGGTCGCTGTGTTTGCGCAGAGCATAAATAGCGTCAAACTACTATTATTAGCAGGAGTTTTGGTGTATAATAGAAATACTAACAATCAGAGGAGGTCATTATTATGAAGATTGGAATCATCCGTTGTCGCATGACCGAGGATTATTGCCCAGGAACCTCGGATTTCAAAGCGATCCGTGAGCGCAGCGGCGTGTTCGCCGATGTGCCAGCTGACGAACCGATCGAGCTCGTTGGCTTCAACAACTGCGGCGGCTGCCCAGGGAAAAAAGCCGTGCTCCGCGCACGCGAGCTGGTGAAACGCGGCGCCGATACGATCGTTTTTGCCTCCTGCATCCAGAAGGGAAATCCGATCGGCTATCCATGCCCATTCGCGAAAAAGATGAAGGACATCATCGCCGCCGATCAGAAGGACGCCGTACAGTTTTTGGATTGGACGCACTAGTAGAGTTAGGAGTGCGGAATTAGGAGTTAGGAGTTTTTCGAAAAACAGCAGCCTTGCGCAAACACCGATGTTCGCACAAGGCTGTTGTTTTGTTTTGCCATGAGGCGATAGCCGAATGGCTACATGCATTAATCATTTCTAATTTCTCATTCATCATTCAAATTCGATGCCGTGTTCTTTCGTGCGAAAACCTTGGAGCTTGGGCAAACGTCAGAGTTTCTTCTCAAAGAAAATATGTCCATCCGCCTGCACAACGCCGCTGACTTTGATCGACGCGACGCCGACGCGTTCAAAGCCGAGATGCTTGAACATCAGCACAGCCGGCAGATTCTGGCTGCCGCATTCGCTGCGCAGCACAGTGCAGCCGTTTTCGCGGCCCCAGTCTTCCGCGAAGGCGATAAATTCGCGGGCGAGCCCTTTGCGATAGTGGCGCGGACGGGTGTTGACCATGTGGATCACAGCAGCGCCGTCGGCTGGCACTTTCGTCAGCCAGTCGATGTTGTCGAATTCCGGTGGCTGCTGGTTGTCGAGAACGATCATCGCGGTGATCTCGCCGTCGTCCTCCCGCACATAGAGCACGCCGTTTTTGACAGCGTTCGTCAATCCCTCGGTGCTTGGGAAGATCCCGCGCTGGTTGATCGTGTAGGATTCGTACTTTTTCTGATACTGAAAATGCTCGTCGAATAAGGATTCGATCTGTGGCATATCGTCGAGTGTGCCCTTTCTGATCATGATGATGACCCCCTGTTTTTTTATGCTACCTATTATTTTATCATATGTATCCGATAAAATACAGACCTGCACGCAAAAAGACACGCCAATTTCCGGCGTGTCGAATTTTTTACAACGCTTTCAGCGCAAGGCGGAAGTGCAGCGTCAGATGTTCGCCGTCCTGTTCGGCGTTGGCTGTGAGGGTTCCCTGCATTTCTTCGGCGAGGGCGCGGGCGACGGTGAGTCCGAGGCCGGTGCTGCTCTGGTGGCGCGAATCGTCTGGCGTGTAAAAACGCTCGAAGAGCCGCGGCACGTCATCCAGCGCTAGGGTGTGGCTGTCGTTCGTGAAGCAGAGAATGAGACGTTCGTCTGTTGCTTCTGCGCTGAGGGCGAGCTTGCTTGCGGCGTAGCGGCTGGCGTTTTGCAGGAGATTTTGAAACACACGGGCGAGCGCTGCTTCGTCGCCGAGCACCCAGAGCGGATGCTCCGGTAGCGCCACGTCGACGGCGAGATCGCGCTCTGCCAAAAGCTGGTAATTCCCGACGAGGGCTTCGCGCAGAATGCGTCCGGCGTCGACGCGCGACAGCGAGAGGTGCATGTCGTCAGCGGCCAGGCGCGAATAATCGTAGAACTGGCTGACGAGGTTTTTCATCGTTTCCGTTTTCTGCTCAAGAATGGCCACTGTTTCCGCAAGCTCAGGATCGTGCACGATGGCAGCAGCATGGTTTCGCTTGAACAGCTTGAGCTGGCCGAGGATGACCGTCAGCGGCGTGCGCAGATCGTGGCTGATCGCTTCGATCTGTCGCTGGAAAGCGCGTTCGCGCTTGGCGTAGCTCTGGCGCTCGCGCTGAATGTCCGTAAGCAGCGTGTTGAAGTCGTCCAGGAGCGCGGAGAGTTCTGCGTCTGGCAGCGGCAGATGGAGCATCTGATTTTGGCTCAGATCCTGACGCACGAGGGCGAGCTCGGCGCGCGTCTGACGCAGCGCATTTCTGAGCGTGAACCAGCGGTAGGCGAAATAACCGCCTGCCGCTGCGAGGATGAGAATGATGATGGTGGATAGCATGGCGCGCCCCTCCCGATGGATGGTTTAGAGATCTTGCTTCCGTAATAATACCACGCCAAGCAGGCCGAAGACAAGAATGCCGACTACGCCGCTCGTGAGCGCTTTTTCGAGAATGTCCGGCTGTTCCCACCAGCGGATGATGCTGTCGGAGGTGAAGAAATTGCTTGGCAGCCAGCTGGCGATGTGCGCGAAGATCTCAAACTTTGCGCCAAGGATTCTGCAGATCGTCGGGAAAAAATTCCAGACGGCGATACAGGCGACGACAGCTGTCATCTCGCGTTGGAAGATGGCGATGAAAAATACTGTAGAAACAAGCCCGGCGATGGCCAGGAGATAGACGTAGGCGGTCGAAGAGAGAAAATCGCCGATCGTCCAGATCTCGGTGCGCGAAAGCAGAAGCTCAGCGCTGGCGAGCCAGACAGCGAGCACGACGACCATGATTGCCGTGGCGGCGAGCAGCGCTGAGATGCACTGGCCAATGAAGATCTGTGGGCGCGTGAGTCCGAAGGCGACGGTATTCTTGAGATTGCCGTTTTTGCGGCGGCTTTCGTAGAGCGCGAAGGCGACGACGGCGCCCATGATCACGTAGAGAAACGGCTCAGAAATATTCAGCGCGTAGCTGAAGGACGTGTGGCCGTAATAATTCACGCCGCCGCCCCAGAAATGGAGCACGAGATTGATGGCGAGAATGCCGGCTGAGAGGATCGCAGTGGTCAAGAAAGCTGCGCGTGTGTGGGTGATGCGGTAGAGTTCGGAGCGAATGTAATTGAGCATGGGGAAAAGCTCCTTTCGGAGAAATTATTGAGTCACCAGATAGAGCATAAAGGCGACGGCGTAGATACTGAAAGTGAGATAGAGCGGGCGTTTTCGCGTGGCGATGCCGCGCAGTCCTTCCAAGAGCACCGCGCCCACTGCCATGAAGAGGCAGCAGGCGAAAGCGAGCATGGCGACGATGAAGCAGATGGTGGAAAACATGGCGCGCCTCCGTTACAGATCGCGGCGGCGCAGCAGGATCCAGCCGAGGGCGGAGAAGAGCACGGTGCCGACGACGCCGCTGACGAGACATTTTTCCAATCCGCTGGCGGTGTACCAGAGGAAGGTGGTGTTCGTTTCTGCAACGCTCACACTGAACGTGCCGCCGAGCAGATCGCTGGTGGCGACGGTCGTTGTCTGGACGCTTTGCTGCAAAAATTCGTACGGCATCCAGCTGGCGATCTCGGCGAGGATCTCAAAGCGCATGCCGAGGGTGTTGAGGATCGTTGGCAGGATGCACCAGACCGCTGCCCAGGCGATGGCTGTGAAAATGTCGCGTTCGATCAGCTCCATGAACAACACGATGGTGATGGCATTGGCGCAGGCAATGAGATAGAGCACCGGCACCGACAGGAGCACATCCTTGATCGCCGGCCAGTCGCTGTGAGCGAGCAAGAGCTCGGCAGAGCCGATCCAGACAGCGAGCAGCACCGCGAGGACGAGGGTGGCGAGGAGGATGCTGACGATGCATTTTCCGGCGAAGATCTGCACGCGGCTCACGCCAAAAGCGATGGTGTTTTTGAGATCGCCGTACTTGCGGGCGTTCGTGTAGAGCAGGCCGGGAATGATCGCGCCCATGATCATGAAAAACTGAGCCGAAGACATCCAGCCAGCGTAGGAGATGCCGGTGAGGCCGTTGTCGGTGCCGTAGGCTTCCCAGTCGAAAAAGGCGAGGAAGCAGTTGAACGCGATCGGTGCAGCGCAGAGGACGAGCGTCGTGACATACAGCCCCGGGCGGCGGAAAAGGCGATACAATTCAGCGCGGATATAATTTAACATGAGGATCCCTTCCTTCTTGTGTGACGGTGGCGCAGGCGTTCAAGCGCAGCGAGCGCGGCGCGCGCCAGGCTGCTCAGCGCCAGCGCGAAAGCGAGCACCACGCCGATGGCGGTAAAGAGCAGCGTGCGGCGCAGGCTCAGTTGGCGGGTGGTGTCGGTTTTCATTGCGCACCTGCTTCCTGGCGCAGTGCCATGTAATAATCCTCCAGCGAGCCCTGGACGGTCTGCATGCCGAGGATGGTGATGCCATTTTCCGTGGCGAGCTTGCTGTAGAAAGCGGCTGGTCGGCGCGGCGCGAAAATGCGGAGCACGCCGTCTGGCATGACCTGCAGCTGTTCGTCCGGGCAGGTGCGCGCAAAGAGCGCTGCGTATTCATCGGTGTCGCTCACTGTCAGCGCGATGTAGTCGGCGCACTGGTCGTGCAGACTTTCGGCGCTGATTTCGCGGACGAGTTTTCCGTGGGCGAGAAAGCCATAGTGGGTGGCGATGTGCTCGAGCTCAGCGAGAATGTGGCTCGAGAGCACGATCGTCATGTTTTCTTCCTCGTTGAGATTTTGCAGAAGCGTGCGCACTTCGATGATACCCGCTGGGTCCAGCCCGTTGATCGGCTCGTCCAGGATGAGCAGCTGTGGCTTGGCGAGCATCGCGATCGCCAAGCCCAGTCGCTGGCGCTGGCCCATCGACAGACTGCCGCATTTCGCCCGGCATTTTTCAGCCAGGCCGACGAGGACGAGCATTTCGTCGGCGCGATGTTTGTCGGAAATGCCGCGCTGGATGCTGTAGTAGCGCAGCGTCTGGGCGACGGTCATATTTGGAAAACAGCCAGTGTCTTCGATGAGACAGCCGATGTGTTTGCGCGCCAGTCGCAGATCGCGCTCGCTCGTCTGTCCGAGCAGACGGATCTCGCCCGAGGTCGCAAAGCTCTGCCCCGCGAGGATCTTGAGCAGCGTCGATTTGCCTGCGCCGTTGTCGCCGACGAGACCATAGATCGCGCCCTTCGGCACGTGCACGTTGACATTTTCCAGCGCGTGCAGACTGCCGTAATATTTGCAGAGCTGGGTGGTTTCGATGACGTTCGTGTTCATATATTTTCCCTCCAAATAAAAATACGTTTGTCCGGGTGTGTGTTCCTTACTGACAAACGTATTGTACGATATGGGTTATAAAGAAGTCATAAAGACGGCATAAAGAAGTCCTAAATTTGCTAAAAAAGTTGTAAAGATTGGATACGCTGTGATGCCGCATTTTTACACGAGAAATAAAAATCTCGCACTTAATGTGCTTTGTATGTTATACTATCTGTACGGCGTTGTCGTGTACGGTATCAGTACAAGTAGGCGGTTAAATTCTGCCCCAGAAATGGGGTGGTGCCATGGAAATGGATACAGTTATTGGCTTAATCAACCTTGTGTTGTTTGCTGTCGCTGTTGGATTTTCCTTTGGATCACATAAAAAAATAACCGCCCATAAGTCTTGCACACTCGGGCGGTCAATTTGACTCTCGGGGCTAACCGTCTACTGGCGGCGCCTTTTCTAATATTATTGTAGCATTGCATTCAGAAAAAAACAATACCATGCAGCTGCCGGGGCTGCATTTTTTATTGCAGCTTAAAGCCGATGCCGTAGACGGTCTGGATATAGTCGGCGTCAGGATCGATGGCCTTGAGCTTTTTGCGGATGTTGGAAACGTGGACGTTGACGGTGTTGTTCTCGCCGTAGTAGCCGCCGTGCCAAACCTGTTCGTAGAGGCTTTCGCGGGTGTAGACTTTTTCCGGCTGGCGCATCAACAGCTCGAGGATGTCGAACTCGTGCGCTGTCAGCGCCAGTTCCTGACCGGCGAGCGTCGCTTTGCGTAAGCTGGGCGAAAGGGTGAGGGCGCGATGGGTGAGCGGTTTGTCGTTCGTGGCTTCTTTGCCGACGCGGCGCAGCGCAGCTTCGATGCGCGCCAGCACCTCCTCTGGTTCGAAGGGCTTGGTGATATAGTCGTCGGCACCGAGCTTGAGCAGCCCAACCTTGTCGCCGACGGCGGTTTTCGCCGAGAGAATGATCACCGGCGCGTCGCAGCTGAGTTCGCCGCGCAGTTTTTCCAGCAGCGCTTCGCCGCTCATTCCCGGCAGCATCAGATCCAGCAGGATCAGATCCGGCGATTCGTGCTCCAGTCGCAGCGCAGCTTCGCTGCCGGAATAGACCTGCGTCACCTGATAATCGGCCTGACGCAGCATTTTTGCGAGCAGATTGTTGATGTCGGCATCGTCCTCAACGACGAGAATCGTGTACAGCATGGAAAGCCCTCCTTTTTCATCTGGCTACATTATAAATCCTCGCGCAGGAGATGACAACTGCCAGCTGAGAGGGTAAAATGAGAGTAGCATTCAACAAGGAGGACATTCCAATGAAGATGACGATCGGACACTTTCTCTTTCGGCGTCTGCGCGAGATCGGCGTGAGCCATATTTTCGGCGTGCCGGGAGATTTTAATCTGCAGCTTCTGGAGCAGCTCAGCGAGATCGATGGGATTGATTTTGTCGGCACCTGCAACGAGCTCAATGCGTCCTACGCCGCCGACGGCTACGCGCGCGCCAATGGCATTGGCGCTATGCTGACGACGTACGGCGTCGGCGATCTCAGCGCGATCTGCGGGCTGGCCGGCGCTTGCGCGGAGCATGTGCCGGTGGTGCTGATCAGCGGCACGCCGCCACTTTACGCCATGGAAAGTCGTCTGCGCGTGCACCATTCTCTGGCGGAAGGAAATTTCGACAACATCAACAACTGCCTCAAGCAATTCACCGCGAACACCGTGCGCCTGACGCCGATGAACGTCGCTGACGAGCTCGACCGCGTGCTCACAAGCTGCTGGCGTGACAAATTGCCAGTGACGATCCAGGTGCCATCGAACATTTCCTATCTCGAAGTGGAAGTGCCGGACGCGCCGCTCGTGCTCAGCATGCCGCCAAGCGACAGCGAACGACTCGCCAGCGCCGTGGCGCGCATCAAGACCCTCATCGAGCGCGCGCAGCATCCGCTTCTGCTGATCGACGCCGATGCCGATCGCTGCGGACTGGCCGACGATCTCTATGCCCTCGCCGTAAAACGGCGCATTCCCTACGTCGCTTTTCGCACCGGCAAGGGCATCCTGCCAGAATCGGATCCTCTCTATCTCGGCATGTACAACGGCAAAGCCTCCGCACCGGAAGTGGCCGCTGCGCTCTGGCGCTCCGATTGCCTCATCGCCACAGCGCCATGCTTTGTCGAATCAAGCCCCATGGCAGCGCCGGGAAACAATCCTGTCTCCGCGCAGATCTACATTCGCGATGTCAACGTCACCATCGAGGGCGACGTTTACGAAGGCGTCGCTGCGCGTGAGCTCGTGGAGCAGATGAATCAGACGCTCGCACCGCGCACAGACGCTGCGCCAATCCTGCACGAAGCTGCGCCGCAGCGCGTCACGCCAAGCGCCGACGCACCACTCACGCAAGGCTATTTCTGGCGGCGCATGGCAGGATTTTTCCGCGAAAACGATCTCGTCTGCGTGGAAAATGGCACCTCCCTCACAGCGCTGCTGGAAAATCGCTTTCCCCGCGGCACGCGTTACATCGCGCAGCCAATTTGGGGCTCCATCGGCTATTCGCTGCCAGCGCTGCTCGGCGCCATGACCGCTGAACCAGAGCGTCGCGCTCTGCTTTTCATCGGTGATGGATCCTTTCAGCTCACCGCCCAGGAACTCTCGACCATCCTCGTGCGTGGACTGCGCCCCATCGTTTTTCTTCTGAACAATCGCGGCTACACCATCGAGCGCTACATCCTTGGCATGGACGCCAATTACAACGACGTCGCGCCGTGGCGCTACCACGCGCTGCCGCAGATCCTTGCGCCTGGTCAGGCTGTTTACAGCGTTGAAGTGCGCACAGAGGATGAACTCGAGACCGCGCTCGCAGCAGCAGAAAAAGGTGAGCGCGCCGCCTTTATCGAGCTCCACCTTGATCCAGCCGACGCGCCCGACGCCATGAAACATTTCGGCGCCATGACCGCAGAGCTCGACTACGGCCCGCGCGGACCACAGCGCTAGAAGGATGGAGCGTTGTTCAGAATTTCTTGTCCGAATTTATCATAAAAAGGAGAATTGAATGAGAATCATCGCAGGAGAACGTCGGGGCGCCAAGCTCGAAGCCGTCCCCGGCATGAATACCAGACCAACCGCCGATCGCGTCAAAGAAGGGCTCTTTAATATCATCCAGATGGAGATTGCAAGCGACACACGCGTGCTCGATGTGTTCGCCGGCACCGGCGCTCTCGGCCTTGAGGCGCTCAGCCGCGGCGCAAAGGAGGCCGTTTTCATCGAGCAAGCGCCGCAGGCGCTCGCCGTGCTCAAGCGCAACATCGCCAAATGTCGCTACGAAGATCGTGCGTATGTGCTCAAGGGCGACGCGCTGAGCCTTTTGGCCACACTCCAGGGCCAGCAGTTTGATCTCATCCTGCTCGACCCACCCTATCAAAAAAATTTATACGCACCGGTCCTTTTTTCCGTTTTGAAATACCATTTGCTAAGCGATTATGGTATACTAGTATCAGAACACTCGAAAACTGTCCCCTTTTCCTGGGACGATGAACGATTGAACTTGTATAAATCGAGATCCTACGGAGAAACCGTCCTGAACTTTTTTCAGGCACAATGACAAGCTGGAGGGAAACGACATGGAAATTTTGGATTTAATCGACAAACTCGCCTTCATGGCAGAAAACGCAAAGCAGCCACTGCTCAATAAAGACCAGATCATCCTCGACGAAGGAGAAGTCTACGAACTCATCGATTCGCTGCGCGCGAGCATTCCAACTGCGATCCAGGATGCACAGTGGATCAAGAAAGACGAAGAGCGCATCATCGCTGCTGCTCAGGAAGAACACGACAAGATCATCCAGGCAGCCAAGGATCATGCCGATCTGCTCGTCAGCGAAGACGAAGTTGTCCGCCGCGCCAACGCCGAAGCGGAAAACATCGTTGCGCACGCAGAAGCTCAGGCGCATGAGATCATCGAAGGCGCATTCATCTACGCTCATGATCTGATGGACAAGCTGGAAAATCAGCTCACCGTTTATTACGAAGTGGTCCAGGAAGGACGTGCCGACATCCAGAAGTCCCTCGACTCCATGCAGCAGAACAAACCGGCCGCTTCCAACCTCGAAGTTCACACCGAAGAGTAACAAGCAGCGCGTTTTCTCCAGGATCCGCACCATGCAATCAACACCAGCGCGATTTTCGTCGCGGTGGTGTTTTTTTGACGAGCTTAAAGAGGTGTATGCAAAATGAAAAAGATTCTTTTTGTCTGCCACGGCAATATCTGCCGATCGGCGATGGCGGAGGCTATGTGTCGGGAAATGCTGCGGGAGCGCGGGATTTCGGATGTTGTGGTGGATTCGGCGGCGACGTCTCGGGAGGAGATCGGTAATCGGATGTACCCGCCGGCGCAGGCGAAGCTGCGCGAAAAGGGTGTGCCGATCGGTGAGCATCGGGCGCGACAGTTGACGCGTGCGGATTATGACGACTGCGACTGGCTAATTGGAATGGATGCTGCGAACATGCGCAATATGGCACGCATCTGTGGCGGTGATCCGGCGCAGAAGATGCATCGTTTGCTGGAGCTTTGCGGCGAAGCGCGAGACATTGCGGATCCGTGGTACACGGGCGATTTTGAGCAGACGTACGAGGATCTGTCGCTGGGGCTGGAAGCGCTGTTGGCGCTTGTTGTGCGCGCATAAAAATTGGACTATGCTGACGAAGAGTCGTTGGCATAGTCCTTTTGTGTTTTGAGATTGTCAGCGTCTGGTGAAGACGACGCTTTCTGTGAGGCCGTTTGCGCCGCTGATGGCTTGCACGTCATAGCCCATCACTTCTGCGACGAAGCGAATCGGCACCATGGTGCGGCCGTCGCTGTTGATGTACGGCGCGGCGTCCATCTGATAGACGGTGCCGTTGACGGCGTAGTGGTTGTAGCCGATGGTCATGGTGAGCACGGTGTCGTCGAAGGTGGTGGTGATGGTGCGGACGTGGCTGTCGTAGGCGACTTCTGCACCGAGCAGTTCACCGATGGCGCGATATGGCACGTAGGTGCGGCCATTCTGGATGACGGCGGCGGTGTCGATCTCGACGGTGCGACCGTCGACGTCGATGACGTTGGCGCCGATATCAAAACGCATGTGCTCTGGTTTGTATTCATACTCGGCGAGCGGGATCACAACGGGCGCGTCGTTTGGATCGAGGCGCAGCTGCAGGGTGCTGCCGGTGGAGAGCAGGCCGCTGACGCTGAAGCGTGCGATGCCGTTGGCGTCGGTGAGGGCGAGCACGTTGGAAACGGTGACGTTGTTGGAGGTGGTGTTGATATAGACTGGCACGCCTTCGCCGACGGAGAGCCCGTTGTCGCGCAGGAGCGCGAGCTGCACGTCGGTAGAGCTGGAGCCGCTGTCGACGGAGATGGCGGTGGACAGGGTCTGGTTGCGTGGATCAGAAATAAGGAAGGAATCCACGCCGATGCCGCGGATCTTGGTCGAGACGACCATCATGGCGACGTCGTTTGCCGGGGTGGCGTCGACGGTGACGGTGCGATCACTGACGGTATTACCACTGAGCTCGTATGGCCAGTAGTTGGTGACGGCGTTTGGATCGATGGTGCCGGTCGGCATGTAGAGAGCGTGGAGCTTGTAGGTGCCCTTGGTGTCAAGGGTGAGATTGAAGCGCTGTGATTGGATGAGCGCTGCGGCGTCCATGATCAGCACGCCCTGGCGGCTGGTCTGGTGCATGTAGACATTGCTGCCGAGGGAGAGCTCGATGACGTCGAGTCCGTCAGAAACGCGGTCGTTTTCGTCGGTGGCCCAGATGTAAACTTTTCCGGTCGGGTTGGTCGTGAGGGCGTTTCCATTGGCATCGCGCAGGGTGATGGTCGTGGAAAAGCTCTGGTAAGGATCTACGCTGACACCGCCGGTGCTGATCGTGGAACGGCTCGCGGCGGCGTCGGCGGCAAATGCGTCGCTTTCCAGGCAGACGCTCGCGGCAAAGCAGATCAGCACGAGTGCAAAAAGCTGCAGTATGCGTTTATACATGATCGTTCCTCCTTTGTTTTTCGCTACCTTTTATTTTAGCAAATATTTGCGCAAAGGTCATGACAATAAAATGACAAACGGACCATTTCTGCTGAGAAATGGTCCGCGCAGGTTTTAGCTGATCTGTTGGATGAAGAGGATGGTTTTGTCTGGCGCGAGGGCGCTGTTGCCGTAGCCGCTGATGTAGAAGGAATGGTCGCCGTAAGCGTAGGTGCCGGCGAAATAGCCTTCGTCCATGCCGTAGAAGGAAAATCCGCTGCCGTTGGCCGGCGCTGTGCCGACTTCCAGGGCGATCCCCAGTACGGCCGAGAGATCTTCAACGGTCATGGTGTCCGGTGCATTATTGATGACAAAACCGAGATCGGCCCAGACGACGCCGGTTGCCACCGCAGAGGTGGACGGGAAGGTTGGCATATCTGGAATCTCGACGGTGTATTCCGTTTCTTCTTCCTCGTCGTTGGTGGTCGTGTTGTTATCGGTTGTCGTGCTTGGCGGTGGTGTGGTGGTGCCGCCGTTTGTGGTGCTCCCACCGCTGGTACCGCTGCCGCTGGTATCACCACCGGTCGATGGATCGGTGGTGCCGTTTGGTGTGGTGTCGACGACTGGTGTGGTATTGTCGTAGCTCATTGGCACGACGCTGTAGCTCTGGCTGCCGGACAGGAGCGGCGTCAGATCATAATCTTTTTGCGCCTGAGCAGACAGTGGGACAGTTTCGCCCTGGAACTGCACGGCGAAATTGCCGCCTTCGCCGCGGAAGACGATGTATTGATCGTCGCCGATGACGGAAAGGGAGCCTGGTCCGTAGGTGCCGGCGAGCTCAGCGTAGGTTTTGCCGACGATGTTGAAGGCGTCACCGTTGACGCTCATGCTTTCGGCCATGGTGCCGTCCTGGCCAACGCGGCCGGCGATGTAGTTGGATTCAAACGCCGGATTTGTGATCAGTCCGCCGGATTTGTCGCTCGATGCGGCGAGCTGGATGTGGTCGGCGTCGGTGAGCACAAAGATGTAGGTGTTGCCGTTTTCATCTTCGTAGGTGTATTTGTTGTCGGCAAAATCAAGCGGGTAAACCTTGTCGCCGATGGTCCAGCGATACTGGGCGGTGCCGATTTTTTCGATGACGCTGCCTTCGTTGTAGTGGCGCCAGTGACCAACGATGGTATCTTCTGCCAGGCTGGTGTCCGGCGCGATGGTGTCGGCGTTTTTGACTTGCTCCGCTGGATCGGTCTGCGGTGTGGTGTCGAAGAAATCGGTGAAGAGATACACAGCGGCGATCGCTGCGAGCAGGATGCCGATGATCAGCGCGGTCGCTGTCAGAAGTTTTTTGCGGCGCTCCTGCATTGGATCTTCTGAAAGATCGTCGCTGTCGCCGTCTTCTTCGAGCAGGAAAGCTGGCAGCTGTGGTTTGTTTGCGGCCTCGTTTTCCTCTGACGATTCTTCGGCGTCTTCTGAAGATTCTTCGCCAGCGTCGTCGGTTTCTGCGGCTTCTCCATCATGCGCTTCGCTGTCCTCTGACGATTTCTCGTCAGAGGCTTCGTCGTTTTCCAGCGATCCTTCGTCGGTCGCATCTGTATCTGCAGCAACTGCATCTGGCGCAGTTGCGGTTTGTTCTTCTCCGGCTTCTGCTTCGTCCAGCGCTTCCGTCAGAGCATCTGCGGCTGCCTGTGCTTCGTCATCCGGTGCGGTTTCTGTTGGCTTTTCGTGCAGCGCTTCCAGCGGCGGCATCACGCGCGTCATATCGCTGACGTCCTGGTCAAGGGGCTTGCCGCATTTTTTGCAGAAACGTCCGTCCTGGCCGTCGGCGTGACAATGTGGACATTGCATGGGATCATCTCCTTTGCTGAAGGAAATTGTTAAAGATCTATTATGTTCATTATCACAAAAAATTTCCTGTGGTGCAAGGCTTTCGTGTCTGGATATGGTAAAAACGATCGCGTTTGTGCTCGCGGACAGTGCGTGCTATACTGGTAACAAGTTCAATGAGAAGGAAGGAATCTGTAATGGAAGAAAAAGACATCGCCCGCTCCTGCATCGACTGCCATGTCGTCAACTGTCGCCGTGGCGAGGAAGGAAAATATCCTGATTTTTGTCTCACCACCAATGTTCCCAACGAGATCCAGAACCGCGCCATGGATCTTCTGCGCGAGCCGGAGAACAATCGCATCGCTGTTTCCGCTGCCGAAGTGGAATATGAAGGCTACGGCAAGCGCACGCGTGTGGAGGAAGTCATCCAGTTTGCCCGCAAGATCGGCGCGCACAAGCTTGGCATCGCCACCTGCGCCGGGCTGCTCGACGAATCGCGCACGCTGGCCAAAATCCTGCGCACCAACGGTTTCGAGGTCTACGGCGCTGTCTGCAAAATGGGCGCCAATCCAAAGGTTTCCATCGGCATCCCGAAAGAATGTGAAGCCGTCGGCGTAAATATGTGCAACCCGATCATGCAGGCGCTCGCCCTCAACGAAGCCCACACCGATCTCAATCTCATCATGGGCCTGTGCGTTGGTCACGACAGTCTCTTCATTAAATATTCCGACGCCCTCGTCACCTCCGTCGTGACGAAGGACCGCGTGCTCGGTCACAATCCATGTGTCGCGCTCTATCAGTACGACAAATACTACAAGCGTCTCCAGGAACCGCAGGACTGAGGAGGCGCACAATGACATTCCGAAACGCCACGATGGACGATTTTGACATCGCCTTTGATTTTATCGAAAAGCTCTGGACCTACAACACCTACGACCGCGACGAAATCCGCCGCGTTTACGCAGAGGTTCTCGCCGACGAGAACAGCTTCGCATTTTTCCTCACAGACGACGACCGCGTGCTGGGATTTTGTCACGGCGCATTTTTTAACACTTTCTGGCTCAGCGGCCAAACCTGTTATCTTTCGAGCCTCATCGTCGACGAGCGTGAGCGCGGCAAAGGCTACGGCCGAGCGCTCATGGACCACGCTCGCGCGCTCGCAAGCCGACGCGGCTGCAAGGGCATCGTTCTCGACAGCGGCCTGCCGCGCACAGACGCCCACGCGTTTTACGAACACTACGGCTTCGAGAAAAGCTGCTATGGCTTCGACTATTATCTTGAGGTGTGAGTGCTTGATGGATATTGCATAGAAAAATAGAGCGCTTCGCAATCGTTGCGGAGCGCTCTTGTGCGTTCGTAGAAAATTTACGCCAGCTTGGCGTCGAGACGCTGGGCGATGGCGTCGAGGAATTCTTCGCTGTTGACGGCGTGCTTGTTTTCGATGGTGGAAAGGCTCATGAGGTCCTTGGTCATGGTGCCGCTTTCGATGGTTTCGATGGTGGCAGCTTCGAGCGCGTCGGCGTATTTCTGCAGAGCATCGTTGCCGTCCATTTCGCCGCGCTTGCGCAGCGCGCCGCTCCAGGCAAAGATGGTGGCCACGGAGTTGGTGGAGGTCTGCTCGCCGTTCAGATGTTTGTAATAGTGACGCTGTACGGTGCCGTGAGCGGCTTCGTATTCGTAGTAGCCCTGTGGGCTGACGAGCACGGAGGTCATCATCGCCAGGCTGCCGAAAGCGGTGGCCACGAGATCGCTCATGACGTCGCCGTCGTAGTTCTTGCAGGCCCAGATGAATCCGCCTTCACTGCGCACAACGCGGGCAACGGCGTCATCGATGAGGGTGTAGAAGTAGGTGATGCCGGCTTCTTCAAAACGATCCTTGTAATCGCGGTCAAAGATTTCCTGGAAAATATCTTTGAAGCGGTGGTCGTAGATCTTGGAGATGGTGTCCTTGGTTGCAAACCAAACGTCCTGCTTGGTGTCGAGGGCGTAGGTGAAGACGGCGTTGGCGAAACTGGCGATGGATGCATCGCGGTTGTGCATGCCCTGGATGACGCCAGGTTCGGTGAAGGTGAAGATTTCTTTTTCTTCTGTGCGGCCGTCTGCGTAGTCAACCTTCAGGCTGGCAGTCGCTGGACCGTCAACGCGCAGCTCGCTGTTTTTGTAAACGTCGCCGTAAGCGTGACGAGCGACGGTGATCGGTGCTTTCCAGGTGCGCACGAATGGGTGGATGCCGTCGACGAGAATCGGCGCGCGGAAAACGGTGCCGTCGAGGAGGGCGCGGATGGTGCCGTTCGGGCTCTTCCACATTTCCTTGAGGTTGTACTCTTCAACGCGGGCGGCGTTTGGCGTGATCGTTGCGCACTTGACGCCGACGCCATATTTTTTGATCGCTTCCGCAGCGTCCACGGTTACCTGGTCGTTTGTTTTGTCGCGATATTCAAGACCGAGATCGTAGTATTCGGTTTTCAGATCCACGTATGGCAGGATCAGTTTGTCTTTGATCCAGGCCCAGAGGATGCGTGTCATTTCGTCGCCGTCCATTTCGACGAGCGGCGTGGTCATTTTGATTTTTTCCATCGATAGAGACTCCTTTGCTGATTTTCAAGATTTCCTTATTATTTTACTTTAATTGCGTCTGTGTGTGCAACAAGTCTTTCATTATTTTTGAAAGGTGTTATAATCAGAGTAGGAAAGAAGGACATTTTGCCTCAGTTTTTTAAGGAGGATTTCATATGAAAAACCATCCGAAAATTCTCGCTGTCTGTCTTTCGGCGGCGCTTTTGACAATGAGCATTCCGCCAGGCTTCGCTGCAGAAAATGCTGGCCCGGTCGATCCGCCGACGGTCACCGATCCGTCGGATCCAGCAGAGCTGGAAACGCCGACCGATCCATCTGAGCCAGCAGATCCATCCGAGCCGGAAGAACCGGAGCAGCCATCTGAATCAGAGGATCCGGACGATGGGGAAACGTCGCAGCCGCCGAGCGTCACAACGACGGAGCCTGCTTTTGACGACAGCCATCAGCAAGCCGACGGCACCACCGTTGTCAGCGGCATTCTCCTCGTCAACAAAAACCATCCGCTGCCGGCAGATTACGCGCCATCCTACACTGGCGGCGCTGGTCAGAGCACCAGTCTGCAGGGCGAAGCGGACGCGGCCGCCAAAGCATTTCTGGCTGCCTGCAACGCGCAGGGAAACAGCATGTACATCCTCTCCGGCTACCGCAGCTATGATGTGCAGGCAAATCTTTTCGCGAATTACGCCGCCATCCATGGCGAGGCGCAGGCCAACACTTTTTCGGCGCGCGCTGGTCAGAGCGAGCACCAGACAGGCCTGGCTTTTGACGTCGGCGACGCTTACCACAGTGGCTACAATCTGCAGACATCCATCGATCAGTTCCCTGGCGTGCAGTGGATGATGAAGCATTGCGCCGAGTATGGGTTCATCCTGCGCTATCCAGAAGGAAAGCAAAACATCACCGGCTATCAGTACGAACCGTGGCATTTCCGCTATGTTGGCGTGGAAGCCGCTAAGGACATCATGGCCAGCGGGCTCACGCTGGAAGAATATCTCGGCGATGTCCAGACAACGGCGTCGAATGGTCGGCAGATCGCCATTGGCCGCAGCGACAACAACCTCACCATCGACGGAAAAATGACCACCGTTTCCAGCTACAACATCGAAGGGCTCAATTATTTCCGCCTGCGCGATCTGGCGACGATCCTCGCGGATACCGACGCAGAATTTAACGTCGGCTACGACGACAGCCAGCGCCTCATCACTGTTGAGAGCGGCACGCCGCTTGATGGCGGCGGCAGCCTGATCCAGCTCGATCGCAGCGATATCGCCGTGAAAAATAATATGACCGTCATGGTCGACGGGCGCTATGTGACGCCGACTGCTTACAACATCGACGGCTTCACTTATTTCAAACTGCGCGATCTGGGCGAGATCCTGAACTTTGGCGTGGCCTGGGACGAAGCATCCTGGAGCATGGTCATCACCACTGAAGAAGCAGAAAATCATTCTGTGATCGACAGCCTCCTGCCGGAAACGACAGAAAACGCATGAACAACAGAGCCGGACAAGCGTCCGGCTTTTTGAGCAGTTACTAATGATGGAACAGAAAGGACGGATTCCCATGTTTGAGATTGAAAATATCGCTCAGGAACTCGGCATCATCCTCGACGAAATGGTCGAGCGTCAGGCGCCACAGGATGACGACATCTTTGTCATCGGCTGCAGCACCAGCGAGGTTTGCGGTAAACGCATCGGCAAAGCTGGCAGCCCAGCCGTCGCCGATGCGCTCTTCCCAGTGCTGCGCCGTTTTGCGCAGGAGCACAATCTGCACCTCGCTTTTCAGTGCTGCGAGCATTTGAACCGCAGCCTCGTTGTTGAGCGTGAGACCATGCGCCGTTTCGGACTTACCGAAGTCAGCGCCGTGCCACACGTTCACGCCGGCGGCTCGATGGCCAGCCACGCCTATCGCCATTTCACCAATCCTGTGCTCGTCGAAGGCATCCAGGCTGGCTACGGACTGGACATCGGCGAGACCATGATCGGCATGCACATGCGCCCGGTTGCTGTGCCAATGCGTCTCGCGCATCGCAGCATCGGCGAAGCCCGCGCCAATCCAAGCTTCTCCCGCCCACGCCTCATTGGCGGCGTCCGCGCTCGCTACACGCTGGAGGATGCGGATGATTTCGGGAAAGAAGAGTGACCCGCAAATAACGAAGGAGGAAAAACATGTCTTTCCAACAAAATTTTTCAAATTTCTACCCGCCGAATGTGCTGCCGCGCGTTGAGCTGAAATATAAAGCCAAGGATCTTCTGCGCGGCAACTGGCCGGTGCTCATCGGTGTGACGCTGCTCTTTTTGCTGCTCACTGGTTTTCAGGTGAACTATTCCTACGGCGTCGACGACGGCACGCTTCTGACGACGCCGGAAGACGCCGACATGGCGCAGATCCTTGCGTCGTACTTTAGCACTACGCTCTCAGCGCTCAGCAGCGCCATCGCCAGCATCGGTGTCGGGCGCATTGTGCTCGCTGTGATCGTCGGGATCATCTCGGCGCTTCTTATCGACGGTGTGCTCACCTATTGCTATACCGCTTGGTTTGTCAAACTCGCAGAGATCGGCCACAGCCGTCCGCTCACCTTCAGTGATTTCGTCGAAGGCTTTTCCAGTGGCGTGACAGCGATGCTCGCATATATCTGGCAGCAGCTCTGGCTCACCATCTGGAGCCTGATCGGGCTGCCGGGATTTTTGCTGATGACGCTGCAGCTGCTACAGGTCAGCGGCAATGACACCGCGCTTTATGCGAGCGTCGCCACCGGCGCGTCGAGCTTTGCGGTGCTCATCGGTAGCATGCTCTATCTCGCCGGGATGGTCATCGTTCTCATCATCACCATTCGCTACGGCTTTATCTTCCAGCTCATCGCCGACGGTCGTGGCAAAGTTGGTCCGCGTCAGGCGCTGCGTTATTCCTGCGCCATCACCAAGGGCCATCTCAAAGAGCTCATCGTGCTGGAGCTTTCCTGGATCCCATGGTATCTTGCTGTCGCGTTTTCATTTGGCATCGCAGCGTTTTATTTCATCCCGTACGCCAACGCTACGCAGGCCCTCGCTTATCGCTGGCTGCGCGATCAGGCGTTCCAGGATGGACGGCTCGATCCTGCCGCCCTCGGTTATAAAAAAGCAGGCGCGCAGACAGAAGCGCCGGTTCCTGCCGACGGTCCCGTCATCGACGTGTGAGGTGCAGCCATGAGTGAACAACAGCCGCTCTACGAGCGCGACGAAACCCCACAGCCAGAGACCGCTGCCCAGACAGAGAAGAAGCAGCCGAAGAATAAATGGACAGCGTTTTTTGTCGCCATCGGCATTCTCGCCGTCATTTTCTTCATCGCATTTTTCGGCTTCGACGGCACAGGCGGCGTTGCCAGCCAGCGCAACGCCAACAACGTTGAAGTCATCGACATCGCCGGCGAGATCGCCGAATCTGGCAGCACCTACAACCAGGCCTTTATTGAAAAACGCATCACCATCGCGCAGAACGATCCGAACAACGTCGCCATCATGCTGCTCATCAATTCACCAGGCGGCGCCGTTTATGAGAGCGACGAAACGTACCTGGCGCTGATGGATTATAAGGAAGAAACTGGTCGCCCCGTCTACGCATACTGCGAAGACTACTGCGCGTCCGGCGGATATTACATTGCGTCCGCTGCCGATGAGATCGTCGCCAATCGCAACAGCTTCGTTGGTTCCATCGGCGTCATCTGCGGACAGTTTGTCGACGCCACTGAGCTTCTCGAAAAACTTGGCATCGATATCACAACCGTGCACAGCGGCGCCAACAAGCTCATGGGCAGTTCCTACGAATCGCCGACCGAAGAGCAGATTGCCATTTATCAGGAGCTTTCCGATGAGATCTATGATCGTTTTGTCGGCATCGTCGCTGACAGCCGCGATATGAGCGACGCCGACGTGCGCGCGCTCGCCGACGGCCGCATCTACAGCGCTCAGCAGGGCGTGGAAAATGGTCTCGTCGACGACATTATGACTCAGGAAGAATTCGACGACCATCTGCGCGAGCTTCTTGGCGACGACATCAGCTTTTACCACCAAACCTACGAGCAGGAGACCACCAGCCTGATCTGGGAATTTCTGAATAACGCCGTCAGCGCCATCCGCGCCAACGGCGACGAAGTGACTGCCAACCTCCAGGCCATCGACGAAATGACCTACGACGAGCCGATGCTCATCTACGAGCCGTAGGCAGAAAAATCGATCTATGCGGAGCGCTTGTTCTTTCTTGCGAGCGCGCCGCTTTTTTATTTCGAAAGGGTGATCGCTATGAAAAAATGGATGCTGCTCTTAATCGCAGCAGTCGTTGTGCTGATCGTGGCTGTTATTGGTGACGGTTTTTCAAACGACGCTGAGCCGGCGACGCTCAGAGAACCGCCGCAGCTTGTTGTTGAGGATGGAGAAGCGAGCGTCGAAGCGCTGCGCGGAACGTACAGCTGGCACTATGGACAAGGAGATCAAGGCGTGGGCACCGACGCAGACAGCGTGCATCCCCTCGATGCGAAAGATACGATGACGCCGCTCGTTGTAAAACGCGGCGCAGAAGCGACGACGGTGCAGCTGACATTTGACGTTGCGCCGGACGCTGTGTCGGCACGCGCCTGGGACACGGCGTATTGGGGTCAGGCGGCGTTTGCTGACGCTCAGGGCCTCTACGAATCTGTGCCTGTCCAGAAGAACGATCAGGGCGAATGGCTGCTGACGCTTCTGGAAGAGGATGCTGTGTACGGCATCTCTGCAGAGTGGAATCGCTACGATAATTTTGGCGGCGAAGCATTTTACAGCTTTTACACACAATCGCAGCCGTAACGCTTGACATCCCTGTCCATGGATTATAAAATTAAAGACAGCTATGAAAGGGCTTGTCAGTGCGCGATCTGTTCAGAGAGCCGGTGGTTGGTGCGAACCGGTGAAAGCAAGCTGACTGTCCACCCTGGAGCATTGGCGTAATGGCCACGGCTGGCAGCCGTTATCCTGCTTTTGAGTGATGACCATTTGTCATAATCTGGGTGGTACCGCGGAAATTCTCCGTCCCTGTCTTGTGCAGGGACGGTTTTTTGTTTTCGGAGAGGAGGAATGTCGGTGAACATCATTTTGGAGGAACGTCTTTGCGATGAGGCCATGGAACGACTGGCTGATGCTGGCGCAGAGATAACGGTGGATGCCACGCTCGCTGATGCAGCGGCGGCAGATGCTGTGATCCTGAGTGGCAAGGCGTCGCTCGCTGACGCGCTTTACGCGGAGGATGCAGCGGTGCGTGTGCTCGGGTGTCTGGGACCGGAGAACATAAACTTCGACCGGGCGTGCGCCACCCGCGCCGGGATCATGGTGCTGGAGCCGCGCTACGGCGAGGCGGCGTCTGTGGCGGATGATGCGCTGTATCTGATGCTCTCTATGGCGCGCGAGCGCAAGGAGGGCGTGGCGATCGAGCTGCGGAACAAAACGTTGGGCTTTCTCGGATTCCCGCCGTTGGCGGCGGAGATCGCCGGACGTGCCCGTGGCTTTGGCATGGAGCTGCTCTGCTACGATCAGGATCTCAACCGCGGCCGCGCGGCGCTCTATCATTGTGAGCGCACCAGTCTGGTGGATCTTTTCGTGCGCAGCGATTTTGTCGTGCTTTTGGCAGCGCCGGCAGAATGGAATGCGGCGCTCGTCGGCAAGGATGAGATCCAGCTTATGAAAAAGGGCGCGGGGCTCATCTGTCTCACAGATCCGCAAATCTTTCGCTGGGAAGAGCTGGTGCGGGCGCTGGACTGGGGCTATCTCGAATATTTTGCCATCGACCTGCCGCGCAATCAGGCGGCGCTGGCCGGGGATGTCTCAGCCTATGGACGCGTGACAGTCGCTGAAGCGGCGAATACGCGCGAGGCGCGCATCGAGGGCCAGGTGGAGCTGGCGCAGGATGTGGTCGCAGCGCTTTCTGGCGCGCAGGTGGACACAGCGACGAACATCGCGCGTGTGCACACGACGAATCTCAGAGAAGGGAGCCGCTGGTGCGCGCTGGGACGTTTGCTCGGCGTTTTTATGGGCCAGCGTCTGGAAACGCTGCCGGATGTGCTCGAGATCGAGGAAAGCGGCGCGCTGCCGGTGACGGAGAGCGACGCTGTCGTGGCGTCGGTGCTCGCCGGATTTGCCGAAGGCCTCGGCGAAAAGAAGATCAATTTTGTCAACAGCCGCCTTTGGGCGGAGGATAAGGGGCTGACTGTTGCGCTCAAACAAAACGCGTCGGCTCTGAAGGCGCAGCTGCGCCTGTCGGTGGAAACGCCGACGCGCCATCTGCAGGTGGCCGGTGATCGCGCCGGCGACGAGGACAACATCGTTCAGGTGGACGATTATTTCCTGCAGGGGCATCCGCACGAGCACATTCTGCTCGTGCCGCATGTCAACCGGCCTGGCGTGATCGGGCAGGTGGGCACGCTGATGGGCGAGAAGGATGTGAACATCGCGGAAATGGTGCTGGGCTACAAGCAGCAGGACCGCACCACGGCGCTCATGTGGATCCAGGTGGAAAAACCGCTGGATCGCTCGATCAGCGAGGAAAGTCGCAAGCTTGCAAGTGTGTTGAGTATGGAGTATATTCATTTACCTGTTGTTGAATAAATTTATTTTGGGAGGAAACCATCAATGTTAGATATCAAACTTATGCGCAAAGAACCAGAACGCGTCGCTCAGGCTGTCGGCCGTCGCGGCAAAGAAATTGACATGCAGCCATTTTTGACCGCAGACGAAAAGCATCGCGAAGTCATCACGCAGATCGAAGAGCTGCAGAGCCAGCGCAACGCGAAGAGCAAGGAAGTCGGCCAGCGCAAGCGCAACGGCGAAAGCGCCGACGATCTGATGGCGGAAGTTTCTGCCATCAACGAAAAGATCAAAGTCCTCGACGAAAGCAAGGATGCTCTTGAAAAAGAAGTGCGTGATTTCGTTGTCAGCATTCCAAACATGCCAGCCGACGACATTCCAGACGGTGGCGAAGACGATTACCGCGTTGAACGCGTCTGGGGCGAACCACGCAAATTTGATTTTGAACCAAAGGCACACTGGGATCTCGGCGTCGACCTCGACATTCTCGATTTCGACCGTGCTGCAAAAGTCACCGGCAGCCGTTTCACCTTCTACAAAGGCCTGGCTGCCCGCCTCGAACGCGCGATCATTTCTTTCATGATCGACATGCACACCGACAAGCACGGCTACACCGAGCTCATCCCTCCATATATGACCAACAGCGCGTCCGATTTCGGCACCGGTCAGCTGCCAAAATTCGCAGAAGACATGTTCCATCTTGAGAACACCGATTATTATCTGATCCCAACCGCAGAGGTTCCTGTCACCAACTACCACCGCGACGAGATCCTCAGCGAAAAAGATCTGCCAGTGAAATACTGTGCGTTCAGCCCATGCTTCCGCAGCGAAGCAGGCTCCGCTGGTCGTGACACCCGCGGTATCATCCGCCAGCATCAGTTCCACAAAGTTGAAATGGTCAAGCTCGCGCATCCAGATCACAGCTGGGAAGAGCTCGAAAGCCTCACGCAAAATGCGGAAGATATTCTCCAGGCGCTCGAACTGCCATACCGCGTCATCTGCCTGTCTGCCGGCGACATCGGTTTCAGCTCCGCCAAGACTTACGACCTCGAAGTCTGGCTGCCAAGCTACGGCAAATATCGTGAGATCTCCAGCTGCTCCAACTTCCTCGATTTCCAGAGCCGCCGCGCCAATCTGCGTTTCCGTGACGCCGACGGCAAAGTGCGCTTCGTGCACACGCTGAACGGCTCCGGTCTGGCTGTTGGCCGCACGCTGGCTGCGATCCTCGAAAACTACCAGAACGAAGACGGCAGCGTCACGATCCCTAAAGCCCTCGTTCCTTACATGCACGGCTACACCGAAATTCGCTAAGGTGAGAAGCGCAAATGACAAGAGACTTAGATTTTTCACGCATTCACCGATTTGTTTTTGACGACCTGCATCTGATGCTCGATGTGAACAGCGGTTCCATCCATGTCACCGACGAAACCGTCGACGCCTTCCTCGATGCCCTCGAGGAAGGTCAGACGTGGGAGGACGCCATTCGCACCACGGCTGCCACCTATGGCGAAGAGGATGCGCGCGATGTCGCCGACGGGATCGCAGAATTGATCGACGAAGGCATGCTCTTTTCGGACATCGATTTCAGCGAATTTACGCCGCACACCGAGCCGATCGTCAAAGCCCTCTGCCTGCACATGGCCCACGACTGCAACCTGCGCTGCGGCTATTGCTTCGCCGACAGCGGCGCTTACGGCGGTGGTCGCTCGCTGATGAGCGCAGAGGTTGGCAAGAAAGCCATCGATTTTCTCATGGAAGCGTCGAAGCATCGCACCCACGTTGAGGTCGATCTTTTCGGTGGCGAGCCGCTGCTCAATCTGCCAGTCTGCAAAGAAGTGGTGGAATATGGCCACAAGCGCGCTGCCGAGCTCGGCAAAGTTCTGAAGATCACCCTCACCACCAACGGTGTGCTCTTAGACGACGAAGTTGGAAAATGGGTCAACGACGAACACATGGACGCCGTTCTTTCCCTCGACGGTCGCCAGGAGATCCACGACAACATGCGTCGCTTCGTCGGCGGTCAGCCAAGCTACCAGACCTGCGTCGATCATTTCAAAAAATTTGTCGAGACCCGTGGCCAGCAGTGGTATTATGTGCGCGGCACCTACACCCACTACAATCCGGATTTCGCAGCAGACGTCATCCATCTCGCCGACGATCTCGGCTTCAAGGAAATTTCCATGGAGCCGGTTGTTGCGCCGGCGGATATGCCGTACGCTCTCACCGAGGACGACAAACTGATCATCCTCGAAAACTACAACATCCTCGCGCGCCACTATCTCCAGCGTTGGCGCGAAGGCAAGGGGTACAATTTCTTCCATTTCAACGTCGATTTCGCCGGCGGACCATGTCTGCCAAAACGTCTTTCCGGCTGCGGCAGCGGCCATGATTATCTCGCTGTGAGCCCGGAAGGGGATCTCTATCCTTGCCATCAGTTCGTCGGCGAGGAAGATTATAAAATGGGCACCGTTTTCACCGGCATCCAGAAACCGGAGATCGCCGAACGTTTCCAGAAAGCCAACGTTCTCACCAAGCCAACCTGCATGGATTGCTGGGCGCGCTTTTTCTGCAGCGGCGGCTGCCATGCGAACAACATCCGCTACGGCGGCAGCATCAACGAGCCGTACGCTTACGGCTGCGACTTGCAGCGCAAGCGCATCGAAGCGGCCATCTATGTGCAGACAGTGAAGCTGCTTGAAGGGAGCGAAGACTGATGGACGCGCTTTTGCCACCATTCGCTGAACCGATCGCGCAGCCACACATCGCTTTCCAGGGCATCGAAGGCTCTTTCAGCGACGGCGCTTGCGCCAAGGTTTTTGGCGCAGATGTCGACCGCGTCGGCCTGTCACATTTCCAGTACGTCGTCGATGGCGTCGTCAACGGAGAATACGACTACGGCGTGCTACCGATCGAAAATTCTTCCACCGGCAGCATCAACGAAGTCTACGATCTGCTTTACGCCAAGCCTTGCTACATCGTCGGCGAAACGGCGCTGGAGATCACGCAGAATCTCATGGCTGTGCCCGGCACAAAGCTGGAGGATGTGAAGTTTGTTTATTCCCATCCACAGGGACTCGGCCAGAGCCAGCGGTTTCTGCTGCAGCATGGTATTGAGCCGCGCCCATACGCCGACACAGCCATGAGCGCGCGCTACATCGCCGAGACCAAGCCGGAAGGCGGCGCCGCCATCGCTTCCAAGCAGGCGGCAGAAGTTTACGGGCTGGAAATCCTCGTGCCACACGTTAATTTCAACTACTCAAACATCACCCGTTTTGTCGTCATCCGTCGCGAGCCAGAGCTTTCTGCTGGACAGAACAAGGTCAGCATCGTTTTCAAAACGGCGCACCGCCCAGGCGCGCTGTTGGAAGCGCTGCGCTTTTTCGCCGACGGCCACTACGACATGAGCCGCATCGAATCGCGGCCTGTTATCGGCAAACCGTGGGAATACAGCTTCTACATCGATCTGCTCGGCCGCTGGGACGACGAGAATTTCATCGAATGTTTGCGTCAGGTGCGCGAAACGACCGTCGATTTCCGCGTCCTTGGCACCTACGAAGCTGCTGAGCAGCATTATCTCTAAGAGAAAGGAGACCGAGCCATGAAAGATCTCTTTTCAAATATCACAGGCGTGGCAGAGGTGCGCGAAAACGAGCCGCTCGCCAGCCACACCACATTCCAGATCGGCGGACCATGCGACCTCATGGTCTTTCCTGAAACGCCAGAGGCTTTTGCCGAGGTGCTCCGCGTCTGCCGCACAAACGACATCGACGCGCTCGTGCTCGGCAAAGGTAGCAACATGCTCGTCAGCGACAAAGGGATTCGCGGCGTCGTCATCGCGACCGAACGCCTGCAGCATCTCGTTGTCGACGGCTGCAGCGTTACGGCGTCTGCGGGTCTGTCGCTGATCAATGTCAGCAAAGCGACCGCTGAGCTTGGGTTCACTGGCCTCGAATTTGCCAGCGGGATCCCTGGCAGCATCGGCGGCGCCTGCTATATGAACGCTGGCGCGTACGACGGCGAGATGAAAGATGTCATCACATCCGTCACAGTGCTCGACGAAAACAGCGAGATCCGCGAGATCCCTGCCGACGAGATGCGCTTCAGCTATCGCCACAGCCGTCTCAAGGATGAACCGCTCATCTGTCTGGCTGTGACCATGCAACTGGCGCACGGCGAGAAGTCGAAGATCCTTGCGAAGATCGCTGATCTCAGCGCGCGCCGTGCCGACAAACAGCCGCTGGAAATGGCCAGCGCCGGCAGCACGTTCAAGCGTCCACCGGGACATTTCGCCGGACCGCTCATCATCGACAGCGGCATGCAGGGCTACCGCGTCGGCGGCGCTCAGGTTTCGACAAAACACGCCGGATTTCTCGTCAACACCGGCGGCGCCACCGCTGACGACGTGATCACGCTGATCCACGACGTTCAGGCGGCGGTGCTGAGAAAATTTGACGTTCGTCTCGAGACAGAAGTTCGCTTCATCGGCGAGTGGAACGAGCACCCGCTTTACCACGAGATTTTAAAAGTAGAATAATGGAAGATCACCGTCACCGGGAACAAGCGTCCGGGACGGTGATCTTTTTTTGCGGAAAAAGCGTCTCCATGCAATGCATAAAAAATAGAAAAGCGCGCACCTTCAAAATATTGAAATTATTTCAATAAGAGTGTTGACATAGTGCAATGGTGGGATTAATATATTGACAACGCTTCAATATCGTGAATAATCGGAAAGATATTGAAGTGCGAAAAAACGTCCGGACTGTGCACAACGTTTTTTCGAGGGGAAGGAAACGATCGTTTGGATCGTGTTTGGCGGCATGCGATGCGCGCCGCCAAAACAAGAAAGGAGATTACATATGGGAACAACATTAATCAGTGCCGACAACACATGGGCGCTCATGGCGATCACCTGCGGCTGGGTTGCGTTTTCGATCTGGGCAGAGCAGCGCTTTGTCTGGGCGTCGAAGCTCTCAGGCGCGATCATTGCGCTGATCGGTGCGCTGGCTTTGACGAATTTTGGCTTCATTCCAACACACGCACCATGGTTCGACGACATCATCTGGGGCTACGTGGTGCCGCTGGCGATTCCGCTGCTGTTGATGCAGTGCGACCTGCGCAAGATCTGGCGAGAATCCGGCAAGCTGCTGGTCCTGTTTTTGCTCGGCTCCTGCGGCACGGCGATCGGCGCGATGGTCGGCTACACGCTGCTCAAGGGCCACATTCCGTATCTCGAGGGGATCGCCGGCATGATGACTGGATCGTACATCGGCGGTGGCGTGAATTTCGCGACGCTCTCCAATGCGTTCGACATTCCTGGTGAAATGGTCGCGGCGACGACGGTCGCTGACAACTGCCTGATGGCATTCTATTTCTTTGTGCTCGTGGCGATTCCGAGCATTGGATTTTTCCGCAAGCATTTCTCACATCCATACGTGGATCTGGTGGAAAATGTCGGCGTCAGCGACGAAGCGAAAACGCTGGCGGCGTCGTACTGGGACCGCAAGCCAATCTCGCTGCGCGACATTGCTGTGGATGTGGCGATCAGCGCCATCATCGTGTGGGTGTCGAAGATCATCGCTGGTTTTCTGGCAGATGTCATTCCGACGAGTAACGCTGTGCTGAAAATGATCAACGGACTCTTCGGCAACGAATATCTGATCATGACGACCATCGCCATGATCGTGGCGACGGTTTTCTCCAAGCAGATTGAGGAAACAGCCGGCACGCAGGAGATCGGCACCTATTTGATCTATCTCTTCTTTTTCGTCATCGGCGTGCCAGCGTCGATCCCACAGATTTTGCGCGAAGCGCCGCTGCTCTTTGTGCTCTGTGCGATCATGGTCATCATCAACATGCTGGTCTGCTTTATTTTTGGCAAGCTGCTCAAGTTCAATCTTGAGGACATCATCCTCGCTTCCAATGCCAACATTGGTGGACCGACGACAGCTGCAGCCATGGCGATCTCCAAGGGCTGGATCAATCTCGTTGGCCCGATCATGCTCATCGGCACGCTGGGCTATATTATAGGAACCTACGCCGGGACGTTCATCGGCCAGTTTTTGGGCGCGTGACGTTTCCCTCCATATATACACACTGTCTCAATCATGAAAGAAGGAAATGACATTGATTTTTGATGGACATACCGATGTTTTCACAGGCGTGCTCCAGCGTCGCCTGAATGGTGAGCGGGACGTCCTGGCGCAGGAATTTTTGCCCAAACTCCGCTGCGGCGGTGTCGAAGGCGGGTGCTTCGTTTTCTGGGCGGATCCGCCCTACGACAAGGAGCCAGCAGCGCGCATTGCGCAGATGATGCAGGCTGCCAGCGAGGAGCTGGCAGAATGCGCGGATGCTGTGCTCGTGCACAGTCTTGCAGAGATCGAAGCAGCGAAAGCAGCCGGTAAATTTTACATTCTCGCTGGCGCTGAAGGGCTGTCGGCGATCGGCGACAGCCTCGAAAGACTTGATCGGTTCTACGATTTTGGTGTGCGCCATGCGATGCTCACCTGGAACGAAGAAAATCTCCTCGCCAGCGGCGCCAAAGGCGACCCTACGCATGGGCTCACGGCGTTTGGCCGTCAGGTCGTGCAGAGAATGGAAGAAAAGCGCATGATCGTCGACGTTTCTCATCTCAACGACCGCTCGTTCTGGGATGTGATGGATGTCGTCACCAAACCGGTCATCGCGTCGCATTCCAATGCCCGCGCGCTGGCGGCGGTGCCGCGCAATCTCGCGGACGATCAGCTGCGAGCGATCGCCGAAAGCGGCGGCTTTGTCGGGCTGAATGCGTTCAACGAATTTGTCAGCACAGATCCAGCGCAGCAGAATATGGATGGCTTTGTGTGCCAGGCGGTTTACATCGCTGAGACGATCGGCGTGGAGCACATGGCCTTCGGCTTCGATTTCAGCGGGTTCATTTCTGAAGCGGCGATGCGCAGCTTCAGCAGCCAGGATTCTCCAGCCACTGAAGGGCTCGAGGACTGGACAAAACTGCCCTCTTTTCTCGACAAACTGCGCAGCGCAGGATTCAGCGCAGACGATCTCAAAAAGATCGCGCACGGAAACTGGCTGCGCGTGATCGGCGAGATCCTCGGATAAATGAAAAAGGAACGTTTTCCTGTCAGTGGAAAGCGTTCCTTTTGTCTTGCTCAGAAAAATGCCGGCGTCATCGCCCAGATCGAGATGCAGTCTTCGTCGCCGCGGTTGATGTATTTATGCGGCACGGTGCTGTTGAAATAAATGCTGTCGCCTTCCTCGAGTACGTATTCCTTGCCGCCTAGGAGAACGACGAGCTCGCCTTTGAGCACATACCCGCATTCCTCGCCGTCGTGGGTGAGGGGATTTTGCTCGTACGCGCAGCCGCTTTTCAGCGTGATCTCTGTCATATCCAGCAGGCGCTCCGGGGAAGCGGGACTGAGCAGCTTGTAGTAGCTGCTATTACTGTGGAGGATGACGGCGCGGTGATCGTTTTTGCGGATGATGACCTTGTCATCGACGTCGTCTTCGTCGAAAAAATAGTTGATGTTCGTATCCAACGCCTGCGCCAGCCGCCAGATGCTGACGACCGACGGGATCACCATCTCGCGCTCGATCTGGCTGATCAGCCCGGTGCTGACATCCGACAGCTTCGAGAGCTCGGCGATGCTGATGTTTTTATTTTTGCGCAGCTCGCGCAAACGGCTGCCGTGAAAAAGAGCCATGACAATCCCTCCGCTCATCAATATGATCGATCATTCGAATTTATCATAACACGATTTATTCTTCCGGGGCAAGCCCTTCTTGCTCAGTCTGGCGTGCGCCCTGTATAATGGTAAGCAGAAAATCTGGAGGTGAGCGCGCGATGATCTTTGACGGACATTGTGATATTTTTACGGATGTGCTGCGTCGACGGCTCTGCGCAGAAACGCAGGTGCTGGCGCGCCATCATCTGCCAAAGCTGCGCGCTGGCGGCATTCGCGGCGGCTGTTTCGTGCTCTGGGTCGATCCACCGTTTACGGACGATCCGGCAGCGAGGATGGCGCAGCTCTTGTCGGCAGTTGCAGCAGAAATGGCGGAATGCAACGAAGCTGCACTGGTGACAAGCGCGACGGAGATCGAGAGCGTCGCCGCGACGGAGCGCTTTCCGATCCTGCTCGGCGTCGAAGGCTTGTCGGCGATCGGTGAGGATGTGGACGCGATCGACCGGCTCCACGCATTTGGCGCGCGCCACGCCATGCTCACCTGGAACGAAGCGAATGCGCTGGCCACCGGCGCCAAAGCAGATCTGTCCCGCGGGCTCACGGAGCTCGGCCGACGGGCGCTGGCGCGGCTGGAGGAGTTGCACATGCTCGTGGATGTGTCGCATCTGAACGATCGCTCGTTCTGGGATGTGCTCGCTGCTGTGCATGGGCCGATCGTCGCCAGCCATTCCAACGTGCGGGCGCTGGCGGAGCATCCGCGCGATCTCACAGACGATCAGCTGCGCGCCATCGCTGAGACCGGCGGACTCGTCGGGCTCAATGCCAACAAAAATCTCGTCAGCCCCGATCCGGCGCAGCAGACCGTCGATCAATTTGTGCGCCACGCCGTGCACATTGCGGAACTGGTTGGCGTGCGTCATCTCGCGTTCGGCTTCGATTTCAACGAGTACCTTGCCGACGACGCCACAACCAGCTACAACGACGGTGGCAATCCGAATGTGCCCGGCCTCGAGGACGCGAGCCGCACGCCGGTTTACGTCGAAGCGCTGCGCCGCGTCGGATTCAGCGAAAGGGAGCTGGCGCAGATCAGCTGGCAGAACTGGCTGCGCGTGATCGGCGAGGTTGTGGGCTGACGATTTTGAACAAGGGTGTTTTGCGAAAGGAGAACAAGATGACGAAAATATTTCTTCACGGCTCCGGCCATCAGGCGGCAAGCTGGCGCGAAACCATTGCGCAGATGCCAGAGGGCGCAGAGATCCTGCGGCCAAATCTCGCTGCGCTTCTCGAGGGAAAACCGGCGCGCTTTGACAATCTCTCTGCTTCCTTCGCAGAATATTGCGCGCAGGCGCGCGAACCGATCGATCTCTGCGGGCTGTCCCTCGGCGGGATCGTGGCGCTCGCTTACGCGCTGGACCATCCGCAGAAGGTGCGCTCGCTGGTGCTGATCGGCACGCCACATAAGGTACCGAAGGCAGCGTTCGCGCTGCAAAATCTCGTGTTCCGCTTTCTGCCAGCGGCTGCTTTCCGCACGATGGCGTTTGACAAAGCGGACACCTTCGCCCTCGGAAATTCGATGAGCGCTCTGGATTTCAGCGCACGCGCGCACGAGATCGGCTGCCCGACGCTCATTCTCTGCGGCGAAAAGGACCGCGCCAATCTCGCATCGGCGCGATTTTTCGCCGCGCATATTCCGCAGGCAGAATTTGAGGTGATCCCAGGCGTCGGCCACATTGTCAATGAAGAAGCGCCGGCGCAGCTGGCGCGAATCCTGACGAATTTTTACGCAGCGCTCGACTGAGCAAAAAATACCGCTCCGTGGAAAAATCGCGGAGCGGTTTGCATTTATCTGGCCATTTTTCTGGCGTCGGCGAGCAACTGCTGAAACTCCGGTTCGTTGCGAAGAAAATCATATTCCGGTTGGGTTTCCAGCTCGCGCAGGAAAACGTCGATGAACGCCGGCTCGGTTTGCGGCAGCTTGTCGGCTTCGGCGAGACGGTAGAAGAGCGGCGAATCGTCGCTCTGCCACGGTGTGCGCAGCGCTTCAAAAATGCTGCGGATGTGGCTGAGCGCCGCTGGCGCGTCTTCGCGGTGGAGGGCGGCGACGAGCTGCGGCGAGATTTGATCGACCGGCCAGAGCGCGAAGAGGGCGTAAAGCTGGCTGGAAACGTCGGCGATGGCCTGGGCTTTGTCGGCGTGGCCGGTTTTCGTCTCAAATTCGATGAGCTGCTGCAGATGGCCGTGGAGCATCACGATCTTTGCGAGCACCTGCGCTTCTGTTTGCAGCGCTGCGCCATCGTGATCGCCGCGGTGGGCGAGCAGCCGTATCTGGAGCATGTCCTTGTCGAAAGTCGCGTCTGGCAGTCGGGTGACGAGTTCCTCGGCGCGGTCGTAGTTGCCCTCGGTGATCTCCAGCACCGCCAGCTGGTAGCAGGCCGCTGTGCGGTAATTCGCGTCGTCGCTTTCGCTGGCGCGGGTGAACCAGTCGCGGATGCGCGCGTTGTATTTCTCGCGCCCTTCCGGCGGAATGGCAGAGAGCGTGAGACTGGCCGAGAGCAGCGTCGCGCAGGTGTAGAGCAGCGGCGTGCAGTGTGGATAATCGCGGATCTTTTCCTGCGCATCTGCGAACGCTTCGGCGATCTCGCCAGTCAGGGCGCGCTCGTAAAGGGCGTTGACAAAGTTTGCGATCTCGATCTCCGTGAGCTCTTCGTGGAAGGAAAAGAGCGTGTTCATGTCGATCTCCAACAGCCGCGCCAGCGCCGGCAGGAGTGTGATGTCTGGAAATGAGCCAGCGCGCTCCCATTTATTGACAGCCGGCGCTGTCACGCCCAGTGCGTCAGCGACCTGCTCCTGCGTGAGATTGTGGGCTTTGCGGTAAGTGCGGATCTGTTCACCAATGTTCATGATGATGACCTCCTGTGAATTTTTCAGGATCCTGTTGTGCTCATTATACAGGAGCGCCGCCGGAAAAACCATTGAGCCGTTGTCAGGATCGCGGTTAAAAATTTTAACCAGCGCTCAAAAAAAGACGCCCCGCGAGGGACGTCTGAGTGGTCAGCCAATGCCAATGAGCGCCAGACAGAGCTTGAGCACGCCGGCGAGGACCATCACCGGCACAGCGCCGATCTTAGTCTTGCGCAGGAGCACGACGGAGAGCACAAAGAGCGCGATCATGAGTCCGTTCGTGCTGGCAAAATCGATGGCGCCGATGACGGCGTCGCTGCCCCAGAAAGCGGTGACGAGGATTGACACGCCGGCGGAGCCGATGAGGGCGACGGTGGCCGGGCGCAGCGTGGCGAGAATGCTCTTGAGGCCGCTGGCGTTTTTGTATTTGAGATAGAGAATGGCGAGGATCGTCACGATGATGCAGCTTGGTGCCACACAACCAGCAGTCGCGACGATGGAGCCGGGAATGCCTGCGACTTTCGTGCCGACAAAGGTGGCGGCGTTGAGGGCGATCGGCCCCGGCGTCATCTGGGAGATCGTGACCAGATGGGTGAACTCGTTCATCGAGAGCCAGGCGTTTTCGCTGATGACCTGCTCCTGGATCAGCGGCAGCGCTGCATAGCCGCCGCCGAACGCGAAGAGCCCGACCTTGAAAAAGCTCACGAAAAGCTGGAGATAGATCATCGCTCCGCCTCCTTTCGCAGGAGCAGCGTGCGGATGATGCCGAGCACGATGCAGACGAGGACGACGTCGATGACGCTGACGCCGAAGAAGCAGGTGACGATGAAGGAGACGACCATGATCAGATCGGCGAAGGGCGAATGCCCTTTGACAACGCCGGCGGCCATGTCGTAGACGACGGACGCGATGACTGCGCCGACACCAGCCTGCATCCCTTCGAGCAGCTGGGCGACAACGAAATTATCGGCGAAGGCGTCGTAGAAAAAGGAAATGATCGTGATGATCAGAAACGGCGGCAGCGCCGTGCCGAGCACAGCCGCCAAGACGCCGGGAATACCGCGCAGCTTGTAGCCAGTGATGACCGAGCCGTTGACAGCGATCGGCCCCGGCGCCGACTGAGCGATCGAGACCATGTCGAGCATTTCGTTTTCTTCGAGCCAGTGATATTTATCGACGAAGCGGTCCTTCATCAGCGTGATGATGACGTAACCGCCGCCAAAAGTGAACGCGCTCAGCGTGAACGTGGCGCAGAACAGCTTGAACAGCGAAACTTTTTCTTCCATAGAACTCCTCCTTTGTGCAGTCTATTTAGTATAGACCTTTTCGCGTATATTGTACACCAAAGGATTTTTTATCGTCGTAAAATGAACACAGCCGCACGCGTGAGTACGTGCGGCTGTGATTGAAAGCTGTTCGCGCGAGAATCATTGACAAGCGTCCGGCGCTCGGATACAATAAAGTTGTCCCGTAAGGGACAGGGGCATTGCCATTTTATAACGGTAGGCGGTTTGCTACACTTCCGAAAGGGGGTGAAGCGTATGCGCATTACGTTGCATATAGGGGCTTACACAGTCACCATCATCGTTAAACGCAGAAACCGCCACTCGGCAAAGTGACGGCTTCTGTGACATTCGTCATAGTTGTTTCTGATCGAATCTGAGCAAACCGCTTATCGGCAGTGCCCTTTCTGTTTATAGTTTACCATCCGCCAAAATTTCTGTCAATGTCGGCAGAAGATTTGTAGCGGATTTTTTGCGCCAGAGATCTTTCTGCGCGAGCGCAACGCGCCTTCACATTTTACAAAAAATAACTTCTCACTCCTCACTCCGAACAAGCGAAGCGCGTTCGGCCCGAAGGGCTCACTCCTCACTCTTCTCACCGTACCTGGCTTTTGCGGTAGACGCGGTAGACCAGCGGGATCAGCGCCAGGGAGAGCGCGCTGTAGAGGAGGAAGAGCAGCGGCACAGAGCCGGTGACGTGGCCAAAGACCGTGTAGAGGTTGAAATCGTCGAGTACCACGCTAAGCTGCAGAAGCTGGTCCGGCAGCAGGCCGAGAATGCTTGGCAGCACTTCCCAGTTTGAGAGGATGCTGTTGGCAAAATTCGCAGCGAGCACGACAACAAAGGGCACGATCACACCGACGACCTGCGAGCGCGTGAGGACGCTCATAAGCATCGCCAGCAGCGCGAGAAAAATCACGCCGATGTAGCCGCCGAGCACGGAGAGTGCGTAGGCCTGGACGATCGTGAGATTGTAGAATGCTGTCCACTTGAGCAGCTGAAAGGCGCCGTCAGCACCGTCTGCGCCGAGGAGCGCCAGCACGACGAGGGTGTAGATGGCGATGACGAGCCAGTAAAGCACGGTCGTGGTGACGAGGGCGGCAGCAATTTTTGTGCGCACGGCTTTGTGGCGTCCACGCCAGGTAGAGAAGAAGATGGCGTCGGATTTCCAGTGCCCTTCACACGGGAAGATGCCGCTCGTGAGAAAAATGATGACGTAAACGAGGAACATCACCAACGTCGGCATGTAATAGAGCAGGGTTTCCCAGCCATCGTTGTATTCGTAATAGAGGGGGGTCTCCATGGCTTCGTAGTGTTCCACGAGATAGTCTTCCTCAGCAGACGAGAAGCTGATATCCGGACGTGCCAGCCATTCTTTGAGATTCTGCACACGCAGGTCGTAAAGCTGGCCGGCTTCGTCGGGCGTCAGGGTGTCGAGGCGATAATAATCGTACTCATTGAAGCCGCCATAGGTTTGCGCAATGAGGCTGCGAATGGTGGCGTAACCCTGGGTGCCATGGTAGGCCATGTTCTGGCGCTGAATGTCGGTGGAATTGTAATCCTCCGAGGAGATGATCTGTTGATTGACGTCGATGGCGCGCGTGATCATCGCCTGGTCGATCGGTCCGGCCCATTCGTTTTTCGCGTCGCGCAGGTCGCGCGCAGCGGTCGGACCGGTATGAGAGTCGCCATTTTCGTCGGTGTAGCTCACTTGCAGCGTGGCGCTGTAGCAGATGACTGCCAGGCCAATGGCTAGCACGATGAGAGCGATCTTACCACCGGTGCGGCCGAAAATTTTCTTCAGTTCATAGAAGAGCATACTGCTCACCTCCTGCTTCGCCGAAATGATAGAGGAACACATCTTCAAGAGTTGGTGCCTCCTGTACAGCGTCCGGCGTTGGACGCACCGATGACACGATGCGCAGCTCCGCGCCATCGGTGCTGGTTTTGACGTTTGCGACTTTGAAGCGCGCCATGTAGCCAGAAACCTGCGCCCGCGGCACCGTCACGCGCCAGACATCGTCGTGCATGGCGCGGATGAGGCTGTCGGCGGTGCCCTGTTCTGCGATGCGCCCCTCTTTCATGAGCCAGATCTCGTCGGCGATGTACTCCACGTCGCTGACGATGTGGGTCGAGAGCAGGACGAGCCGATCTTCGGCGAGCTCGCTGATGAGATTGCGGAAGCGGATGCGCTCGTTCGGATCTAGCCCCGCTGTCGGCTCGTCGAGGATGAGGATGCGCGGATCGTTGAGCATCGCCTGAGCGATGCCGGCGCGGCGTTTCATGCCGCCGGAAAGCCGTTTCATCTTGCGCGTCGCAACTTTTTCCAGGCCGACCTGGCGGATCAGCCGTTCCACGCGGTCGCGCGCCACCACCGGACGCACGCCTTTGAGGGTGGCGATGTAGCGCAGATAGTCGCGCACGGAAAAATCCGGGTAGAAGCCAAATTCCTGCGGCAGATAGCCGAGCAGATCGCGGTAGTCGGCGTCCATGGCGAAAATATCCCGGCCGTCGTAGGTGATCGTGCCAGCGCTCGGCGCCAGCAGCGTGCAGAGCATGCGCATCAGCGTCGTCTTGCCAGCACCGTTGACGCCCAAGAGACCATAGACGCCGTGGGTCATCGCAAGCGTCACACTGTCGACGGCAGTGAAGTGGCCGAAGCGTTTTGTGAGATCAGTCATACAGAGTTCCATGTGGTTGTCCCTCCCATTGTTCAGTAGCATGTTTGAGATAACGGCGCGCGAAGATCGCCAGCGCGAGCAGGCTCAGCGCAAAGAGCACGAGCCAGAGCGGCAGCGCGATCTGGCTGTAGAGACCGTCGCTTGCGACGATGAGCCACCACACGCCGCTCCAGAAGAGACAGGCGCAGACCGCCACTGTTCCCTGGGCAGCGCGCGGGCTGGAAAGCACCGCGAAGCAGAGACAGGCCGTCGTCACCAGCGGCAGCAGGAACTGTGTCACCAGCGCTGCAAGAGAAAGCTGCAGCGCCAGCGTCAGCGCGCCGCAGAAGCCTGTGAGGATGACGAGATCGACGCCGCCGAAGAGCACCAGCCGCGCTGCGTAGATGTGGCGCAGGGTGTAGTGGGTTGTGCCCTCGATCTCCATGGCGTTTGCGCTGCTGTTTCTGGCAAATTCCGGGATCACGAGAATGACGAAGAGCGCCGCTGTAACGCCGAGCCCGCGCGCCATGAGTTCGATCTCGGCCAATCCCGGCAGCGCCAGCGCCACCAGCACGAGCAGCAACGCCTGCGCCAGCCACCAGCGTTTTTGGATGAGGGCCAGCTGTGCGCCGAGAAAAGCTGTGCGCGAGAGCGGCATTTCGCTTTCTGCACGCAGGAAGCTGGCGCGGGCAGCGGCCACCGTTGCGCAGATGTGTTCCTCGCGTGGCGCGATGGTGGCGCTGTCGTTTTGTAGCAATTCGTCCAATGTCATGGCGTTTCCTCCTTCCCAATGAGCTCGCTGAGCCGCAGCTTTGCCTGGCGCAGCCGATATTTCACCAGCGGCAGGCCGATCTCGAGGATCTCGGCGATCTCCCGCTGCTTCAGATCCTGGTAGTAATGCAGGATGACGACCTCGCGCTGCTCCGGCGGCAGTTCTCCCAGCGCCCATTCCAAAAGCAGATGGGTCGTCGCGGCATTTTCCGCGTCTGCTGCGCGCTCGCCGAGCGCTTCCAGCGTTTCTTCCTCCGCAGTCAGCGGCACGCGCTTGGCGAACGCATTTTTGCAGAGATTGGCGGCGATCGTGTAAAGATAATTCTTCGCTTTTCCGACGTGGCGATATTCCGAAAGCTTCGCAAAGAAGCGCACGAAGGTTTCCTGTGTCAGATCCTCCGCTTCCTCGCGGTCTTTGCTGTGGAAGGCGCAGTAGCGCAGAATGTCTGCATAATATTTGCGCACGAACGCATCAAAAGCGGCGTCGTCGCCGCGCTTCATTTGTCGAATGAGAATGAGGTCGGTGTCCACTGCGTCCCTCCTTCTGGAATAAAAAACAATTTTGCGTCAACGCTATCTATAATAACAATCCACCTGGACAAAAAGATAGCCACCCACGAAAAATTTTCGTGGATGGCTGAGTTTTTAGTTAGGAATTAGGAATTTGGAGTTAGGAGTTGGCTTGTCTGCTGTATGTAACGTTGATTCACATTTAACAGAGATTCGCATAGAGATGCGCCCTCCGCACAGCAGTATTCAAAACTCCTCACTGAAAACGAGCGCAGCGAGTTTTCCCGCGCAGCGGCTCACTCCCAACTATTATTTTCCGTGTTTGATGGAGGTCAGAAGGCCGCCTTCGAGCAGCAGGCGTTCCTGGCGTTCGCCGAGCTCAAGGTTGAGTTCGTAGGTTTTGCCAGTGGTTTCGTTTTTCACGGTCACCTTGCGCGCTTTGATCTGCGCTGGCAGGTCGCTGAAGCTGAGCACGTCGCCGAGGTTGAAATCGTCGTAGTCGGCAGGATTTGCAAAGGTCATTGGGATGATCGCGTTGTTGATCAGGTTGGCCTTGTGGATACGTGCGAAGCTCTTGGCGATGACGGCCTTGACGCCGAGATAGAGTGGCGCGAGGGCTGCGTGTTCGCGGCTGGAACCCTGGCCGTAGTTGTCGCCGGCGACGATGATCGGCGCGTATTCTGTGCCCTGCATTTCCTGGCAGCGGCTTGGGAAGTCGGCGTCGGATGGCGTCAGGCAGAAGTTGGCCAGATGCGGAATGTTGGAGCGGAATGGCAGGAGCGATGCGTTGGAAGGCATGATGTGGTCGGTGGTGATGTTGTCTTCCAGATAAGCAGCGACTTTGCCGCTGAGGGTTTCAGCGACTGGTTCGCCCAGTGGCACGCCCTTGATGTTTGGCCCTTTGACGAGCGGCGTGTGGCCGATCTTTTCGTCGCTAGGGAAGATGAAGAGATGGTCGTCGCGGTCGTAGCGTTCTGGCACCGTCACGCCAGCGAGACGTTCGTCGCCGGCTGGGCTCGTGAGCACGCCGGTGATGGCAGAGATCGCTGCGGTTTCAGGGCTGACGAGATAAACCTGGGCGCTCTTGGTGCCGCTGCGGCCGAAGAAGTTGCGGTTGAAGGTGCGCAGGCTGACGCCGTCGGTGTTTGGCGCCTGGCCCATGCCGATGCAAGGACCGCAGCCGCATTCGAGGATGCGCGCGCCGGCTTCGAGGAAGATGGAGAGAATGCCATCGCTGGCCATCTGCTTGAGGATCGTGCGGGAGCCTGGGGAGATGACGAGGCTGACATTTTCAGCAACCTTCTGGCCCTTGAGGATGGCGGCGCAGCGTGCCAAATCCAGATAGGACGAGTTCGTGCAGCTGCCGATGGCGACCTGGTTGATCTTCATGCCGGAGAGGCTTTCCACGGTGACAACCTTGTCCGGGCTGTGTGGGCAGGCGGTCATTGGTTCGAGAGCGCTGAGATCAACGTGGATCGTTTTCAGGTACTGGGCGTCGTCGTCAGCAGCCAGAGGGATCCACTGATCGCCGCGGCCCATGCTGTCCATGTAGACCTTGGTGTTTTCGTCGCTAGGGAAGATCGAGCAGGTAGCGCCGAGCTCTGCGCCCATGTTCGTGATCGTGGCGCGTTCTGGAACGCTCAGGGTTTTCACGCCGTCGCCGGTGTATTCGTAGACCTTGTTGACGCCGCCCTTGACGGTTTCCTGCTGCAGCACATAGAGAATGATGTCCTTCGCAGAAACGCCGGTGCGGAGCTTGCCAGTCAGACGCACTTCGATGACTTCCGGGCAGGTGATGTAGTAGCTGCGGCCAGCCATGGCTGCGGCTACGTCAACGCCGCCGGCGCCGATGGCGATCATGCCGAGGCCGCCGCCAGTTGGCGTGTGGCTGTCGGAACCGATGAGGGTTTTACCTGGGATGCCGAAGTTTTCCAGATGCACCTGGTGGCAGATGCCGTTGCCTGGACGGCTGTAGGTGATGCCGAAGTTTTCGGCAGCGCTCTGGATGAAGAGATGGTCGTCAAAATTTTCCGGGCCGCTCTGCAGCATGTTGTGGTCGATGTAGGCCACGGAGCGTTCGGTTTTTACACGGTCGATGCCCATGGCTTCCAGCTCGAGATACGCCATCGTACCGGTGGAATCCTGGGTGAGGGTCTGGTCAATGCGCAGACCGATCTCGTTGCCTGGCTTCATTTCACCATCGGTGAGATGCGCAGCGAGGATCTTTTCTGTTAATGTAGGCATGTGTTTCCTCCTTGAATCCTATAGAATAAAATAATTATACGCTTTCTTGAATTTCCTTGCAAGATGGCGAATGGTGGTTTACGCTAAATGCAAACGTTCTGACAATAAGGAGGCTGTGCTCATGTGGCAACAACTCATTGCCTTGCTCTTTCCCAATCCGAGCATGTGTGTGCTCTGCGAAAATCGCGCTGAGACGCTCTCTGTCTGCGACGACTGTCTGGCGCGCTGGGAAAATTTCGCCGCCCACGAGGGCCAGTGTCGGCGCTGCGGACATTTTGGCTCACGCGCACCAGTCTGCGACACCTGCCGCGACTGGCCGAAATATTTCACCGGCAACACCGCTTTCCTTCCTTATACAGAGACGGTGCGCGAAGCGATCCTGCGCTTCAAATATGCGGGTGAGCCCTGGCGCGCCGAAGGATTCGCAGCGCTCGCTGCCACGCGACCAGTGCCGGCGGTCGATGTCATCATTCCTGTGCCGCTGCACAAAGCGCGCCTGCGCGAGCGCGGCTACAACCAAAGCTGGCTCTTCGCGCGCGAGCTGGCGAAGCGCTGGCAGCTTCCGGCGCGCGACGATCTGCTTTTGCGCGTCGTCAACACGCGCCACCAGGTTGGTCTTTCAAAAGCGGAGCGCGTGCAGAATGTGAGCGGCGCCTTCGCTGTGCCTGAGCGCGCGCTGGCAGAGCTCCGCGGCAAGCGTGTGCTCCTCGTCGACGACGTCATGACCACCGGCAGTACGCTCCTTTCCTGCGCGCGCACGTTGCACAAAGCCGGCGTGCGCGAGGTGCAGAGCCTGACGATCGCCAGCGCCATTCGTTGATATGCAGCATATGCAGGAGATTATGCATCGTCGCTGTATGATTTTTGCGCGCAGATAGATGAAATTAATGGATTTCTTCGCATTTTTTATTAAGAATGGTCAGAAAGTGATTGCAAAAATATACACACCGCCCTATAATAACGGTATATTATTTTTTCATTAAAACACAGAGGAGAAGAGATATCATGAAAAACAAAAAATGGATCGCAATGTTATGCACTGCCGCTCTGGCAGTGACCATGTTGGCCGGCTGCGGCGGTAATGACACCGCTTCTACCGGCAGCGCAGCTGCTGAAGGCAGCGCTTCTGGCGAAAGCTCCAGCGTCGTCGTTGTCGGCACCAACCCAACCTTCGCCCCATTCGAATATCAGGATGACGAAGGCAACATGACCGGTTTCGACCTCGACCTGATGACCGCCATCGGCGAAAGCCAGGGCTTCGATGTTGAATTCCAGTCTCTGGAATTTGACGCCCTCACCGGCGCGCTGACCACTGGCCAGATCGACGCCGTTGCTGCCGGCATGAGCATCACGCCTGAACGTCTCGAAAGCGTAGCATTCTCCGACCCATACATCGACGCCAGTCTCTCCATCATGGTCGCTGCTGACAACAATGACATCAACAACGCCGATGACCTCGCTGGCAAGACCGTCGCTGCGCAGATCGGTACCACCGGTGCTGACGAAGTCACCGCTCTGCAGGAAGCAGGCACCATCGCTGAAGGCAAGATCCTGGACAACTACAACACCTGCTTGCAGGAACTCATCAATGGTGGCTGTGACGCAGTCATCGTCGACCTGCCAGTTGGTGAAGAATATGTTGATCAGCGTCCAGACGATGTGAAGCTCGTCGGCGAACCATACCAGGCAGTCTTCTACGGCATCGCTGTTGACCCTGAAAACACCGAACTGCTCGACAAGATCAACGCTGGTCTCGCAGCTGTCATCGAAGATGGCACCTATGACGAGCTCTGCGAAAAATATGAACTGACCGTTCCACAGTCCATCAAGGACGGCAGCGCCAAGGAAGAAGTTGCTGCTCTTTCCAGCGAATCTGCTGAATAATCGTTAATGAAAGCATATGAATGAGATGCAGAATCCCTGCATCTCATTCTTTGCGTTTAGTCCACAAAGGAGGAAGACCATTGGGTAACTTTTTTACGAACTTTTTCGATGTGCTGCCTAAGCTCATTCCCGGCGCAGGGACCACCCTTGGTTTGACTGTCTGCGGCGTCGGCATCGGGATCATCATCGGCCTCTTGATGTCGCTGATGAAAATGAGCAACAATCGCGTGCTCAAAGTCATCGCCAATGTATATATTGAAGCTTTTCGCGGCACACCACTCTACGTACAGATCTTTTTATTCCATTATGGTGTGGCCAGCGTTGTCGGCACGTTGTTTTTCGACGGTAAATTCAGCTTTCCGATCCTTGTCACTGGTGTTGTCGTGCTCTCAATGAACAGTGGCGCTTACGTGGCAGAAATTTTCCGCGCCGGCATCCAGGGCGTGGATAAGGGCCAGGTGGAAGCGGCGCGCTCTCTCGGCATGACGCAGAAGCAGGCGATGCGCATGGTCATTCTGCCACAGGCGTTCAAGCTCGTCATCCCACCGCTGGGCAATGAGTTCGTCATGCTGCTGAAGGATACGTCGCTGTTGGCAGCGATCGGGCTGACCGAGATCATGAAGCGTGGCCAGATCTACACGTCCGTCCACATTCAGCCATTCCCAACCTACATCGCCGTGGCGCTCGTCTATCTCGTGCTGACGCTCACCTTCACCCGCATCATCAACTGGTACGAACGCCGTCTGCAGACAGAAAAACGCTGATCATTCAGGAGGTTTTCAACTATGATCGAAATCAAAGACTTACATAAATCCTTCGGCGACCTCGAAGTGCTCAAAGGCATCACCGAAACCATCAAGGACGGCGAGATCGTCTCCATCATCGGCCCATCCGGCTCCGGGAAGAGTACCTTCCTGCGCTGCATCAATCTGCTCGAAGAGCCAACCAGCGGCCACATCATCATCGACGGCACCGAGATCACCGATCCAAAGACCGACATCAACAAGGTGCGCGAAAATCTCGGCATGGTGTTCCAGCGCTTCAATCTCTTCCCTCATAAAACTGTGCTGGAAAACATCACCCTCGCGCCGATCAATGTCAAGGGCATCGCGCAGGAAGAAGCCGATAAAACCGCGCGCGAATTGCTGAAGCGCGTCGGTCTGCTCGACAAAGCCGACGTTTATCCAGCGTCACTCTCCGGCGGTCAGCAGCAACGCGTGGCGATCGCGCGTGCGCTGGCGATGAGTCCGGACATCATGCTCTTTGACGAACCAACGTCCGCCCTCGACCCGGAAATGGTCGGCGAAGTTCTGGCGGTTATCCGTCAGCTCACCGAGACCGGTATGACCATGCTCATCGTTACTCACGAAATGGGCTTCGCGCGCGAGGTCAGCGATCGCGTCTTCTTCATGGATCAGGGCTACATCATGGAGCAGGGCACGCCGGACGAGATCTTCAACCATCCAAAAGAACCACGCACCCAGGACTTCCTGGCCAAGGTTTTGTAATATAATGAAGGAAAGCGACTGTCGCAAACGGCAGTCGCTGTTTTTGCAGATGGGAGGCGATGAAATGCAGATCTTATTGGTGGAGGACGATGCGGTGATCGCGTCTGGCCTGGTCTACGCGCTGGAGCAGGAGGGCTACAGCGTCTGCCACGCGGAAACGGTGGCGGCGGCGCTGGGCGTGCTTTCCGAGCGCGCCGTGGATCTGGCGATCATCGACATGCAGCTGCCAGACGCAGACGGCTTTGCAGTGAGCGCAGAAGCGTTGGCGCGTGGCGCGCGGGTGATCTTTCTCACAGTGATGGACGACGAGGACCGCATTGTGCGCGCCTTTGATCAGGGCGCGGCGGATTATGTGACGAAGCCCTTCCGCTTGCGGGAGCTTTTGGCGCGCATCCGTCGCGCGCTGCCTGAAGAATCGTCGCTGCTCTCGCTGGGGCAGGCGCGCATCGATACAGCATCTGGCCGCGTCACCGTTGGCGGACGCGAGATCGCGCTGACGGCGCTGGAGTATCGGCTCTGTCTGATCTTTGCGCAGCATCGCGGGCAGCTGCTTTCGCGGGCGCAGATCCTGGATCAGCTCTGGGATCAGGGCGGCAATTTTGTCGAGGACAACACGCTGACGGTGTATGTGAAGCGGCTGCGCGAAAAACTCGCAGACGCAGTGACGATCGAGACAGTGAGGGGGCGTGGCTATCGTGTGGATCAGTAAAACCGAGCTCGCTGCGCTTTCGACAGAGCTGCGCCGCGCCATCAACGGCGAGGCGGTGGAATTTCGCGACAATCAGGAAGGGACGCTGTCTGTTCTCAAAAACGACCTGCACACCCTCGTGACCCAGCTTTCCGCAGAACGCGACGCAGCCGACGCTGCGCGGACAGAATTTGCCGAATACATGGAAAACATCACCCACCAGCTGAAAACGCCGGTGACCTCGATGATGCTCATGGCTGACCTCCTCGAAGCAGCGCCGCCGGAGCGGCAGGAGGAATTCCTCGCGAATATCCGCACAAGCCTGGCGCGTATGAACTGGCTCGTCGATACGCTGCTCAAGCTGGCGAAGCTCGACGCTGGCGCTGTGCAGTTTGAGCGCGCAGCGGTGACGGCGCAGGCGCTCGTCGAGGCAGCGCTTTCGCCGCTGGCGATCCTGCTGGATGTGCAGGATCAGCAGGTGGCGCTCGCAAACGACGCGGTGCTCCACTGCGACAAGCGCTGGACAGTGGAAGCACTGACGAATCTCCTGAAAAATGCCTGCGAAGCCTCGCCGTCGGGCAGCACGATCATTGTCGACGCTGGCGAAAATCCCCTCTATGAATGGCTCAGCGTGCGCGATGCCGGAAGCGGCCTGTCGCGAGAAGAGATGGCGCAGCTTTTCGTGCGCTTCGCCGGATCGCACAAAGCGCGCGGCGTCGGCATCGGCCTGCCGCTGGCGCTGGCGATCGCCCGCGGACAAAATGGCGACATCGACGTGGACGCTGGCGGCAAAGGCACAGGCGCGACGTTTACGCTGAAATTTTACAAGTGACAGAAAATGTCACCGCAGAGTCACCGAGCTGTCACTTTCGCGTGCTAGGATAGAACCATAGAAATCCAACAGGAGGCGATCCTCATGACCATCCTCAGCGTAGAAGGACTCACGAAAATCTATGGCAGCGGAGACACAGCCGTGACGGCGCTGGACCATGTCAGCTTCACAGTGGAAAAAGGCGAATTTGTCGCCATCGTCGGTGCGTCCGGCAGCGGAAAATCGACGCTCATGAATCTCATCGGCGGCATCGACGAGCCGACCTCGGGCCGCGTCGTCATCGACGGCCAGGAGCTCTACGCGATGAACGAGAGCGCGCGGGCGATCTTTCGCCGCCGCAACATCGGCATGGTGTTCCAGTTCTACAACCTCGTGCCGACACTCACCGCCGCGGAAAACATCATGCTGCCCTATCTCCTCGACAAGCGCGAGCCGGAAAAAGCCGAGCTCGCCGAGATCCTCGCCCTCACCGGTCTCAGCGAACGCGCCGGACATCTGCCGAGCGCCCTTTCCGGTGGGCAGCAGCAGCGCGTCTCACTGGGACGGGCGCTGATCAACGATCCCGCTTTCATCCTCGCCGACGAGCCGACGGGCAATCTCGACAGCCGCGCCAGCCGCGACGTCATGGAGCTGTTGCAGGTCGCCAACCGGCGCTATCAGCAGACACTCCTCCTCATCACCCACGACGAAAAGATCGCCCTCATGGCTGACCGCATCCTCACCCTCGCCGATGGCAGGCTCGTTTCTGACGAGCGCCTGAAGGACGCGAAGGGAGGCGTTTGAGATGAACCTTTTCGCAGAATTGGCGGCGAGCCAGATCCGCGTGAATCGTTCGCGCACCTTCTGGACCCTCGCAGCGATCGCGCTGGCCACGGCGCTGATCACCTGCGTCACCCACTTTGTCGCATCCGGCGCCGAGATGATCGCGACCAGCGTGGGCGGCGGGCTGGAGATGTACAGCGCCGCTTATCGGAGCGTGCTGGTGATTCCGGCGGCTTTTCTCAGCCTGCTCATTGTCGTCATGGCGGTGGTCGTGATCTCCAATGTGTTCCGCGTCAGCGCGCGCGAGCGCACCGCCGTCTTCGGCACGCTGAAATGCGTCGGCGCGACACCGGCGCAGATCCGCAAAACCATGCTCTGGGAAGCGCTGCTGCTCGCTGTCGTCGGCATCCCGATCGGGTTGGTGCTGGGCCTGGCACTGACCGCCGGCGGCATCGCTGTGGCGAATCATTTTTTCGATGAGCTCAACGCCCTCACCCACATCATGCTCAAGACGATGACCTTTCGCCTGCGCTTCGTGCTCTCGCCGCTGGGGCTTGTGATCGCAGCGCTCTTAGCGCTTGTCACTGTGCTCGTCAGCGCCTGGCTGCCAGCGCGCAAGGCGGCGAAGCAGAGCGCCATCGCCAGCGTGCGCGGACAAAACGATGTCGCCGTCAAGCTCGGCCGCAGCCACCGCTTGAGCGAGCGCATCGTCGCGAAATGGTTTGGCCCGGAAGGACTGCTCGCGCAGAAAACCCTCGCGCGCAGCCGCCAGACCTTTCGCACCACCGTGGCAGCGCTGGCCGTCGCCGTCGTGCTCTTCGTTTTCATCGGCTTTCTCTGGCACCAGGCCGGCGTGTTTAACGCGATGATGACGAGCCAGAACGGCTACACCGTCACCGCCGATTACCAGAGCGCCACGGCGCGCGAAGCCAGCGATTACACCAAGCCGATCACAAGCAGCTTAGGCGACGCGATCACCGCAGAGCTCGCGCGCTACGACGGCGGCACCGAGATCTATGGCCTGGGCAATGACTACGCGCGCTACGACGTGACGCTGGATACCTCGTCGCTTTCGCCGGAGATCGTCGATTATTATGAACTGGATGGCCAGCAGACAGCGACCTTCGACGTTGAATGCATCGTCATCGACAGCGCCCATTACGCAGCCCTCTGCGCCGACGCCGGTGTGCCTGAGGGCAGCACCCTCCTCATCAACAACGACCGGTTGAATCTCAAAGGCCACGCCACCGACACAGAGTTTTTCGCTGAAACGCCGCAGACCCTCAGCCTCGACGTCGCCGATGGCTCCACGCAGGAGATTTCCATCGACGCCGTGCTCATAGCGGAAGAAACGCCCGCCGAGCTTTTCTTCCCAAATATGAATCCCGTGCGCATCATCCTGCCGGAAATGGACCACCTGCGCCAGTACAGCTGGGAAGCCGCGCCGCAGGACATGGCGGGCTTCATGGACTACGCCGAAGAGATCCTCGCCGCGCATTTTCCAGACCAGTCTCAGGACAGCTACATGCAGGGCGGCTACAGCGCCCGCGTCTACGCCACCGACGATTATTACAAGGTGATGAACGTCGCCATCGTCATCGCGCTGATCTTCCTTGTCTGCTTCTGCGCGCTGCTCATGCTCATCGGCTTCACGAATGTCGTCAGCACCCTTTCGACGAATGTGCTGATGCGCCAGAGCGAATTCGCCGTGCTCCAGAGCGTCGGCATGACGCCGGAAGGCCTGCGAAAAATGCTCGCTCTCGAGAGCATTTTCTGCAGCCTGCGCGCCCTCGCCCTCGGCGTGCCGCTGGGGATCCTGCTGACGTACGTCGTGAACCTGCCGATCCGCGCGATGTTCCCCGTGCCCTATCATTTTCCCCTCCTGCCAATCCTGCTCTGCGCCGCCGGCGTTCTCGTGCTGACACTGGCCATCACCGCCCTCGCCGCCCGACGCCTGCGCAGCCGGAATATCATCGATCGCATCCGCAGTGGGCAGAGGCTCTACTGAATTTTCAATGATTAATGAGAAATGAGTAATTGATATTGGCTTATGAGAAACACGGCCGCGACGCGAGATCGCGGTGCTATCAATACGCAGGATCCTTGCTTAAAGAAATGGAGCTTTTCAGAAAAAGCGATCGTTTCTCCGAGCTAGTCCTGGAAGGGCTTGCGCGTCACGATCGCCGATAGCCTTTTTATTTTACCGCGATGGTGCGCAGACTACGAAATAATTTTCGCCTTTGAGCGACAGCGAAAAGGCTACCGAAATTAATCATTAATCATTGCGCGCGAGTGCAACGAGCGGGCCCGCGAAGCGGCACATTAATCATTTTTTCAATGGATTTGTAATGATTTTCTACCAGCGCGTATGGTATAATAAAAAACAAATCATGAAACGGAGGTTGACGGCCATGCTGGGACAGCGTAAAATCGCAACGCACGCTGAGCGGTAGTCTGTCCATTTTTGCCACAGCTGCATCCTTCCACAGCCGTTATAGGGGCGCATTGCGTCCGTGGATATCCCACGGGCGTGATGCGCCCTTTTTTTGAGCGCTATCCGAGAAGTCGAGCCGTTAGGCGAAGGCTGATCGGCTAATAGCGCCAACTCAAGGCTGGCCCAAGAAAGCGAGCCGAAAGGCGAAGCTTGATTGGCTGCCAGCTACTGAGCAATATGTTTTTTGAAGTGCATATTGGTGCCTATATTTGTATTGCTGCTATTGTATTGATACCTATATTAATGAAGGAAAATGACAGAAATGGAGATGAATCAGATGAAACGAAAAGTATTGAGCCTCGCCATGATCGCCGCCCTCTGCCTGACCATGCTGCCAACTGCAGGCTGGGCAGCGGATGGCGATCCGGTGGCATACATCGATTTTGATAAGGATGGTGAGCAGATAGAAGAGCCGAGAAGCTGTGATCAGTATTCCCTGGCTACGAAAAATGATACTGCGTGGAATGACAGCGGCGAAAATGATGGCTGGTACGTCGTTAATGGAACTGTAGAGATTGGTTCAGCTGGGGACGATTCAGCAGAAGATGGTAGTTCCGACGTTGATGTGCAGCGCGTCACCGTCGGCGGCGATGTGCATCTCATCCTTACCAACAACGCCAAGCTGACTGTGAACGGCGGCATTAGCGTCAATGCGGGCAACAGCCTCACCATTTATGCTCAGCCAGCGGAAAAAGATAAAACCATGGGCAGTCTGACCGTGGAGAATGTGGAAGTGGACAACGCCGGCATCGGTGGCGATGATGAAAAAGATGGCGGCACGATCACGATCAACGGCGGCTCGGTCACAGCGACAGGTGGCTTATTCGGTGCAGGTATCGGTGGCGGAGATAATGGTTCTGGCGGAATGATCGAGATCAACGGCGGCGAGATCATTGCGACAGGTGGATCATATGGTGCCGGCATCGGTGGTGGTGATGATGGCGCTGGTGGCGGGATCACGATCAATGGCGGTGATGAGATCGTTGCGACCGGGAACGATGGAGGCACAGGTATCGGGGGTGGCATGGCTGGTGCTGGTGGAACAATTGAAATCAACGGTGGCGTAATCCATGCAACAGCTGCTAATTATGGTGGCGCAGGCATCGGCAGTGGAGCTTATGCTTCCACGGAAAATGATGAAACGATTATCAATATCACTGGCGGCTCTGTAATGGCAACTGGTGGGAGCGGGTCTAGCATGGGGAGTGGCGCAGGGATTGGCAGCGGTGGCGACAGCCGGACAGGATCGTTAGTTAGGATCATGATTAGCGGTGGTACGGTTGTCGCGCAAGGAGGAAATCCTATGTCGACTTCTGGAAGTCCTGGAGGCGCAGGGACCGGTAGCGGTGGTTATTCAGCAAACAGTAGTACGATTACGATCAGCGGTGGCATGGTGACTGTGAGCGGTGGTAAGGGCGCAGATGGCATAGGCGATGGTGGAAATAATTCTTCATCGTCGCAAGCCGCTACATTCTCCACTGGCGATGCTGGCAACGCGGTGATCTATGCGACGGCTGGCGAAGGAAATGATACAGAGGCGATCGTCGGTCTAAAGGAAAATAATGGCGCGTGGAACGCGATTGTTTTTGTGAAAGGCGAGAACGGCAGCGAAGCAAACACAGGCAAAGTCTATGGCAATGTGTCGCTGGCGAACGATCTGACGATTAAAAGTGATCAATCGCTGGAAATTCCTGACGGAACGTCTCTCACTGTTCCAGCAGAGAAAACTCTTAAGGTGGAATCTGGTGGAACGCTGACGATTAACGGCGAGTTGGTTGTCTATGGTGAGCTGGAAGGATATACTGGCGACACAAGCAAGATTCATCAGAAAAACCAGAGTGATACAACTTGGCACACAGACGCAACGCATCACTGGTATGGTTGCGCTGTTTCTGGATGTAGCACGCATCAATTTGACAAAGCGGCACACAACATCACTGATGGAAAATGTTCAGTCTGTGGCTACGTTCAGCCTGTGGAAAGTTTGTCGTTGAGCGAAACCAGTCTGACCATGACTGTAGGCGACAGCAAAACGCTGACAGCGACGGTTGAGCCGGACACAGCGACGAATAAAGATGTTACCTGGTCGTCCAGCGCTGACAGCGTTGCAACGGTTGTGGACGGTACGGTGACAGCCGTCGCCGCAGGTTCTGCAACGATCACAGCAATTTCTGCCGATGATCCTGACATCAAAGCCACTTGCGAGGTGACGGTTAAAGAAGCGAGCGATCCAGACCCGGGCACGGACCCAGAAGAACCGGGAACAGATCCGGATCCCGACGAACCTTCGACAGAGCCTGACGATCCAGTAGAAGACGATCCATCTGACAAACCATCGACGCCGGTGACGTCGAGCGATCCTGATCCGGAGATCGAGGTGACGGAGCCGGCGCATGGCGATGTGGAAATCTCTCCATCCAAGCCGGAGGCTGGCGAGACGGTGATGATCACGCCGACGCCGGACGCGGGCTATGAGGTGGAGGATGTGATCGTGACGGACGAAGACGGCGAGGGTGTGCCGGTCACAGAAAATCCTGACGGCAGCTGGAGCTACGAGCAGCCGGAGAGCGATGTGACGATCGAGGTCATCTTCGGCGAGATCGCGCCAGAACCAAGCGTCGATGTCAGCGAGATCTTTCTGGACGTCGATCCTGACGCCTGGTACAAGGACGCGGTGCAATTCGCCTACGATAATGGCCTGATGACAGGCACGAGCGACACGGAATTTGCACCAGATGTGACGACGACGCGCGCGATGATCGTCAGTATTCTGGCGCGGCTGGAGGGCGTGACGGCTGCTGACGATGCAGGATTTACCGACGTGGACGACGAATGGTTTGCCACGGCTGTGAACTGGGCGGCGAGCGTCGGCGTTGTCAACGGCTTCGAGGACAATACCTTCCGACCAAACGACGCCATCACCCGCGAGCAGCTGGCAGCGATCCTCTGCAACTACGCAGCGTGGAAGGGCGAGGACGTTTCAGCACGCGCTGAGCTCTCGCGCTACAGCGACGCAGCAGCGATCTCCAGCTGGGCAACGGATGTCATGCGCTGGGCCGTCGCGGAAAATCTGATCAGCGGCGTCACCACGGACGAACTGCAGCCGCAGGGCGCAGCGACGCGCGCGCAGGTGGCTGCGATTTTGCAGAGATTCCTCAGCAAATGATTAATTTTTAATGAGAAATGAGTAATTGATGTTGGCTTATGAGAAACACGCCGCTTTCGCGTCGCGCTTCTCATAAGCCTTTTGATTTTATTTGTGAGCGTGCGCAAGGCTGGAGTTCTTTTTTTCGTTTTGGCCCGAAGGGACAAAACATTCCTGAATTAATCATTTATCATTTCTAATTTATCATTGCGCGCAAGCGCAGCGGCGCGCTTGCAACGCTGGCGGAAATTGTTTATAATAGAAAGAGCTGAGTATATAGGACCGGCAAATATTTAGAGAAGGAGGAAATCATCATTTCTAAGAAAAAAACAACCGATGGCGTCAAGATCATCCCGCTGGGCGGATTGGAAGAGATCGGGAAGAATATGACGGCCATCGAATATAAGGATGAGATCGTCGTCATCGATGCAGGGATGAGCTTCCCAACGGAAGACCTGCTCGGCGTCGACTGTGTGATCCCGGATATCACCTATCTCACGTCGAACAAGGAGAAGGTGAAGGGCATTGTTCTCACCCACGGCCACGAAGACCACATCGGTGGCTTGCCGTACGTCTTGCGAGAGCTCCACGTGCCTGTTTACGGCACGCGCCTCACGATCGGGCTGCTCGAACCGAAGCTCAAGGAGGCGCGCAATCTCGGCAAACAGCGATTGGTGGTTGTGAAGCACGGCGAACCGTTCAAGATCGGCCACATGGAGGTGGAACTGATCAAGACCTGCCACAGCATTCCAGATGCGAGCGCTGTGGCGATCCACACGCCGCTGGGCGTCATCTTCCACACGGGGGATTTCAAATTTGACCAGACGCCGGTGGATGGAACGACGACGGATTTCCAGCGCATTGCGGAGATCAGCGCCAAGGGTGTGCTGCTCATGATGAGCGATTCCACGAACGCGACGCGTCCGGGATTTTCCATGAGCGAATCGTCGATCGGCGAAACGTTTGACAAGCTCTTCCCACATATCCAGGGGCGCATCATCATCGCGACGTTTGCGTCGAATGTCCACCGTCTGCAGCAGGTGCTGAACGCTGCCCACGCGAACAAGCGCAAGGTGGTCATCACCGGCCGCAGCATGGTCAACACGATCGCTGTGGCCAGCGAGTACGGTTATGTGAACGTGCCGCCAAATACGCTGATCGAGATGGACGAGATGCGTCAGTATCCGGACGATCGTCTGGTGATTCTCTGCACGGGCAGCCAGGGCGAGCCGATGGCAGCGCTTTCGCGCATGGCTATGAGCGAACACCGTCAGGTGCATATTGGCCCTGGGGACACGGTCATTTTTTCTGCGAGCCCGATCCCGGGGAACGAGAAGCTCATCAGCAAGGTCATCGACATGCTCTTCAAGCTCGGTGCGAATGTCATCGACAACACCGACCAACGTGTGCACGTATCTGGCCACGCCGCCCGCGAAGAGCTGAAGATGATGCTCAATCTTGTGAAGCCGAAATATTTCATGCCTGTACACGGCGAATACCGCATGCTGCTGTCTCACGCGAACCTTGCGAAGGAGGTCGGTATTCCGCCGGAAAATATCATTGTCACGGAAAACGGCCATGTTGTGAACGCGACGCCGCAGCGCGTGAACGTTGCTGGCAAGGTGCCGGCGGGGCGCGTGCTCATCGACGGGCTGGGCGTTGGCGATGTCGGCAATATTGTGCTGCGTGATCGCCGCCAGCTTTCCCAGGATGGGATCTTCATCGTCGTGGTCACGATCGATCGCAAGAATCGTCGCGTGGTCGCTGGGCCGGATCTCGTCAGCCGTGGCTTTGTCTATGTTCGCGAAGCGGACGATCTGATGACGGACGCACGCGCGCGGGTTGAGAAAGCCCTCGATCAGTGCATGAAGGATGGCGTCACCGACTGGACCAGCATCAAGCAGGCGCTGCGCGATGTCACTGGGAAGTTCCTCTACGAACGCACCCGTCGCCGTCCGATGATCCTGCCGATCATTATGGAAGAAAGTTAATGGTTGGACCTCGTTTGTTCCTGTGGAATGAGCGAGGTTTTTTAATAAGGAAGGGAATGAACCATTATGGAATGTCGTTTGGGACTGATCCAGCTGGCTGCCGGCGAGGACAAGGCGGAAAATCTGCGCGTTGCGCGTGCAGAGATCGACCGCGCTGTCCGCGACGGTGCGGAGCTGGTGATCCTGCCGGAAATGTTCTGCCTGCCGTATGAGACGGCGCGCTTCGCCGAATATGCGGAAGCGGCTGGCGGCCCGGCGCAGCAGATGCTCGCCGCCGCTGCGCGCGAAAATCGCTGCTGGCTTGTCGGCGGCTCGATCTGCGAGGAAGAAAACGGCCGTTACTACAACACGAGCTACGTCTACGATCCTGACGGAAATCTGATCGCCAAGCATCGTAAGGTGCATCTTTTTGACATCGACATCAAGGGCGGTCAGTATTTTAAGGAGAGCGATGTGCTTTCGCCAGGCGAGCGTCTGACTGTGTTCGATTCGCCGTGGGGCAAGATCGGGCTGGCGATCTGCTTCGACATTCGTTTCGCCGATATGGCAGCGCAAATGGTCGACGCCGGCGCGCGGCTGCTCATTTATCCGGCGTCCTTCAATATGTCCACCGGTCCGCGCCACTGGGAGTTGCTCTTCCGTGCCCGCGCCATGGATGGTCAGTGCTACAGCGTTGGCGTGGCGCCGGCGCGCGTGGAAGACGCCAGCTATGTGAGCTGGGCCCACAGCATCGTCGTGGATCCGTGGGCGCAGGTGGTCTGCGATCTCGGCACGGCGGCGCAGACGCGCGTTGTCAGCATCGATCTTGACGAAATCGACGCGGTGCGACAGCAGATCCCGATCGGTCGCGCGTAGAGAAAGGAGCGCATTTATGATGAAATACTGTTTAGGATTTATCGGCTGCGGCAACATGGGCCGCGCCATGCTCGCCGGTGCGCTGAACGCCGGCCTGACAACACCGGAGCGCATCAGCGTGCACACGCACACAGACGCGCACCAGCAGAAGATCGCTGCGGACTACGGCGTGCAGGCGCTGGCCAGCAACCGCGACGTCGCCGCAGAGAGCGAGATCATCGTGCTCGCTGTGAAGCCGAATATTTATAAGGATGTTATCCTCGATGTCCGCGATGTGCTCACAGCTGGACAGATCGTTGTCGCCATCGCGCCGGCGTACAGCATTCGCTCCATCGCTGCGCTTGTGGACAACGACGCCGTCGCGATCGCGCGCGCCATGCCAAATACGCCGGCGCAGATCGGCCAGGGCATGGCTGGGCTTTGCTTCTCGGAAAATATGAGCGCTGAGCAGCAGACTGCGGTCACTGCCTTCTTCGAAAGCTTTGGCAAGGTCGCCATCGTCCGCGAAGACACCATGCACGCCGTCGGTTCTGTCAGCGGCTCCTCGCCAGCCTTTGTCTACATGGTCATCGAGGCCATGGCAGAAGGCGCCATCAAACTCGGCATTCCGGCGAAAGATGCCTACACCTTCGCCGCGCAGAGCGTCTACGGCGCTGCTGCCCTTGTGCTGGAAAGCGGCGAACATCCCGCTGCGCTGCGTGACGCCGTCTGCTCCGCTGGCGGCACCACCATCGCTGGCGTCGCCGCGCTGGAAAAAGATGGCCTCAAGGCCGCGCTGATCGACGCCATGGACGCCTCCAGCGAAAAATTCCTCGCGATGGAGCGCGCAGCAGCCGACGATCTCGCGTAAAATCCTCACGCCGAACGACGTGCGTTCGGCGTGTTTGCTTTTGGAGAAAAAACAAGCCGCCGTCTTTTAATAGGAGCGCGCTTGTGCTATAATCTTTTCATTACATACTACTCACCGAGTAACGAGAGGAAGTTGATATCGTGTCAGAAACCATGCAAGAATTAGCCACAAAGATCAAGGCCTGCGACTGCAGCCAGCCATATATTTACGTTAGCTATTCCACCCGCGATTGGCAGGCTGTCTACAGCGACGTCATCGCGCTGCAGGAAGCCGGCAAAAATCTCTGGATCGACGTGCCAGCCAACATGACCGGCGATGGCTACAACAGCACCATCTTCGGCGCCATCGCAGATCTCAACTGCAAGGGCGTGCTCTTTTATCTGAGCAGCGAATCCATGACGTCGGCTCAGTGCGCCAAGGAAGTTGCTTACACCAAGAGCCACGCCGTCACCGACCAGCGCGCAGCGCTGCCGGTTGTTGTCGTCGATCTCGAAGAGGTGGACAACCTCGACATTGAAAAATATGTCAACGGTCAGCTCTACAGCCTGTTCGGCAGCGAATATCTCAGCGAAGCCGAAGCAGAACGCATGCGCAAATACCGCGACAAATACAACAACCGTGTCGACGATGCCCGCACCCGCTACAATCTTTGCGAGATCATTCTCGAGATCCTCAAGGATCAGGAAGCTGGTCAGGTGCCATACACCGAAGACGTCCACGATCGCGTGGCTTACGTGTCGAAAATGCTGTAAATCGATCAGACAAAAACAGCGCGCATTCCTTGACAGGGACGCGCGCTGTCAATAGTTGCCAGTGTTTGCTTCTTGACAGAGACGTGCGCTATTGTGTATACTAAACGTAGTTTTACGATGATCGTGACCGTATAGGTTTCGATGTGTAATGTTATTCAATTTAGTTTAGAAACCGTCACTTGGCCGAGTGGCGGTTTCTGCGTTTTACAACGATCATCACCGCGAGAGGATGAACAGCCGTGAGCAGCATCACGAAAAAAGCGCTGGAGCATTCGCTGAAAAATATGCTCCTGAAAAAACCCCTCGATAAGATCACCATCCGCGATCTCACCGACGATTGCGGCATCAGCCGCATGGCGTTTTACTATCATTTTCAGGATATCTACGACCTCGTCGAGTGGGCCTGTATCGAGGACGCCACAGCGGCGCTCGCCGGAAAGAAAACAGCGGACACCTGGAGCGAGGGGCTCGCGCAGATTTTTGAAGCCGTCTACGACAACAAGCCATTTGTGTTGAACGCCTACCGTTCCCTCGACCGCGAGCGCATGGAGCGTTTCCTCTATAGCCTCACCGCTGATCTCATTCGTGGCGTCATCGACGAGAAAAGTCAGCAGATTGCGGCCAGCGAAGAGGACAAAGCCTTCATCGCTGATTTTTACAAATACAGTTTCGTAGGTCTCATGCTCGACTGGATCCGCCGCGGCATGGACGACAATTATCACGAGATCGTGCGCAAGACCAGCCTCGTCATGCACGACGCCGTGACCCGCGCGCTGGAAAATTTTGCGGCGGCAGAAAAATAAATATTTGAGACAGACGTTCAGCAATGGGCGTCTGTTTTTTTACTTGACAGAACGAACGAAAATATATAAAATGAACTCAAACAATAAAGAGAGTTCATTTTTTTAGGGGGCGAAACAGATGGCTTACGAAAAAGACGCGCTGGAACAAAAAATCCTGGATGTCGCGGAAGCGCAGCTTTTTCGCCACGGCTACAAGGCGCTGAATCTGAACGATGTCGCCAGAGAGGCTGGCATCAGCAAGGTGACGCTGTACAAGGTTGTGGAGAATAAGTATGCGCTCGCAGAAAAGGTGGTGCGCCGATTTTTGGCGCAGGCCGACGCGGAGATGTCGACGCTTTTGGCGGAAGCGCTGCCGCTTGATGAAAAATTGCGGCGCGGCGTGCAGCTACTGGCGGCGCTCTATCTGCGTATGGACAAGCGCTTTTTGAGCGATCTCCAGAGCAGCCTGCCAGCGCTCTGGCAGCTGATCGATGACACGCGAAAAGGCCGCGAACAGGCGCTGGCTGCGCTTTTTGCAAAGGCGCAGCGCGCAGGCGTTGTGCGCGCGGACGTGGACGCTGGATTGTTGGCGGCGTCGCTGCTCGTTCTCGTGCGCGGCATTTTTCAGCCGGCATTTTTCATTACGCACGATGTGTCGGCGGAGCGCGCTGGCGAAATGATCGTGCAGCTTGTGCTGCATGGCGCGTTGACAGAAGCTGAGTAAGAAAGGGTGGGAAGGATGAATGCGCAAGCGAGCATTAGCTTGGACCATGTGGATAAGATCCTCGGCAAGGCGAAGCGGGTGGACGATCTCTCGCTCGAGCTGGCGGCTGGGAAGATCTATGGCTTGCTGGGGCCGAACGGCTCTGGCAAGACGACGATCCTGCATCTGATCTGTGGGCTGTACAAGCCGGACCGCGGCACGATCCGCGTGCTGGGGATGGATCCTGTGCGCGACCACAAAGCGGTGCGCAGCGCCATTGGCTTGTTGCCCCAGAGCACGGCGCTGTATCCAGAGCTTTCGGCGCGGGAAAATCTGCGCCTTCACGCGGCGCTCTATCTGCCAAAGGGCGCAGATGCGGAAGCGCGCATCTGCGAAATTTTGCGGCTCGTGGATCTGGAAGCGCGGGCGGATGAGCCGGTGAAAAATTATTCCGGCGGCATGAGCCGGCGGCTCGGCATCGGACGCGCGCTTTTGAACGATCCGCAGATCCTGCTTCTGGATGAGCCAACGCTGGGCGTGGATGTGCAGAGCACGCACCGCATCCATGAGTACATCCGCGCCCTCGGCCGCGCGGGCAAGACCGTCGTTGTGGCGACGAACATCATGGCCGAAGCCGACGCGCTCTGCGACGAGGTGGTGATCATCGACCGCGGGCGCAAGATCTGCGCTGGTGCGCCGCAGCAGCTGAAGGATGCCCTCGGCGCGGCGACGATCCAGCTGCGGCTGAAAGCCGGAAGTGCGCATTCAGATGCGGCGCTGCAGAAGCTGCTCGGCGATTTTCACCGCGAAGCAGATGGAACGCTTGTCGTCAGCGCGCCGCATGGCGAGCAGGATCTGGCAAAGGTGCTGGAAGCGCTGGCAGGCACGCCGATCGAGCGCATTACGCTGCAAAAGCCGAGCCTCGACGATGTGTTTCTGCATCACACCGGCAGAAATCTGCGGGAGTAGGAGGTGGGGCAGATGCGTTTACGTGCGATCATAATGAAGGAATTGCGCGCGGTGCGCGAAGATCCGTCGTTTCATCTGGCGGCGCTGGTTTCGCCGCTGCTCTTTCTGCTGGCGTTTTCGCTGATGCTCTCGTCAGGCATTGTGCTGCCGTTGGCAACTTATCCAGACGCCGGGGAAAGCGCTTTTCTGCAGGGCGTGGCGGACTATCGTGCGCCGGACGGCACGCCGTATCTGTCGCTTTCGCCGGCGGCTGCGGATGTGCCGCGCTCCGATGCGGAGAATGATCTGCTCGTCGTCGTGCAGGAGCCGCAGCTGGAAAACGGCGTGCTCTCTGGTGAGCTGATCCATTACGTCAACGATGTCAACGAAAACATGACGAAAAATTACCGCAACCGCGTCGACGGCGCTGTCCGTCAGGCGATCGACGCACTGCGGGATGGCGGCGGTGTGACGGTGCGCGAGCACACGCGCTACGCCGAGGATATTCCCTGGGATACAGGCTTTGGCGTGAGTGTGCTGGTGTTCAGCCTGATGCTTTCGGGGCTGCTCTTTGGCATGCTTGCGATGACGAGCGAATGGTCGGACCGCACGACGACGCTACTCAGGCTGGCGCCGGCGTCGCCGCGCTTGCTGATCTGCGGGAAGCTTTTGGCGGGGCTTGTCAAATGCGTCTGCGCTGGCGCGGCATTTCTGGCGGTGTTCACGCTGATATCCGGCGCGCTGCCGTTGCATGTGCTGGCTTTTGCCGGTGTACTGCTGCTTGTCTACGCGAGCTTTCTCTGTCTGGGGATGTGCCTGGGATTGGTTATCCACTCGGCACTGACGGCATTTCTGATCTCGCTGGTGTCGGCGCTGGTGCTCTGGGTCGGTGGCGGAGGATTTGGGCCGCTGTCGTATTTCGGCGCGGTGGCGAATATCCTTGGCGCGCTCAATCCGGCGACGTACGCGATCGAGCTGGTGCGCTGGTGCTATTTCGGCGGCGCGGGCGCACTCGCTCTCCAGAGCGCGGCGCTCGTGCTTGCGGCTGTTGTGTCGCTGGCGGTGGCGTTCGGCGTCTACAGCCGTTGGACGCGCGGAGAGGAGGGAAGATGATGCGACTTTTTCTTGCAGAACTGAAAAAGCTGCTGCTGCTTTTCAAGGCCGATCCTCGGGCGCTCGCTGCCGGGCTCATTGCGCCGACGGTGATCCTGCTTGTTTTTGCGCTGACCTTTGGCGATTTCACCTCGCTCAAGCTCGCCTGGGTCGACGAGGATGGGAGCACCTACAGCGCGCAGCTTGAGGAATCGATCTTCAGCCAGATCTCGCCCCTCGGCGACCGGCCGTATTTTGAAGCGGTTGTAGCGGAGCGCGAAGAAGCGCAGGCGCTATATGAATCTGGCAAGGTGAACGGCATTGTCGCCTGCAGCGAAGGATTCGGCGCGGCGCTGGCGCGTGGCGAAAACGGCGTCATTGATTACAGCTTCAACAATTACAACACAGACATGGCGAAAAATCTGCGCCTCTATCTGGAGGAAGGCATCCTCGATTTCTACCGCGCCACCGACAGCGATCTGCAGCTTGAGGTGCGTGAGGTGATCAATGTGGACGCGCAGCTGCCGTGGTTTGACATCATTGCAGTGGCGGTTTTTCTGCTGGCGTTTCTCCTCGGCGCGATGTTCAATATGCTCTATCTTTTTTACACGGAAAAACACGACGACACGCTGTATGAATATCGGCTGGCGCCGTGCGGCATCTGGGCGTCGCTGGCAGCGCGGGTGGTCGTGGCGCTTGGCGCCGGCGCGCTCGCGGCAGCGGTGAACGGCTTGCTCGTGTACGCGCTCACCGGGCTGAATCTGGCGCCGCATCTCCTGCAGCTGGCGCTGCCGATGCTTGTGCTGGGACTCACCTATGTGCTTTTCGCAGCGGCAGTGGCGCTGTTTGTGGGCAGCTTCAGCGGAGCCGCTGTGTTTACAATGGCGACGACGGTGGTGCTGTGGTTTCTTTCCGGTGCGACGGCGCAGATCAAATATGCCACGGGCATTCTTCGCGATATTGCGCTGGCGATCCCAAACACCTACGGCCTCAGCCAGATGCGCGGCGCTGTCTTTGCGATGGATGCGTCCGTTGGCGGCATTCTCAGCGTTCAGGCTGGCTGGCTCATCATGCTGGGCTGGCTGGCGCTGGCGGCGATGCTGGCCTTTGCGCTCTATCATAGAAAACTGGCGCGTTCCGTCCGATAAAACTTTACAAAACAGCGCGGATGATAAAATTCTTATCATCGGCGCTGTTCTGTTTATGGCGAAAAATGCCCGAGCGGATTAAGATGGGTCCATCGTTAATAGTCTGACTGATACATACTAAGGAAAGGACGATGGATTATGAACAAACATTCCAAGATCACTGTGGCGGCACTGGGCGCTGCTGGGACAGGCGCAGCGGTGGCGCTGGCGAAGAAACGCGCTGCCGGGGAAAAACTGTCGCCGGCGGTGGCAGAGTATCGCAACACAGAGCTGGGCCGCCACGCGACAAACAGCAAGGGCATCCGCTACACGAACGGCAACTACGAAGCCTTTGCACGTCCGAAAAAACCGGAGGGTGTGGAAAACAAGCACGCGTATATTGTCGGCAGTGGACTGGCGGCGTTGGCAGCAGCTTGCTTCCTTGTGCGCGACGGACAGATGCCAGGCGAAAACATCCATATTCTCGAAGCGATGGATGTGGCTGGCGGCGCCTGTGACGGGATCTTCGATGCGAGCCGCGGCTACATCATGCGCGGCGGGCGCGAGATGGAGGATCATTTTGAATGTCTCTGGGATCTTTTCCGCAGCATTCCGTCGCTGGAAATCGACAATGCGTCGGTACTCGATGAATTCTACTGGCTCAATCGCGAGGATCCAAACTATTCTCTCTGCCGCGCCACGGAAAATCGCGGCGAGGATGCGCACACCGACGGCAGATTCAATCTCAGCCAGAAGGGCGCGATGGAGATCGTGAAGCTTTTCATGACACCAGACGAGGAACTTTACGACAAGACGATCGAGGACGTGTTTGACGAGGCGGTTTTTGATTCGACATTCTGGCTTTACTGGCGCACGATGTTTGCTTTCGAAAACTGGCACAGCGCCCTGGAAATGAAGCTTTATTTCCAGCGCTTCATCCATCACATCGCCGGACTGCCGGATTTCAGTGCACTCAAGTTCACCCGCTACAACCAGTATGAGTCGCTGATCCTGCCGATGCAGAAATATCTGGAAGCAGCGGGCGTCGATTTCCGCTTCGGCGTGGAAGTGACGAATGTGATCTTCGACATCCAGGGCGCGCGCAAGCAGGCGACGGCCATCGAAACGCGCGAGAAGGGCAAGGAAAGCGGCATTGTTCTGACGGAGAACGATCTCGTTTTCATCACCAACGGCAGCTGCACCGAGGGGACGATCTACGGCGATCAGGAGCATGCGCCAAATGGTGACGCCGAGGTGCGCACGAGCGGCGTCTGGAATCTCTGGAAAAACATTGCAGCGCAGGATCCTGCGTTCGGTCATCCGGAAAAATTCTGCTCGGACATTGCCAAGACAAACTGGGAATCTGCTACGGTGACCACCCTCGACGACAAGATCCTGCCATATATCGAGCGCATCTGCCAGCGCGATCCGAAAAGCGGCCGCGTCGTCACCGGCGGGATCGTGAGCTGCAAGGATTCGAGTTGGCTCATGAGCTGGACGATCAACCGCCAGGGCCAGTTCAAAGCGCAGGAGCCTGAGAAGGTGTGCGTCTGGGTGTACGGACTTTTCACCGACGTGCCGGGCGATTTTGTCAAGAAACCGATGCGCGAATGCACGGGCCGCGAGATCACCGAAGAATGGCTCTATCATCTCGGCGTGCCTGTGGAGGATATTCCTCAGCTGGCGCGTGAGAGCGCTGTCTGCGTGCCAACGCTGATGCCATACATCACAGCATTTTTCATGCCGCGCGCCAAGGGCGATCGCCCGGATGTCATTCCTGATGGTTCCGTCAACGCCGCCTTCCTCGGTCAGTTCGCCGAGACGCCGCGCGACACCGTCTTCACGACGGAATATTCTGTGCGCACAGCGATGGAAGCCGTCTATGGTCTGCTTGGCGTGGATCGTGGTGTGCCGGAGGTCTGGGGCAGCGTCTACGACGTGCGCGCGTTGCTCGATTCGAGCGTCTGCCTGATGGACGGGCGCTCGCCGCTCGATATGCTGCCGGGCGCATTGCGCAAGCCGATCGTGCGCGCCGCGCAGGGCAATGTCGTCGGCAAAGTCCTGCGCGATCACGGCGTGATCCGCGAGGATATGATCTGAACAACGCTGAACACACGACAGCAGTCTGCGGGCTGCTGTCTTTTTTCATTTAAGGCTTCATTTGTTTTTCTTACAACGCCGGCACGCCGCGCCCATGGCCAACAGCAAATATTCTCCGGCAGCGCGCCGCGCGTTGCGCCTGCGGCAAAACTCTGCTAGAATAAATGGGAACGTTAAACCATTCAGGAGGCATCATGGATAACGAGAAGAAAAAAGCGCCGGTCTCCACAGAGGAAACGATCCGCCACGATAAGCAGGGCGTCTCCCACAGACAGGGCAGCTTTGATATGGATAAATTGCGCCGCGATCTTGAAGACAGCAAGCGGCTGCATGAAGAAGCGCGCCGCCACAAAGCGGAGCAGGCGCGCAAGGCCCAGGCAGAAAGCGCCGCGCGTGCTGCCGGGCGGACGGCGAAAAGCGCGCCACAGCCGGCAACGTCCGCACCGCCAAAACAGGCACAGGCTGCGCCACGCGCCGCGAAGCGGCAAACAGACGCTGAGCCCGCCCGAGAACAACGGCAGGCCGCGCGCGCAGAGCATCAGCAGAAAGCAAAGGCGGCCCTTCAGAGTGCCGCGTTGGCTGTCAAAAAGAAAAAATCGCAGAAAGAAAAGAAACCCCACAAGCCATTGCGCGAGCGCAGAGGTTGTGGCTGTCTCTTTTATCTGATCCTTTTCTGCATCGTCATCGGCGTCGCATTTGCTGCGCTGTGGATGGTGCGTGCGCACAACGCGCCAACGCCGATCGACCAGATTCCGGAATCTGAGCGCGCAGCGGTGGCGATGGAGCGGGAGCGGTCCAACGTTTATCTGCTGCTTGCCGGCACCGATCAGCGCGCCGACGAAGCATCCCGCAGCGACACCATCATCTATGCCGCGCTGCGTCCGGTGGATCGCAAAATTGAAATGGTCAGCATCCCGCGCGATTCTCTGGTGGAGATCCCGGGCTATGGCGAAGACAAAATCAACGCAGCGATGGCATACGGTGGCACAGAACTTTTGCAGCAGACCGTGGAAAATCTCGTGAACAACCGCGTTGACCACACAGTGCTGATTAATTTTGAAAGCTTTGCCGACATCATCGATGCCATGGGCGGCATCCGCATCAACGTGGAGGAGGATATGTATCTGCCGGAAGAAGGCATTGACCTGAAAGCTGGCGAACAGAAACTCAACGGCCACGATGCGCTCGCTTTTGTGCGCTGGCGCGGCGACGGCACCGGCGACATCGGCCGCATGGAACGCCAAAGCCAGTTCATGCAGGCGCTTAGCGAAAAGATCCGTCATCTCACACCGTGGCGCGCTGTGATGACACTGTGGACGGTGCAGCGTGAGATTGAGACCGATCTGTCCCTGCTCGATATTCTGAAGCTGGGCTGGGATTTTATCGGGATGGACAGCGACGCGCTTGAGTACCAGCATTTTCTCTACGAAACACCGTACATCAACGGCATCAGCTACGTCATCCTCGATGACCAGAGCGTCGATGAAACGATCCAGTTCATGAAATATGGCACCATCATCGACGGCAGCTACAGCGATGAAAGTGGAGCCGAGAGCGGCTATTATGGCGACGGAACAGACGAGAGTGGCTATTATTAAAAAGGAGAATGAACCATGAGACACGATGTATTGGGCGTCGGTATCGACGCTGTGACAGAAGCGCAGGCGCTGGATATTATTACCGGCTTTGTGCGTGAGGGAGGCGCGCATCAGGTGGTGACGGCCAATCCTGAGATCCTCGACAACGCAACGCGCACGCCTGCGCTGCACGCGTTGATCCGTCGCGCTGCGCTGGTGACTGCGGACGGTCAGGGGGTGCTCCTGGCTGGGCGCATCCTCGGCACGCCGTTTCCGGCGCGCGTGACCGGGATCGAACTGGCAGAAGCGCTCTGCCGCGAGAGCGCAGCGCGCGGACTTTCGCTCTATTTCCTCGGTGCAGCGCCGGGCGTTGTCGACGAAGCGGCGGAAAAAATGCGTGCCGCTTATCCTGGCGTCAGGATCGTCGGCACGCATCACGGCTATTTCAAAAAGGAAGGGCCAGCAGCGGTGCTCGCTGATATCAAAGCGACCAAGCCGGATATTCTCCTCGTCGGCATGGGCTCGCCGTATCAGGAGCAGTTCATCGATGAACACCTTGCAGAATGTGGCGTCAGCGTCGGCATCGGCGTCGGCGGCAGCTTCGATGTGCTCTCCGGTCGTGTGGAGCGCGCGCCGGAGATCTTCATCCGGCTCAAGCTGGAATGGCTCTATCGCATCGCCAGCGACCGCAAGCGCTGGAAACGCGCACTGGCGCTGCCGCGCTTTGTGCTCAAGGTGCTGCGCCAGCGCTTTGTAAAACGATAAAGACACTTGATAACAACGCCCGTCGGTGGTCGGCACGCGTCAGCACGCGGTTTATCACTGATGGGCGATTTTTTTACATAGATTTAACAAAGAGTTTACCGAAACACGGTTGCACTGTCCGCCGTGGGCGTGCTATCCTATCATTGTTAAGAAAATGTAAGCGCTCTGTTAAACTGAAAGGGTGGACGTAATCGATCATGAATGAGACGCTACAAATTATTTTTGGGCTGTTCGGAGGGCTCGCGATCTTCCTTTATGGGATGAATCTCATGAGCGACAGCCTGCAGAAAGTCGCCGGCGAACGCATGCGCACGATCCTCGGCATGCTCACGAAAAATCCTGTGCTCGGGGTACTCTCTGGCGCGCTGGTCACGGCCGTGCTGCAGTCCAGCTCGGCAACGACCGTTATGGCCATCGGCTTCGTCAGCGCTGGGCTGATGTCGCTGCCACAGGCCATTTCTATCATCTTTGGTGCAAACATCGGGACGACGATGACCGCGCAGCTGATTGCGTTTAATCTCAGCGATTATATCTATCTTATCATCATCGTCGGTTTCCTGCTCTATTTCTTTGCCAAGAAGGAAAAGATCAAGGACCTCGGTGCCACGATCTTTGGCTTCGGTCTGCTCTTTGACGGGATCGAGATCATGGGCTCCGTCATGAAACCTTTGGCCACCAGCCCTGTCTTCGCCGAAATGATCCAGAAGGTTGCCGATGTGCCGGTCCTCGATCTGCTCGTAGGTCTCTGCATGACGCTGCTCGTTCAGAGTTCCAGCGCCACCATCGCTGTGCTCCAGAATGTTGCCTCCACAGCCGGCCCTGACGGCGGCAGTCTTATCGGCCTTGTCGGTGCGCTGCCAGTGCTTTTCGGCGACAACATCGGGACCACCATCACCGCGCTGATCGCTTCCGTCGGGCTCAGCCTCAACGCTAAGCGTACCGCGCTCGCACACAGCATTTTCAATATCAGCGGCTCGCTGATATTTATCTGGTTTATTGTGCCATACGCGCATATCATTGAACTGATCTCACCAAAAGGGCCGGAGATCGAGGTCATTTCCCGCCAGATCGCCAACGCTCACACCGGCTTCAACGTCGTCATGACGCTGATCTGGACGCCGCTCCTCTTCCTCATGGTGAAGATCGTCTGCAAGCTTCTGCCGGACAAAGAAGGCGCCACCGTTACCCGCGCCATTTCCGAACCACGCTTCCTCGATCGCCGCGTGCTCAACCAGCCAGTGGCTGCCATCGAGCTTGCGTCCAACGAAACCATCCGCGTCACCGATCTTGTGCGCGGTATGCTCTACAGAATGAGCAATTCTGGCGAGAAAGAAATGAAAGACGTTTGCGAGCAGATGATAAGCGCCACCGACGAGGTCAAATCGCTGAACAGCCAGATCCAGAGCTATCTCTCGGCGATTCTCTCCGCTGGTAAAGTGGACGAGCGTCAGGCTGAACGTACGTCGAGCATGATCTTCATCATCGACAACCTCGACCGCATCAGCGATTATCTGCACGACATCAGCGAAAACGTTTATAAGGTGCAGAGCGGCGAAAAGAACAATTACTCTAAGATCGCCATGGGCGACATTCGCCTCTTCATGCAAAATCTCATCGACATGTACGAAACCGCCATCATCGGTCTCGTCGGCGATGTTGAAGTCGACCGCAAGCGCCTGGAGATCCTGCGCGCCGATATCTTCGATCTGCGCAGCGGCATGTTCAAGGAACACATGAAGCGTGTCCGCAAGGGCAAATGTGACGCCGATCTCACCGCGCCATACGGCGAACTCCTGCAGAATCTCGAATCCATCGGTTCTGCTTGTATGGACCTCGCCGATCAGGCCGACGAGCACCACGCCGTCAGCCTCGACCTTGGCGTTGGCGACAAAGCCCTCGCTCCAGCGTAAATATTTTCCACCAGCCAGTGCATCTGCGGATGTGCTGGCTGGTTTTTTTGTTCGCAGGAATTTAACAGAGATTTAACGCCAGTTCGATAGCGCGCCATTCATTCGTGTGCCACCATTTCTTTGTAATACTCCATAGAAAACAGAGAGAAAGGACGTTATTATTTGTCATGAATGAAACGGTACAAATGCTCTTCGGACTTTTCGGTGGGCTGGCGATCTTCCTATATGGGATGAATCTCATGAGCGACAGCCTGCAGAAGGTTGCTGGCGAACGCATGCGCACGATCCTCGGCCTGCTCACGAAAAATCCTGTGATGGGCGTGATCTCCGGTGCGCTGGTCACGGCTGTGCTACAGTCGAGCTCAGCGACTTCCGTCATGGCCATCGGTTTTGTCAGCGCTGGGCTGATGACGTTGCCCCAGGCCATTTCCATCATCTTCGGCGCCAACATCGGGACGACGATGACGGCGCAGCTGATCGCGTTCAAGCTCAGCGATTATATTTATCTCATCATCATCGTCGGGTTCCTGCTCTATTTCTTCGCCAAGAAAGAGCGCATCAAATCGATCGGCGCCACGATCTTTGGCTTTGGTCTGCTCTTTGACGGGATCGAGATCATGGGCTCCGTCATGAAACCGCTGGCGACCAGCCCGGTGTTCTCGAACATGATCCAGCAGGTTGCTGACGTGCCGATCCTCGGCTTGCTCACAGGTTTGGTGATGACGCTCGTTGTACAGAGCTCCAGTGCCACCATCGCTGTGCTCCAGAACATTGCGTCGACGGCTGGCCCGGATGGCGTTTCGAGCATCATCGGTCTCGCTGGCGCGCTGCCGGTGCTCTTTGGCGACAACATCGGCACAACCATCACAGCTGTGCTCGCCTCCATCGGCCAGAGCATCAACGCCAAACGTACCGCTGCTGCTCACTGCATCTTCAACCTCAGCGGCTCGCTGATCTTTATCTGGTTTGTGCAACCGTACGCGCATTTCATTCAGTGGATCTCGCCAAAAGGACCGGAGATCGAGGTCATTTCGCGCCAGATCGCCAATGCCCACACCTGCTTCAACGTTGTGATGACGCTGATCTGGACGCCGCTGATCTATCTCATGGTGAAAATCGTCTGCCGCATCGTCAAGGACAAAGGCGCTGCTGCCACGCGGTCCATCGCCGAGCCACGTTTCCTCGATCAGAAGATGATCGGCCGCCCGGTCGCCGCGCTGGAAATGGTTTCCAACGAGACGGCGCGCATCACCGATCTCGTGCGCGGCGTGCTCTACAAAATGAGCGACGCTTCCAAAGATACCGTCGTCGAGATCAGCGGCAAGCTCGTGGAAGATTGCTCAGAGATACGCGCGCTCTGTTTGCGCACGCAGGATTTCCTGTCGGCGGTCATGGCGAGTGGGAAGCTTTCCGAAGCGCAGGCCGATCGCACCACAGATATGATGTTCATCGTCGACAATCTGGATCGCATCACCGAGCATCTCAAGGACATCAATGAAAATGTCAACACCATCCAGCAAAGCGACATAAAATATTCCAACACGGCTGCCGAGGATCTGAACAAGTACACGCTCAAGCTCATCGATATGTACGAGACGTCGATCATCGGTCTCGTCGGCGATGTCGACGTTGATCGCAAAAAGCTCGAGCTCACACGCTCCGAACTCTTCGAGCTGCGCGCAAAAATGTTCCGCGCCCACACCAAGCGCGTGCAGAAGGGAAAATGTGACGCGTCTCTCACAGCGCCGTTTGGTTCCCTGCTGCAGGATCTGGAGACCATCGCTTCTGGTTGTATGGATATTGCCGACCAGGTTGAAGAGCAGCATACCATCGAGATCGATCTGTCCAGCGACAGCGACGAACAGATTCCGGTGCTTGCGTGATCGTGAGCGTCCATCATCCCGCACAGACGTCCAACGCGGCGTTTGGGCGGGATTTTTTTACGCAGATTTAACAGAGGTTTCACGTAATCTTGCTTTTGTTTGCGTGTATTTCCGGTATAATTCACATAAGATATTTGTGAAAAATCGCTGCGGCTACCCCGATTATCCGCTGGCGAAACCGTAGTCTATCAGAGAGGAGGAAGCGTTGTGCACAAGGAGCACGAGATCGTCGCGGCGGTCACTGCCGCGAAAAAGGATCGTGAAAAAGCAGATGCACTGCTGTGCGATTACCTGCCGTTTATCCGCGCCCAGGCGGCGAAGCAGGTTGGCCATCCGGTGAGCGATCAGGACGATGCGCAGAGCATTGCGATGATCGCATTTCACGAAGCGATTCTGGGCTACGATCCAGCGCGCGGCGCCTTTCTGCCGTATGCAGCGATGGTGATCAAAAGCCGCATCATCGACCATCAGCGCCGCGAAGCGCGGCATCAGGGCCAGCTTTCTCTCGACGCGGAGCAGGGCGACGATTCGCGCCCGTTGCTGGAAGAAGTTGCCGATACGCGCGATCGTTTCGCCGAAGCGGCGGGACTGGCGGCGACGCAGAAAGAGATCGCCGAGCTGGCAGCGGTGATGGCGGAATTCGGCGTGAGCTTCAGCGATGTGGCGGAACAGTCGCCAAAACAGACGCGCACCCTTGAAGCCTGCACAGCGGCGGTGCGCTACGCAGCTACGCATGAGAGCCTGTTGGAGGAACTGCTGCGCACGAAGAAACTGCCGATGGCGGCGCTTGTGCGTGGTGCTGGCGTGGAGCGTAAAACGCTGGAACGCCATCGCAAGTATGTGCTGGTGATGCTCCTCATTCTGACGAACGGCTATGAGATCGTTCGCGGACATCTGCAGCATGTTCTGAAAGGAGGGCGTCGATCATGAAATATCTGGTCATGGAAAGCGAGCCGGGATATGCGATCGTCCTCGACGAAGAGGGGCGCTTTTTGCGTGTCGCCAATCAGGGCTATGCGGTCGGTGAGACGCTGACGGAAGTGAGCGAAATGGCGGCGCCTGCTGCGCCAAAACGCCGGTTCAGTCGCTATCTGGCGGCGGTGGCGATGGTCGCCTGTCTGCTTTTTGCGGCGCTCGGCGTGTACGAATGGCAGCAGCCGTTCGCTTCTGTGTATATGACGATCAATCCGGAGGTGCGCATCGATGTGGACCGTGACGAGATGGTTGTCGGTCTGGACGGCGTCAACGACGACGGCGTGGATCTGATCAGCGGCTACGCGTACGACGACAAATCTCTGGAGCTGGTGATGGACGAGCTGGTAGACCGCGCGATCGAGATGGGCTATCTGTCTGAAGGCGGAACGATCAGTCTCACACTCGACGCCGACAGCGACGAATGGATCGTCAGCCGCAGCGATTCGCTGAGCACGCAGCTGAACGCGCATCTGGACGAAAAGCTCTCGGTCACCATCTATGTGACGAACCAGGAAACGTCGCAGCAAACAGGCAGCGACTATGGCGATTCTGATTACGCAGAAGAAGCGACGGTTGTGGATGTGCCACAGCAACCAGCGCAGCCTGCGCAGGAACCGACGACGCCTGTCTACGCGGAGGGCGACAGCGCGTATGAGGATGATGATTATGAGGACGGCGATTCTGGCTATGAGGCAGATGACGATTGAAAAATTTTCGCAAAAAAATTTCTGCTTACCCCGTTTTTCTTCTGCGCGCTGCGTAATCTCTGGATGTAAGCGGGGAGGCGCAGAAAAAAAATAAAAAGTTTTGCGAGCGACCCCGGTTTCTGCAGCAAACCGACGTAATCTATCAGCAAATGGACGAAGATCCACCAATCATTTACCCTTTAGGAGGCTGACCATTATGAAAACCACGAAGAAGAAATCCTTACTGACCATCGCTCTGGCGCTGGGACTGAGCCTGGCTGTGCTGAGCGGCTGCAGCCAAAACGATGCAGCGAGCACCTCGACGGCTTCTGCGCCTGCTGAAAGCAGCGCGCAGGTGGCGAGCGGCGGCACGCTGGTGCTCAAGGTAAATCCTGAGATCGCGCTCGCATACGACGACGCTGGTCTTGTCACCGGACTCACCGCGCGCAACGGCGACGCCGAAGCGATCCTGGAAAAGAGCGGCGATCTCATCGGGCAGCCTGCCCGCGATGCGGTGCGCCAGTTGGTGACGCTGATCGGTGAAGCGGGCTATTTCGTTGAAGAAGTTGAGGGCGAACGCCGACAGATCACGATCGAGATTGAACCAGGCTCCGCGCTGCCAAGCGATGCCTTCCTCGATGAGGTGGTCGCTGATGTGAAGAGCACCGTCGCTGAGCACAGCTGGCAGGCGCCGCTTGATATTGAAAACGAGAGCGACTACGGCATCACCGATTATGTGGACACCGACTACGGTCCTGAAAACGATGGCGTCACGGATTATGGCGCGGATACCGACTACGGTCCGAACAACGACGGCGTCACCGATTATGGTGCAGACACCGACTATGGCCCGGATAACGATGGCGTGACAGATTATGGCAGCGACGGCGCATCGAACTATGGGGACGATGGCGCGACGAATTATGGCGATGATGGCGCGACCAACTATGGAGACAGCGCCTATGGCTATTAAAGAAAAGCCTGCGCCGAAATGGCGCCACGAGCTCAAGCACCGCATCAACGCTGCCGACGATCTGATCCTGGCGGCACGGCTGCGCAAGCTTTTTCCCCACGACAAGCATGCTGGCTCACACGGTTCCTATCGTGTGAGCAGCTTGTATTTTGACACGCCTTACGACAAGGCGCTGCGCGAAAAGCTCGACAGCGTCGGCCGCCGCGAGAAATTTCGCCTGCGCTATTACAATGGCGATACGTCCTTTGTTTTGCTGGAGAAAAAGTTCAAGCAGAATGGCCTCTGCGGCAAGCATAAGGCTGTGCTCAGCGAAGACGAGGCGCGGCAATTGCTGGCAGGCAGAGACGATTTTCTGCTGGCGCGGCCGGAAGCGCTCTGCGCAGAGCTTTACAGCAAGCTGCGGGGACAGCTTTTGCAGCCAAAGACCATCGTCGTCTACGAACGCGAGGCGTTTCTCTACGCGCCTGGCAATGTGCGCATCACCCTCGACCGACAGCTGCGCAGCGGATTGGCGAGCATCTACTTTCTCGATCCAGAGCGGACGTATACGCTGGTCAACGACGGCTTCACCGTGCTCGAGGTGAAATACGACGCTTTTCTGCCGGAGCTCGTGCGCCTGGCGGTTCAGCTGCCAAATCGGCAGGCGGCGGCCTGCTCGAAATATGCGATCTGCCGCCGCTACGACTGAGAAAAAGGAGGATTCCCATGACGACTTTTCAAGATATTTTTCGCTCGAGCTTTCTCGAGAATGTCAGCACCATCCCGATGTTTGACATGGTGTTGGCGCTGCTGCTTGCTTTCGCCGTGGGGCTCTTCATCTTTTTTGTCTACAAGAAGAGCTACGCCGGCGTGATGTATTCTGCGAATTTCGGCGTGACGCTGATCGCCCTCTGCATGATCACGGCGCTGCTCATCCTCGCTGTGACCAGCAACATTGTGCTCTCGCTGGGGATGGTCGGCGCGCTCTCGATTGTGCGCTTTCGCACAGCGATCAAGGAGCCGTCGGACATCGCTTTTCTCTTTTGGGCGATCGCTGCGGGCATTGTGCTCGCTGCCGGCTTCATTCCGCTGGCGATTTTTGGCAGCGTGCTCATTGGCGCAGTGCTCTACGGATTTTCGCAGCGAAAAAATCTCGAACGCCCGTATATCCTCGTGCTGCATGTAGAGAGTGCAGAAAACGAGCGTGCCGCGCACGCCTTTGTCGCGCAGCATGTGAAGAAGCTCTCGCTCAAAAGCAAGAGCGTCGCGCCTGGAGCCATTGAACTCAATTACGAAGTGCGTCTGCGCGAGGAGGACAGCAGCTTTATCAACGAACTCGCTCTTCTGGACGGCGTCACGCACACAGTGCTCGTTTCCTACAACGGCGATTACATGGGGTGATCCTATGCTGAAGAGCAAGCACATCGACAGGCTCTGTCTCGCCGTTATCGGCGTCGCGGTGCTGGTGACGCTCGCATTTATGAACGGCGAGCGCTTTGGGCTCGCGCCGGCGTCGGCAGAGCCTGGCTACGCCACGCGGCTGTTCGACGCCTCTCGCGTGCACACCATCGACATCGAGATCGACGACTGGCAGGCGTTTCTCGCCGCAGCGCCAGAGGAGCAGTACTGGTCCGCCGACCTCGTCATCGACGGCGAACGCATCGACAACGTCGGCCTGCGCGCTAAGGGCAACAATTCCCTGCGCCTCACCGAGGACTACGGCCACGAGCGCTACAGCTTGAAAGTCGAGTTCGACCATTTCGCTGCGCAGAATTATCACGGGCTCGACAAACTTTCCCTTGATGCGTCCTTTCAGGACAACACCTACATGAAAAACTGGCTTGCCTTTGACATGATGCGCTTCATGGATGTGCCGACGCCGCTGGCGAGTTACAGTTGGGTGACGGTGAACGGCGAGCCCTGGGGACTTTTTCTCGCCGTCGAGGAGCCTGAGGAGGCCTTCGCGCGCCGCGTCTACGGCCGTGATCACGGCCAGCTCTACAAGCCGGATTACCAACGCCTGTCCGACGACAACGCTGACGTCCATCTGCGCTACACAGGCGACGATCCTGCGCGGTATGAGAATATTTTCCGCAACGCCAAGTTCGACGTGAGCGATGCCGAAAAGGCGCGCCTGATCGCCGCGCTCAAGATCCTCGACGGTGGCGACAATCTCGAAACCGCCGTCAACATCGACGAAGTGCTGCGGTATTTCACCGTGCAGGTTTTCGCCGTCAATCTCGACAGCTATCTTGGCCGCACCGGGCACAATTATTTTCTCTATGAAAAAGACGGCATTCTCGAGATCCTGCCCTGGGACTACAACCTCGCCTTCGCCACCTATTCCCTCGGCATGCCAGATCCCGTGAACGACAGCACCCTTTATGTAAATTATCCCATCAACACCCCTGCCAGCGGCGAGATCATGCGCCAGCGCCCGCTCTACCACCATCTCATGCAGGACGACGCCATCTACGCCCGCTATCATGAATTGTTCGACCAGCTCATCAGCGGCTATTTCGAAAGCGGCTGCTTTGAGCAAGTCGTCAGCGAGACCCAGCGTATGATCGCGCCGTATGTTGAGAAAGATCCCACCGCCTTTTGCAGCGGCGAAGATTTTCACCTCGCCGTGCAGACCATTCGCGATTTCTGCATGCTGCGCGCCGAAAGCGTGCGCGGCCAGCTGGAGGGCGAGATCCCGTCGACGATCGCCGCGCAAAGCGCCGACAGCAGTCGTTTCGTCGACGCCGCCAGTGTCTGGCTACCGGATATGGGCGAGCTCGCCGATCTTGAGGCGCTCAGATAAAACAGCACCAGCCTGCAAACCATCGTGCAGGCTGGTGCTGTTGTGCATATGGGCAGTTGTGTGGTATGCTCATAGCAGAAACACACCGAAGGAAGGAGATCATCATGGATATCCACCAAACACTCGCAACCCTCGACGGACTTTTTGCCGCCAAGCAGTTAAACGACGTGGAGCCGTTTTTGCTCGCGCAGCTCGCTCAGGCCCAGCAGGAAGGCGACAAGGCCGCGCGGCTCGCGCTCTTAAACGAGCTCGTCGGTTATTATCGCAGTATCAGCCGCAGCGAGGATTCCCTCAAGGTGGCCGCGCTCGCCATGGGCCTCGTCGCAGAAATGGGCCTTGCTGGCACGCCCGCCTGCGCCACCACCCTCGTCAATGCAGCGACTGCTTATCGCGCCGCCGGCGATCTTTCGCATGCCGCCATGCTCTACGAGGATGCGCTGCAGATCCTCGAAAAAAACGGCGAGCAGGGATATACGCTGGCGAGTCTGCTCAATAATATGAGCCAGGTTTATCAGGCGCAGGGACGGCACGCCGAAGCCGTGCCGTTTTATGAGCGGGCGCTCGTCCTTCTCGCCCCGCTGCCCGGCGTGGACGCCGAGATCGCGACAACCTATTCCAACCTCGCGCTCTCGCTCATCGCCCTGCAGCGTCTCGACGAAGCAGCGCGCGAGATCGAAAAAGCCCTCGCCCTCTTCGAGCGCGGACCAGAACCCCGCGACGCCCACTACGGAGCAGCCCTCGCAGCCGCCGGACAGCTCAGCTATCTGCGCGGCGATCACCGCCAGGCCGCGCAGTATTTCGAAGCCGCTCTGCCAGAAATCGAGCGCAGCTTCGGTAAAAACGACAGCTGGCACACCACCGCCCGCAACCTCGAGCAGGCGCGGAAGCAGTTGGTGCATGAAAATTAATGAAAAGACCAGTTTCACGAGGTTAGTGTGACCTCATGAAACTGGTTTTTTATTGCGGAGAGTATTTGATATGTGTAGTGATTTATAGGGATTAGCGAATCTCAAGAATAGGAATGGTGGATTTTAGTTGAGCACGCAGCGATCTTGCAAAATCTTTATCCATATTTTTTTGATGCATAAAGCCATAGGATTTGCCGAGATAGTCATATTTACTGCTGCCAAAGTTGTGGAAAGGTAGCAGCTCATAACGCAGCTGCGACGCATTTTTGCCAACGTCGTTAATGAAATCGACGATGGCCTGCAATTCCTCCACAGTATCATTAAACTGAGGGATGATTGGCGTTCGCGCAATAATTGGTTTATCAGGAAACTCGGCACATAATTTCGCGAAATTTTCCAGAATCAACCGATTGTCACGGCCGGTATTTTGAAGATGTTTTTCTGGATTGACAGTTTTGATATCTATGTGAATATAATCAAGCAGCGAGAAAACGGATTTTGCTTTTTCCCATGACACACAGCCTGTTGTTTCAATAGCTGTTTTCAGGCCATCGCTTTTGGCTTGCTGTAATAATTTTACAACAAAGTCTGCTTGCAAAAGTGGTTCGCCGCCACTCAGTGTCATGCCGCCGTGAGAGCGCTTATAAAAGCTTTCATCAGCAGTCACTTCCTTGAGAATTTCATCGACGGTCATCCATCGTCCCATGGTTTCTATTGCCTGTGCAGGGCAGGCAGCCATACACTGCAGACAATTCGTGCAGTTTTCTCGAACAATTAAAGCATGGCTGTCTGGGCCTGTAATAATGGCGGCTTCTGGACAATGTTGCACACAAAGGCCGCATTTCTCTACGGTAATACACCGATCTTTTTTGTAAGAAATCTCTGGCATTGGTACAATACCTTCTGGATTTGAACACCATTTACACGCTAATGGACAACCTTTGAAAAAAACCAATGTCCTAATACCTGGGCCATCATGGACGGAGTATTTTTGAATGTTGAAAATTAATCCTTTGTCTGTTTTCATAAATGACGCCTCCTCGAAAATAAATGTAGCTCACTATAATTTTTATTTTACGGCATAAAGTCTTAAATGATAAATGCAAGATGCATTATGAGATCTGATTGGAATATGAAAAAAACGTATAACGGTTTGCTATAGAAATACTGCATAGGCACTTTTGGCAATATGATACATGAAGCATTTCACAAACAGAAATAAAAGCCATAATATTAAATTATAGAAGCTGAAAAGCACAATAGAAATTTTTAAGGAGGTACTTCATTATGGGATGTTGTGATAGACAATTTTTGAGTCCACAGGAAGAATGGTTGGAGAATGGTATTTTGAATGACGTATCGGAAGATAGACAGAGAACGTTCAAGCGTTTGGACGAAATCCGCAAAACACCGATCATGTTGTGCACCGACCGCGCAAAATATTTTACAGAATCTATGAAGGAGACTGAAGATAAGCCATTGGAAATCCGCTATGCGTTGGCTCTGAAAAATATGGCTGAGAAAATGCCAATCTATATTGGACCGGACGACTTGATCGTTGGTCGAGTCGAAAGCCGGCCTGGACGGTGTGGGACAATGCATCCAGAAATAAGTGGAGGCTATATTAATTTCGTTGGCAGCGGTGAAATGTGTGATCGTTGTGATGCAGCATTTTTAGTGCCTGCGGAGGATAGAAGGGTTATGGAAGAAGAAATTGCGCCATACTGGCAGCATAAATCTTTTCCGGAAGCCTATGCGGAGATCTTGCCAGAGCAGACACGAAACTTGATCTATGGTCCTAACAGCAGTGATATTTATAGAGCTTCTGGTGTTCTCTTTCCATCAGCGCTAGATCGTTCTTCTCAAAACTGGGTGACAGATTATAGCAAAGTGATTGATCATGGGATCAAAGCGATCAAGGAAGACGCCCAGCGACGACTGGATGAGATTGAATATCCGCGCGATCTGATGACCAAAGGTGTATTTTTAAAAGCAGCAATCATCAGTTGTGAGGCAATTGTTATCTGGGCGAACCGTCATGCGGATGAAGCGGAGCGTCTGGCTGCTTTGCCTGAGACAACAGAAAGTCGCAAGCAGGAACTATTGAAAATCGCAAGTGCGTGCAGAAATGTTCCTGAAAATCCAGCATCTTCTTTCCAGGAAGCGCTGCAGAGTGAATGGTTCGTGTATATGTTTACGCGCTTGGAACAGCTCGTTGGTGGCTCGCTCAGTTTGGGCCGATTGGACCAGATTTTGTGGCCGTATTATAAAAAAGACATCGACGAAGGCACTATAACGCGCTTAGAAGCACGCCAGCTTCTGGAGAGCGTGTGGGTCAATCTTTCTGAAGCAATGATCATTCTCATGAGTCCAGCTGGTGGTTCGTGGACGGAAGGATATGCACACTTTGAAGGCGTGACGATCGGTGGCCAGAAAGCAGATGGCAGTGATGCGACGAATGATCTTTCATATTTGATCTTGGAATCCAAACAGGGCATGCCGATCAATTATCCAGATTTGGCTGTGCGCATTCATTCTCAAACGCCAGAGAAATTCCTGCATTTGGTAGCGGAAGTGATCAAAGATGGGCAGGGATATCCAAAACTTTTCAATGATGAAGAAATTGTGCCAATGTATTTGGCCAAAGGCGTCCCATACGAAAAAGCCTTGGAGTATGTTGTCACTGGCTGTGCAGAACATCGTGTGCCGAATTATGAAACCTACATTCATCCTGGTGCTGTTGTGAATATGGGTTCCTGCCTGGAAATGGTCTTTCACAATGGCCGGGTTCCAATGTATGGCGATGCGCTGATGGGTGTTGAAACTGGCGATCCTGAAGAATTCAAGACCTTTGATGAATTTTATGAAGCCTACTGGAAACAGCATCGCTATCTTGAAAAACATGCATTGATCCAGCAGCGCGCTCTTGATGTTGTTGAGCCGAAGTATCTTGCTTGTCCATTCACATCTATGCTCCATGATCTGGCATATGAGCAATGTGAGGATCTGCATAAAGATGTTAAAAATGGGATGAAAGAAGCTTTTGTTGATCCAATCGGGCTGGCAACTTTTGCCGATTCGATGGCTGCGATCAAGAAACTTGTTTATGAAGAAAAGAAAGTGAGCATGCATGACATGATCGCTGCGCTGGACGCAAACTTCGAAGGGTATGATATCATTAAGCAGCTTTGTCTCAATGCGCCAAAATTCGGCAACGATGATCCTTATGTTGATCAATTTGCAAAGGATGCCGAATATTATCACTGCAAATATCTAGCAGAGCAAGAGACAGAGCCGGGCGAAGTTATCTCTGCAAGATTCTTGCCAATTACGTTACATATCGCACTGGGAAAAGTCGTTGGTGCGCTGCCAAATGGCCACGAAGCTGGCACGCCGCTTTCTGAGGGGACAGGTGCTACGCATGGCTGCGATACACACGGGCCAACGGCTTTATTGAAGTCCAATGCACATTCTAAAACCAGAGGCATCATCAATCGCCAGGCACGCCTGCTGAACATGAAGTTGACGCCTAGTTCGGTGGCTGGCGAAGAAGGCACAAGACGGTTGATGGATCTGATCAGAACTTGGTGCGATTTGAAGATTAATCACATTCAGTTTAATATCATCAACCAGGAAACGTTGATCGAAGCCAAAGCAGAGCCGGAAAAATATCGTAACTTAGTCGTTCGTGTCGCAGGATACAGTGCATACTTCACGGAATTGTCCGGGGAGTTGCAAGATGAAATCATTGCACGCACAGAACATGAAATAGCATAAAAGAAGACGATAAAAAAATCCCGTTGTGCTACAAATCGTGTTTGTGGCACAATGGGAAAAATAGGGAGATGAGAGTATGGATAACAGGAAAATCATCAAAAACTATTTTGATGAAACACCATTCACGAAAAATCATTTGCATGTCATCATTCTTTTGGCCATTGCGATGATCTTTGAGCAAGCAGATAATTACAATTTTTCTTTCGTAGCACCTGTTCTGAGACAGGAATGGGGAATTTCTGTTCAGCAAGTGGGCTATGTTAACTCTTGTTTCGCGATCGGAATGTTGATCGGAACATTTGGATTCTCCATTGTCTCGGATAAAATTGGACGCAAACATTCTATTGTACTGTGTGCGGTCGTGTTCTCCTTAGGCTCGCTGCTCAACGGGCTGGCGCCTAATATTGAGCTGTTCATCCTTTTCCGTTGCCTGACGGGTATCGGCATTTCCGGGCTTTTGATCGTCGCTCCTCCATATTTGATGGAAATGCTGCCATCTAAGAATAGAGGGCGCATTTATGGTATTGCGATGATTGCGCCATTTATCGGCATTCCTATTGTTTCTCTTGTATGTAATATCATCATTCCTTTGGGTGGAGAATGGTGGCGTCTGATCTATATCCTGGGCGCACTTGGTTTGGTCATAGCTGTGCTTGGTCATTTTTGGCTGGTCGAATCTCCAAGATGGTTGGTGTCGAAAGGACGCATTCAGGAAGCTGAAAAGAATGTGGAGAAGATCGTTGGTGCAGATAAATATAAGGCAGATCTGAGTGGGCAGGCGCATACGAAGTCTGCTGAAAGAATTCCGCTTTCTGCTATTTTCAAAGAAATTTTCAATAAAAAGAACTGGAAACTTACGATTGGGCTTATGCTGTCATATTGTTTCACCATTTCTTTTGGATTGATCTTCATCAATTTTGCAGGCACCTTGATGTTGGACAGCGGTTTTGAACAATCTCAGGTTTTGCAGTTGACGTCGATGTTGTCATTGGGGATTATTGGGGGCCCGGTCATTACAGCGTTGTTTTCCGAGATGGGTGGCCGTAAAATTCCACTTGTTTTAACAGGCATCATTACTGGATGTTCGATCTTCGTGTTTGCAACTACCGAAAACTACACTGTGATGTGCATCGCTGGGATGGTGGAGACGGCCGTTGGCCAGGCCAACATTGTCATGTTGAATGCCTATACGCCAGAGATGTATCCGACAAAGATCAGAAATGCGGCGCTGGGCGTTATCACTTCTGTAGGACGAATTTTCAACATTATAATGATGGCCATATTCCCAATGATTTACGCTGCTGTTGGATTTGGATTGTCTTATGGCATTCTTGGGATCGGTTTTTTAATTATTTCGCTTTGCGTAGGCCTGTTTGGTGTTCGTACAAGCGGTAGATCACTGGAGGAAATTTCAGAATAAGAATAGAAGAAGGGATGCTGCAAAAAGTGGCATCCCTTCATTGATAAGTACAGTGGATCATATTTTCTTTGAAGACATTGAAGATAAATCTTTTCGTGTTTTTTGGAGCAGCGCAGAGAGCTGATGAATGAGATTTTCATACGGACTATCCGGTGGGTAGAGAAAGAAAACCTGATATTGATTGCCCTTGAGGGGGATGGCGATCAGTTGGGCGTCGCTCATGAAATCGTTCGCTGCAATGATATTGTTGGTCGAAAGAATGGCATTGGAGGATTTCAGATAGTTGGTGATCACGCGCGGATTGTTGCTTCGCAAAACAATGTTTAACGTTTTAGTGGAGTAAGTGTGTAACTGTTTTTGATAGAATGCTTCTGTTGTGAAATCATAATCATGGAAAATGAGCGGGTAACCCAATATATCGTCAATATCTACTATTTTTCTGATTGCCAGCGGATGCTGGCGATTCATAACGGCAGAAAAGCGGTCATAGAAAACGGTGGACATTTTCAGAGTGCTGTTTTTTATGGCTGACGCATAAGTGTTAAAAACATTTGTTCCCAAAAAGAGGTCGTATTCATAGATATCATCAGGCAAGGCATAAGGATCAGAAGTATTTGAGACCTTAACGATGAAATTAATTTGCGGGAAACTTTGCTCCATGGCTTTAAGAGAAGGGAACAGGATGGTATCGGCAATCGACTGCATGGAATAGATTTTGAAGTCGATGTTTTCTTCAGTATTTATAGAGTCGAAATGCGTTAAGAACTTTGCTTCTTCAGTAAGCTTATGGATGTCGGCGAGAATTTGTCTGGCGTAAGGCAGGAGTAGGGCGCCTTCTTCTGTCAAGTTGACGCCGTCGGAAAATCGTGCGAACAACGCAATGCCCAACTCATCTTCCAGCGCTTTGATGGAACGGGAAAGCGTAGGTTGTGTGACAAAAAGATTTTGCGCAGCGATGCTGATTGATTTCGAGCAGGCAATTTCTTCGAAAGCCTGCAATTGCTCTATACGCATTGAAGGGCTCCTTTCATGATAGAAATCGTTGAAGGATGACGAGATATTTAGAAAGAAGGATCATAATGGAATGGATATCTTTAATTATACTATTTTTGGTCGTGTTTGTCGCGTCTATTGTGCAGGGAATCAGTGGATTTGCTTTTGGGATCCTTGCCTTGCTTGTTGTGCCATATTTTTATTCTTACACACAATCTGTTGCATTGGTTGCGTTGATGACGGTATTTCTGCTCGTATATAACGCGATCGTTTATCGCGCATATATTAATTGGTCACTTGCACCGGTGGCTATTTTGGCATTTTCCGTTACAGATATTGCTGCGGTTTGTTTGTTGAAGTATATAGGCAAATATGAGTTTATTTATGCCCTGCTTGGCGTGATCTTTATTTTAATGGCGATTTATCTGTTGTGGATGAAGGATAAGATGCACATTGCAGGAACAACGAAAAATGCCGTGGCTTTTAACGGCTTGGCGGGAATCCTGAACGGACTTTTTGGCGCAGGCGGTCCTATAGCAGCGGCTTATTTTCTAGCTGTTTCTAAGGATAAAAATGAATATATTGCTACCGTTCAGGCTGTTTTTTCTGTGGCAATGGTCATTGATGTGGTGGTACGTGCGTTCAATGGCATGTATACGCTGCAGCTGATCGCGTTGGCGGTAATTTGCATTGTGTTTATGATTTTGGGGCTGGTGGTTGCAAAAAAACTGTTCCAAAAATTGAGCAGCGCGAAGGTGCAGGTTATTGTTTGTATTTTGATGCTTGCCAATGGCATAAATTTAATTGTAAGATCTTTTGTATGAAGTCATTGGAAATCCAAGATTTTTTAAGAGGAGAGATATATGAAGGGCTTAGAGCTATCCGAGAGATATTATGAAACGTATGGCAAGCCGATGTTAGAGGCGCGGTTTCCGGAATTACTGCCGCGTATTGCTGTTGGCTTAGTGGGGCAGGGATCGGAATGTTTTGGCTATGACGATGATATTTCTATGGATCATGACTATGGCCCTGCATTCTGTTTATGGTTGACTGCGGAAGATTATGAAAGATATGGGCGTGAAGTGCAGGTTGCATATGACTCGTTGCCGAAGGAATTTCTTGGTGTACCTGGGCGGATTGTGAGTGCGCAGGGTGGCGGGCGCGTTGGTGTGTTGGAGATCCACGCGTTTTACCGGCAATTTATCGGCGTGGAGCAGCCGCCGCGATCGATGATGCGGTGGCTGCATTTGCCGGATGCACAGCTTGCGTGCGCGACGAATGGCAAGGTGTTCAGCGATTCCTTGGGAGAATTTTCTGCGATCCGCAGTGCGATCGCGGTCTATCCAGAGGATGTGCGCGTTAAGAAGATGGCGGCTCGACTGGCGGTCATGGCGCAGTCTGGGCAGTATAATTACGGGCGCTCGATGCGCCGCGGCGATGTTGTTGCTGCGGAGCTTGCGCTGCGAGAATTTGTGCAGGCGGGGATTTCCTTTGTGTATCTGTATAACAGGCGGTACGCGCCGTATTATAAATGGCTGTATCGCGGCATGCTGGATTTGCCGTTGTTGGCAGGCGAGGTGGCAGGATTGTTCCGCCAGCTTATGACAACGGGCGCGCAGGAAGCGGCGTGGAGCGAGGAGGGCGCGGTTGGATTTAATCCGTATGTGAATCTGCGCGACACGAAGGTGCAGCTGATTGAGCGCATTTGTATGCTGGTGATCCAGGCGCTGAAAGCGGATGGGCTGAGTTTGCTGGAGGATGATTTTTTGGAGCCGCATGCCTGGGAACTGATGAAGCGCATCGAGGATCCAACGCTGCGACGGTGCCATGTGATGGAAGGAGCGTAAAAATGACGTTACAGGAGAAAAAAGATCAGCTTGTTGAACGCGAATGGGCGCTGTTTCAAGCGGTGCACAACGAAGGTGGGCGGGCGTCCTGCCAGAATGACAGAGCTACGTTTGTCGTCATGCGGAGCAGTCAGTTTGCGCCGTGGAACGAGGCGCTTGTGGACAGTTACAGCGCGGATTTAGACGAGGCAGCGGAGCAGGGGCGCAATCTTCTTGCGGAAAAATATGCCTGGATGATGGAAAAAACGCATCCTGCTCAATTTCTGGCGTTGAAGGATCGGCTGCCGGTGCTTTCTGAGGAGATGTGCGAGGACATTCGCGTGATTGTGGAAAAGCAGCTGATGTGGATGAAGGTGTATCGCCGCCAGTATCCGCTGCTGGCAGCGGGCAACCGCGCGCTGACGTCAGAGGAGGATACGGCGTGGGACACGTCGTTTGAAACGTATCTGGAGGGAGAGCTGAAGACGTATTCGCCGGAAACGGTGAAAAAGCTGCGCGATTTTGTCGAAGAGCTGGAGGCGGCAGGAAAAAATCTGGCGCTGCTGACTATGGCGGCGACGGTGAAAAGCTACGGTTTCGCTTCGTTGGATCAGGCGGAGGCGACGCTGGCAGAAAAAAGAAAGGGCTAAAGACGAAAAATCCTGGGTGAACGGTGGTTCACTCAGGATTTTTTACTTATGCTCTCCATGTGCTTGGGGCGAAGAGGAGGATGAGGGGCATGATCTCGAGACGGCCGGCGACCATGCCGAAGGAGAGGACGAGCTTGGAGAATCCGCTGAAGCCGCCGAAGTTGCCGGTTGGGCCGATGGTGCCGAGGCCTGGGCCGACGTTGTTGTAGGTGGTGGCGACGGCGCTGAAGGTGGTGGCGAAGTCGATATTTTCGAAGCTGATGAGCACGACGAGGCCGAAGAAGACGAAGGTGTAGAGGATGAAGTAGAGGGCGATGTCGTTCTGTGCGCGCTCGTTCATGGGTTTTCCTTCGTAGACGACGACGCTGACGCGTTTTGGATTGACGGATTCGTGGAGTTTGCGTTTGGCGAGCCCCACGAGGGCGATGACGCGGCTGATCTTGAGCCCGCCGGCGGTGGAACCGGCGCAGCCGCCGATGAACATGAGCAGGAGCAGGATGAGCTGGCTGAACATTGGCCACTGGCAGTAGTCAACGGTGCAGAAGCCGGTGGTGGAGATGATGGTGGCGACGTTGAAGAAAGCGTCTTTGACGCAGAGCCAGAGGCTGTCGTACATCGGCAGGATATTGAGGACGATGGCGAGCACGGCGGCGAGAACGATGGCGACGAACCAGCGCAGCTCGTCGCTTTTCAGCGCTTCACGCCAGCGTCCGCGCAGGGCGAAAAAGTAGAGGTTGAAGTTGACGGAGAAGATGAGCATGCCGAAGGCGAGGATGAGCTCGATGGGCACGGATTCAAAGGCGGCGATGGAGGTGTTGTAGTTGGAGAAGCCGCCGGTGCCGGCGGTGGCAAAGGCATGGAGGATGGCGTCGTACGGGCTCATGCCGGCACCGATGAGGATGCAGATGAGGATGAGGGTGAGCACGGCGTAGATGACGTAGAAGACGCGGGCGACGGTGCGCACGCGGGAGAGCACTTTGTCGAAGGTTGGCCCGGGCATCTCGCTCTTTAAGATGTAGATGTCTTCGCTGTTGGATTTTGGCAGCAGGGCGACGGCAAAAACGAGTACGCCCATGCCGCCGATGAAGACGGTGAAGTTGCGCCAGAAGAGGACGGAGCGCGGCAGCGATTCGATCTCGGAGAGGATGGAGGAGCCGGTGGTTGTGAAGCCGGAGGCTGTCTCAAAGATGGCGTCGGGAATGGATGGGATGGCGCCGGTGAAGAGATAGGGGAGGCTGCCGAAGATGACGAGCATGATCCAGGAGAGGCCGGTGATGGCGAGCCCTTCACGCACGTAAATGCTGCGGCGTTTTGGTGGGCGCGACGCCATGGCGGCGCCGACTGCCATGGTGGCGACCATGGCCTGAAAGAGGGGATAGATGGTGTCGGTGCCTTCGTGATAGATGAGGGCGACGAGGATTGGCAGGATCATCAGCACGCCGACGACGAAGGTGACGCGACCGGTGACGTAAAGTACCATGCGGCGGTTCATAAGCTCACTCCTTCCGCAGGATGTCGTCGATGGCGCGCAGGGAATGGTCGGTGGTGGTGACGATGATCATATCCCCTTCATGGAACACTGTCTGGCCGCTTGGCGCGAGACGGCGGCCATCCTGGGTGATGGCGGCGGCGATGAGGACGCTCTCTTTGATGGGCAGCTCCATGAGCTTGCGTCCGATGATGGCGGAGCCGGCAGGTACGCGGAATTGCAGGGCTTCGACCTGGTTATCGGCGAGGCGGTAGAGGGCTTCGACGTCTTTGCCGCGGGTGTCGATGACGGCGCGGATGAGACGCAAAATGGTGTCGGCGATGATGTTGCCGGGGGTGATGACGGCGCCTGGTCGGTCTTCGCCGAGGATCTCGAGCATCTGGGTGCGGTTGACTTTGGCGATGGTGGCGGGCATGCCGTGGTTTTCGGCGTACATGCAGATGAGGATGTTTTCCTCGTCGATGCCGGTGAGGGCGATGAGACAGTCGTAGCCGGAGATGCCTTCTTCCTCGAGGCTGCGATAGTTGGAGCCGTCGGCGAAGACGACTTCGACGTTTGGATGGAGCTGGGCGAGTAATTCGGCGGTCTTGCGGTTGTTTTCGAGGACCTTGATGTGGTATTTTGTGCTGCCCTGCTCGATCTCACGCAGGAGATAGTGGGTGAGTCGGCCGGCGCCGATGATCATGAGAGATTTGACGCGGCGGTTGTGCTTGCCCTTGCCGTCGCGGCGGAAGAAGTTCAGGATCTCGGCGCTGGAGCCGCTGACGTGAATGATGTCGCCGGCCTGGAGGCGGAAATTCCCCTTTGGGATGATGGCCTGGCCATTGCGCTCAACGATGACGACGAGGACGTGCTCCTTGAACTGGTTCTGAAATTCTGCGAGGGTCTGGCCGACGAAGGGATGATCCTGCGGCAGCGGATATTCGACGATGTTGATGCGCCCGCGCACGAAGGATTCGACGCGCGTTGTCGCTGGAAAGCGCAGGAGGCTGGTGATCTGACGGGCAGATTCGCGCTCAGGATTGATGATGGCGTCGATGCCGATGCTTTCCTTGATGAAGCTCTGGTGGGCGGTGTATTCGTGCTCGCGGATGCGGGCGATGGTGTATTTGGCGCCCATTTGCTTGGCGAAGATGCAGGAGATGATGTTGATCTCGTCCTGCGCGGTGACGGCGATGAAAACGTCGGCGTGGGCGGTGTCGGCGCTTTGCAGGGCGTCGACGTCAACGCCGCTGGCGGCGATGCCGGTGACATCTGTGGTGTTGATGAAGCTTTCGAGCTTGTCGGCGTTCTGTTCGATGACGACGACGTCGTGCTCGTCGGCGAGTTCTTTGCAGATGATGCTGCCGATCTTGCCGACGCCAACGATTACGATATGCATGGGTAAAAACCTCCGGGTTTTTCAGTTAGGAGTTAGCCGCTTTGCGGGAAAACTCGCAAAGCTCGTTTTCAGTGAGAAGTGAGGAGTTGGTTTTGCTGGATCGCAAACGTTTGTGGCTGTGCTTTCAGATTGGTCATTTCTGCAGCGTAGCGTTGTTCTTTGCAATAACCAGAAAAAAACTCCGCACTCCGCATTTCTAACTCTTCACTTAATTTAAGTGTTCATAAAATGTTTCTGTCTGCTGGATGATGTCTGCCTCGACATCGGAGAGGGCCTGGCCCATTGGGTAGGTGATGTAGTGGACGAGGTTCACTGGGGTGTCGGTGAGGCTGACGGTTTTCAGGAGCCCGCTGGTGAAAAGAGAATTGAGACGGGCGGTGAGCATGCTGGTGATGCCGATGCCATCGCTGCGGTACACGTACTGATAGAGGCTGGCGGCGTCCTGGAAAACGAGGTGGCGCGGCAGATCGGCCCAGCGGCTCTGGGATTTGATGAAGCCGAAATCGACGAGATCCCGCGGCACGGAAAGGGGCACCTTCCCTGGCAGATGATTCAGGCGCACGCTTTCGAGGGATTGGAAATAGCCGCCGCTCTTGACGAAGAGACAGAGGTTGTCGTTGTACTGCGGCATGAGGCGAAGGTTCAGGCTGTTGGCGTATTCGCGGTGGCGGCTGAGGTTGAAATCCAGCGCGGCGGAAAGGCCGATGGAGGCGGTGTTGTCTGAGATGTCGTGGAGCACATCGCTGGCCAGAGCGTGGCGCAATGTGAAGGAGACATCGGGAAACATGCTGCGCGTGTGGTAGAGGGCTTCGTTCAGGATGCCGCTGGTGAAATTTGTGGCCTGGAGATAGACGTGGAGATTTTGCGGCGTGGTGATGCCGGCTTTTTTGCGAATGTCGTAGTAATCGTCGACGGTTTTCTCGACAAGCGGCAAGATCTCGCGGCCAAACGCGGTGAGATCCATGCCGCGCCGGGTGCGGCGAAAGAGCGGTCGCCCGACTTCCTTTTCAAGGCCGGCGATGGCTGCGGAGAGCGTCGGCTGGCCGACGTTGATCTTTTTTGCAGTCAGCGAGAGCGAGCCATAATTGGCGACTTGCAGAAAATATTCCAGTTGTTCGATTCTCATGAGAATCCTCCCTTTTTTGGTCGAGCGCGCATGCTCGGCTCAACAGTCACCCCTATTATAGCGCGGTCTAACCCCTTGTCAATAGCTGCTTTTTCGGGGTGGATATTTAACGGAAAGATTGCATTTTCCTTACGAACATTTTACAATCTAAAGGAAGAGAAAAGAAAAAAGGGGGTTGAGCAGGATGCTCCAGGCGCTGGATTTTCTGCGCGAAATGACGTTTCTGAGCGTGGCGCTGCGGCTGATGATGGCGATGTTCTGCGGTGGGCTGATCGGGCTCAACCGCGAACGCATGCGCCGTCCCAAGGGGCTGGCGGGCTTTCGCACCTATATGATGGTTTCTGTCGGCGCAGCGCTGACGATGCTGCTTTCCCAGTATGAATACATGATGGTCACGACCCAGTGGGCGACGATCGCCGGTAAGGTTGGGATCACGACAGATGTGTCGCGCTTTGGCGCGCAGGTTATCAACGGCATCGGTTTTCTCGGCGCCGGGACGATCCTTGTCACGAAGGACAACCAGGTCAAGGGCCTGACGACGGCGGCTGGGCTTTGGGCGTCGGCCTGTCTGGGGCTGGCGATCGGCGCTGGATTTTTCGAGGGCGCGATCATGGCAGTGGCGATCATCATCGTCTCGATGTATTTTTTCGCCAATCTCAAGCACGAGCTGCAGTCTCAGTCGCGGGTGCTCTCGATCTATGTTGAGGTGAAATCCCTCGTCTATCTCGGCGATGTGCTGAAAATGGTGCGCGATCAGGGCGGCACGATCATAGAAATGAACATCGACGACGACCGCGGCAAAAAACGCCTGATCTACGACGCGGAGATCGTCATCCGGCTGGCGCCGGAAATGACACCGGACACGATGCTCGCCTGTGTGTCGCAGGTTGAGCATGTGAAGCACGTACACGAATTGTAAAAGGAGGGGAAAACGATGCTTTCGATATTTGATGGTCTGCGCGATTTCACCCTCATGGCGGTGACGGTGCGCATGCTTCTGGCGGTTGTCTGCGGCGGGATCATCGGCATGGAGCGCACGCTGCATCGCCGTCCTGCAGGCTTCCGCACACACATTCTCGTCTGCCTCGGGGCAGCGATGACGACGCTGACGAGCCAGTATCTGTATCTCTATCTCGATTATTACACAGACATGGCGCGTCTCGGCGCGCAGGTTGTGGCCGGGATCGGTTTTCTCGGCGCAGGCACCATCGTCATCAGCCGCCAGCGCGTGCGCGGGCTGACGACGGCGGCCGGCCTCTGGGCGGCGGCGATCATCGGGCTGGCAGTGGGCGCAGGATTTTACGAAGGAGCGATCCTGGCGACGATCCTGATCGAGCTGGCTGCGACGGTCTTTTTGAAGATCGAAAAGCAGGTGATCACGAAAACGTCCAACATCCACATCTTCCTCGAATACAACAAGCCAAAAGCACTGGAGGAAGTGCTCACCTACTGCCACGCGCGTGAGATCCAGATCATGCACCTGGAGATCTCCCGCGGCAAGGAGCCGGAAAATGTGACGATCGCACTGCTTTCGGTGCGTCTGGCGCATCAGATGAAGGCCGAGGAAGCGCTCAAGGCGATGGTGGATGTCGACGGTGTAATGCTGGCAGAAGAATTTTAAAAAAATCACAGGAAATTTCATTAATGTGCTTGCAATGGTCATATTAGTGTGCTATGATACAAGCATAGAAACACCAACGCCCATCACATAAGGACAAATGAAAGAGAGGATTATCATTATGCAGAAATATGTTTGCGATCTTTGTGGTTATGTTTACGATCCAGCTGAAGGCGATCCAGATAACGGCATCGCACCAGGCACCGCTTTTGCTGATATTCCAGACGATTGGGGCTGCCCACTCTGCGGCGCTGGCAAAGGCGACTTCTCTCCAGAAGCGTAAGCAAGTGATTATGACAAAAGGCTCGGCGATTTGCCGGGCTTTTTTTGTGTCTGGGCGTGTGCGACAAAGTATAAATGAAAAACCATATGGAGTATTTTCAAACTTTCCAGAGTAGCGGAATCCATTATGCTGATGCTAAACTAAGATCATGCGAAATACTGTTTCGCAAATTTTTTGGAGCACTGGTTAGCTGGATCTAATAAAAGCGGAGGTAAAAAAATGGAAACGCGAAGCAACAAATTGCAACCTAAGGATCTTATCAATGTGGGCATATTCACAGCTATTTATTTTATCATTTTCTTTGCGGGCATGATGCTGGGATATATTCCGATCTTTATCCCGTTGCTGGGATTGGTATGCCCTATTTTGTGCGGCATTCCTTTTATGTTGTATCTAACGAAGGTCAAAAAATTTGGCATGGTATCTTTGACTGGAATTATCCTTGGCTTGCTGAATTTGATCATGGGTAGCGGCGTGCTGGTCTTGATCTTTGGCATCATCTTTGGTGTCCTGGGCGATGTAATTTTATGGGCCGGAAAGTATCAAAGCTGGAAATGCACGCTCCTTGCGGGTGGGGTGTTTTCTCTTTGGATCATGGGTTATGTGAGCCGGATGTTCTTAACGCGTGACGATTTCTTTGCTTCACTTGTGAGCAGTTACGGGCAGGAATATGTTGATACGCTGATCTCTTATACGCCAGGCTGGATGTTTCCGGTTTTGTTTATTGTGACGTTCATCGGCGGTGTCTTGGGCGCGCTGCTCGGAAAGGCTGTGCTGAAGAAGCATTTTGAAAAGGCGGGGATCGCCTGATGGATACGGCGACGCAGGCGCTAAAATTTGAAAATAAGGCGATTATTCCAAGCGATCCGCGAACAAAACTGTTTTTGACGATCACTGTCAGCACGATTATGATTACTGGCGGTACGGGCGGGTTTATGAATGTTGTTCGTCCGTGTCTTATGGCTTGTCCACTGATTTTCCTGCTTCTTTCAAAGAAATGGAAAGCTGCAGCCAGATTTGCTGCAACATATGCTGTTTTGTTTATTTTGGAACTCTCGGTGCTGCCGCTACTTGCGGGCGCATGGCATTTTATCCTGGAAGCTGCAGTTGGGATCTATACGCACATGCTTCCTGGATTTGTCATGGGATATTATCTGGTGAGCACGACAACGGTCAGCGAATTTGTCAGCGCGATGGAACGGATGCACGTTCCACAGAAGATCGTCATCCCGATGACGGTGGTGTTTCGCTTTTTTCCTACACTCAAAGAGGAGTATGCAGCCATACGGGATGCGATGAAGATGCGCGGCATCATGACGCTCCACAGCCCCATGAAGATGCTGGAATACCGGGTGGTCCCGCTGATGATTTCTACCAGCAAAATTGGCGAAGAACTCTCGGCGGCAGCTCTCACGCGCGGGCTTGGCGCACCGCGAAAACGGACGAATATTTGTAAAATTGGCTTTGGTCCATTGGATATTTTCTTCTTCCTGCTGGCGATTCCCTGCTGGATCGGTTTCTTTGTTTGTTAGGAGGCAGCGTCTATGATCGAACTTCGCAATATCAATTTTCGTTATGCTGGAGGAACGGATACCGGTAGGCTTGCAAACATTGACCTGATCATCCCGGATGGGCAGGTTGTTCTTTTGTGTGGCGGGTCTGGCTGCGGAAAAACAACCCTGACTCGGTTGGTGAATGGGCTGATCCCGAATTACTATGAAGGCGAGTTGAGCGGCGAAGTTCTGCTGGATGGAAAAAACATCAGCGCCCTTCCGCTCTATGAAACGGCAAAATATGTGGGGAGCGTTTTTCAAAATCCCCGCACACAGTTTTTTACGGTAGATTCCACCAGTGAACTGGCTTTTGGCTGTGAAAATCAGGGCTTGCCGGAGCGAGAGATCATCCAGCGGGTAAAATCGACTGCGGAGCAATTTAATATGAATGATTTGCTGGGGAAAAATATCTTTTCTCTTTCCGGTGGGGAAAAACAAAAGATTGCCTGCGCCGCCGTGTCGGCTGCAGATCCGCCCGTCATTGTCCTGGATGAACCCTCTTCTAATCTGGATATGTCAGCTACGAAAGATCTGGGCCGGATGATTCGGATTTGGAAAGAACAGGGGAGGACGGTGATTATTGCGGAACATCGGCTCTATTATCTGAAAGCGCTGATAGACCGGGTTATCTACTTGAAAGATGGGAAGATCGAAAAAGATTTTACGGCTCAGAAAGCCTTTGAGCTTTCTGCAGCGCAGCAAGTTGAAATGGGCTTGCGGCCCTTTGATCTGGGGAGTTTTCCTGTGACGGTGCATCCTGTTGTCGGTGGGGGGATGATCGAATGTGAGAACTTTCATTTCGCATACGAAAAGCAAAGGGCTGCGTTGGATATTGACAGGCTTTCACTGCCGCAGGCGGGCATTATTGCGGTGATTGGTCATAATGGAGCGGGAAAATCCACGCTGGCTCGCTGCCTCTGCGGCTTGGAGAAACGCTGCAGGGGCGTTGTGAAGGTGGAGGGGAAACCGTATAATAGAAAACAGAGGCTATCTCTGTGCTATATGGTTATGCAGGATGTGGGCCATCAGCTGTTTACGGAAAGCATAGAGGAAGAGCTGCTCATCAGTATGGCAGAAGCTGATCCTGACAAGGCGGATGCGGTGCTTGAGCGATTGGATTTGCTGCAGTTTAAGGAGCGTCACCCGATGGCGCTCTCCGGTGGTCAGAAGCAGCGGGTGGCGATTGCCACCGCTCTTGTTTCTGAACGTAAGATTTTGGTGCTGGATGAACCTACCAGCGGTCTGGATTTACAGCACATGAAAGAAGTGGCCAATGAGCTTATAATATTGCAGGAGATGGGCAAGACAGCCCTTGTTATTACCCACGATTATGAGCTGATCGTCAATTGCTGTACGCATGTTCTGCATTTGGAGCATGGAACGGTACAGGAACATTATGCGTTGGATGGTGCGGGGTGAACCGCCCCCTGTCAAGTAGATAGGGTAAATAACAAAAATATTGTTTCAAACG
>OKRW01000044.1_pt1 | contig 108742 bp, 122 predicted proteins | sample 1601151 | NCBI WGS metagenome assembly OKRW01 (sample SAMEA3541471, study PRJEB24748) | human gut metagenome | biome: human gut; feature: human-associated habitat; material: faeces | place: China | collected 2012 | reverse complement strand
GAGAGCATCTGCCTTACAAGCAGAGGGTCAGCGGTTCGATCCCGTTAACTCCCATAGGTCCCGTGGTGTAGCGGTTATCACGTCGCCCTGTCACGGCGAAGATCGCGGGTTCGATTCCCGTCGGGACCGTCAAGTAGAAATATTTGAGACTCGTTAGCTCAGTTGGTAGAGCAATTGACTTTTAATCAATGGGTCACTGGTTCGAGCCCAGTACGGGTCATATATGCGGGTGTGGCGGAATTGGCAGACGCACCAGATTTAGGATCTGGCGCTTAACGGCGTGGGGGTTCAAGTCCCTTCACCCGCATTAGAAAAGTTAGCCGGCTTAGCTCAGTTGGTAGAGCATCTGATTTGTAATCAGAGGGTCGCGTGTTCAAGTCATGTAGCCGGCATAAAATGCGAACGTAGTTCAGTGGTAGAACACCACCTTGCCAAGGTGGGGGTCGCGGGTTCGAATCCCGTCGTTCGCTTGAGGAGCCGGGGTGGCGGAACTGGCAGACGCACAGGACTTAAAATCCTGCGAAAGGAAACTTTCGTACCGGTTCGATCCCGGTCCTCGGCATAATATAATAATGAGCACCCTTAGCTCAACTGGATAGAGTACCTGACTACGAATCAGGCGGTTAGAGGTTCGACTCCTCTAGGGTGCATTTTTATCGGGAAGTAGCTCAGCTTGGTAGAGCACTTGGTTTGGGACCAAGGGGTCGCAGGTTCGAATCCTGTCTTCCCGATTTATGGCGGTGTAGCTCAGCTGGCTAGAGCGTCCGGTTCATACCCGGGAGGTCGGGGGTTCGATCCCCTTCGCCGCTATATATATGGATTTCTTGGACCTTTAGCTCAACTGGTTAGAGCACTCGGCTCATAACCGAGCGGTCGTAGGTTCGAGTCCTACAAGGTCCATATATTAATTATAATATTTGGAGGATTACCCAAGTCCGGCTGAAGGGAACGGTCTTGAAAACCGTCAGGCGTGTAAAAGCGTGCGTGGGTTCGAATCCCACATCCTCCTTATAATTAACGCGGGATGGAGCAGCTAGGTAGCTCGTCGGGCTCATAACCCGAAGGTCGTAGGTTCAAATCCTGCTCCCGCAACCATAAGAATAATCGAAAGATTATTCTTTTTTTGTGAAATGAATGATAATATTATTGGATAGATTTTACTGTAAGAATGTGAAAATTTATAAATAGATTAAAATTTGATTTTAAATACTATTTATGTTAAAATAAAACGGTAAGGAGGCAAATATGAAAGAGAATTATCAATTGCTGTTAGACAATATAATTAAAGAAAACGAAAAAAACAACTATGCTCCGACTCTTCTACTACATTCATGTTGTGGACCTTGTAGCAGTTATTGCCTTGAGTATTTGTCTAATTATTTTAGAATTACAATTTTTTATTATAATCCTAATATTTATCCTAAAGAAGAGTATTTTTTTAGAGTTGAAGAACAGAGAAAATTGATTGAAAAGATGAATGGAAAATATCCGATAAATATGGTAGTTGGGAAATATGATGTTGATAGATTTTATAAAACTGTAAAAGGAATGGAAAAAATGAGAGAAGGTTCTATTCGTTGTCATAGTTGTTATGAATTAAGATTAAGAGAGGCAGCTTTATTGGCAAAAGCCGAAAATTTCGACTATTTTACTACGACACTTACAATAAGTCCTTATAAAAATTCACAAGTTTTAAATGAAATTGGGCAAAAAGTTGCTAAAGAAATAGGCATAAAACATCTTCCATCAGATTTTAAAAAGAGAAATGGATATAAAAGGAGTGTTGAACTTTCCTTAATGTTTGGAATGTATAGACAAGATTACTGTGGTTGTATATTTTCTAAAATGGAAAGAGAAGAATTTAAAAAATTGAAGGAGAGCTCATAGCCTTCTTTTCTTATGTTCTTGTAGTTAAACGGATATAACAGTCCCCTCCTAAGGGATCGTTGTGGGTTCGATTCCCGCCAAGAACGCCAATGAAGTACATTTAATAATGTACTTTTTGTTTATTGTGAATTAACAAATATCAGCATAACATAAAGAGTTATGTAAAAACGAAAAATTCACTGTTTTTACGTAGGAGAAAAAAATGAAAAATTTTTTTAATTTTATTTTTAGTAGAATTTTTTTCATAATTTGTATGGTTTTAATTCAACTAATGTTTTTAACAGTATTTTTAATATATTTTAATAGATATTTTATTTATTTGTATGGAATAAATTTGATTGTTGGTTTGATTTTTACATTTATAATTATAAATGATAATATAAATCCTGCATTTAAAATAACTTGGATATTAATTGTAGTCGTACTTCCATTTTTAGGTGGAATAATTTATCTGACTTTTGGAGAAAAGAGACTTTTAAAGTCTGTAAAAAAAAGACTTTTTAATTTTTCCATAAAATTTAAAGACTCTATGGATCTTTCAAAGGACTATGATATAGAAAATCTAAATGATTCTGATATGAATGTGTATAGGCAGGCTAAATATATAAATTGTGCAACCGGTAGTCCTGTATTTTTTAATACTGAAACTAAATATTTTGCGTCAGGAGAAGATAGTTTTGAAGAATATTTAAATGATTTGAAAACTGCAGAAAAATTTATTTTTATGGAATATTTTATTATCTCAGAGGGATTTTTTTTAGATTCAGTTTTAAATATACTAAAGCAAAAGGTAAAAAATGGAGTAGATGTAAAAATTATCATAGATGATATAGGTAGTATTTTGACATTATCCAATAAAACACTTGAGGAAATTAGAAATTTAGGAATAAAAGTTGTAGAATTTAATCAAGTAAAAGGGATTGTTTTACCGAAACATAATAATAGAACACATAGAAAAATGACAATTATTGATGGTAAAATTGCTTATACCGGAGGAATAAATATAGCTGACGAGTATATAAATTTGTACGAAAAATATGGTTATTGGAAAGATTCTGTTTTGAAGCTTGAAGGTCATGCTGTCGCTTCTTTTATAAATATGTTTATTTCCCTTTGGGACTATTCAACCGGAGAAAATACTGATATTTTGAGTTTGTATGATAAAAGTGATCTTGAGAAAAAATCAAATATTAGGGACGATCTTGGTGTAGTAATTCCTTTTTCTGAAACGCCAGTTATGGAATCAACCAGTGAAAATATGTATCTTAATATGATTAGACGTGCGAATAGATATATTTATATAACAACACCTTATTTAATAATAACTTGGGAAATGGAAAAAGCATTAATTAGTGCTGCAAAAACCGGTGTTGATGTTAGAATTATAACACCACATATTCCTGATAAGAAATATGTTCACTTGCTTACGAGGTCATTTTATAAAAATCTTGTAGAAAACGGGGTGAAAATCTATGAATTTAAAAAGGGTTTTATACATGCGAAAAATTTTCTTTGTGATGACGGATTTGTCGTAATTGGAAGTATAAATTTAGATTATAGAAGTCTTTATCTTCACTTTGAATGTGCTGTTTGGACATTTGGAACTCCTATAGTAAGTGATGTTAAGGAAGATTTTGAAAATACTTTAAAAGATTCTATGGAAATAACACCTGAATGGATAAAATCAAGAAAATTAATTACGAGAATATTGCAATCATTATTAAAATTATTTGCACCACTAATGTAAAAAGGAAATTTTGCTGATTAGCAAAAGTTCCTTTTTTTATATGGTTTTGTTTGTTTTTTATAATTAATTTAGTTTTTATCTAATTTATAAGGATGTACTTATTGATAATATTGTGATAGAATAATAATCTAGAATATTTTAAAAATGGAGATAATTTATGAGAAATATTATGCTCACTATTAGTTATGACGGAAGTTTGTTTTTTGGATTTCAAAAGCAAAAAAATGTTGTAACTGTTCAAGGAGAGATAGAAGATGCTTTAAAGAAAATTACCGAAGAAAATATTAATATTATTTCAGCCGGAAGAACGGATAGAGGAGTTCATTCTTTAAGGCATATAATTAATTTTCATACTGAAAGTAATGTAGGAGTTTTGAATTTTAAAACTGCTTTAAATCATTTTTTACCTATTGGAGTTAGAGTTTTAGATTCTAAAGAAGTTTCAGAGAATTTTCATTCAAGGTTTGATGCAAAGATGAAGACATATAAATATATTTTAAATTTAGACGAAGTTATGGATCCTATTTACTATAATTATAAGGCTAATTTTCCATATCCTTTGGATATTGAAAAGATGAAAAGAGCAAAAGAATATTTTATTGGAAGAAAGAGTTTTAAGGCTTTTATGGGTCCTAGAACAGGTAATACCAATCCTATTAGAGAAATTAATTCTTTTGAAATATATAAAGAAAATAATGACTTAATTTTTTTGATTAAGGGACAAAGTTTTATTAGAAATCAAGTTAGAATAATGGTTGGAACTCTTGTCGATATTGGTAGAGGATTGATTGAAGAAGATGAGCTCGAAAGAATTTTAGATAGTGAAGACAGAACTAGGGCAGGAGTAACTTTAAGCCCAAATGGTCTTTATTTAATGGAGATTTTATATGACAAATTTTAAAGATTTAGATTTTTTAGTTGAAAGTCTGCGAAAAGTTGATACAGGTAAAAATCATATTTTGATAACTGGAAATATAAAAGTTGGGAAAAGTACCCTTTTAAAAGCTTTTATAAAAAAATATTACAAAAATTCTAAAATTGATGGAATTATGACTGAACTTGTTATCACTGATAAATTTAGAATTGAACTTTTTAGATATGGAACAGAAGAAAGATTTGTTATTGGAGAAAGAGAAAGTGAAATGAAATTTTTTGACGAAGTTTTCTTGAAAAAGAGTTATGAGTTTATGGATGATTTTAAAAATAATGATATTTTAATCTTTGACGAGATTGGAAATAAGGAATTACATTTAAAAGAATATTGTGAAAAGTTGTTATCTATTTTTGAGGATAACAGAATTTTTGCAGTATTAAAGAAAGGTGGAAATCCAATAGTTGAAAATTTGGATAAATTGGAAAATTTTGTGATTTTTGATTTGGATAAGTTTTATGAGTAGAGACGAGTATTTTATGGATATTGCTTTGAAAGAGGCAAAAAAGGCTTATAATAAGGGAGAAGTTCCTATCGGCTGTGTTATTGTTAAAGATGATAAAATAGTTTCAAGAGGGCATAATCAGGTTTTGAGTAAAAAAAGCGGAGTTAATCATGCTGAAATTATAGCAATTAATAAAGCAGGACAAAAATTGGGAGATTTTAGACTTGAAGATACAGAACTTTTTGTAACTCTTGAACCCTGTTGCATGTGTGCAGGAGCAATTGTAAATAGCAGAATAAAAAGAGTTATAATTGGAGCAATGGATGTAAAAAGAGGTTTTTGTGGATCAATTGAAAATGTATTGGATAGACAGGAACTCAATCATAGGTCAATTATAAAGACAGGCGTCTTAGAACAAAAATGTTTAGATATTTTACAAGATTTTTTTAAAAATTTAAGGAGTGAAAAGAAAAATAAATGAAATTAGTTGTTTGCTTAGATGAAAATAACGGCATTAAATTTTTTGGTAAAAGACAAAGTCAAGATGAGTTGCAGAGAAAAAATCTTTTTGAATTAATTGGAAATTTAAAACTTTTTTTGACAGAGTACAGCTATGATCTGTATAAAGATATTGAATTTAATTTTGAAATTATCGATGAAAATACTGAAATTATAAAAAATTCAGTATTTTTATATGAAGGAGATTTTTTAGAGAAATTTTTGCCATCTGTTGATGAAATAATAGTTTATTTTTGGAATAGAGATTATCCTTTTGATGAAACTTTTGATGAGTTTTTACAAGATTGTTGGAAAGAAATAGAAATCTTTGAATTTAAAGGAAAGAGTCACGAAAAGATTACAAGAAAAATATTTGTAAAGGAGAATAAAGATGAATAATAAGATTAGAATTGATAAGAAAAACATACGAATATTTGGCATTATGCTATTTCTTGTTGTGACATTATTTGTTGCTTTTTTTACACATAGGTATATTGAAAATAGAAGTACCAGTAATACTAATATAGTTGGACTTGATATAAACAAACTTCCGGAATATAACGGGAAGCCTTATGTTGTTATTAATAATAATGAGCCGAATTTTGATAAAAGTGAGTTAGTATCAAAATCTTTTGAAAAATATTCTGAACTTGACTCCTTAAAGAGATGCGGAGTTGCCGATTCTATAATAGGTCAAGATTTGATGCCAACTTCAAAAAGAGAAAATATTTCTTCTGTAAAGCCAACAGGATGGAAATCCGTAAAATATAATGGAATTGAAGGAGGAAGTTTATATAATCGTTGTCATCTGATTGGCTTTCAACTTGCAGGAGAAAATGCAAATAAAAGAAACTTAATAACGGGAACAAGATATTTGAATACAAAAGGAATGTTACCTTTTGAAAACATGATATCCGATTATGTAAAGGAAACAAATAACCATGTAAGATATAGAGTAACACCTATTTTTGTAGGTAACGAACTTGTCGCTATGGGTATTCAAATTGAAGCGATTTCTATTGAGGACAATGGCAAAGCAATTAAGTTTAACGTATATTGTTTTAATATTCAACCGAATATAGAAATAGATTATAAAACCGGAAATTCTTGGAGAAAATAATTTACAAATAAGCTAAGCTAAAAAATATAAGCTGGCTAAATGATTAATGTTGATTTTTTGTCTAAAAATGTGATAAAATTAACTGACAAAAGTTTTTACTTGATACAATTAAAACTTTTTAATATTTGATAAGGAGGTATTATAAATGATTGAGTTTAAAAACGTATCAAAAGTTTTTTCAAAAGGAGTTAAAGCTGTTGATAATATCAGTTTTACTATTGAAGAAGGAGAAATTTTTGGCTTTTTAGGTCCTAATGGAGCCGGTAAGAGTACAAGTTTAAAAATGATGGTTGGAATTTTAGAACAGACAGAAGGGAAAATCACAGTTAATGGAGTTGATACTCTTGAAAATTCTATAGAAGTAAAAGAAATGATTAGTTATGTTCCTGATAATCCTGATATTTATACAAAGATGACAGGGATAAAATATTTGAATTTTATTGCTGATATTTATGGAATAGATGAAAAAGTAAGAAAAGAAAAAATTGAAGAGTATAATCAGAAATTAGAGTTAGGAGATGCAATTTACAGTACAATAGATAGTTATTCACATGGTATGCGTCAAAAATTAGTATTGATTGGAGCGTTGATTACTTCTCCTAAGGTTTTAATTCTTGATGAACCAATGGTTGGATTAGATGTTAAAACTTCTTTTAATTTAAAAAATATTTTAAGAGAGTTTGCTGATGCTGGAAATACTGTAATATTTTCAACACATGTTATGGAAGTTGCAGAAAAAATTTGTGATAAATTGGTTATAATAAACAAAGGAAAAATTGCTTTTTGTGGTAAATTATCTGAATTGAAAACTGAGGAACATTCAAATGAAGATTTAGAAAAAATATTCTTGGAGTTGACAGACAATGAAAAAATCTAAATTATGGACTTTAATAAAATATTTTGTTTCGATTGATTTTTTTGCAATCTTATCTATAAGGCAAAATTTAAAAACAAAGGGAAAAAGATCAGCAAGTTTTCAAGGTGTAGCGGGGATATTGTTTTTTGTTATAATGTTTGTTTGGGGAGCACCTAAACTTGGACGTTTTCTTGCTAACAATTTTCAAACTACGATTGGTAGAGCAAGTTTAACTACTTTTTCTGTAGGGATATTTGTTGTAACATTATTTTTGTCATTGGCAACGGCTTTTGTTTTTATTGAAAAGAATAATGAAACTGAAATATTATTATCTTTACCGATATCAGGTAGTGATATATTTTTATCCAGAATTTATTCTTTAGCAATAACATTTTTCATATCATTCTTTTTAATTTTTGTTATTGCATTTGGAATAACAGGATATACACTAAAAAAAGGAATAGACTTTTATATCTTTACTTTTTTAGGACTAATATTACTTAACTTGGAGGCAATTTTGCTAACCGGAGTTATAATACTTATTTTTGGAAAACTACTTAGAACAAGTAAAATATTCAATAGATTTTTAAAATTAATTTATGGTTTATTTACAATAGGATTATTTGCATTATATATGATATTTACTCAAGCCGCATCCAATCCGGCTTTAGGAATTGATATAGGAAAAGTTATTGTAGATTTGGAAGGAAAGCTTTCATCAATATTTTTCTTTGTGGTTTGGATGAAAAAAATATTGATTTCTGATAATCTTATTACATCAATTGCAAATTTGGGAATAGGTTTAATTATTTGTATAGTTCTTTCATTATTATTGAAATTCTTTGCAGAGAGAAATTATCTTGAAATTTTGAGAAGTGTAAATGTTGTTTCAAGAGAAAGTAAAGCTGTTATTGAAAAAAGAAAAAGACAAGGAGTTGCACATTCAAAACAGTACAAACTTGTTGTATTATTCAAAAAAGAATTTAATGAAATTATAACAACTCCAACATACTTTATGCAGGTAATTATGATTGATATAATGGTACTTATTATAGCTAGTATTGCGGTATACTATGGACTAAAATTTAAGTCACAGCTGGTATTTGCTCTAAATGTTTTAGTTTCTTCTACATCATTAGGATATTTATTTGTTTCTGCATTTGGAGTAGGAGCCTGCTTGGGACTTTTCTGTGGTCTATCTTCACTTACTACAAGTTCCGTTTCAAGAGAAGGAAAATCATTTTGGGTAATAGCTACTGCACCGATAGGAATTAATACACATATAATTTCAAAAATTTTTGCCTGTCAAGTATTACATTTTATTTCGGCGATAATAGTTGTGGCATTATCAATGGTTCTATATGTTTTTAACCCTCTTGTATATGTTGCGGTTATACTTGGAATGGCTTTAACTTTATTTACAAGTGGAAGTTTAAATATGATTTTAGGACTTATTAATCCATATTTTGATTGGAAAACTCCAAAAGAAGCTTTAAATGGTGGTTCAGGTGGAATAAATATATTTATTTCAATTTTAATTAATTATGGATTATATGGATTAATCATATTTGTGACTGTCAAAATGATTAAATGGAATTATAATATACCTTATGTTGTTTTGGCAGATTTAATTATAATTTTAATAACTGCAATAATATCATATTTAATAGACAGAAAACTATTTAAGAGATTATTAAAAAGATTATAGAAAAATTAAAAAACAGAGTGATTGAATTACTCTGTTTTTTGTTTTTTAGATATTTTAACTGTTTCTTTTAGTAAATTATTCTTTAGTTCCCATAAATCTTTGGAAAGATCAACCTTATAAATATGAGGATTATCAAATCTTTTAAACTCATCCCAAAGACTTTCAATTTCACTTGCACAATATTCTCTGATTTCTTTTATATCTGGAAGTTTGTAGATTAATTCTCCATTTTTGAAAATTTGTTTTAGCATTGGTCTTAAGATATAATCTTCATAAGTAGTAGTTTTCCAAGTATAAATTGGATGGAAAATGGAAATTGGTTTATTTTCATCAATTTTTTCATCGAATAGAGTAATTAAATCAGCTTCAGCTTTTTTTGTCTTTCTATCATATATTCTATATAGATTTTTAACCCCTGGTGTTGTTATTTTATCGACATTTTCTGATACTTTTATCTTTGGAATAATTTTTCCGTTTTCTTCAATGGCAACTAATTTATAAACTCCACCAAAAACCGGATGAGTTTTTGAAGTTATAAGTCTTTCACCAATACCGAATGAATCAATTTTTGCTTCTTGATGTAATAAATCTCTAATAGTATATTCGTCAAGCGAGTTTGAAACTACAATTTGAGCATCTTCATATCCTGCATTATCCAACATTTTTCTTGCTTGTTTAGAAAGATAAGCTAAATCTCCACTATCAAGTCTAATTCCTTTTGGCCTTATTCCCATAGGTTTTAGAATTTCATCAAAAGTCTTTATTGCATTTGGAATACCTGATTGTAAGGTATTGTAAGTGTCAACAAGTAATACACAATTATTTGGAAAAGATTTTGCAAAAGCTTTAAAAGCTTCCAATTCTGTATCAAACATTTGTACCCAAGAGTGAGCCATTGTTCCAAGTACAGGAATATTAAATAATTTTCCGGTCAAGACATTAGAAGTGCCATCTATACCTGCAATATATGAGGCTTTTGCTCCATATACGGATGCGTCAATTCCCTGTGCACGTCTCGCACCAAATTCCATAACTGCTCTACCTTTCGCAGCCCTTTTTATTCTATTTGATTTTGTTGCAATTAAACTTTCGTGATTTATTATTAGTAAAGCTATGGTTTCTATTAACTGCGCTTGAACAGCAGGACCTCTAACGGTCATTATAGGTTCATAAGGAAAGATTACACTTCCTTCAGGAACGGACCATATATCACATTCAAATTTAAAATTTTTTAAAAAATTTAAAAATTTATCATCAAAAGTATTTAAAGATTTAAAATATTCTATATCTTCATCATTAAATCTCATTGAATTAAGAATTTGAGTTAAATGTTCCAATCCGGAAAAGATTGCATAACTTGCACCATCCGGATTTTCTCTATAAAAAATATCAAAATAAGTAATTTTGTTATCCAAATTTTCATTAAAATATCCTTGAGCCATAGTATATTCATAAAAATCTGAAAGAATTGAAATATTGAATTCATTAAAATCTCTGTTCACAAAACACCTCCATAGAAATTTATTTATTTAATAAGTATTCAAGATCATGATCAAATATACGAATTCTATTATATATTTGTTTTTGCCACTCTGTATCAAAAGTACCGTCATTATTTATAAAAAAGTTAGAATCCATATATCTCATTATTATATAGTTACTATTTTTTTGATCAAAACCGTTTCCCCAAGAAAAATCAATTCCATTTCCGGTATTTCTTGTAACAATTGCCTCAATTAGAGGTAAAGTAATTTCGTTACAAGGAATTCTCATATCAGGAATATTCCAGAATGTTTTTTTCTCCTTTTTGTATATTAAAAGGTTTGAAATTGTACCATTTGATGCACATTGTACTCTACGAATTTCATTAATATTTATGCTATGCTTTGCTCCGGAGATAACACCATTAGAAATACGAATAGCTTTTTCTTTCAAACTACGAGCTAAATCTATATCCAAAGTATCAAGATTATTTGGAAAATCTTTTGTAAGTTTGTATGCAGCATGAGCTAGAAGTATAGACTTAGTTTCTAAAATATTATGACAATCATTTATAATTGTAGTGTCTGATGTAAAATCAATCGGAGCTGACTTATCTTTCTTTTCAAATAATAAATTATAATTTGAATTAGAATTACAATAGCTAAGTGCTATTATATAGGAAATTTTATCAAATGAAATATCAAAACTCTTCTTTTCTTTTTTTGCATCTTCATAAGATACTCCATCTTTTCTTACTGTTAAAACACTTCCGTCTTTACGAGTAAATTTCATATGTTGCTTTTCAAATATAGTTTTCATAAATCCTCCTAAAATATAAATTTACTATATCAACGTCTATTATAACACTTTTAATAAATTTTTTCTATTCCTACATAAATTTATTATTAAGCAATTTAAATATTATATTGCAATATATTTATATTATGCTGTATCAATAAATGTAAATAAAAATTATTCTTATTTATATGGATTATTTTATATTTTTGTGATACAATATAAAAGAATTAGAATTATTCTTGAAATTTTAATTTTTAAAATTTCTTAAGAAGGAGGTACAATATGAAAAATATTTCAAAAAAGATTTTTGGTTTAATATTGGCAGGAGCAGTATTGATTACAGGCTGTACTGCAAAAACTGAAAAAAAAGATAAAGGAGATAATACTAAGGGTAAATTAAAGATTGTAACTACAATTTTTCCTGAATATGATATAACAAGAGCAATTGCAAAGGATAAGGTTGATTTGGAATTAATGATAAAACCGGGAGTTGATGTTCATTCATTTACTCCTACTCCACAAGATATAAAAACAGTTCAAAATTCGGATATTTTTGTGTATGGTGGAACAGAACATGATAAATGGGTTGAAAATTTAACTAAAAGTATAGATATGAAAAATAAAAAAGTAGTTAAATTAGTTGATGGTATTCAACAACTTGAAGAAGAATCAGTTGATGGTATGAAACACGAACACCATCATGATGATAAAAAAGAAGATCAACATAATCACGACCATAAACACGAAAAAGAAGATGAACACAATCATAAAGGCGAAGAAAAAGAATTAGATCCACATTATTGGACATCACCTAAAAATGCTATTCAAATGGTTAAAACTATAACTAATGCATTGGTAGAAAAAGATCCTGATAATGCAGAATTTTATAAAGAAAATGCTGAAAATTATATTAAACAACTTGAAGGTGTAGATAAAGAATTACATGATGTTGTTGATAATGCGAAAATTAAAAAAGTTGTTATTGCGGATAGATTTCCGTTCAGATATTTATTTAAAGATTTAGGGTTGGAATATAGAGCTTTGTTTTCAGGTTGTAGTGTCGAATCAACTGCAAGTGCAGGACAAATTAAAAAAATGGTTGACTATGTAAAAGAAAATAAAATTCCGGTAGTTTATCATATAGAAATGGGAAAAGGTGAATTGGCTGAAACTGTTGCTAAAAATTCCGGAGCAAAAGTTAAACTTTTACATTCAATCCATACTGTAACTAAAGAAGATTTTGACAAAGGAACAACTTATATAGACCTTATGAAACAAAATGTTGAGGCGTTAAAAGAAGGACTTAATTAATGAAAGAGAAAATTTTAGTTTGTGAAAATTTAGAAATTTTTTATAAAAATAATAAAATAATTGACAATCTTAGCTTTTCCGTTGATGAGGGAGATTTCTTCCTCATCTTGGGAAAAAACGGTATAGGAAAATCTACTCTGTTGAAAGGAATTTTAGGATTAAAAAATATTTCTTCAGGAGAAATAAAGAAGAATTTTAAAATTTGTGGATATATGTCTCAAGAAGTTTTATTAAAAAAAGAATTCCCATCAACAATATGGGAATTTGTTTTATCTTCAAGAGCTGTTTATTCAAAGTTTTTTTATAGCTCCAAAGATATAGCGGTTGTTAAGGAAAATTTAAAGAAATTAGATCTTTGGGAAATTAAAGATAAGAGTATAAGTTCTCTTTCTATCGGACAAAGGCAAAGAGTTTTACTTTGCAGATGCCTTTGTGTATCCGAAAAGATTATTTTTTTAGATGAACCTACAAATTCTTTGGATATAAATGTTAGAAAGATGTTGTATGACATTTTAGAAAAACTTAATAAAGAAGGTCTTACTATTGTTATGATAAGTCATGATGAAGAGGCTTTTAAATATTCTAATAGAGCTTTAGTTTTAGGAAAAGAAAATAGAGTCATAGAAAATGTTTTGGAAAAATATGAAAAGGGGGAAATAAATTTTGATTAGTTTAATTTCAGAAATGTTAAGTTATCCCTTTATGGTTAAAGCAATATTCGTCGGACTTTTAATTTCGATAAGTTCTGCATTGCTTGGAATAACTCTAGTTTTGAAAAGATATGCAATGATAGGAGTTGGCCTTTCAAATGTTTCATTTGCAGCACTTTCAATAGCACTTTCTTTTGATATTTCTCCAATAGAATTTTCTATGCCAATAGTAATTATAGCAGGAATTATCCTTTTAAAGTATGGAGAAAAATATAATATTAGTAGTGACACAGCGATTGCACTTTTAAGTTGTGTTTCCGTTTCTATAGGAGTAACTTTTACAGCTGTAACTAAAGGACTTAATGTTGATGTTTGTAACTACTTATTTGGTAGCATATTGATTATGAAAAGAAGTGATATGTATATTAGTTTTGTCTTAGGGATAATAGTTTTAATTTCCTATATTTTGTTATATAATAAAATATATACTATTACTGTTGATGAAGATTTTGCCAAAGCGAGTGGAGTAAATATCAATTTATATAACACTTTGGTTACAATTTTGATTTCTGTAACTATAGTTATAGGAATGAAATTTATGGGAAGTATGCTTATTTCATGTTTAATAATATTTCCTGCAATGACGTCTATGCGAATTTTTAAAAGTTATAAGGTTGTTGTTATTTCATCAGTTATAATCTCGACAATAGCATTGTTTATTGGAATAACTATATCATATATATATTCAACGCCGACAGGTGCAAGTATTGTTTTGGTTAATTTAGTTCTATTTGTTATATCTTGCATAGTAAGGAGGTTTATCAGTGAATAAAAAAATATTAAGTTTAATACTATTTTGTCTATTGCTATGTTCTTGTTCAAAGGCTGATGGTAATAGTAATTTTATAAAAAATAAAGAGAATAAAAATGATTTAAAAAGTGCTCTAAAAAATGATCCCGAAAATGCCGGAACTGATAAGAATGAAAAAAAATCCGGTGAAACTGATAAAAATCAAAATCCCGATGATTACAAATTGGAAAGACATCAAGGGCAAAATGATTCGAAAGATGAATACAAACAGCCTGAAAAAAAGGATGAACTTACGAAAGAACAGTTAAATAAAAAAAGAGATGCAGATTCAAAAGATGGAATAATAAATATTTCTGATGGGATTTTTTTAGCTCTTGTAAATGATATTTATGTAAATAAAGATGAATATGTTGGCAAGAAAGTTAGAATTTCAGGACAAAATGTTAGATTTGAGGATAAAGATACAGGGGAAGTTGTTTATGCAATTTTACGTGAAGGACCCGGTTGTTGTTACAATGATAGTGTAATTGGATTTGAATATATAACTGACGGAAAATATCCAGAAAAGGATAAATGGTATGAAATGGTCGGAGAAGTAATAATCGATAAATATAAAACTGGAAAAGTTGTAAAACTCAAACTAATTGACATAAAAGAAATAGAACCGAAAGGAAAATTGATTCATTTTCAAAACTAATTGGGGATAATATCTCCAATTTTTTTGTAAAAAAATTTTGTGAAATATCAGAGACTTTAAGGGTATAAATACAATGTCTTGAAAACAAAAATTAGCTAAAAAAAAGGAATTGTGTTATAATTATTGTAGCTTTATGCCTTGTGATAAAGGTACAATAATTTCATCGCAACAACCATAAAAGAAATCAAAAAGAGTTGCGATATAATTAATATAACTTTATGCCCTGTGATAAAGTTATATTAATTTCATCATAGTTACCTCAAAAAAACAATCAAAAAGAAACTATGATATAATATAAGTAGTTTTGATTCATAAGGCAAAGCTACTTATATTTCACCATAACAGAATTATTAAATAAATATTATGGGTAAATAAATGAGTAAAAAATAAAAAGGATAAAAATATGATATTAGAAAATTTATATTTGATAGTTGCAATTACTGAAAAAACTAATGCGATAGGTAAAGATAATAATTTATTATATTTTCTAAAAGAAGATATGAATTTTTTCAAAGAAAAAACTTGTGGTAATTCTATAATCTGTGGTAGAAAAACTTTTGAAGGGTTTAAAATAAAACCACTTCCAAAAAGAAAAAATATTGTTTTGACAAAGAGTGATTTTTCTTTTGAAGGAGTAAGAAGATTTAAGAATATAGAAGATTTGATTAATTTTGTAAAAGAAAATCCAAAAGAGAAGTTTTTTGTTTGTGGAGGGATGAGTATCTATGAGCAATTGATTGACTTTTGTTCAAGAATGTATATTACAAAATATGAAGAAAAAGAGGCAGTAGAAGCGGATAGTCATTTTCCAAAGATTGATGAAAAAGTATGGAAAGTTGTTGAAAAAATTAATGGTAAAAGTGAAAATCCAAAATTGACCTTCTATACTTACGAAAGGATTTAAGGTATGAAAAAAGAAGACATAATTATAAAAAAGAGTAGAAAAAAACAGAGCAAAGTGAAAAAATGGTTTTGGAATATATTATTTGTAATATGTTTAGGAGTTTTTGTTTATTCTGCAGGAAATATAATCAAAGATTATTATGGTTCATATAAGGCAGGTAAAGATTTAAGTAATCTAAAAGAATCGGTTTTTAAGTCATCAAACAATGCCGATGAGAAAAAAACGGATAAAGAAAAAGTTGTAAATTTGGAAGAATTAAAAAAATTAAATTCCGACTCAATAGGTTGGCTTGAAATTCCTGGAACGAATATAGATGAGCCTTTAGTTCAAGGAAAAGACAATGATTACTATCTATGGAGGGATTTTAAGAAAAATAAATATCCTGTAACAGGAACATTATTTTTAGATATGTATAATAAAGCGGATTTTTCAGACAGAATCAGTTATATATTCGGACATAATATTTGGGATAAAACAAAATTTTATGATTTAAGAAAATTTGAGGATAAAACATTTTTAGAAAATCATAAGACATTCTACGTTTATACAGAAAAAGGAAAATTGGAATATGAAGTATTGTCAGTTGATCTTGTAGATCCGGATACTCCACTTTATGAACTTAGTTCAAAGAGAAATGAAGATGTGGACGCGATGAAAAAAGAATTAAGTAAACATATTTCAAAATCTGAAGTTGATAAAATTGATAAAAATACAAAACTCTTGATGCTGGTAACTTGTAAAACGCCTGATGACAATACAGCAAGGAGAATTTTGTTTGCAAAATTGAAAGAGAAGTAAATTTTTAAGGAGATTTTACATCTCCTTTATTTTTTGTGAAAAATTGTAAATTTTAATGATTTATAGTATAATTTGTATTAATATTAAATTTTGATTTTAATATAAAGGAGAATTATGGACAAGATAAGTGTTATTGTACCTGTATATAATGTAGAAAAATATGTTAAAAAATGTTTAAATTCAATTTCAAATCAAACATATGAGAATATAGAAATTATTATAGTTAATGATGGAGCAACTGATAATAGCGAAAATATTTGTAAAGAATTCGTTGAAAATGAAAATAGAGCGAAACTTTATGTTAAAAAAAATGGCGGATTATCCAGTGCAAGAAATCACGGAATGAGGTTTGTAACAGGAAAATATGTATTATTTATAGATTCTGACGATTATATTGCAGAGGGAATGATTGAAGAACTTTATAAAAATATAAAAGGAGAAGATGCGGATGTATCTGTTTGTGGGGTTTATAATGTTTATTCAGACAATCAATCTCCACAATGTAAGGAAGAAATTTATTTTTGTTGTGGAAAGGAAAGATTTTTAAAAGAATATTTTATCGGAGAAAAAATTCCAGGCACTATCTGTAATAAACTCATATCCTATGAAATTGCAAGTAAGATTTCGTTTCCTGTGGGCAAAATTTATGAAGATGCTTTTTATCAGTTTGAGCTTGTAAAATATGCTAAAAAATATGTTGTAACAACAAAGCCATATTATTATTATTTTCACAGAGAAAATAGCATTACAACAAAACCTTATACTGTAAAAAATATGAATTGCATAGAAATTTATTCCAATTTTTATGATTATATAAATAGAGAAATTCCTTCTCTTTCAGAATATGCTTTTTTCAGGCTTTCCTATGCGTATTTTATGGTCTTTGATAAGATGCTATTGAGTGAAGGTTATAAAAATATTTTAGAATATAGAGAAGTTTTAGGGTTTTTGAAGAATAATTTTTGGAAAATTTTTAGAAATAAAAATTTTAGAAAAGGTAGAAGAATAGCTGTATTAATGTTAAAATTAAATGTTAAATTATATAGGTTTTTGCTTTTAAAAGATTTGAAAAGAAAAGGAGTAAATGCTTAATGGAAATAAAATATCTTTCTATGGATGAAATAAAATCCGTAGAGCTTGAAATTCTAAAATATATTCACAATTTTTGCATTGAAAATGATATAAAATATTTTTTAAATTATGGAACTTTAATTGGAGCTGTAAGACATAAAGGATTTATTCCTTGGGATGATGATATTGATATTTGTATGTTTAGAAAAGACTATGAAAAGTTTATAGATTTATTTTCAAAAGATGATGGAATTTATAAGATTTTGTCTTTAGAAACTGATGACAAGTACTATAATAATTTCATGAAAGTTATAAATTCAAAGACTAAGATAGAAGATGAAAGAAATTATAAAACTTATGACTTAGGAATTTTTGTTGATATTTTTCCGATAGATTCTTTTGATGATTTAAAATTAGTTGAAAAAACATATAAGTTAGAAAGTTTTAAACTTTTATCTTTTTCAAAAAAAGAAAATATACAGTATGGGGACAGTAAGTTGAAAGATTTTGTTAGATTATTTTTCTGGACGATGTTAAAACCTGTATCTCCAAGAATCTTTGCAAAGAAGATAAAGGAAGCCGTTGAAAAATATTCCAAAGAAAACGGAAAATATTTTGGAGTTGTAGGTTGTTCAAAATTGAAATATGATGATGTTTTTGATTATAATCCATTTGATGAACTGGCAGAGTTCGAGTTTGAAGGCTGTAATTTTTTTGCGCCGAAAAAATATGATGAGATTTTGAAAAAATATTATGGCGATTATATGAAATTTCCGCCTATTGATAAACAGAAATATCCTCATGAAATCAAGGCTTATTTTGTAGATTAGGAGAATAAAATGAAAGAGAGACTAACGGTTGATGAACTAAAAAATTATGAATTAAATATTTTAAAGTTCATTGATTATGTTTGTAAAAAGTATGATATAAAATATTTTGTAAATTATGGAACACTACTTGGAAGTGTTAGACATAAAGGATTTATTCCTTGGGATGATGATATTGATATTTCAATGTATAGAGAAGACTATGAGAGATTTCAAAAAGCTGTTATTAAAGAAAATAATGAAAGATATACAATTTTATCCAAGGATAACAGCGAGTGGTATTTTCAAAATTTTTTTGTAGTCATAGATAAATATACTTTATTGGAAGATAATGTAAAGAAAAATAGACGAGATAGTAATGTTTTTGTTGACGTTTTTCCAATTGATAGATTCAATGACTTAAATTTTGTAAAAAAAGCACACTTGATGGTAACTTTAAGGCATATTTGTTTTATAAAGAAAAAATTTATAATTCACAAAGATAGTAGAATAAAAGATTTTTGTAGAGTTACCTTTTGGTATTTATTAAAATTTGTAAATCCAAGATTTTTTACAAAAAAAATTGAAAAACTTGTAGAAAAGTATTCTGATGAAAATGGAATTTATGAGGGAGCTGTTGGTGTTGACAAAACGGGAATGAAAGAAGTTTTTAAAGTGGGAACTTATGAGGAATTAATAGAATTACCTTTTGAAGATATGATGGTACCTGCTCCTAAAAATTATGATAAGATTTTAACTCAATTTTATGGAGATTATATGCAAAAACCTTCTGATGCAGAAATTGAATATAAATCACATCTTTTAGATGCTTACAGAATAAAATAAGGGAGAATTAATTTTAGATATGGCAAAAAATATAAAAGTTAACGCTTTAGCTAGCGTTTTAGTTAGGGTTTTTAATATTCTGTTTCCGCTTATCACAGGTCCGTATCTTGCTAGAATTTTGAGTAAAGAGGCCTATGGCGAATTTAATGTTGCAAACTCTATATTAAACCTATTTATTCCGTTTGCCGCTTTTGGAATATATAGTTATGGGATACGTTCAATAAGCAGAGTTAAAAATAATATTAAAGAGATAAGTAAAAATTTTACCGTTCTTTTCTCTATAAACTTAATAAGTTCTTTAGGTATTGGGATTTTGTATATCGGATATATGTTTTTAAATGTAAATTCCAATATGTATATGTTATATATTGCACTTAGTATTCAAATTTTTACTCAATTTGTATCAATTGAGTGGATGAATGAGGCTTTTGAAAACTATGGTTTTATTCTTTTTAAGACATTATTTGTCCGTGTACTTATGCTTGTTTCAATTTTTGCATTTGTAAAAAAAGCTGATGATATAGTAAATTATGCTTTTATATTATCAATTACAAATCTTGTAAACTATTTGATAAGTTTTTACTATATAAAAAGAAAAGTAAAGTTTGTAAAGATTGAGTTAAAAGACATTTTAATACATATAAAACCATTAATTGGAATGTTACTTTTAGCCAACTCATATATGTTATACACTGCGTTGGATAGGGCAGTACTCTCATTATTGGATGCTAAGATTTCAGTTTCATATTATACCTTTGCATTGTCAATAGCTCAACTAATTACGAGTGTAGTTTATTCTATAATAGTAGTAAGTATTCCAAGGCTTTCGTACTATCATGGGAATAGTGATGAAAAAAATTATACGGAATTGTTAAATCAAGTTGCAAGAACCTTTTTATTCTTAGTAATTCCGATGGGTATTGGATTAAGCTGTGTTTCTGATGAAGTAATGTTGATATATGCGGGAGAAAAGTATTTGGAAGCCGGTTTTATTTTAAAGTTGTTTTCACTTAGGATTGTTATGTGGGCTTTAGATCAACTTCTTGCAAATCAAGTTTTATTTGTAAGAGGATATGAAAAAAATATAACGGCATTTTATTTTATAGGTGGTTTTTTGAACTTGATTTTAAATATAGTTTTATTGAAATTAAAAGTTGTTCAAGCTGAATATTTTGTATATACAACCTTATTTTCAGAAATTGTAGTATTGATAATTCAAATTTACTTTATAACTAAAAGAAATATTATTTCCATAAACGAAATATTAAAATCTTATGTAAAATATATACTATGCGCCGTTCCGTTCTTTGCAATAACTTATGGAATAAATCATACTTTAAAATATTCATTAAATTTGAATTTACAATTTTTTGTTAGAGTATTGGCAATAATTGTATCATGTGTACTATATTATTTTATAATTATGTTAATAACGAAAGATAGGATTTTATTTGTTACGCTTGACGGAATAAAAAATAAATTCAGAGTTATAAAATATAAACTAAAAGCAAAGAAATATAAAGGATAATATAAATTATTATTTTATAATTTAAAAGTTCTAAATGTAAAATTTTAGGACTTTTTTATTGTTCATTTTTATATGATATGGTATAATTTATGAACAAGATGTTTAAGGAGGAATTCATGTTAGCAATACAAGATTTTGATATTTTAAATTTATTTTTTAAAAATCCGAATAAAAAATATACTCAAAGAGAAATTTCAAGTATTACAAAAATTTCTTTGGGAAAGGTTAATAAAACTTTAAAAGAATTAAAAAATAACGAGTTTATAGATGAAAATTTAAAGATTACAGATAAAGGACTTTCTGCATTGGAGCCATATAAAGTTGATAATGCAATAATAATGGCTGCCGGAATGAGTTCAAGATTTGCTCCTCTTTGTTATGAAACTCCAAAAGGTCTTTTAAATGTAAAAGGAGAAAAATTAATTGAGAGAGAAATTTTACAACTAAAAGAAGCAGGGATTGAAGATATTACTTTAGTTGTAGGATATATGAAGGAAAAGATGTTTTATTTAGCAGAAAAATTTGGTGTAGATATTGTGGTTAATGAGGATTATTACAGATTTAACAACACTTCATCACTAATTTTGGTTACTGAAAAATTAAAAAATACTTATATCTGTTCTTCAGATAATTATTTTCCGAAAAATCCTTTTGAAAAGTATGTTTATAGAGCATATTATTCAGCTGTTTATCAAGATGGAGAAACTGATGAATACTATGCAGAATTTGATAAAAAGGGAAAGATTACAGGAATAACAATTGGCGGAAAAGATGATTGGATAATGTTAGGGCATGTTTTTTTCGACAGAGAATTCAGTGGTAAATTTGTGAAATTGTTGAAAGCGGAGTATCATGAACAGATAGTTCGTGAAAATTTGTGGGAAACTTTTTATATGCGTCATATAAAAGAGTTGGATAATATGTATATTAGAAAATATGATTTAGAAGATATTAAAGAGTTTGATTCTTTGGAGGAGTTAAGACTTTTTGATGAAAAATATGTCACCAACTCCGACTCTAAAATTTTCCAAAATATTTGCAATATTTTAAGATGCAATGAAGAAGAAATAAAGGATATTAAGCCGATAAAAATGGGAATGACTAATACATCTTTTAAATTTAGTTGCAAAGAAAAATCCTATGTATATCGACATCCGGGTCCCGGAACTGAGTTAATCATAAATAGAAAAAGCGAGTTTGACTCAATGAAAATTGCAAAGGAATTGAGTTTAGATGATACTTATATCTATATGGATAAAGATATCGGTTGGAAAATTTCTAAATATATTGAAAATGTAAAAATTCTTAATCCTTTTGATAAAAAGAACGTAAAAAGGGCTATTTCTATGTTAAAGAAATTACATACAAGTGGTAAAAAAACTAATTTTAAATTTAATATTTTTGATGAAATTGAAAACTTTAAAATCAAAATAAGAAATTCACATAGAGATAATTTTGATGATATGAGTTTGATGAATGACAAAATTTATAAATTAAAGACTTTTTTAGATAAAGATGATACAAATGAATGTATTTGTCATTGTGATAGTTATGATTTAAATTTTTTATTGGATAACAGAGATAAAATGTATTTAATAGATTGGGAATATTCTGCAATGTCAGATCCTGCAGTAGATATTGGATGTTTTATAACTTCTTCAAAATATTCTTTTGACGAAGCTATAGATATAATAAAGGAATATTTTAATGGTAAGCCTACGGATAAGCAGTTAAGGCATTATATTGCCTATATTGCAGTAAGCTCTTTTTATTGGTTCTTATGGGCGATTAATCAGGAAATTCAAGGAAAGAGTATTGGCGAATATTTATATATTTGGTATAATCACACTAAAGAATATGCTGACTATGCTTTGAAATTATATGAACAAGAATAAAATGATGAATAATCTATCCATTTAGAAAATAATTGTATGAAAAAATTGGAAAAAGATTAGCAATAGTACAAAATTATTTAAAGGCAACTATATGGAAGTTGTCTTTTTTGTCGATTTTTTGGGTATTCAATATTTGTTTTATTGAAAAAATGTATTGTTTATGTTATCATAAATTGTTAGTAGGTGATGAATTTGAATGAAAAAATAATTGATATAAAAGATTTAAGATATGAATATTCTGGAGAAGATGGCAAGAATAGTACTGCTTTGGACGGGGTCAGTTTTTCTGTAAATAAAGGAGAATTGATTTCTATTTTAGGACATAATGGAAGCGGAAAATCTACTTTAGCAAAACTTTTAAATGCTCAGATTACTCCAACAGATGGAGAAATTGAAATTTTTGGGATTAATACAAAAGATGAGAATAGGATTTGGGATATTAGACAAAAATGTGCTATGGTTTTTCAAAATCCTGATAATCAACTTGTTGCAACAGTTGTAGAGGAAGATGTAGCTTTTGGACCTGAAAATTTAGGAGTGCCTTCAAATGAAATAAGAAAAAGAGTTGATGAAGCTTTAGAAATTGTTGAGATGCAGGAGTATAAGAAGCATTCTCCACATATGCTTTCTGGTGGACAAAAGCAAAGAGTTGCAATAGCCGGAATTCTTTCAATGAAACCGGAAATAATAATTTTCGATGAATCTACAGCAATGCTTGATCCTATTGGAAGAAAAGATATTATTAATACTATTTTAAAATTAAACAAAGAAGAGAATAAGACTATTTTATATATAACTCATTATATGGAAGAAGCTGTTCTTGCCGATAGAGTTATTGTTTTAAATGAAGGAAAGATTGAATTTGATGACAGTCCTAAAAAAGTTTTCTCAAATGTTGAAACTTTACGAGAATTAGGACTTTCTGTTCCGCAGGTTACAGAACTTGCATATCTTTTAAAGAATGAGGGGGTAGAAATTCCTTCTGATATTTTAACAAATGATGAAATGATAGAATTTTTGGAGAGAAAATTAAAATAATGGATATAAATTTTAAAAATGTAAGTTTTGTCTATGGAGAAAAAACTCCTTTTGAAAAACTTGCTTTGGATAATATAGATTTAACTATAAAAAAGGGTGAATTTGTTGGTATTATAGGGCATACAGGAAGTGGAAAGTCAACATTAATTCAACATTTTAATGGAATTTTAAAGCCGACAAGCGGAGATGTTTTTATAGGGGATATGAATACTAAAGATAAGACACTTGCTAAAAGTGGTTTGAGATATAAGATTGGATTGGTTTTTCAATATCCTGAATATCAACTTTTTGAAGAGACAATTGAAAAAGATATTGCTTTTGGTCCTAAAAATATGGGGCTTAGTGAAGAAGAAGTTACAGAGAGAGTAAAAGAAGCAATGGAGATTGTAGGACTTGATTATGAAGCTAAAAAGGATAAATCTCCTTTTGAAATTTCTGGAGGTCAAAAAAGAAGAGTTGCTATAGCAGGAATTTTAGCTATGAAACCTGATATTTTGATTTTAGATGAACCTACTGCAGGACTTGACCCTAAGGGAAGGGATGAACTATTTTTTCAAATTAAAAGACTTTACGAAAAAAATAATATTACAATAGTTTTGATTTCTCATAGTATGGAGGATGTTGCAAAACTTGTAAATAGAATAATTATAATGAAAAACGGACAGATTCATTTAGATAAGAGTACAAAAGAAGCTTTTAGTGATGTTGATGATTTGAAAAAAGTTGGACTTAATGTTCCGCAAATTACAGAACTTATGGATATTTTAAGAAAAAAGGGACATCATTTTAGCAAAAATATTCTAACAGTTGATGAAGCTTTTAACGAAATTAAAAGAGAATTGAGGAAAAATTAATGGTAAAAAATATATCTATAGGTAGATTTTTTCCGGGAGATAGTATTATTCACAGACTAGATCCTAGACTTAAACTATATTTTATTTTTATGTTTATACTTTCTATATTTTTTATAAAAAGTTTTCTTGTTTTTATACCACTTGCAATTTTTTTGTTTTCAATTATAAAAATTGCAAAATTACCGATTTTAATGGTTTTAAAGGGATTAAAAGGAATTTTTTATATTGTTTTATTTACGGTGATTTTGAATTTAATTTTAACACCTGGAGAGGTCTTATTTAGAATATGGATTATAAATATAACTAAAGAAGGTATTAAACTAAGTGCATTTATGAGTGTTAGAATAACTCTTTTAGTTATAGGTACAAGTCTTTTAACTCTAACAACAAGCCCTATTGTACTTACAGATGCTTTGGAATATGTTATGAAGCCTTTTGAAAAAATTAAGTTTCCTGCTCATTCTGTAGCTATGATGATGACAATCGCCCTAAGATTTATACCAACAATTTTAGATGAAATGGATAAAATTACTAAGGCTCAAACTGCAAGAGGTGCAGATTTTGAAACAGGAAGTATTATATCAAGAGCAAAAAGTTTGATTCCTTTACTTGTTCCACTTTTTGTAAATGCTCTAAAACGTGCAGACGAACTTGCAGTTGCTATGGAGGCTAGATGTTATAGAGGTGGAGAAGGAAGAACTAGAATGAATGTTCTAAAATATTCAAGAACGGATTATATAGTTATGGTTTTTATAACAGTATTTTTTGGACTTGTAATAGCATCAAGATATTTCTTGAATGTTTGGATTTTTAATTAGAAATAAAGGAAAGAAAAATGAGTTTTGATGGAATTTTTACAAAAGCGGTTGTTGATGAAATATATCCGCTTTTATTAAATGGAAAAATAAATAAAATAAATCAACCGGATAAAAATGAAATAAATTTACAGATTTATAACAAGGAGAATTATAAATTATTACTTTCTTGTGCGAATAATCTTTCAAGAATTCATTTGAGTGAAAAAAGCAAAAAGAATCCTATAACTGCATATAATTTTTGTATGTTGTTAAGAAAACATTTAGTTGGAGGTACTATTAAAAATATATACCAACATAAAATGGATAGGGTTGTTTGTTTTGAAATTGAAAATTTAAATGAATTAAAAGAACTTAGTAAAAAACTTTTAATCATTGAAATAATGGGGAAACATTCAAATATAATTCTTGTCGATAAAGAGAGCAATAAAATTATTGATGCAATTAAGCATATAGATTCCAGACAAAGTAGTATAAGAGAGGTTTTTCCAAATAAGGATTACTTTTTTGTAAAAGATGAAAAAGAAAATATTTTATATGAAAATTATAAATTGCCTTCTGAAATTTTAAAAAATTCAGAACCAATTTCAATGAAAAAGTTCTTTTATACAAATTATTTGGGCTTTTCACCGATTATTTCCTATGAATTATTAAATAATTCAAATGTTGATACAGATATAAACTCTGCAAATTTAAGTATGGAAAATATACAAAGAATTGATGAAAATTTTGTAAAATTAGTTGAAAATATTAAAGATAAAAACTATTATCCAATTTTTATTAAAGATGAAATGAATAACAATAAAGATTTTTATTGTTTTGACTTAAACTTGTATGAAAAAAAAGAAAGGGTTGGTAGTTTATCAAAATTAGTCGAAAGTTTTTACCATAACAATTCCTTAAGAGACAGGATAAATCAAAAAGCATCAGGATTTAAAAAGATTTTGAATACAAAATTAAATAGACTTACAAATAAATATATTGCAATGAATGATGAACTTTTGAATAATCAAAGTAAAGAAGATTTAAAAATTTTTGCTGATTTACTTTCCATAAATATCTATAAGATAGAAAAGGGAATGAAAAAAGTCTCAGTAGAAAATATTTATGATAATATGGAGGAGGTTGAAATTTCCCTTGATGAAAAGAAATCTCCAAGAGAAAATATTGAGGCATATTATAAAAAATATAAAAAGTTAAAAACTGCTGATGAGATAATAAAAGCTGAATTACCGAAAATTGAAGAAGAAATGAAGTATATAAAACAAATTTTGGAAACCATTGAAATTATTACAGAATTAAATGAGCTTTCTGAAATTGAAGAAGAACTTATTTCTTTGGGCTATGTTAGAAAAAGTAAAAAGAATAAGCAAAAACTTGAAAAGTCAAAACCTTATATGTTTGAAACTGACTCAGGAGCATTGATTTATGTTGGAAAAAATAATTTACAAAATGAAAATCTAACATTAAAATTTGCAAACAAAAATGATGTATTTTTCCATGCACAAGATGTACCTGGAAGCCATGTAATCTTAAGAGGATCAAACTTAACGGAAGACGACTACAAAATTGCAGGATTTTTAGCCGGATATTACAGTTATTTTAAAAATGAAGGATATGCAAATGTAGATTACACAGAAAAAAAACATATAAAAAAAGCAAAGGGAACAGGACTTGGAATGGTGTATTACGATAATTACAAAACTCTATTTATTGACTTTAAAGATAAATTGTATGATAAATATAAAAAATAGAATGGCAACAACCATTCTATTTTTTATATTTTTCTATTTTTTTAAAACTATTACCCAACCTTCTCTGTCAAGTTTATCAAAAGATAAAATTTCATGATTATGTTCTTGACAATATAAAGGTAAAGTTCCAACAGCTTCTGGACATGTAAATTCCAATTCAATAATTTGCCCAACCTGAGCATCACCCAAAGCTTTTTTAAGCTCTATAAGTGGAAGAGGTCAATCAAGTCCATGTGTATTTACTTTTATTACGTCCATCTTAACTCCTTTGTTTTGTAACTAAAAATATTCTTGCACTTATCCATATTCCTATCATTAAAAATACAAATGCAAACCATCCTTTCATAGATAGCTGAGCAGTGAAAACAAATCCGTTTGAAATGATACAACCTTGTCCCCAAATAGCTCCAAGTGCCATTAAAGCACTACCTATGATTGTGTATAGTATTGTTTTTTTATTCGGCATGATGATTGAAAATTCTTTACTAATAAAAGATGTAAAGAAAGAACCGAGTATAATTCCTAAAACAAACATACTTCCCCAGCCAAGACCTTGGCCATCAACGCCTCATCCTATACCGGCAGTTTCTATTGGACAAATTTTATCTGCCCAAGTCAAAATCGGTGTTGAAATCCCAAAACTACCAATACGTCCTGTTAGGCTACTAAAATAAAAAGCTAATCCCATTAAAAGACCTATTAAAATGACAGTAAGTTCTTTTGACCACATCTTTTCACAGAATATGTGGCGAATACCTGTATATCTACTAGGCAATTTGAATTTTAATTTATGTGATTTATAATGTCTGAACATTAGGAAGTATAATACTAAAACTACAACTGCACATAATATTATTGGTGAAAAAGGTAATTTTTCTAAAAATTCATCCGGTAAAGTCAATTTTCCATTTGCAAAATAATTGGAAAGAGGCTTTAACGGTCCTTTTACAGCAATATATGATGTTATTGTGAAGGTTAAAAGAGAAATTAATCCAATAATTCTACCGTCACCGCTTTTTATAAGAGTGCTTGTTAGACATCCGTTGCACATAACTGCACCGAAACCGAATATTAAGCTACCAAACGCAATACCAATTACTGGAAATTCTACTAAAAACGTCATTGGAACAAGCTCAAAATAACGTAGTATATGATAAATCAAAGCATTAGTAAAAATAATTGCTAAGAGTAAAACTAAGTTATAATATCTTTTTTCAAGATAAATATCACGAATAGTGCCTGTTGGACAAAATCTTGATCTCTTTAATAAAAAGCCAAAAAGAAAACCAAAAAGCAATCCTGTATAAATCATATTATCCTCCTTTTTAAATTATTGTCAAGTACAATTTTAACAAATATTTGCTAAAAGGTCAATTAATTTTACTTATGGATTTAACAGTTTGTCGAAACAAAGTTTGAATATATTTTATGACATTATTATTAAAAAATATATTGAATTATTATAAAAAGTCTTAATAATAAAATAACTAATAATTTAATCTTAATTGCATATATATTAATTAAGTTTTTAATTTTATTTTGTATTTTTACGGGGAAAATAGGGGGTAAAGCAAAAAAATGAGCATAAAGCCCATTTAATTTATAAAATTATATTAAAATATTATTTCATTACATCTTTAAGTACTTTTCCAGCTTTTACTTCAACTATAGTTTTACTTTTATCTGTTGGCTGTAGAATTTTTACTGTAATTTCTTCACTAATATTATTTGAAATTGTCAATGCAGTTCCGGTAACTTCTCTTTCCCATAAATCACGAATATTCTCATTAGCTCTGCCGTCATTTTTAGAATCAATCATTCCTGATACATCTGAAGCAGCTTGTTCAACTAATTCAATATTAACTATATTATTCTTTTCATCCAATTTAGCCTTAGCGAAATGTTTATTAGAATTATTAAATTTTTGTAAATATTTATTAATCTTTGCAATAGATTCACTTGTAAGAGTTTCATTTTCTGAATTTTCTTGTTTTTCTTTTAATTTTTTATTTTCTTTTTCCAGAGAATTAATTTTTTCTTGTAACTCACTATTTTTCTTTTTCAAAGAATCTTTTTGCTCTTTCAACTCTTTAACAACTTTATTTTCTTCATTATTTTTATTAGAACAACTAACTAACATAATGCTCATAAATAGCATAATAACAATTTTTTTCATAATAAATTCTCCTTATTAAATTATTTCATTATATCTTTTATTACTTTTCCAGCTTTCACTTCGACTATTGTTTTTGTAATTTCCGTTGGATGTAGGAAATTTACTTTTACACTTTTATCAAGGTTATTAGATACTAATAAAGCAATATCAACTATTTCATTTTGCCATCCTTCGAGCATAGGCTTGGTAATAGTACCATTATTTTTATAGTCAATTAATCCAGATACATCGCATGCAGCCTGTAATATCAATCGAATATTAACAGTATTCTTACTTTTATCATATGTAGCAATCGCAAACTCTGGATATTTTTCATTGAATTTTTGTAGATATTGAATTATTTTAGAAAGCCTTTCTATTTCTTTTTGTTGTTCTTCTTGTTTAGTTAGTTTTTCTTTTAATTCATTGTTTTCTTTTTCTAAGTTGTTGTATTTATCTTGTAATAGTTTTAGTTCTGAATTATCTTTTTCTTCTTTCTTTATTACACTTGTATTAGTATCTGTTGTGTTTTTTTCTTCTTTTTTTGATGAACAACTAACTAATATAGTGCTCATTAATAGCATAATAACAACTTTTTTCATAACAAATTCTCCTTTAATAAATAAAAGTTTTCCTTTTCTATATTATAAACTTAAATATAAATAAAGGCAAATTTTTATATTTAAATATAAGAGCTTCCATAATTATTTTAAAATGGTATAATATAATTATTAAATTATAATTATGATGGAGGATTTTAATAATGAAGGAAAAAATTCAATTAATTAATTATGATGGAAGGAATGATTATGAATTCAAATTTAATAGGATAACAACAATTGATTCATTTACATCTTTTGACGAATTTGATTTAAATATTATAGATTTAAGACATCGTGAACTATTTGTTCTAGATGTTTATAATAAAGACAATTTGACTTCGGATATTATAAAAATATATGAAAATTTAAATACAGCTATATCAAATTTAACAAAATCAAAAGTAGTAATTATTTTTCCAAACAGCTTTAAACTTTTGTTAAATGATGGGAGAGAATATAAAGAATTAAAGTATATGTTAGGATTTTTTAATTATGTTATACACTTAATTACAAATTTAGACTTAAATATTAAGTATGAATATTCTACTACTAGAATAGATGAACAAATTGAGATGTATTCAGATTTTTATATGGATATAAATAGAGATTTAAAATTTATAAAATTAAAATCTAAAGGAGATAATCCTGTTTTGATAAATAAGGAAAATATTTATATTACTACTTTAGATATAAGTTTTGATGAAAATTTAGAAATATTATTAAAAAAAATCGGATTAATAAAAAACGAAAATGAAAATGAGCCTGATTGGATTAAAAATTTTAGTTTTTTTGATGATGATAGACAAAAAGAAAACATCCTTAATTGTGAGTCATTAATAAAAATAGAAGAAGAGAAAATTAAAAGTGCTAGAGAAATATTGCAGATTAATAGCAGATATAAATCTATTTTATATACTCAAGGAGAAGAACTTGTTGATGTAGTTAAGGAGATTATATCAAAGATGCTAGATATTGATTTATCAGGCTTTATTGATAAAAAGAAAGAAGATATAAGATTTGAATATAATAACGATGTTTTTATTGGTGAAATAAAAGGAATTACTGATAATGTAAAAAGTAAAAATTTATCACAATTAGATAATCATTTTACAGCATTTGTTGATGAAAATCCAAATATAGATGAAGAAAAAATATTCAAATTACTTATAATTAATTATCAAAGAAAATTACCTTTAGATAAAAGAGATCCAATAGACAATAAACAGATAGCACAAGCTGAAAACAAATATAAGTCATTAATAATTGAAACAAAAACTTTATTAAAACTATTTGAAGATTACAAAAATCAAAAGTTAAATAGAGAAGAAATTATAGAAAAATTAAAGACATATGGAATTTTAAAATTATAAAATTTTTAGATATGCTGTTTTTAAAATAGGGTATAATACAAGATAAAGATAGAGGTGAAGAATCTGTCGTTCACGGGTTGAAAGATTGCATATGTAGGAGATGGTAGTCCTACCTATTTTTAAATTAAAAATACTTAACAAAAAAGACACTTTAACGAGTGTCTTTTTTGTTGTCAAGAACTAATTTCACTTAACTAATGAAAATAATTAATCTAGTTTTTTAAATTCTTTTTACTATGTGTATGAGTTATGAATAAATCAAAAAGGAGCTTAATTGCTCCCTGTTTTTTATTGTGTGGGTTGCCATTGGTGTGCCATTTTATATAATTTTATATAAAGTTATATAATTTTATATAAAAGCTCAATAAAAAAGTTCTTGAAAATAAGCCATTTTATAAACTTATATAACAAGAACTAAAGGTTGGTGGAGATGGTGGGTGTCGAACCCACGTCCGAAAAAGCATTCATATCACTTTCTCCGAATACAGTCAATTTTTAATTTCCCAATAACCTATAAATTAACAAAATCAGTTAAAGGTATCTTATAAATACAATTACAAATCTAAGAACTTTTGTAAAGGTTGCCCACGAATTTAATGATAGAGTTTAGACTTTTGTGGGAAAAGAATAGACTCCAAATAGCTGACTAGGCAGCTAATGCAAAATTATTATTTTCTGCGTTTATATTTAATTTACCACTTTTTATGTTGATTGGATACAACAATTCGCTTATGATACTGCAACTTCCCCGTCGAAGCCAGTTCATCCCCATAATTAATAAAGTAGCTTTATAAAGCTACTTTTATTATACCCAGATTTTGTAATTATGTCAAATTTGAAATATATTTATGATTTTATTTTTTGAAAATTCTTGAAATTAATATAAAAATTGTAGCTATTGAAATAATTGCAAGTAAAAATAAAATCATACTTATTCCATCGTTAAATAATCTTCTATAAAATCTATAAAAGTTATAAATTCTTAATATAAAAAATAAAATTATACCAACATTTATAGTTAAAAGATATTTTGTCTTTTTTGTTACCAATAATAAAACAAATATAAATATAAAAATTAGAGAAATACTTAATGGAATATTTTTAAATATTGTTAAACTATGCATATACGGTTCATCAGAAGGATAACTTCCGGCTGATAGTTCTAAAAATAAAAGGTATAATAAAAATATTAAAAAACTAAATATTGAGTAAATTTTTTCCTTTAGTATCGTCATATAATCCTCCTTTTTATTTATATTATATTTTAATTAATTATAATATAATATTGTTATTTTGTAAATATTTTGAGTTTATAGTTTAACATATAATAATTCCTATTGACATTTTATATATATATACGTGTATAATGATCATTGATATTTTATTTAGGAGGGTTTTGTTATGGAAAAACAAAAAGTAGATATGTATGTAATGAATAATGCGAAATATTTTGATTCTTCGTCAATACCATTTATTAGACAAAGATTAGAATCAATGAGTGATGAAAGTTTTATGACACTTCAATCTATTGAATTTAAAGATCCAACTACATTATTGATTATATCAATTTTAGTTGGAAGTTTAGGAGTTGATAGATTTATGTTAGGAGAAACTGGTATGGGAGTTTTAAAACTTTTAACAGGTGGATGTTGTGGAGTTTTAACTATTATAGACTGGTTTTCAATTTCTAAAAAAACTAAGGAATATAATTTAAATAAATTCAATTCAGTATCATAGTATATGAAAAAAGAAAACTTTAAGATATTTGTTTTTGTCTTACTTGTTATATTGATTATTAATTTTTTAAATATAAGAGTTTGCGTTTTTTATAATATTTTTGGAATTCCTTGTCCTGCTTGTGGGATGACTAGAGCTTTTAATAGAATTTTTATGCTAAAGGTTAAAGAAAGTTTTGATTATAATCTATTGGGTGTGCCTTTATTTATAATTATAAATTCTTATTTAATAATTAATTTTTATTCAATTATAAAAAATACAGATCAAATAAATATTTATTTTGAAGACTTTTTTCAAAAATATAGAACTGCATTGATTATTGTTTCTGCAGTTGTTGTTATGTTAAATTGGATTAGAAATTTATATAATCCATTGTTATATTAAATTAAAAATTTACTAAGATTTGCTTAGTAAATTTTTTTTGTGTAAAATTATTAAATTTTCGTAATAAAGTATTGTAAAATATTTTTACTCGATTTATAATTTATTAATATAAAAATAATATAAATTTTTAAGGAGAAAAAGATGTTAAAATCAATGACCGGTTATGGTAGAAGTGAGTTCGTTGATGAAAATTATGATTTATCTTTTGAGATGAAAGCTGTAAATCATAAATTTTTAGATATTCAAGTTAAATTACCATATTTTTTAAATTTTTGTGAAGAAGATATAAAAAAAGTTGTGAGAAAAAAATTGTCAAGAGGACGGGTTGATATTTTTATAAGAGGGAAACAAAAGTTTTCTGAAAGTAACTCCGCTTTGGATGTTAATTATGATTTAGCTTCTGCTTATTTTGAGGCTTATAAAAACATTTCAAAAAATCTGGGGATAGAAAGTTCTGTAAGTATCGGGCATATTGTTAGAAATGAAAATGTAGTTGATGTTAAGACTTCTGAGATTGATGAAGAATACTTAAAAAAGAATGTTTTGGAAGCTATTGAAAAGGCAGTTGATGAACTTGTTTCAATGAGAATTGTTGAAGGAGAAAATCTGAATAAGGATTTGTTGGACAATCTTTTAGCTTTTGAAAATAATTTAGAAAATATCAAAGAAAGAAAAGAAGATGTTTTAAATAATCAAATTGAGAGATTAAAATTAAAACTGAATGAATTTTCTGATGAATTATCTGAAAGTGAAATAAACAGATTAAATCTTGAAGTAATTTTTTATACTGATAAACTTGATATAAGCGAAGAAATTACAAGACTTCATTCACATATTCAAAATTTTAAGAAGTTTTTAAATCTAGAAAATCAAGTCGGTAAAAAAATTGAATTTTTATTACAAGAGATGAACAGAGAAATCAATACAATAGCAAGTAAATCAAATAATTACGCAATTTCAACTTATGTTATTGAAATGAAGGTTATTATAGAGAAACTTAGAGAACAAATTCAAAATGTTGAGTAGTTTTGGAGGTAATATGAAAAAGGGATTTTTGATGGTTGTTTCAGGTCCGTCAGGAGTTGGGAAAGGTACTATTTGTGATATTTTATTAAGAGATAATAAAGATATTAAGTATTCAATTTCTGCAACGAGTAGAAATAAAAGACCTAATGAAGAACATGGAAAAAATTATTTTTTTGTTTCAAATGATGAGTTTGAAAAGATGATAGCAGATGAAAAACTTTTAGAGTATGCAAGAGTTCATGGAAATTATTATGGAACTCCTAAGGATTTTGTTTTAAATTCTATTGATAATGGAGATGTCGTAATTTTAGAGATTGATGTTCAAGGGGCACTACAAGTTAAGAAAAATTATCCTGATGCAGTTTTAGTTTTTGTTTTGCCACCAGATTTTGAAGAATTAAAGAGAAGACTTGTAGAACGTGGAACGGAAGATGAAGAAACTATAAATTTAAGAATGAATAATGCAAAAAAAGAAGTTGAATTTTTAAATGAATATAATTATTCCATAGTGAATGATTTTATAGATGAAAGTGTAGATAAAATGAAGGCTATTATTGAAGCCGAAAGATTAAAGATTAAGAAATAGGAGGAATGAAAGATGATAAATCCATCATTTAAAGAATTAGAAAAAATTGATAAGAGTAGATATGCTCTAGTTGTAATGACAAGTAAAAGAGCTAGAAGAATTGTAAACGGATCTAAAAATTTAATGGAAACAGATGCACAAAAACCAATTACTCAAGCACTTCAAGAAATAGTAGCTCAAAAGGTAACTAAAAAAGAAAAGGAAGATTAAGATGAAAAAAAATATTTTAGTTGGAGTAACTTCTGGAATTGCAATTTACAAGTCTTTAGACTTAGTAAGTATGTTAGTTAAGGCAGGATATGAAGTTAATATTGTTATGACTGAAAACGCAACTAAACTTATAAATCCTTTGATTTTTGAAACAATAAGTCAAAATAAGGTTCATAGTGATGTTTTTGAAAGAGATATGGATAGTGAGGTTAAGCATATAAAACTTGCAAAAAATGCAGATTGTTTTATTATTGCACCACTTACTGCAAATACTATGGCTAAAATTGTTCACGGAATTGCAGATAATTTGATTACAAATATTGTACTAGCAAATACAAAAAAGATGATTTTAGTGCCATCTATGAATGTTAATATGTATGAAAATCCGGTAACTCAAAAAAATATTGAAACTTTAAAAGAAAGACATATTGTTTTAAGTCCGGATTATGGTCGTCTTGCTTGTGGAGACTATGGAAAAGGAAAATTTCCTACAACTGAAAAAATTTTTGAAGAAATTGAGAGTTATTTTGTAAAAAAAGATTTACTAGGAAAAAAGGTGTTAATAGGAAATGGTGCTACAGTTGAAGACATTGATCCTGTTAGATATATTTCAAATTACAGTAGTGGAAAAATGGGAAACGAATTGGCTTTATGTGCTAAAAGACGTGGAGCTGATGTAAAAGTAGTGTGTGGGAAAGTTAATAGTGATTACAGAAAATTGGGAATTGAATATATTGATGTAAAAACTAATGAAGATATGTATAACTCAATAAAAGAAAATTTTGACGAAGCGGATATTTTAATTATGCCTGCTGCACCTGTTGATTTTAAGGTTAAAAACAAAAAAGATTTTAAAATCAAAAAGACTGAAAATTTTGAAAATATTGAAATTGAAAATAATATTGATATTTTAAAAAGCATTTCAGAGTATAAAAAATCACAATTTGTTGTAGGCTTTGCAGCTGAAACAAATGCAGTTAAAGATTATGCAATTTCAAAGATGAATAATAAAAATTTGGATATGATTGTTGCAAATGATGTTTCATTAAAAGATAGGGGCTTTGGCTCTGACTTTAATAAGGTTACTATCATTACTAAAGATAGTGATGTTGAAACGGAAGTTTTAACTAAAAGAGAAATTGCTGATAAAATTTTAGATGCTATTTTGGAGAAAATATGTTAGCAGAAGTTGTTGTTAAGTCTTTTTTACTATCAAGAGCTGAAAATATTTTTACTTATAAAATCCCTAAAAATATAGAAGAAGAAATTTCAGTAGGTAAGAGGGTAATTGTTCCTTTTGGTAAAGGTAATAAGGGAACAGTTGGACTTGTTATAAATATTTTAGATGAAAAAGATATTGAAACAGATATAAAGTTCAAAGAAATTAATATGGTTATAGATGAAAGGGAAATTGTAAGTAAAACACAGATTAAACTTGCAAAGTTTATGAGTGAAAAATACATTACAAATCTTTCTTATTGTCTAAATTGTGTTTTGCCTCCCGGAGATTGGAGTAAAATTGAAGAATACTTTGTTTTAAATGAAGAAAAATCCAATGAATTTTCAACTGTTGAAACTGAATTTTTTTCAAAGAGAAAAAATATTTTAGAAATTCGAGAATTTTATAATGATGATAATAGAGTAAATTATCTAATTGAAAACGAAATTTTAGTAAAAAAGTATAAATATAACAACTCAGAAAATAAATTTTTAGAAAAATTTGTTAAACTAAATGAAGATTTTGATTTTTCAAAAATTCGTAAAAATGCAGTAAAACAATTAGAACTTTTAAATTTTTTAAAGGGAAAAGACTTTGTAAGTGTTAAAGAATTAAGAGAAAATAATTTTTCAAAAACTGTAATAGATTCTTTGATTTCAATGGAAGCACTTGTTCTAACTGAAAATAAAATTTATAAAAATTCTGTTGAAGGAATAAAGAATTATGAAAAATTAAAGCTAAATAAAGAACAACAGGAAGTTTTAGATAGTATTTTAAATTCTGAAAATGATAAATTTTTAATTCACGGAATAACAGGAAGTGGGAAGACTGAAATATACTTGCAACTTGTTGAAAAGATGTTAGAACATGGAAAAAGCAGTATAATTTTAGTGCCTGAAATAAGTCTTACACCACAGACCATAGAGAGATTTTCAGGGCGTTTTGGAAATGATATTGCAATTATTCATTCCAGACTTACAATGATTGAAAAATTAAATCAATGGAAACAAATTCAAGACAAGGATATAAAAATTGTAGTTGGAGCTAGATCTGCGATTTTTTCTCCAATCAAGAATTTAGGTCTTGTAATAATTGACGAGGAACATGAATCAAGTTATATAAGCGACCAAAATCCAAAATATTATACTCACGAAGTGGCAGAATATTTAGTCGGATTGTCAGGAGCAAAACTTGTTTTAGGTTCTGCAACTCCGTCTGTAAATATCTATGCAAGAACAGATAGTAAAGATATTAAACTTTTAGAATTAAAAAACAGAGCTACCAAAAATTCCTTACCCGAAGTTGAAATTGTTGATATGCGTGAGGAACTTTTACTTGGAAATAAAAGTATTTTAAGCAATAGCCTTTATGAAGCAATTCAAAAAACTTTGGATAGAAAAGAACAGGTAATTTTATTTTTAAATAAGCGTGGAAGAAGCTCTTTTGTTTTTTGTAGAAGTTGTGGTTATGTTCAAAAATGCGATTATTGTGATATTTCTATGACTTATCATAAAGATAATAGAAAAGATGTTTGTATTTGTCATATGTGCGGAAGAACTAAGCCAAAACCTAAAATATGTCCAAATTGTTTTAAACAATCCATAAAAGAATTCGGCTTTGGAACTGAAGCATTGGAAGAATATATTAAAAATACTTTTAAAGATGCTAAAGTTTGTAGAATAGACGCAGATACTTCAAAGGAAAAAGGAGTCTATGAAGAAGTTTATCAAAAGATGAAAAATAAGGAAATTGATATTTTAATCGGTACTCAGATGATTTCAAAAGGACTCGACTTTCCAAATGTAACTTTGGTAGGAGTTGTACTTGCTGATATAAGTTTGAATATACCATCTTTCAGATCTGCTGAAAAAACTTTTCAACTTTTGACACAGGTTGCAGGTCGTTCAGGTCGTGGAGATAAAGAAGGAAAAGTAATAATTCAAACATATAAACCAAGTCATTACAGCATTGTTAATTCTTCAGACCATAATTATGAAGAGTTTTTCAAAGATGAAATTAATTTTAGAAGAAGTTTTCTCTATCCGCCAAAGGCTCATATTGTGAATTTTCAATTTAGAAGTAAAAGTGTTGAAAATTGTATGGAAGAATTAAAGAAGATAAGAGATTTAATTTTTGATAAATTTAAAAAAGAAATAAATTTAAAAAATATAATTATTCTAGGGCCTAATCCAGATGCTATAAAATGGGTAAATATGGTGTATAGATATAATTTGACTATAAAAGTTCTAGAAGACTATGAGGTCTTTAGACAATTTTTAACAGAATTAATTTTTAATAAAAAGTATTCATTTAATACTGAAAAAAATGGGAAATTAATTTTGACGATAGATTAAGGAGGAAAAATGGCATTAAGAAATGTTAGAATTGACGACGATCCTGTTCTTAGAAAAAAGGCAAGGAAAGTTGAAGTTATTGATGATAAAATAAAAAATCTGCTTGAAGATATGGCAGAAACAATGTATAATTCAGACGGAGTTGGACTTGCATGTCCTCAAATTGGTATTTTAAAAAGACTTGTAACGATTGATGTTGGAGACGAACACGGATTACTTAAAATGATAAATCCTGAAATTTTAGAAAGTTCTGGAGAACAAGTTGGACCTGAAGGCTGTCTTTCAATTCCGGATGTGAGAGGTTTTGTAAAAAGACCTGAAAAAGTAAAATTCAAATTTACAGATATTGATGGAAATGAACAAATTATTGATGCAACAGGATTATTAGCCGTTTGTATTTGTCACGAAATAGATCACTTAAATGGAATTTTATTTACAGATTTAGCTTTAGAAGGAGAAGAAGCTGAAATGTATGAAAAATTGTATTATGGTGAGGCAGAATAATGAAAAAAATAATTTTTATGGGAACTCCGGATTTCGCAGTCCCACCTTTAGAAACTTTGAATGAAAATTTTGAAGTTTCTTTAGTTGTTTCTCAAAAAGACAAACTTAGAAACAGAAAAAAATTATTACCAACTCCCGTAAAGCAAAGAGCATTGGAACTTGGTCTTGAAGTTATAACTCCTGAAAGTGTAAAGAGTGATGAATTTTTTGAATTCGTAAAAGAAATAAACCCTGATTTTATTGTTGTAGTTGCATTTGGACAGATAATTGACAAAAGGTTAATCGACCTTATGCAAGGAAAAATTTTAAATATTCACGCTTCTATTTTACCGGAACTTAGAGGTTCTGCACCGATAAATTGGGCTATTGTAAATGGTCTAAAAAAGACAGGTGTTAGTATTATGTCAATAGATGTTGGGCTTGATACGGGAGATGTTTTGGATATTGAAGAAACAGAAATTTTAGAGTCGGATAATGCTGAAACTCTTTATGAAAGACTTTCAAAAATGGGTTCAAAATTGATTGTTAAAACTATCAATGACTTTGAAAATAAATATGAAAATAGAGTTAAACAGGGAGATATTTTTTCCTATGCTCCAATGATTAAAAAGGAAATGGGAAAACTTAATTTTAATGATACTTCAAGAAATATTTTCAACAAAGTAAGAGGTTTTTATAATTGGCCAAGTACATTTTGTGAATATATGGGAGAAAACATAAAAATTCATAGAGCTGAAATTTCAAAAGAAAACCCGAATGAAATTGTAGGAACAATTTTTAAAGTTTCAGATGATGGAATTTTTGTTAAAACTATAGACGGAAGTATAAAACTTTTAGAAATTCAATTTTCAGGTAAAAAAAGAGTTTTGGTTAAAGACTATCTTCGTGGTAATTCTATAAAAGTTGGAGAAATTTTAAAATAATGAGAAAACTTGCAGTTGAAATTCTTTGTGAAATCAAAGATGAAAATTCAAATTCAACAAATTTATTAAATAAAAAAACAAAAAATATTTCTGATTTAGATAGCAAATTTTTAAGAGAAATTGTATATGGCACTTTGGAAAACAGAATTTATCTTGACTATATAATCAAAAAACTTTGTAAATTAAGGATAAAGAAGTTCAATCCATATATATTAAATATTCTAAGAATTTCTATCTATCAGATTATTTTTACGGATAAAATTCCTGAATTTGCAATAATAAATGAGGCTGTTAATCTTACAAAAGTTTTTAAACTTAAAAAATTTTCCTCTTTTGTTAATGGATCTTTGAGAAATTTTTTAAGAAATAAAGAAGACTTTATGAAGATTCAAGTTGAGAGTGAAGAGGAATCTATCTCTATAAAATATTCTGCAAATATGGATATTGTAAAAAATTTACTTGCAGATTATGGCAGGGAAGAAACTATAAAAATTCTCGAAAATTCTATGTCCAAACCTCATTTTGCTATAAGAATTTCATCTTTTGAAAAGACGGAAGAAAAAGTTTTTAAGGACTTGGAAAAAGATGGATATAATCTTAAAAAATCTGAAATTTCAAAACTAACTTATTTTGTAGAAAATCCTACTAATATATTGGAGACTGAAAGTTTTAAAAGAGGAGATTTTACAGTTCAAGATGTTGGTAGTATTTTAACAGGAGAAGTTTTAGCACCAAAAGAAAATTCAAAAGTTTTAGATATCTGTTCTGCACCGGGTGGAAAAACTTGTCATCTAGCTTTTCAGATGAAAAATAGTGGAGAAATCTTTGCAAACGATATTGTAAAGAGTAAATTAAAAAAGATAGAAGAAAATTGTAAAAGACTTAATATAAAAAATGTAAAATTACTAAATTTTGACGCTTCAATTTACAAAGAGGAATATAAAGAACAATTTGACTATATACTCTGTGATGTAATTTGTTCAGGAATTGGAGTTATGGATAGAAAACCTGAAATAAAATTATTCAGAAGTCAAGAAACTATTGATGAAATAATAGAATTGCAGAGAAAAATTTTTGACAATGCAGTAGAATATCTAAAAGATAAAGGTGAGATAGTTTACAGTACTTGCTCTGTTTTGAAATGTGAAAATGAAGAAAATGTCAAATATTTTTTAGAAAAACATAAAAATTTAAAAATAAAAGATGTTGAATTTTTAGGTAAATCAGAAAAATTTATAAAATTATTACCTGAAAAACAAAAACATAATGGATTTTTTATAATAAAATTTATTAAAGAGAATTAAGGGATTGAGGACTAGTCTTCAATCTTTTTTTATAAGAAAATCGACTTGAGCAAAAATTAGCAAAGCGGAAGGAAATGAGTTAAGATGATGAACTATTTAAGGATAAAATAAGGCAAAAGAAAAAAACCTTAAAAATCTTGTACTATTTTATAGTGGATTAAAAAAATAGTTAGAAAAATGAATATTTAGGTTGAATAAATGACAAAAAATGAGAAAAGTGATATAATGAGATAGACGAGAAATTGACAAATTGGAATTTGTTTTCCTTGGGTTCCTTGATTTTCACTTTTGTCCAATTTTTGAATATATGGAGGTAATTTATGGAATATAAAGAAATAAAATTAAACGTTTCAAATAATAAAATCAGAGAATATAAGCAATTTGAAGGCATGAAATTATATTCTGATTTTTTCAAATCTGAAGACGGAAGAAAATTAACTAATAAAAGAGTATATGTTACAAGAAAACAAAATTATGTTTATTATGAAATAACGGATGTAAATTGGAATTATTGGTCAAATAAAGATAGTTATAATTCAGATTTTATTCCAGATAATGTTGAACATGATATTATTTTTGAGATTTCTTCAGAACTAAGCACCTTTAGTAAACATTTAGGAAAAGAACTGATTGAAAAAATAGAGTTAAAATATAAAAATGGAGAGATTTTAGAAATATTAGACATTTAATCCACTGGTTTAATTATAGTAATTATTAAAATATAAGATTTTTATACTCATATATTTAAATCTCGGATTGTAGAAGCGAAACAATTAAATAAAACCATTGAAGAGGAAGTAAAAGCAAATAGCCGATATTTCCTTTTTTGTTGTCAAAAATTAAAAAAACGGAAAGGAGAATTTATGGAGGAACTGAAAAATAGAGATAGAAAAGGCATTAGTACAAAGAGAAAGATTGGAAAGACCACCTATGAGGTTGTTGTCCACTTCAATGAAAATGCGACTGAAACAATGCAAGATAAGCTGACAAGAATAATGTTGATGGAGTTTCGGAGAAAATCGAACGAAAAAAAGATGATTTTGATTAAAAAGTCCTTGACAAGTTGTTACAGGAATGATAAATTGTAAATTTTCCTGTTTTTGTTTTTATATTTGGAATAGTTAGTTTCCAATATTTCTAAAATGTAAGATTTATAGTAATTAATAAATTGTTTTGGAGAAAATTTATGGAATTTAATAAAGATAAATGGATAAAAGACGGTAAGATTCTAAATATGCAAAAAAAAAACAAAAAGATAAATATGAACTTTTTGTTTATTTAGCTTCTATTTGTTTTGATGAGAGAAAATATAAAGAAAAAGAAATTAATGAAATTTTAAAGAAATACTATGCAGATTTTTGCTATTTGAGAAGATATATGGTTGACTTCAAACTTTTAAAAAGGACTGATGATGGAAGCGAGTATTTCTTTGATAAGTCGGTATTAGATTGAATTTAGTAGAGAAATGTTAAAGGAGCTTTTTATAAAGCTCCTTTGTCCTTTTTGTAGTTTATTCCTTGATATGAATTTCTTTGTTTTAGAATTTTACTAATTTCTCCAATTGTTTTAATTTTATCTTTTGACCAAAGGGGAGCAACAAGTTTTTCTTTGTCACCATCTCCTGTGAGCCTGTGAATAATTATGTCTTTGTCTAAATTTTCTATTGCCATAATCAAAGCATCTATATATTCATCCCAAGTTATTACTTTGAAATTATTTTTTAAGGATTCCTCATATAGTTCACAATCGTTCTGAATATAAAGACTGTGAATTTTAATTCCCCAAGGCTTTTTGCTATTCACATAATCAATTGTATTTTTATAATCTTTTGCTGTTTCATTTGGAAGTCCGAAAATTATATGAAAGATAGTTTTTATATTTAATTCCTTAAGCTTTTTCACACAATTTTCAAATGTTTTTGTACTGTATCCAATATTCATATTATTTCTTGTTTTTTCATTTGAGCTTTGTAATCCAAGCTCAATCCAGACTTCAATTTTTTCATTCAGTTCTGCAAGTAAATTATAAATATCTTCATTGAAACAGTCTGCTCTTGTAGCTATGGATAGCACTTTGACATTTGGAAAATTTATTGCCTCATAGTACATTTTCCTTAGTTCTTTTACAGGTAAAAAAGTATTTGTATAGCTTTGAAAGTAGGCAATATAACCATTGCTTTTATCTTTTTCTTTTAAAAAGCTGATTTGGGCATTTAATTGTTCAGTTATTGACTTTCTTTTTGTTGTAAATTCTCCGCTTCCACTTTCGGAACAGAACTTACAGCCACTTTTTCCATTTTTTCTATTTGGACAAGAAAACCCTCCATCAATGGAGAGTTTTAAAAGTTTTGAACCGAATTTTTTCTTTAGATAAGAACTTAAATCATTATATCTTTGCATATTATCTCTTTCTTAATTGTTCTTTTTGTTCTAAAACATGGCGTTTTAATTCGTCTAGATATTCTATTTCATCATTTGAGAAATCAACATTTTTCAAAAATCTTCCGGCACCTTTTATTACCATTAATTCAGGATTTTCCGGATTTATAACCTCTAGATGAGTTCTATCCGTTATTAATTCAACAAGTCCGGGAATTAGAGATGTACCTCCGGTTAATATTAATCCCTTTTCAGAAATGTCTGCAATTAATTCAGGAGGGGTTTTTTCTAAAGTTTCTGTTATTGCATTTAAAATCTTATTTAAAGTCATTCCAATTGCGTGAGAAATATCTGAATCATTTACAAAAATATGCATTGGAAGACCATTCATTACATTTCTTCCTTTAATTTCATACATTGAGCCGTCATTTGTAGGATATGCTCTTGCAGCTGATAACTTGATAAGTTCTGCTGTGTTTTCTCCAATAAGCATATTATATCTTGTACGAATGAAATCCGCAATGGCTTGATCAATTGTATTTCCACCGACACTTAAACTTTTTGCAATAATTATTTCTCCATTTGAAATTACGGAAATATCTGTTTTTCCGGCGCCAATATCAACAACCATAGTGCCTGATGGATCATTTATATTTATACCACATCCAATGGCAGCCGTTATTGTTTCTTCTAAAAGCACAACATTATTTGCACCCGCAAGTTTTACAGCTTGAGTTATTGCTCTTTTTTGTACTTGTGTCAATTCACTTGCAATACAAACTAAAACATTCGGTCTGAAAAAATTTTTTCCAACAGATTTTTTTATTGCTCTTTTTATAATAGCTTCTGTTGCATTAAAATCTACAATATTTCCTGCAATTACAGGCCTTTTTGCAACTACATTTCCCGGAATACGACCCAATAATTTTTTTGCTGTTTCTCCATAAGATAATATTTTATTTTTATATGTATCCATAGTAACGACTGACGGTTCATTTACAATGATACCTTTATTTTCTACAAAAGTTACTACCTTTGATGTTCCAAAATCAATGGCAAGAGTTTTTCTAAAATACTTCATAAAAATCCTTTAAAAATCTCCTATCTATTTTACTTAAAAATTATTCAAAATGTAAAATCTTGAATAATTTTATTTATAAATTTAATTTAAACATAATTTTTTGTTTATTTATTTTAAACGAAATTATATTACTATAATTTTACACTAAAATTTACATATAGTAAAGAGTAATTTCCATATAAAAAAATTTGATAAAATTTATGTAGTGTAGTAAAATAAGAATGATATAATTAATAATAAATTATGGAGGACTTTTATGTTTAGAATGAAAAATAAACTTAATAATTTATATAATGCAAATAGAGAAGTTAAGTTTGCTCTTGTTGGAGCCGGAAAAATGGGAAAAGGACTTGTTAATCAACTTTCCAGAATTAAAGGTCTTACAAGTTCTGTTGTAATAGATGAAAAGCCTGAAAAAGCTATGGAAGCTCTTATTTCATCCGGTGTTAGAAAGTCGGATATTACTACAAGCGATAATATAAAAATAATTGAAAATTCTATAAAGAATGGAATGTATGTAGTTTCTGATGACTATTCTATTGCTTGTAAGCTACAAGATATTAAAGGAGTTGTTGATGCAACGGGAAATCCTCCTTTTGGAGCAATTTTAGCAATGGAAGCAATTGAAAATAGAAAGCATACGATTATGTTAAATGTTGAATGTGATGCAGTTATTGGACCGTATCTATTCAATTTAGCAAAAAAGAAAAATGTTATTTATACAGGATCTGCTGGGGATGAACCCGGAGCTATTATGGAACTTGCTGATTTTGCTTTAGGTGCAGGGTTTAAACTTCTTGCTGTTGGAAAAGGGAAAAATAATCCGCTTAATCATTATATAACAGAGGATGAAGTCAGAGAGGAAGCAATTTCAAAAGGACTCTATCCAAAAATGCTTGCCGGTTTTATTGACGGAACAAACACCATGATTGAACTTACAAGTGCTGCAAATGCATTAGGTTTTGTCCCTGATGTTATCGGTTGTCATGGTCCAAATACTACACCTGCTGAACTAGCGAAAATTTTTTCTCTAAAGGAACAAGGTGGAATTTTAAATAATTATAAGACTGTAGATTTTGCTTTTGGAGTTGCTCCCGGAGTTTATGCTATCGTAACAAGTGACAGTGATGAAGTTCACGATTTAATGAAATATTTAAAAATGGGTGACGGACCGAACTATGCAATTTATAGACCTTATCACTTAACAAGTTTGGAAACTCCAATTACAATATATAATGCAATTGTTGAAAAAGAGTCAACTATTGTTCCTGCTTGTGGACAAGTTTCAGACACTGTTACAGTTGCAAAGAAAGATTTAAAAGCAGGAGAAATTTTAGAAGGGATTGGCGGCAAATCTGTTTTTGGAACTATAACAAGCCATGCAGATCAAAAAAATAGAAATCTTTTACCAATTGCTATGATTACTAAAAAAACTAAATTAAAAGTTGATGTAAAAAAAGATGAACTGATAACTCTTGATATGGTGGAATTGGATGAGGATCATATTATAACTAAACTTAGAAGAAAACAAGATAAATTAGGTCTTTAGGAGAAAATATGGAAATAATTTTAAAATATAAAAATAGAATTGCAATAGGAATTTCGGTTATTGCAGTTATTATATTGATTATATTTTTAAGTTTTAAATTTTCAAGCAATTCTGATAAAGAGGTAGCTTATGATTTTTCAAAACCTTATAGTAAAATCGAATTTATAAAAGATGAAATGTACATTTTTGAAAAAAATAAATTTTTACGATTTAATAAAAATGGAAAACTTAAATTAGAAAAAGAGATTGAAAACAATGGAAAAATTAGAGTTTCAAATGATGTCATCTATTCACTTATGCCTAATGAAATAATTATGTATAGCAAGAATTTTGATGAAATTAAAAGAATTTCATTGGAAAAAGAAATTCAAGATTTTATTATTGAAAATAATAAATTAATTTTAATCAATAATGCGAGTTTTAAAATTTTTGATGAGAATCTGACGGAAATATATTCAAATGAAGATGTTCAAAATCCCGGATATGTAAAATTTTCAAAAAGTAAAAATAAATTTGCCTATACAGACTATGTAAAATATGAAAATTCAATTAAATCTAGATTTCATATTTTGAATTTAAAAGATAAATCAACTGTTTGCGATTTTACGTTTTTTAATGAATTTATAATAGAATTTGGCTTTGTAAATGATTCAGATGACAAACTTTTTGTTGCTACAAATGAAAAATTATATTTGTTTGAAAAAAATATTATAAAGAGTCAATACTATATAAAAAATTTAAAAAATGTTGTTTATGATTCAGGGAAAATTTACTTGTTTTCTGAAGACTTAAAAATCTTTAATGCTAAGGATTTGACATTAGAAAAAACTGTTGATATTGGTGATGACTATGTGAAATCTTACATTTTAAGTAAAGATATTCTGCTAGTCAAAAAAAATGGGTATGTATTGATTGATAAATCCACTTTTAAAACTAGAGAGTTTTCAGCTGAAATACTAGATTCTATTCAAAGCGAAGATTCAGTCTATTTAATTCAAAAAGATAGATACAAAAAAATAAAATAGGAGGGATTTTTTTGGACGAAAAATATTTATTATTGACTTTTAATTCAGTTAATCATACAATGCAATTAGAGAAAGAACTTAAGAATTTAGATAAGAAATTTAAAACAATTCCAACACCAAGGGAAGTAAGCCGTTCTTGCGGCCTTGCAATTTTACTTAATCCAAGTGAACTTGAAACAGTAAAATCATTAAAAGAAGCGGGTAAAAATGTTGATTACCTTTGGCTTTTTGAAAAGACACAAGATAGAGGAAATGTTGTAACGGAGATAAATATTAATGAATAAATTTTTTGAAAAATTGATTTATTCGGAATCAATTAGAAGTATAATTATAAAAATAATTTTATCCATAATAGTTTTCTTTTTGGCTAAAATTATAATTTATATTTTTACAAAAGCTTTAAAAAATTTGGTTAAAACTTATAAGCAAAATGATTTTAGAAACTCACAAAAGGTAAATTCTATAGTTTCCATTTCATCAAGTGTTTTGAAATATATTATTTATTTTATAGTAATAGTTATAATACTTAGCATTTTTGATGTAAATACTCTATCTTTAATAGCAACTGCCGGAGTTGGTGGTATTATCATTGCATTTGGAGTTCAAAGTATTATAAAGGACTTGTTCAGTGGAGTTTTTATTCTACTAGATGATCAGTATAATATTGGAGATGATGTCAATATTAATGGAATTTCCGGCAATATTATGGCTATAAATATGAGAAATACTCAGATTCAAGGTTATGACGGAAGTATAAATACAATATCAAATGGAAGTATAACAACTGTTACGAACTTTAGTAAAAATAATCAAAGATCTGTTGTTACTTTTTGTTTTCCAACTGATGTAGATGTTGAAAAAGTTAAAAAAATCATAAATGATTTTTCGCCAGAATTTTCAAAAAAATATAAAAGTGTAATTAAAGATCCAGTATTTTTTGGAGTTACTGAAACTGAAAAATATTATGTAAAGATTGCTATTGCAATTTGGAGTAAACACTCTACGCAATGGCAAAACGAAAAAAATTTAAGAGAAGAATTGTATAAAAAATTTAAAGAAAAAAATATTGAATTTTTGAAACTTGAAAAGGGTGATAAAATTGTATAAATACAAAGTATCGGACATTGTAGTGCTAAAAAAAGAACATCCCTGTGGCACAAATAGATGGGAGATTTTAAAAACGGGAATTGAAATAAAATTGAAATGTCTAGGTTGTAAAAGGGAAGTTTGGATTAAAAGAATTGATTTTGAAAAAAGACTTAGAAAAGTTGAAATTGACGGAAAACTTTTCAAAGTTGCAAATCTATAAAGGAGGTAAGTATGGATTTTTTAGAATTGGCAAAAAAGAGATATTCAGTAAGAGATTTTTCAAGCAAAAAGGTTGAAAAAGAAAAGATTTTAAAAATTTTAGAGGCCGGAAAAATTGCACCAACTGCAAAAAATAACCAACCGATAAAAATCTACTATTGTACTGATGATGAAAGGTTAAAACTTTTAAATGAGTCATCTCCTTGTGAATATAATTCACAACTTATGTTTGTTATAACATATAATTCGGATGAATGTTGGAAATATGAAGACGGAATTCCAAGTGGAGTTGTTGATTCTGCAATTGTTGCAACACATATGGTTCTTGAAGCTGAAGATTTAGGATTAGGTTCAGTTATTATCAAAGCATTTAAATCTGAAATAGTTAAGGAAAAATTTGATATTCCTGAACAAAACAAAGTAGAATTACTTTTATTCATGGGATATAAATCTGATAATGCTATGCCTTCACCAATGCATGAAACTTATAAATCAGACCAAGAATTATTTGAGGAATTAAAAATAAGATAATCGGAAAGGAAAATATATGGATAAAATATTGAATGATTTATTTTCTTTTCAAGATATCGAATATAAAAATTTTAATGCTAAACTTATTCCAACAGTAGATAAAGACTTAATAATTGGAGTTAGAACCCCTGATTTAAGAAATTATGCAAAAAAATTATTTAAAGAAGATGAAAAAAGAACTTTTGAATTTTTAAATAATATTCCGCATAAATACTATGAAGAAAATAATTTACATGGATGTTTAATTGAGCAAATAAAAGATTTTGATTTAGCAATGGAATATACAGAAAAATTTATTCCTTTTATTGATAATTGGGCAACTTGCGACTTATTTTCTCCAAAAGTTTTTAAGAAATATCCAAATGAGACATATAGATATATTTTAGATTGGATTAAAGATGAAAAAACTTATGTTATAAGATACGGAATTGGTCTTTTGCTTTCAAATTATTTGGATGAAAATTTTAAAGAAGAACATTTGAAGATTGTTTCAAAAATAAAGTCCGAAGAGTATTATGTAAATATGATGATTGCATGGTATTTTGCAACTGCCCTTGCTAAACAACAAAAGTATGCTATAAAGTTTATAGAAGATAAAACACTTGATGATTGGACTCATAATAAAGCCATTCAAAAGGCAATAGAAAGCAGAAGAATTACCGAAGAAGAAAAAGCATATCTAAGAAGTTTAAAAGTAAAAATAATGAAATAGAATGAAAAGAGCTGTTGGCTCTTTTTTTGTAAATAAAGCTATTCAATGAATGATTAACTTTGATAAAGAAATAAAAAGGAGAGATATAAAACAAAAAATAAAAAAATTATTGAAGAAAATCAAAAATCTTATTGACAAATATTATAAAATATTTTATAATAAGTGTACATATAATAAAAAGGAGGAAGTACAATGGAATTTAGTTTTAGTTTAAAAATCAAAGCAGTGAAAGAAAAAGTCTGGGAGTATTATGCAAATATTGAAAAATGGTATGATTGGGAGAAAGATTTAAAAAATATCACATTAAAAGATGGATTTAAGACAGGATCATTTGGAACTATGGAACTTGAAGGCATGCTTCCTATGGAATATCAGCTTACTCTTGTAAGACCTTTTGAAGAATTTTGGGATAAAACAGAAACTCCGTTTGGAGATATTCTTTTCGGTCATCAAATAATTGATAATAATGATGGAAGTGTGAACATAAAACATACTGTAATTTTAGACAGCGAAGATGAACGACATTTAGAATTTTTAAGTCAAGTCTTTTCAGATATACCTCACTCAATATTTGTTTTAAAAAAATGTCTGGAAGGATAAGGTGATATTTTGTTTGTATCAAAATATAAGAACAATTCAGAAAAATCAACAGGATTATTATTTATGAGAGTGTATAACAAATGGCATTTTATGATAAAAAATGAATTGAAAAAAGTGAATTTAACACATCCTCAATTTGTTGTATTAGCTTCCCTTGCTTATTTATCACAAAATAACATTGAGGTTACACAGGTTATGATTTCTAAAATATCAGGGATAGATGTTATGACTGTATCTCAAATATTAAATCTACTAGAAAAACACAATTTTGTAAAGAGAAAAGAACATTCAAAAGACACAAGAGCAAAAACAGTTGTTTTGAATAAAAAAGGAGAAGAAATTTTACAAAAAGCTGTTCCTCTAGTTGAGAGAATTGATGAAATTTTTTTTGGAAAGTTAGATAATGATGAAGATCGATTTAAACAATTTCTTGCCAAGTTGAATCAGGAATTGTAATCTATGAAGATATCAAAATTATCATCTATATTGTTATAAAAGAATGGTATTATAGGTAAAGTCAAATCTGTAAAAGTGTAAAAAATTATGTTATGGCTTTTATAAATATTTATTTGGGAGGTTTGTATTTATATATGAATAATTTTTTTGAAGCATTGATAGGAGAAAAATCAGAAAGCAAAAATATATTTTCTCCTCTAATTGGAGAATGGGAAATTGAATGGGTTGATGGAAAAGGAACTGAAAAAGAAAGGCATGTAATAGGAGAATGGTTGTTTTCAGAGATATTGAATGGTCAAGGAATTCAAGATGTTTTCATTTGTCCTTCAAGAGTAGAAAGAGCTGTAAATCCACAACCGGATGCTGAATATGGTACAACTATAAGAATATATAACCCTAAAAAGAAAAAATGGGATATTTGCTATTCTTGTTTAGGAAAAATGGTTTGTTTGGAAGCAGAAAAAATAGATGATAAAATTGTACTAGTGAATAAAGAGAAAACAGAGGGTCTTAATCAATGGATATTTTCAGATATTACTCTCGATACATTTCATTGGGAAAGCAAGACGTCTTTTGATAATGGCAAGAGTTGGGTTACAAATGGTGAAGTATTTGCAAAGAGAAAATATTGAATATATAGATTGAATTTAATATGAAAGGTAGTGTAAAAAATTTTTTTATCTTAACACACTACCTTTTTTGTTGGACTTGATGAAAATATCTTAATAGTATAAAATTAACCGTAATTATATTTTCATTATTGAATTTAATTAACTCTATTTTTAAATAAAAAATATCCTTTAAAATTTGTACCTACATTATAGGGTAGTACAATCTAAAAATTGTTAAACTATATCTAGAAAGGGGAAATCAAATGAGTATAATAAAATCTTTTAATAGTACGATAGATTATATAGAAACTGTTTTAGAAGATGAAATTGATGAAAAGAAAATAACTCATTTATCTGGATATTCTTATGCGATGTTTAGTCGATTATTTTCTATTCTGACTGAAACAACACTTTCAGAATATTTGAGAGGAAGAAAATTAACAGAGGCTGCGATTGCTTTAAGAGATACGGATGAAAAAGTAATTGAAATTGCATTTAGATTTGGATATGAGTCATCAGACTCTTTTGGAACAGCTTTCAAGAATTTTCATGGATTTACTCCTTCTGAAGTAAGAAATGGAAAACCATTCAAATTGGTTTCCAGAATTCAATTAGCTTTAACAGTTAAAGGAGGAAGAAGTATGAATGTTACAATTCAAAAGAAAGATTCATTTACAGTTGCAGGTTTCAATGAAGAAAATATTAATTCATCATTATGTCCAAAAGTTTGGAATAAATTATATGAAAAATATAGCCAAGAAGAACTTGCAAGTCTAGGAGATGGAGAAAGTGTAGGCATTTGTCATGACGTGGAAAGTCCAAATGTAATAAATTACATGGCAGGATATATTGTTACGGATGTAGATAAAGCAAAAAGTATGGGACTTGATATCCTAGAAGTAGAAGAGGCTGAATATGCTATTGTTGAGCTAAAAGGAGTAGTTCCTGAATGTATTCACAATGGTTGGAAGTATGTAATGGAAGTATTCTTTCCAGAACATGGATATGTTCATTCTGGAACTCCTGACTTTGAATATTACTATGAAGGGAATATGGATAGTAAAGATTATAAAATGGAATTATGGATTCCAATTGTAAAAGCGTAATATATTAAAAATAAATTAGAGCCATTGGCTCTTTTTTGTTGGACTTGACGAAAATATCTTAATAGTATAAAATTAACTGTAATTATATTTTTATTATTGAATTTAATTAACTCTATTTTTAAATAAAAAAGATTATATTTTATTGTTGTCGTTGGGGGAGAGATGGAAAATTTAAGCACAGTAGTCGAAAGATTAAAAAAACTGCAACAAAATTTATCAGAAATTGGTGATTCACTTTGACATTTCAAAGTTAGAGGAAGATTACAGAGATTTTGAGACTCAAACTTTCGAAGAAGATTTTTGGAATGATTCTAAAAAGGCAAAGTTAATTTTAGATAATATGAAAAATTTAAAATGTAAAATTGAAACTTTTACTTGTCTAAGTCAAAAAATTGTAGATTCGTTAGAATTTTTGGAAATTTTATCTGATGAAGAATTTATGGAATATGAAAAAGAAGTGTTAAAAAATATTTTAAATATTGAGAAAGAATATTTATCTTTAAAGTTAAATACTTTAATGATTGGAGAATATGATTCAAATAATGCCATTTTAGAAATTCATGCTGGTGCAGGTGGTACAGATGCACAAGATTGGACAGAAATGTTACAACGTCTTTATACAAGATGGATTAACAGTAAGGGCTTTTCATTTTCAATTTTGGATTATAATTCTGATACTGAAGGTGGAATTAAGTCTGTTACTTTAAAAGTTGAAGGGAAAAACGCCTATGGATTTTTGAAAGGAGAAAAGGGAGTTCATAGACTTGTTAGAATTTCTCCTTATGATTCTTCAAATAAGAGGCATACAAGTTTTGCAAGTGTAGATGTTTTTCCGGAGATTGAAGAAATTACCGATATTGAAATAAATCCTAAAGATTTACGGATTGATACTTATAGATCCGGAGGAGCAGGAGGACAACATGTAAACAAAACAGATTCTGCAGTTAGAATAACACATATTCCAACGGGAGTAACTGTTTCTTGTCAATCCGAAAGAAGTCAAATGTTTAATAGAGATACGGCGATGAGACAACTTATTGCGAAACTTTTGATTATAAAGCAGGAAGAAAATAGAGAAAAAATAGAAGATATTCAAGGAAAGTATTCCCAAATTGCATGGGGGTCACAGATAAGATCTTATGTTTTTCAACCCTATACACTTGTCAAAGATCATCGTACAGGTTATGAAACAGGAAATGTCGAGTCTGTTATGAATGGGAATATTGATGAATTTATAAATCAATATTTATGTGAATTAATAAAAAAGAGCAGGTGATTTTATGAAAAGAGAAACAGCAACTAGAATCGTTGCACTTGTATTGGCTTTAATGATGGTAGTTGGAGTAATACCGGCAATTATAGGGCTATTTAAGTAATGCAAGTTGTAAATATAAATTATAGTAAATCTAAAGAAGTTTTTGAAGTAGTTTTTGAAGATGAAACAAAACTTCTTTTGAATTATAATATTTTTGAAAAGTATAAAGTTTCGGTTGATATGTATTTTTCAGAAGATGAAATTTTAGAAATGAAGTATTTTTCAGATATTGAAAGGGCAAAGTCAAGAGCAATAAATTATATTTCAGGAAAATTGAAAACAAAATATGAAGTAAGATTAAAACTTAAAGAAAATGGCTTTGCAGAAGATGTTATAGACGAAGTTTTGGATATTTTAGAAAAAGAGGAATATCTAAATGATAAAGTCTATTGTGAGATATTTATTGAAGATAAAAAAAAATTAAATGGATATGGGAAAAATAAAATCAAATCTTTATTAATTCAAAAAGGAATTTCTAAGAATATTTTTGAAGATTTTTTGAATGAGTTTGAATACGATGAAGAATTTGATAATGCTCTTAAAATGGGTATAAAAAAACTGGAACTGTTGTCAAATGAAGAAGATAATTTCAAGAAAAAACAAAAGATTATAAATTATTTGACTTATAGAGGTTTCGGTTTTGATGTGATAAATGATGTTTTAAAGGAAATATTATGATAACTTTTGTTTATATGTTGGAGTGCAAGGACGGAACTTTTTATACCGGTTATACGACTGATTTAAAATCCAGATTTGAAAAACATAATTCCGGTTGCGGTGCAAAATATACAAGGGGCAGAATACCTGTAAAACTAGTTTATTTTGAAATTTTTGAAACAAAGTCAGAAGCACTTAAGAGAGAAATTAAGATAAAAAAGATGAATAGGTTAAGAAAAGAAAAATTAGTATTAAATTTTGATAAAAGCAAATTTTCTACTTATATGGAAGGTGATGTTTTATGATTAATGAAAATTTATATAATCAATATAATGATTTAAGAGAAAATTTAGCGGAATTATTACTTTTAAAAGAAGAAATTATTTCAATTAGAAATGATTTGGTTTTAGAAGATGATGAAAAGTTTAAACTTTTATATAAAAAAAATATGGAAAGCCTTATAAAAATTCAAAAAACACTTGAAAGAGATGTTATGAATCTTTTTAGGGCAGGAGAAATTTTAAAAACACTTGAATTTGCTGATAATTTTGTAGATGTGAGTCAAGTTTATACAATTATAAATTTGGAAAATAGAAACAGCAAAAAATTTAATTCAAATGAGGTTAAAAATTTTGTAGGATTGTTTGATGAGCTTGACACTGATGAAAACAATACTTGTAATGATGTTTTTAAGGCCATTGCAAAGGAAATTTCTCCACAAATAAATAGTAAAAATTGGGATAAAGAACTTTGGAAAAAAACGCTAAAAGCTAAAGCTGATGACAGCAAAAGAACGATGAATAAAATTTTTAAGACGATTGAAGAAGAAAGATTGATAAAAAATCCGATAGATTTTAATGTTGATGAGTATTCAGAAAATATTCGAATTTTGGAAAATAATTTGGAATTTTTACAAAGAGAAGTGAAAAATCTTGGAGAGTCTTGTAAAGATACTCTTGATGAAAAAAAAGTAGAAAAAATGCAGAGATTATTGAAAAAAGTTGAAACTAAAAAGGCAGATATAAATCATTCAATTGAAATTTTAACAAAAATAAAAAATGGGTTAATGGACGGATTTATTGCGTCTCTACCTACAAATAAAAATGGAATGTTAAATTAGGAGGAGAAAATGGAATTAAAATTTGAGATTACAGAGGAATTAGGAATTTTATCTGAAAATGAAAAAGGTTGGAGGAAAGAGTTAAATTTAGTAAGCTGGAATGAAAGAGAACCAAAATATGATATAAGAGATTGGAATCCAAGCCATGAGAGGATGTCTAAAGGAATAACTCTTACAAAGGAAGAAGCTCAAGCGCTTTATGAAATTTTAAAGGAAGAATTTGGAGAATAGTGTGAAAAAATTTTTTGGGAAATTTATTATAGGTCTTTCTAAATTTTTAGATAAAGCTTTAGGGCTGATTGTAAATGGACTATCTTATGTTGTGAATTTACTTAGCAGTATTTCTGTATTTTTAGTGCTAATAGGAATAGGTCTTCTAACTTTAAGTTCGTTTTTAGCCCCTTTGTTAATTGGAATTTTGATTTTCCATCCGGGTTTTTGGCTAGTTGTATTTGTTTTTTTTATAGTTCCTTTTTTAGGAAAAAAATTTATTTCATTTCTGAGATATATTAATTACTCATTATGTGAATATTTGAATGATTATGGAAATTTTTTGTTGGGAAATAACAGAGGTTATTCATCATTTAAAGAATATAAAAGAAAATATGAAAGAGCTCAAGAAGAACAACGTCAAAGAGAAAGAGAAGAAAGACAAAGAAGAGAACAGGAAGAATGGGAAAGAAGATTTAATGCTTTTAATGAATATTTTTCCAATCAGGGAGGTTTCTATACAGGCTATCAGGGATATTATCAAAATTCTGGAACAAGTTACGATCCATATAGCGACTTTAAAAATAAATTTGAAAATGCTTGTAGGGTTTTAGAGTTTAATACTTATGATATAGATTTTTATCAAGTTAAGCTACAATATAGAAAACTTGCAAAAAAATATCATCCGGATTTGAATAGAGATAGAGATACCACAGAGAAATTTCAAGAAATTAATTCGGCTTTTGAATTTTTAACGGAAGAAAATATAAAAAGATATAATCAGATGAAAAGATAGCAGAAGATAATCGCTATCTTTTCTTTATTTTAAAATTGTGGTAAAATAAATATACAATAAAATATTTGGAGGTAGTTATGAATATAGTAGATCGTTTTGTGGAATATGCAAAAATGGACACTCAATCAAATCCTAAGTCTAATACTGTTCCATCAACAGAAAAACAAAAAAACTTGGGAAATTTACTTGTGAAGCAATTAAAAGAAATGGGAATTGAAAATGCCCATATTGATGAAATGGGTTATGTTTATGCTCATTTGAAATCAAATGTAGGAAAAGATTTAAAAAAAGTCGGTTTTATTGCACATATGGATACTGCAACTGAACTTACCGGAGCAAATGTAAATCCTCAATTTGTTGATTACAAAGGAGGAGATATAAAGCTAAATGATGAAGTTACTATGACTGTAAAAGAGTTTCCTTGTCTGAACGAAGTTGTTGGAGAAAGACTTATAACAACTGACGGAAATACTTTGTTAGGAGCTGATGACAAGTCAGGTATTTCAATTATTATGGATGCAATTCAAAAAATTACATCAAATAATTTACCACATGGGGATATCTCAATAGGATTTACTCCTGATGAAGAAATTGGACGTGGAGCAGACCATTTTGATGTTAAAAAATTTGGAGCGGATTTTGCTTATACTATTGACGGAGGACCTATCGGAGAACTTGAATATGAAAGTTTTAACGCTTGTAGCGCTGTAGTAGATATTAAAGGTAAAAATGTTCATCCGGGTTCAGCAAAGGATATTATGAGAAATTCACTTGTAGTTGCGCATAATCTCTTATCAATGTTACCTGCAAATGAAAGACCGGAACATACTGAAGGATATGACGGTTTTTATCATTTATTGGAAATGAACGGAAATACTGAAAATACTCATATGGAATTTATCATAAGAGATTTTGACAGAGAAAAATTTGAAAACAAAAAAGAATATATGAAAAAAATAGTTGAATTTTTAAATTCCAGATATGATAATTCAATTACTTTAGAACTTAAAGATTCATATTACAATATGAGAGAAAAATTGGAAGATAGAAAAGATATAATTGACCTTGCATATAATTCTATGGTTGAAATCGGAATTACTCCAAAAATTCAATCTATAAGGGGCGGTACAGACGGTTCAAGACTTTCTTTCATGGGTCTTCCTTGTCCGAATATTTTTGCCGGTGGATTTAATTTCCATGGTAGATATGAATTTGTTCCTGTTTCATATATGGAAAAAGGTTCAGAATTACTTGTAAAAATTGTAGAAAATATTGTAAAAGGAGAATAGCATGAATTTAAAACCTGAAAGAGTTTTTCACTATTTTAGAGAACTTTCAGATATTCCTCGTGAATCACATAATGAAAAGGCAGTATCTGATTATATTTATAATTTTGGAAAAAAATTAGGACTTGAAACAAAACAAGATGATATTCTTAATGTCTATATGAGAAAACCTGCAACAAAGGGATATGAAAACAAACCGGGAATAATCTTACAAGGACATATGGATATGGTTTGTGAAAAGGCTACAAGTTCAAAACATAATTTTGCAACAGATAAAATTGAATGGGTAATAAAAGATGATTTACTTTTTGCAAATAACACTACACTTGGAGCTGACGACGGAATAGCAGTTGCAATGGCGATGGCTATCTTGGAAGATGAAACTTTGATTCACCCCGAACTTGAAGTTCTTATTACAGTTACTGAAGAAACTACAATGGCTGGTGCTTTAGGACTTGAAAAAGGACTTTTAAAAGGAAAATACTTTTTTAATATCGATTCTGAAGAAGAAGGCATCTTAACACTTGGTTCAGCCGGAGGAACTTTATTTAGAACAAAATTAGAATTAAAATTTGAAAATAAAGAAGTGGAACTTGTTAAACTTCATTTTGACGGATATTTAGGCGGACATTCAGGAATGGAAATCGGCAAAAATAGAAGAAATATGATTAAAACCATTGCTGAATTTATAAAAGAGAGCGGACTTTCAATCTCAAGTGTAAACTGTGGAAATAAAGATAATGCAATTCCTAGAGTTGGAGAAATTGTAATTGAAAACTCACCAAAATTAGATGAATTAATTTCTAAATTTACAGAAAAATATAATGGAGAAGAACAACTTACAATAGATAAGAAAGAAATTTCAAAAGGAAAAGTTTTAACAAATGAATTGAAAAATACTCTAGTTGAAATTTTAGAAAAGTTGCCTACAGGTGTGAATACAAAAGATGAAACCGGTATTATCAGTTCATCAAATCTTGCAATAGTTCAAACAACTGAAAATGAAATTTTAATTCGCGATTCAATTCGTTCATCTTCATTGAGTATTTTTGCAGATATGAAGTCATCTTTTGCTAAAATTGCTGAAAAATTAGGTTTAAAACATGAATTTTTGGGCGGTTATCCTTCATGGGAAAAGAAAGAAAATTCAACACTACAAAAATATGCAAACAAAGTTTATAAAGAGTTAACCGGAAAGGAATTTGAAAATATTATAGTTCATGCAGGACTTGAATGTGGAGCAATCTATGAAAAATATCCAAATCTTGAGTTGATTTCATTCGGGCCTGATATCAGAGGGGCGCATACTCCACAAGAAAATCTTTCAATTCCATCAACAGAAAGAGTTTATGACTTTACGCTAAAATTAATTGAAGAAATTGCAAAAAATTAATTTTAAAATTTTATTGAAAATCAGCTAAGCGATTAGCTGATTTTTTTTATGTTGATATTTTAAGTTTTATTTAATATAATAAACATATAATAAATAAAAAGTATTTTATGCGGAGGTCTTTATGAGTGATATAGAATTTAAGTTTGGGATTAAGTCAATCAAAAATGGAGAAAGTACTAAACTTTGTTCAATTTTGAATATTACGCCTGATTCTTTTTCCGATGGTGGGAAATATTTTGATATTAATAGAGCTGTTAAGAGAGCAAAAGAGCTTGTTTCAAAAGGTGCATATATGCTTGATATAGGTGGAGAGTCCACAAGACCTGGAAGTAAATTAATTTCCGTAGAAGAAGAGATTGAAAGAATTGTTCCGATTATCAAAGCGATTAAGTCTGAAATGGATGTTGTTATTTCCGTAGATACTTGGAAATCTAAAGTTGCTAAGGCAGCAATAGATGCAGGAGCAGATATTATTAATGATATTACAGGGTTACTTGGAGATGAAAAAATGGCTGATGTTATTGCAGATTCAAATGTCGGATATATTATGATGTTTAATCCAGTAATTATAAGACCTGAACATGAAGGTTCTAAAATTTTTCCCAAGTTTGGAAAAAATGCTTTTATGACGGATAAAGATTTGGAATATTTACAAGGTTTGGATATTTTAGATATGATGGAAGAGTGTTTTAATAAAACTTTGAAGATTGCTATTTCAAAAGGCATAGAGAAGTCAAGAATTTGTTTAGATCCCGGTATCGGTTTTGCTCTTACAAAAAGAGAAAATTTAGAATTGATTAAGGGAATAGATAGAATTCATGATATGGGATATTTATCCTTTTTAGGAGTTTCCAGAAAGAGATTTGTAGTAAATATTTTAACTGAAAATAATATTTACTCAGATATAAAAACAGAAGAGGGACTTTCTAATGTAGATTTGGCATCTGCATATTTAAGTGCGATTGCATCTTTTAAAGGTGTAAATATATTAAGAGTTCATAATTTTGATAAACATTTTTCAGCAATTTTAATTGGAGATGCAATTAGAATGGCAGATAAAAGCGAAGATATTAATTTTGGAGCATATAAAAAATAGGAGGACTTATGAGTAAAGTTTGGATTGCTTTAGGTAGTAATATGGGAGAAGGTCGGAAAAATCTTGATTTAGCAATTAAGATGATGAACGAAAGAGGAGTTTTAGTTGAAAAAGTTTCAACTTATATAGAAACTGAGCCTTATGGTTATACAGAACAGGATAACTTTGTAAATGCAGTTTGTATAGCTGAGACAAAGCTTAGTCCTAGAGAGCTTTTAGAAGTTCTTTTGAAAATAGAGCTTGATATGGGACGAGTTAGAATAATCAAATGGGGGCCAAGAATTATTGACTTAGATATTTTATTCTATGAAGATTTAATAATTGATGAAGAAGATTTAAAAGTTCCACATATTGAAATACAAAAAAGGTCTTTTGTTTTAGAGCCTGTGAATGAGATAAGTCCAGATAAAATTCATCCTGTATTTAAAAAGACTGTTCATCAATTATTGTTGGATTTAAACTCTTGTGATATTTAGAATTTAGGCTATAATTCTTGAAAAAATAGAGTTTTTATGTTAATATTATGTAAGATAAAAGATAATTAAGGAGGTTTTTTATGACACCACATAATAGAGCGATAGAAGGAGAAATTGCAGAAACTGTCTTAATGCCAGGAGATCCTTTAAGAGCTAAGTTTATTGCAGAAAATTTTTTAGAAGATGTTACATTATTTAATGATGTAAGAGGAATGTTAGGTTACACAGGAACTTACAAAGGAAAAAAAGTTTCAGTTATGGGAAGTGGAATGGGTGTTCCATCAATTGGAATTTACTCTTATGAATTAATCCATTTTTATGGGGTTAAAAATTTAATCAGAATTGGTTCTTGTGGAGCTTATAGCGATAAACTTAAATTATATGATATAGTTGTAGGAATGGCTGCTTCTACAGATTCAAACTTTGCTCATCAATATAAATTGGATGGAACATATTCAGCAAACTGTTCTTGGGAACTTTTAAGAAAAACTTATGAAGCGTCAAAAGAGCAAAACATTGATATCAATGTTGGTAATGTATTCTGTTCTGATATTTTCTATAATGCTTCACCTGAAGATTGGAAAAAGTGGGCACAAATGGGAGTTCTAGCAGTAGATATGGAAAGTTATGCTCTTTATTGTAATGCTAATTATGCAGGAGTTAATGCTATTACAATTTTGACAGTTTCAGATTCATTCCATTTTAAAGAAATTACAACTCCTGAAGAAAGACAAAATAGTTTTACAACTATGATGAAATTAGCATTGGAGATAGCATAATGAAATTAAATAGATATATGGATCATACTGCGTTAAAGGCAGATACAACTTATGAAATGATAGACAAACTTTGTGAAGAGGCAAAAAAATATGACTTTTTCTCTGTTTGTGTTAATGGCTGTCATGTAAAAAGATGTGCTGAAAAACTAAAAGGTTCAAATACTAAAGTTTGTACTGTTGTAGGATTTCCACTAGGAGCAATGACAACTGAAAGTAAAGTTTTTGAAACTGAAAATGCAATCAAAAACGGTGCAAATGAAATTGATATGGTAATCAATATAGGTGCATTAAAATCAAATGATTTGGATTTTGTATATAATGATATAAAGGCACTTGTAGATGCTACAAGAGGAAAAGCACTTTTAAAAGTTATTATAGAAACTTGTCTATTAACTGATGAAGAAATTGTAAAAGTTTCAGAACTTTGTGTTAAGGCAGGAGCAGAATTTGTAAAAACTTCAACAGGATTTAGCACTTCAGGTGCAAATGAACATGTTGTTGCACTTATGAAAAAAACAGTAGGAGACAAAGCAAAAGTTAAAGCCAGTGGTGGAATCAGGGACAAGGCAACAGCTTTAAAAATGATTGAATTGGGTGCTGACAGATTGGGTGTAAGTGCTAGTGTAAAAATAATTTCAGAATAATTTGTGGAAGTTGGAAACAACTTCCTTTTTTTGTAATTATGATTTTTTTAAATAAATTTGAGTATTATTATTTTTTAAAGGGTATATTTTTTATAAAATCAGGAAGGGGATGATTTTTATGAAAAAATTAATAATACCTTTTATTTTATGTGTTTTTATAATAGGATTTGTAGTAACATATAAGGTAAAATCAAAAAAAGGAGAGCAAGTTATGGAAAAACCAAAAGTTGATTTAAGTTCGATTAAAAACAAAGGAGAGATTTATTTAGCAGGAGGTTGTTTCTGGGGTGTTGAAGGATATTTTTCAAAAATAGATGGCATTGCGGATACAACTGTTGGATATGCAAATGGAAATGGCTCAGAGACAAGTTACGAAAAAATTAAAAGTACAGATCATGCGGAAACTGTACATATAGTTTATGATAAGGATAAAATTTCACTTGAGGAAATTTTACAACATTATTTTAGAATAATTGAACCTACAAGTGTTAATAAACAAGGAAATGATGCCGGTAGACAATATAGAACAGGGGTATATTTTGTTGATGAGAAAGATAAATCTGTTATAGAAAAATTTATTGATGATCAAAGACCAAATTTTGACAAACCTATAACTGTTGAAGTTGAAAAACTTAAAAATTTTGTTGTCGCTGAAGAATATCATCAAGATTATTTAAAAAAACATCCAAACGGATATTGTCATATTGACTTGGGTCTTGCTGATAAGCCTCTTGAAAGAAAGGATGGGAAATATAAAAAACCAAGTAAAGAAGAACTAAAAAATAAATTGAGCGATTTAGAATACAATGTCACTCAAAATGCTGCAACTGAAAGGCCTTTTTCAAGTAAATATGATAAATTTGATGAAAAGGGGATATATGTTGATATAGTAACAGGAGAACCACTTTTTTCTTCAAAAGATAAATATGATGCAGGTTGTGGATGGCCAAGTTTTACAAAACCAATTGATGAAAATATAAATTACAAAAAAGACGATAGTCATGGTCTTAAGAGGGTTGAAGTAAAGAGCAAGGGTGGAGATTCACATTTGGGACATGTTTTTGATGACGGTCCTAAAGATAAAGGAGGAAAGAGATACTGTATTAATGGAGCTGCTTTAAGATTTATTCCTTTAGAGGACATGGAAAAAGAGGGATATGGGAAATATATTGATAAAGTTAAATAAAAATATTTTTTATATTTAATCATAAAGGGTATGTAATTTCGTTATTTTAATTATATACCTTTTTTGTTGTGTAATAATAAAGTTTTTGAGTTCCAGCCAGCTCAAAAGTATTGAGAAATGCGTATTGTTTTTATTTTTTATAAAAAAATAAAATGACAATAAAAAATCAAAAGTTTCCCTAAAATACATTGACTTATATACCGATTTAGAGTATAATACAGTTAATAAATTTTATAGGAGGTATTATATGAACTTATTATCTAGTTTTGTATTACTAAGCGATTCGAAACTTGTTGATACTATCAACAAAATAAACGATTTTATTGCTGGTAATATATTAATGTACGGTTTGCTATTTGCGGGATTATTCCTTTCATTTATTTTGGGTTTCCCTCAAATTACAAAAATCGGAAAAGCTTTTAAATTAGTTTTTGGAGGACTTTTCAAAAAGAAAGAAGGACCTAAAGAAGAGGGTTCAATGTCTTCATTCCAAGCATTGGCAACAGCAGTAGCCGCTCAAGTAGGAACAGGTAATGTTGCAGGGGTTGCAACTGCTATTACTGCAGGTGGACCTGGAGCAATTTTCTGGATGTGGTTATCAGCATTCTTTGGAATGGGAACAATTTTCGTAGAAGCAGTTTTAGCTCAAAAGTACAGATCTAAAATTGATGGCGAATTTGTAGGAGGACCTGCATATTACATATCAAAAGGTCTTAAGAAAACCGGAGTATTTGCTAAAATTTTAGCCGGATTTTTCGCGATTGCGATAGTATTAGCCTTAGGATTTATGGGTAATGCCGTTCAATCAAACTCAATAGCATCAGGTATTAGAGGTATTCAAGGTTTTGAAAATATTAATCCTGCTATTATCGGTGTAGTTATTGCTATTTTGGCTGCTCTAATTTTCATCGGTGGTATTGACAGAATTGCAAAATTTGCTGAACTTGTAGTTCCGGTAATGGCAGTAGTTTACATTTTAGGAAGTATAGTTATATTGGTTATGTTTGCAGGTGAAATCGGACCTACTTTTGCATGGATTTTCAAGAGTGCATTTAATGGGACAGCAGTTGCCGGTGGTATCGCTGGGGCAGCAGTTAAAGTTGCTGTTCAAAAAGGGGTTGCAAGAGGATTATTCTCTAACGAAGCCGGTATGGGTTCTACACCTCATGCTCACGCAGTTGCAAATGTAAAACACCCTGCTGAACAAGGTTTAACAGCTATTATTGGTGTATTCATTGATACAGTATTAGTATGTTCTGCAACAGCACTTGCAATATTAGTAACAGGTGCTTACAATGTTAAGGGAGCTGACGGAAAATTCTTAGCTGGAGCACAATTAACTCAACAAGCATTCAGAACTGCATTTGGTTCAGGTGGAGCTATTTTCTTAGCAGTATGTTTATCATTCTTTGCATTTACTACTATCGTTGGTTGGTATTATTTCGGAGAATCAAATATCAAATATTTATTTGGTAAAGCAGGACTTTTACCATATAGAGCTATAGTTCTTATTTGTATCGTAGCTGGTTCTCTTGGAGAAGTTGCTATCGTTTGGTCATTAGCAGACATTTTCAACAGTTTAATGGTATTACCAAACTTAATTGCTATCCTTTGGTTATCATTTGAAGCTAGAGCTATTATGAAGGATTACAATCAATGTCTATTAAATAATGATGTACATTATGATTATGAAGTAAAATAATAATTTAATTAATGTGATTTTTTAGGAGAGATTTTATCTCTCCTTTTTAATTATAAAAATATAAATTTAATAATTTTGTAACACTTTTGTAATAATTTTGTAATTTTTAGTGCTTATTTTTAGCTATTTGTTGATGTTATATAGAAAATATGATAAAATTATTTATATCGGGTAATTATTTTAAAATAATTATAAGGAGGTATTTATGAAAATAAGAAAGAGACTTTTACTGTTTTCTATACTAATATCAAGTGTACTGGTTTCAAAAGATACTTTTGTTAGCGAGAAAGTAGTTGAGGCTGCAGAATATAAAAATGGAATATTTTATGGAGATGATGGTAAGCCTGCAAATTGGTGGTACAATGACGGCAAAGAATGGTACTTTTTCCAAAATGGGAAAAAGCATAATGGCTATGGAAAAGATGCTTCCGGAAAGAAATTTTTTGACAACGGAAAATATGCAAACTGGTGGAATGACGATGGAAAGGAATGGTATTTTTTCCAAAAAGGTGAAAAACATAGTGGTTATGGAGAAGATGCTTCCGGAAAAAAATTTTTTGACAACGGAAAATATGCAAGCTGGTGGCATGATGATGGTAAAGACTGGTACTTTTTCCAAAATGGAAAGAAACACAATGGCTATGGAAAAGATGCTTCCGGAAAGAAATTTTTTGATAACGGGAAGTATGCAAACTGGTGGTACGATGATGGCGAGAACTGGTACTTTTTCCAAAATGGAAAGAAATTTACAGGAACTGCGAAAGATGGTTCAGGAATTAGAGATTTCATAAATGGAAAATATTCAAAAGAAATTAAAAATGAGTATAAAAATGGATTGTTCTACGATGAAAATGGAGACCTAGCTAATTGGTGGTGTGAAGTTGGAAAAGAGTGGTACTTTTTCCAAAACGGAAAGAAACATAGCGGTTATGGAAAAGATGCTTCCGGAAAGAAATATTTTGATAATGGTAAATATGCAGATGGCTGGTATGATAATGGTGAAGATTGGTACTTTTTCCAAGAAGGTAAAAAACATAGTGGCTATGGAATAGATGGTAACGGAAAAAAATATTTTGATAACGGGAAGTATGCAAATTGGTGGCATGATGATGGCGAAGATTGGTATTATTTTAAAGACGGAGATAAACATAGCGGTTATGGAATAGACGCTAGCGGAAAGAAATTTTTTGATAATGGAGAATATGCAAATGGCTGGTATGATAATGGCGAAGATTGGTATTTTTTCCAAAAGGGTGAAAAGTTTACAGGGCGAGCTAGAGATGAATCAGGATATAGATATTTTGTAAATGGAAAATATGGAAAAAGCCCATCTCAATCCGAATTTATAAATAAAATTACACCGGGAGTTTTAAAAGCTATTAAAGGTAAAGGATTATTTCCTTCAATAGCGGTTGCACAAGCTTGTTTAGAAACCGGCTATGGAAATGACAGCTTATCACCTCCACCTATTTATAATTTATTTGGAATAAAAGCCGGTAAAGATACTCCTCCTTCAAGGTATTATGAAATGAGGACTGCAGAATATAAAAACGGTAAAAAATATTATATTACAGCTAAGTTTATGAAGTTTTCAGGTTATGATGAAGCATTTGAATATTATGCTAAGCTATTTACAAAAAATAAATGGCTTAAAGAATATTATGCTGGTGTATTGGCTGCGAAAACTCCGGAAGAAGCGGCAAGAGCTTTAACAGGAACTTATGCAACAGATCCTAATTATGGACAAAAACTGCTTAATATAATTGACAAACACGGATTAAGAGAATTGGATAAAGAAATTTTTCCTAATGGAGTAAAACCTTAGATGAAAAAATTTAAGAACGAATTTATTGGACTTTGTTCAGGTTTTCTTTGGGCAGTAAATGGTACAGTTTTATCTTTGTTAATGGGGAGTGAATTGCTGAAAAATTATAATGTGGAAGTTATATTTTTTCTACCTTTAGTTTTTGCAGGATTTAACGACCTGTTTGCAGGATTGTTTGTTCTTGGATATAATGGAATTTTTGGAAAATTAAATAAGATATTACCCGCATTGAAAACAAAGACAGGAAAATGGGTTTGTTTTGCGGGTTTAATAGGAGGACCTGTCGGACAATGTTCATATATTATGGGCATTTCTTTGGCAGGTCCTGCTTATGCAATTCCAATTTCTGCATTATGTCCGATGTTTGGAACTCTTTTATCTTTTTTGTTTTTAAAAGAGAAAATTAATTTAAAAACTTTTATTTGTATTATTGGCTGTATTGTAGGGACATTTATTCTTTCATATTCAAAGCCTACAGGAAATTATCCTTATTTTTATCTTGGGATTTTATTTTCTTTACTTGCAAGTTTTAGCTGGGGGCTTGAGGCAACTATTGTAAACTTTGCCACTAAAGAGAAACTTGAGGAAGAAATAATCTTAAATATTAGAGAGTTAGTTTCCGGAATTAGTATATTGTTTTTAGTTTTACCTTGCTTAAATTTGTTTGGAAGTTTTATTACGACAATAAAAAGTTTTGATATATTGAAGTGTTTGATTTTCGCAGGATTTTTTGCGGGTTTAAGTTATTTGCTTTATTATAAAGCGATGAGATTAAATGGAGTTTCAAAAGGAATGGCTCTAAATAGCACTTTTAGTTTATGGAGTGTTATTTTATCTGTTATATTTTTTTCTACTCCACTTACTTTAACCTTATTGATGGGTGTTGCTATTGTAACCATTTCAATAGTAGGTTTATCATTTAGTAGTTAGAAAATTTATTAAAAATGAGACAAAAAATATTTTAATTATTTAAGATAAAGTATTTATTTAAAATTAAAAATGTAGTATAATAAACATATATGAAAAATAAAAGGAGGAAATTTGTATGCATCCAATGTTACAAAAACATGTAGACTCAGGTTATATGAAAGAAGAACATGGTCTATATATCGAAGAAGCTATAGCTAAAGGAGAAACTTTAATTATTTCAGGACATAGATCTGCTGGAATAAGACCATTTATGGCAGCTATTATGGCAGTTGCTAAAGGTTCACATAAAACTGCTCAAGTTAAAGATGAAGCTGGAATCGAAGCTGCAAGTGATGTAGATTATATTTTAATTCCTGCACTTACAGAAGAAAACTGTGAATCAATGGTTCAAGCTGCTTTTAATAAAAAAGGTATGGGAACTATTACTTTCAAAGAAACAGAACTTAAATATTCAATGATGAAAATCATGAAAGTTCAAGCTAAAGAAGTTGGCGATTTAACTAAAGTTGTTCATTTAATTGAATGTAGAAAATTAGATGGTATCCCACACTTAATTAATTTTAGTAAAATGACTTATGATGAAAAAGGAAAAGTTAAGAGAGAAGATTTACTAAGTTGTGAAGATTACGAATAAGATTAAGAGCAAGAATTTGATTCTTGCTTTTTTTGTGCATAAAATTCCTTTATGATAAAATCCTAAAAGTGTCTCAATTGAAAAAAATTGTTTTTTATGTTATCATATTTGATAGTATTGGAGGATTTTTTGTGATTATTTTTGGATTAGATCCCGGAATTGCAATTGTTGGTTATGGAATTATAGAGGCTATCGGGAATAGAGTAAGACTTATAGATTATGGAGTAATTGAAACAAAAGCAGGAATTCCACTTCCTGATAGGCTTAAAATTATTGATGAAGAATTGAACAAATTAATAGAACTACATAATGTTGATGAACTTGCAATTGAAGAGTTATTCTTTAATAAAAATGTAAAAACTGTAATCAATGTTGCACAGGCAAGAGGGGTTGAGATTTTATCCTTTATAAAGAAAAATATCTTGGCTTATGAATATACTCCTTTACAAGTTAAACAAGCTATTACTGGATATGGTAGGGCGGATAAAAAGCAAATGCAGGAGAGTATTAAGATGATTTTTAAACTTAAAGCCGTTCCTAAACCTGATGATGCTGCAGATGCTTTGGCAATTGCGCTTTGTCATTTTTTTAGCTTGAAATTTAAAGAACAATTTAGAATGAAATAGGTGTTTTATGTACGAATATATTAGTGGAGAACTTAAATTTATCTATAATGATTATATTGTTATAGATAATGGTGGAATAGGTTATAAGATTTTTACTTCCAACAATACATTATTTAATGTAACTGTTGGAGATTTTTATACAATTTATACAGATTACATAGTAAAAGAAGATTATGTCGCTCTGTTCGGATTTAAAACTATGGATGAACTTTCAATGTTTAAACTACTTGTAAGTGTAAATAGTATTGGTCCAAAGGTGGCATGTGGAATTTTATCATCAATGTCTGTTGATAGTTTGAAATTGACTATTGTAAATGGAGATGCAGTTGCTCTTGCCACAGCTAAAGGTGTGGGCAAGAAAACTGCACAAAAAATCATTTTGGAATTAAAGGATAAAATTTCTATTGACAGTATAAGTAGTAAAGATATTTCAGGAATGGAAGTTTCAACTTTAGATAGTGGAAAAGACTTGGAAAAAAGAGAACTTGTTTCAGATGCTTTAATAAATTTAGGATTTATGAAAAATGATATTGAGAGATTTCTTTCAAGTATAAATATTGATGAAATGGAAATAGAAGATATAATTAAACTTAGTATGAAAAAATTATAGGTGTTAGTATGTTTGAAGATTATGAAGATAGAATTATAGGTACGGGTTTTTCAAGAGAAGATATTGAAATAGAGACCAGTTTAAGACCGAAATGGATTGATGAATATATTGGTCAAGAAAAAGCAAAAGAAAGACTTAAAATTTTTATTGAGGCTGCAAAAACAAGAAATGAGCCTCTTGACCATAGTTTGCTTTATGGTCCTCCAGGACTTGGAAAAACAACTCTTGCAAATATCATTGCAAATGAAATGGGCGTTAATATCAGAGTTACTTCAGGTCCAGCCATAGAAAAACCTAGCGACCTTGCAAGTATTTTGACGAATTTAAGTAAAGATGATGTTTTGTTTATAGATGAAATTCACAGAATAAATAGAAGTGTTGAAGAAATTTTATATCCTGCAATGGAAGACTATGCACTTGATATAATAATTGGAAAAGGTCCAAGTGCGAGAAGCCTTAGAATTGACCTTGAAAAATTTACTTTGATAGGGGCAACGACAAGAACAGGACAACTTACAGGACCACTTCGTGACAGATTTGGAATTATGTTGAGTCTTGAATTATACAGTATTGAAAACTTACAAAAGATAATTACAAGATCTGCTGGAATCTTGGGAATTGAAATTGAACCTGAAGGGGCGCTAGAAATCGCAAGACGTTCCAGAGGAACACCAAGAATTGCAAACAGACTTTTAAAGAGAGTTAGAGACTTTGCTCAGGTTAAGAGAAATGGAAAAATTGATTTACAAACTAGTAAAGACGGACTTGATATTTTAGAAGTGGATTCTCTTGGACTTGACACAATAGACAGAAAAATAATAACTACAATAATAGATAATTTTTCCGGTGGTCCTGTAGGAATTGATACAATAGCAGCATCAACAGGTGAGGAGAGAATTACAATTGAGGATGTCTATGAACCTTACTTGCTACAAATAGGATTTTTAAGTAGAACAAGTAGGGGAAGAATTGTAACTGAAAAAGCATATAAGCATTTTGGAAGGATAAAAAAGTAACGATTATTTGATTGTTACTTTTTTGTGTTTAAGAAGATGTAAATAAATTTATTTTAAAAATGGTTGTTTACTTTAAAAAAATTTGAAAAATATTGAAAAACAAGATATAATATAAGCTTGTAGATGTATTTTATATTTTAATAGAAGGAAGAGAGTTAATGAATAGTTTAAAAACAGATGATTTTGATTTTGAGCTTGATGAGTCTTTGATTGCTCAGTTTCCACTTAAGGATAGATCAAGTTCAAAACTTTTAGTTGTAAATAGAGAAAATTTTGATTTAGAACATAAAAATTTTAAAAATATTGTTGATTATATAAAAAAAGATGATGTTTTGGTAATTAATGATACTAAAGTTATTCCTGCAAGACTTTTTGGAGCAAGACCTGGTAAGGAAGAAGCTATTGAAGTTTTGCTTTTAAAAAAACATGAGGATAATACTTGGGAAACTTTGGTTAAACCCGGAAAGAAAATGAAGATAGGCTCTAAAGTTGAGTTTGGAAATGGAAAATTACTTGGAGAAGTTGTAGGTATAAGTGAAGAGGGAGAGAGATTTGTAAAATTTTCTTATGATGGAATTTTTGAGGAAATTTTAGATGAACTTGGAACAATGCCACTTCCACCATATATTCACGAAAAATTGGAAGAAAGAGATAGATACCAAACTGTCTATGCAAAACACAATGGTTCAGCAGCGGCACCGACTGCAGGACTTCATTTTACAGATGAGCTTTTAAAAGAGCTTCAAGAAAAGGGAGTTAAGATTGCAAGAGTTACGCTTCATGTCGGACTTGGAACTTTTAGACCGGTTAAGGTTGATAATGTTTTGGAACATAAGATGCATGATGAGTATTATGAAATTTCAGAAGAAAGTGTTGAATTAATTAATACGGCAAAGGAGCAAGGAAATAGAATTTTTGCAGTTGGAACTACCAGTGTAAGAACTTTGGAAACAGTTTATAAAAAGTTTGGAAAACTTGTAGCTTGTAAGGGGAATACGGATATTTTCATATATCCCGGTTTTGAATTTAAGATTGTTGATTGCCTTATTACAAATTTTCATTTGCCAAAATCAACATTAATTATGCTTGTTAGTGCTTTTGCATCAAAAGAGATAATAATGAATGCATATAACGAAGCAACAAAGAATAAATACAGATTTTTTAGCTTTGGCGATGCAATGCTTATTAAAAAGGAGAAGTAATGGAATTAAAATATGAATTGATAAAAAAGTCTTCGGATTGTAATGCAAGACTTGGAAAAATATATACAAATAGGGGAGTTATAGAAACTCCAATTTTCATGCCTGTAGGAACTAGAGCAACTGTTAAGGCGATGAATGTTGATGAGTTAAAAGAGATAGGTTCACAAATTATTTTAGGAAATACTTACCATTTATATTTAAAACCCGGTCAAGAAATTATAAGAATGGCTGGAGGACTTCATAAGTTTATGAATTGGGATAAGCCAATCTTAACGGACAGTGGTGGTTTTCAAGTTTTCAGTCTTGGAGATATTAGAAAGATAACTGAAGAAGGTGTAGAATTCAGATCCCATATTGACGGTTCAAAGCATTTTATTTCTCCTGAAAAATCAATGGAAATTCAAAATGATTTAGGCTCTGATATTATGATGGCTTTTGATGAATGTGCACCATATCCTGCAAGTTATGATTATGTAAAAAATTCTATGGAAAGAACTTTGCGTTGGTTAAAGAGATGTAAAGATTATCATAAAAATACAGATAATCAGGCACTTTTTGGAATTATTCAAGGTGGAATGTTTAAAGATTTAAGAAGAGAGTCTGCACTTGCTACAATAGATATGGACTTACCGGGATATGCTATTGGTGGACTTAGTGTAGGAGAACCTAAAGAAATTATGGTAGAATATTTAAATTATACAACACAATTTATGCCTGAAAATAAGCCTAGATATTTAATGGGTGTAGGAACTCCGGATTATTTATTTGAAGCTGTTGAAGCGGGAATTGATATGGCTGACTGTGTTCTTCCTACAAGAATTGCAAGAAATGGAACAGCAATGACTTCAAAGGGAAAACTCGTTATAAAAAATGCTAAATATGCAAAGGACTTTGCTCCACTTGATGATGAATGTGATTGTTATGCTTGTAGAAATCACACAAGAGCTTATATAAGACATTTGATAAATGTTGATGAAATATTAGGGGCAAGACTTCTTTCAATCCATAATTTAAGATTTTTACTTAAAACAATGGAAAATATAAGACAAGCAATTAGAGAAGATAGATTTTTAGAATATAAAAAAGAATTTTATAAAAAGTATGGATATGAGGACTAGAAATGAATAAATTTTTAAAATTATTGTTAATTTTAGCGATTACACCTATAATTTTAGCAACAGCAGGTTTTGTTATATTACCGTCATCTGTTTTTGCTTATATTAGAGACGGTAAAGAAGTTTTTATCGGATCCTATATGGTTTATACCTTTGCTTTGATAAATGCAGTATTATCATTCTTTGGAATAACATATTTGAGAAGAGTTAGAAAGAAATTTAATGACGAAAACTATCCAACAGGTGTAACTGTTGTAGCTTTTGTAAATCTGCTTATTTCTATTATGTGTAATTACTTTACATTTTCAGTTTTAAAACTTATGTTAAAAAATTCAAAAATGGAAATTCCATTTTATGTAATTAGATTAGTTTTCACTTTAATTGCAATTTTAACCGCAATATACGGAATTTATTTAAGAAGAGTAAATAAAGAAAGCGAATTTGCAATAAGAAATAAATGGACAATGAATAATGATATAGTTTTCGGATTTGCAAATAAATTTTCAGGAATTGTCTTTATTGCAGGTGGAATTTTTATCGTAATAGTATCTTGGATAATAGGCAATCAAAGTCAATTATATATAACAACACTGTTTACTTTAATAATTTGTGCAATATCATCAAACTATATAAGTAGAACAATAGGCATGAAATACAAAATGATGTATAAGGAAAAAGATAAGAAAATATAGAATAAGAATCACACTATTTCTTGATGCTTTGCAACAGGTAGGTGTCCGTGAACCTTGTTATTTCATAATAAAAAAGAAGTCGTTTAAGCGACTTCTTTTAATTTGTATCTTTTTATGAATATTCCTAGTAGTGTATAAAATACTATGAATACAACTTGTGATGCAACAAATAGTAAAAATTTTTCAAAATTTATTTCTTCTAAAAACTTTACAAAATAATATTGTGGCATAAATTTAGAAACATTAATTAGGGCTTGTGGTAAGAATTTCATCGGCAAAAATACTCCTGATGAAAATGCCATTATTAATGTGAAAGCAGAATTTACTCCATTTACAACTTTTACGTCCTTTGAAATTGATACAAGTAGTTGTCCTAGTGAAATTGCAGTAAATGAAAATATAAATACTGCTAGACTCATATATACTAAATTAGTTTTAGGTATTTCTTCGTTCACTCTTGATATTGAAACAGCTAAATAAAAACTTGATATTAATATAGATATTATTACCTGAGCTAAAAATTGTTGTAAAGTTTGTGATTTTTGACTATAAGGGGACAAAGCCATTCTTTTTAAAAGACTTTCTTTTTTAAATTCAGCATCAATATTTATAATTATTGAAATTATACTCATAAAAACTATATAACTTAGGATTAAAAAAGTAGCGTTAAAGGCTTCTTTTCCTTTTTCTTGATTATATAATTTAGTATCTATTATCTTTACATCAATCTCTTTCTTTAATGTATTTATTACCTCTTGTTGATCAACATTTGAATTTATTGCAGACAATGTGTAATTGAGATAACTTTTTAAATCTATTTTTAAAAAGGTTATATATGAAGTTTTTGTTGGTGCTAAAATTGAAATTGCTTTTTTATTATTTAACAAATTTTGTTTAAAATCTTTATTAATTACCATATAAGCTATAATTTTATCCTCAACAATTTGTTTTCTTGCTTCGCTTTCCGTAATTTTTTCTTCTTTTACATTATGTTTTTCTTTTAAATAATTTATTAAGGCTTTTGATTCTTCACTTTTATCTTCATCATTTATCATTAAGTCCAGCTTCATAGGTTTAAATTCAACATTATTATCTTTTGAGCTGGTAAATATAATCAACATAACCATAAAAATTATGAAAGAAAATAAAACGGCTTTTATATTTTTTATAAATATTTTCATATAATTTTTAAATATCATTATACTTATGCCTCCTCAAATATATTAATGCAATTCCAAATAGAATTATAGTAAATGGAATTATAAATTTAGCCATTGTAATCAAGTAGCTATTGTCATTTGCGATATTTACACCTAATAGTGCATTTTCCATATAGAATGTTGGATTTATCTTTTTTATTATAGGGAAAGCTGAAGTTATAGCATTTGTTACACTTGAGCCCATCATTCCTGAAGTATAATTCATTAGAAGAATACATCCAAGTCCAACCATTGTTTTAGTTTCGGTTTTTGCCTTTAGAGCAACTGCAAGGAACATTCCCATAGTTATTCCAAAAATCATAATTAAAAGTAGAGTAATAATTGAAGCAAAATAGTTTGTTATTAGGGTTATCCCAAATACAAGTTTTAAATAAATAATCAATAATGTAGAATTAAAACTTGTAACTATAAGTGCAGATATTATTCCGTTTATTAAATAAGTTGATTTTTTTATTGGAGAAACTAACATTCTTACTGCAAAATCTGATGAGTCATATAAAATATTGTCTATATAAATAACTCCATCAAACATAGTATATAGACTTGCCATAATAATTATTGAAAAAAGTATGGGTTCAACACCTGTAACACCATGGTTTTTGTCCTCTATAAAATCTTTATCGATATTTTTTATAATTTCTTCCTGATTAATTTTAGTTTCATACATTTGTTTTATTTGGTCAAGGATATTTTTAACAACCATAACTTCTGAATTAGATGATATAATTTTTAAAGATAAATCATCTTCTATAAAAGCTTTATATTCTTTGTTTTTTAGATCTGTTTGAACATCTTCTTTTACTTCTTTAAGATTAAGATATGGAATTTGTTTTAAAATATATTCATGTGGATTGTTTTTGTTAATTCCAACATTTACTTTATCAAAATTTTTGCCCATATTAGGAATTACTAGGCAAAAGAATGTAGCTAAAATCATAGGGAAAAAAGTATTCCAAAATAAATTTAGTTTATCTCTAGTTAAATGTAGCAAATTTACTTTTAAAGCAGATAAAATTCCCATTATTCTCTAAGCTCCTTTCCTGTCATTTCTAAGAAAATATCTTCCAGTTTAGGTTTCTTTGAAAAAATTTCTTCATAAACTACATTGTTTTCATCAAGTAGGTAGATTAATTTTTTAATGTTTCCTGTATCACTAGAATAATTAAAAGTTACTTGATTTTCTTTCGCTTCAACATCAATTACCTCGTCTTGTTTTTCTAAGATTGAAATAATTTCAGGTTTTATAAAACCTACAACTGTAATCTTTTCTTTTACACTTACTCCATTAATCAAAGTTTGCATATCTCCGGTTAAGATATTTTTTCCATTATCCATAATAGAAATTTTATTGCAAAGATATTCAGCTTCATCTAAATAGTGAGTAGTATAAAGAATTGATGATCCATTTTCAGCTAAATTTTTAATTCCATCTAAGATAAACTTTCTGCTTTGAGCATCTACTGCAACTGTTGGCTCGTCTAAAATTACAAGTTCAGGCTTATGTGAAATACCACAAGCGATATTTAAACGTCTTTTAAGCCCACCTGATAGCTTCTTTTCCAACATTTTTTCATGACTTTGAAGTCCTGTAAATTCAATAGCTTCATTTACAAGCCTTTTTCTTTCATTTTTATTAGATATATATAGACCACAAAAATAGTCGATATTTTCTTTTACAGTTAAATTATTAAAAACAGCAAGTTCTTGAGGAACAATTCCAATTTTTTTCTTAATTTCATATTCATTAGAAATATCTTTTTTTCCAAAAACTTCAATAATTCCACTGTCATATTTCAAAAGAGAAAGCATACACATTATTGAAGTCGTCTTTCCACAACCGTTTGGACCTATAAGTCCAAGTACATCTCCTTTTTCAAGAGATAAATTAAAATGGTCTAAAACAATTTTTTCTTTAAATTTTTTTATTAAATCTTCTATTTTTATAATCATAATTATCACCTCACCAATATTATATCAACATATTTTTTAAAAAATTAGTGTATTATGTAATTTTATCAATATGACAAATGTAATTTTTTGAAAAATATGGTAAAATAGTTATAATAGTTGTGGTTTTAGTTATTTTTAATTAGATGGAGATATTATGGTATTTTTAAAATATTTTTTATTAAATTTTTTGTTTTTGTTTTCAGAAAAAATGAGTTTTACTAATGTTGCAATTTTTAGTTTGATTTCATTAATCTTTGTGCTTATAGTTGAAATTAAGGAAAATATATACTATAGTCTGGGGTTATCGGTAATTTTTTTGATTATAATTTACTTTTTTCCGGAATTTAGATTTTTTATATTCTCATTTATTTATGCTATTTATAGTAAGTCAATTTACAATATTCCTATATTTTTTGTATTCCTAATTACAAAAGAAGTTGACTTTTTAACATTGTCTTTACTAATTGTTTGTCTATCTCAATATGATAGGGAGCTATATGAAAGAAAAGTTTTTTACCATCGAGAATTTTTAAATTTCTATAAGACAAATTATAAATTACAAAAGAACTTAAAAAGTATGTATCTCGAAGAAGAAAAAAAGAATTATGAAAGCATCTTAAAAGAAAGAGAAAAAATTTCAAAAGAATTACATAATTCAATAGGACATACAATTTCAGCTTCCGTTTTAGAACTAAGGGCATTGGAATTAATATGTGATGATGAAGAGATAAAAACTTCAGTTATAAGAATTAGGGAGAATTTATCAGGTGGATTAGTTGATATAAGAAAAATAATTCATAATATGTATAAATCTGCTTTTGACTTAGAAAGCTCTATTGAAAAAATTATAAATGTTCCAAATGTAAAGTCAAAATTAATATATAGAGTTAAAACAAAGATGAATGAAAATTTAAGTTTTGACATTTTAAGCATTGTAAAAGAGGCATTTTCTAATTTTATTAAACATTCAAATGGAGATAGTTTTACTGTTAGAATAATAGAAAATGAAAATTCTTATATAATTACGATTTTTGACAATGGAAAAAATATTAATATAGAAAAAAATGACGGTCTTGGTATTTTATCGATGGAAGAAATAGCAAAAAAATATAATGGGCTATTCAATGTTATTACAGATGATGGATTTAAGATAAATATTGCAATAGATAAGGGAGAGAATAATGAAAATTTTAATGGTTGATGATGATTTATTAGTATTAAATGCTTTAAGCACCATATTAGGAAAAAGTGGATTTGAAATTGTGCTTGCAACAACAGATTCTAAAAAAGCTGTTGAAACTTATAAAGAAAGTGAAATTGATGTAGTAATTTTAGATATTAGAATGAAAGAAGTAAATGGAGTTGATGTTGCAATAGAAATTTTAGAATATGACAAAGATGCCAAAATAATGCTCTTAACAACTTTCAATGATAGAGATGATATAATTAGAGCTTTAAACAAAGGTGTTTTAGGAGTTATTTTAAAGGATAATGTTGCATCACTAATTCCTGCAATAGAATCTGTAAGTCTTGGAAATAAAATTTTAGATAATGAACTGAATTTAAAAAATCTTTTTAATACTACAAAAAAAGATTTTAATCTTTTAACTCAAAAAGAGATTGAAATATTAGAACAAATTGCTAAGGGATTATCTAATAAAGAAATCTCTGAAAAATTATTTTTAAGTGAGGGAACTGTTAGAAATTATATTTCAGGAATTTTAGAAAAGTTAGAACTTAGAGATAGAACGCAACTTGCAATATATTATTATACGAAGTAAATAAACAAGCACACAAAAAGCCAACATTTCGTTGGCTTTTTGTCTTGAAACAAGGAGGTTTCAGGTTACCTATTTGATTAAAAGGGAGCTATCAATCATTATGTTTAGAATAATCTAATTCTTTTTCTGAATGAGCAACAACGACTGAACAAGTAATATCACCTAAAATATTAATTGCTGTTCTAATCATATCAAAAATTCTATCAATTCCTGCTACCAATGCGATTCCTTCAACAGGAAGTCCTACACTTTGCAGAACCATTGTAAGCATAATTACTCCCGCTCCGGGAACTCCTGCTGTTCCAACCGAGGCAAGAGTTGTAGTAAGTACAATTACAACTTGTTGTTGCAGAGATAAATTTATTCCATAAACCTGTGCAATAAATAGTGCACATACACCTTGATAGATTGCAGTTCCATCCATATTTATAGTTGCACCTAAAGGCAGAACGAAACTTGCGATTGGTTTTGAAACACCCATTTCTTCTTCTGCTGTTTCCATAGAAACAGGAAGTGTTCCTGCTGATGAAGCAGTTGAAAAGGCTACAAAAAATGGAGTTGAAGCTTTTCTAAAAAAAGTTCTGACTTTCATTTTTGTAAAGATTTTTATAGATGATGAATACACTAAAAGTGCATGAATTATACTAGCTAAATAAACTATAAAAATTACTTTAATTAATGGAATTATAACTTTTGGTCCATTATTTGCAATAACTGGAGTAATTAAACCTAATACTCCAATTGGAGCAAGTTTCATTATTCCATTTGTAATTGAAATCATCGCATTTGATATTCCATCAAAAAATGCAAATACCGGTTTTGATTTTGTTTCTCCTAATGATAGAAGTCCACCGCCAAGTATCAATGCAAATACTATAATTTGTAACATACTTCCATCAACTATTGACTTCATAGGATTTGATGGAATTATATTGATTAGAGTATCTATAAAATTAGGTGCTTCATTTACTTTTACTTCTTTTAAAGTTGTAGGTAGAGTGAATCCTGAACCGGGTTTTAAAACATTAGTAAATGCTAAACCCAGAATGATGGCAAAGGTAGTTGTTAAAAAATAAAATACAAAAGTTTTTAAACCTATTTTTCCAAGTTTCTTTATATCTTTTAATTCAGCAACTCCAACAACTAAAGATGAAAATACTAAAGGAACTATTACTAATTTAATTAAATTAAGAAATATTGTTCCAATAGGTTTAAAATAAGCATCAGCAATTTTTGGATTTGATTGTAAACACAGACCTAAAGCTACACCGATGAAAAGTGCAATTATAATCTGTAAGGGTAATGAGATTTTCTTTCTTTTTTTCATGGTTATTCCTCCTATAATAATTTATTACTATAACACAATGCACCTATATTATATCATATATTTAAATAAAATAAAATATCTTTATTGATAAAATTCGTCACGGTAAATTATTTTCCTGAAATTTTTAATAAAAATTTATTAAAAAACTAGCATTTTTTTTAATATATTAAATTGTATAGAAATTTTTGTCAAAATATTTTAATAAATATTATTTTATCTTTTTAAGTGTTATATATTTTTAAAAATATTGTATAAATATTTAATTTTAATTGAATAAATTTACAAATTTTGTTATAATACATAGTGAGTGGAGGTGTATTAATTATGAATAAAAATAAATTCGAAAATGGCAGTATTAAGATATCAAACGATATTTTTTATATGATTGCTGCAATGGCAACTATCGAAGTTGAAGGTGTAAAATCTATCGTTGGAATTCCTACCGATGTTGAAAAAATTAATGCAAAAAATTCTAAGAAGGGAATAGAAATTGAATTTCTAGAAAATGGAATTCACATTGGTGTTAAAGTTTCTATAGAATATGGACAAAAATTTGAGGAAATCGTTAAAAAAATTCAAGAAAATATAAAATTAAAAGTAGAAATGATGACAAGTATTAAAGTTTTAGGTGTAAATATTTGTGTTGAATCTATTGAAAAGTAGAGTGTTTATATGACTAGAAGTGAAGCACGAGAATGGTGTATGAAGTTGATTTATCAATTAAGTATACATAATAATTTTAAATGTGACGAGATAGAAAGTTTTATAGAGTATTTCGATTTGCCTAGTAGCGAGGTTAAATATATTAGAAAAAATTGTAAATCTATAATAGATAATCTTGATAACATTGATAATATTATAAAGGAAAACTTAGAAGGTTGCTGGAATTACAATAGAATAGCTAAAATTGATTTGGCAATTCTTAGAGTTGCAGTAAATGAAATTTATTACTTAGACGATATTCCTGAAAGTGTTGCAATAAATGAAGCTATAGAAATTGCGAATAAATATTCTACTGACGCTTCATATAAGTTTATAAATGGAATTTTGGGAACTATCGTTAGAGCAAAAAAATAAAATATATTTTTAGGAGGTAGTTATAATGTTACTTAATACTTTATTGTTAGTTGTGTTCGTTGGTATTGTTTTTTCAGGCATAGCTGTGTCAACTTTTTTAGTTGGAACTGAAGGCAACAAGAGATGGATTGTTTATCCAGTTTTCTGTGCGATTTGTATTGGTATATTTTTGTTTTTTAAAAATACTATGAATTTAAATTTCCTACCTTGGAGAAATGCATATTTGATTGTTACATTCTATGTTTCAGCTGTTTGTACATTAATGGCATTTATAGCTATTCCTAAAACATCTTTAAAAGCATTAAAAGAAAGTGTAGTTCCTGCAGTAAGCATATTTACAATTGCCGGAGTTCTTTTAATGATTTACTAAAATAGGAGAGTTTTGATGACAACATTTAAGGTTAAAGAAGTGAGTAAGTATATTTCGAATGTACTTAGGAGAGATTCTTTTTTATCTAACATAAGTGTTGAAGGCGAAGTATCTAATTTTAAAAAATCGGGTGGTCATAGTTATTTTAGTATCAAAGATGATGAAGCTATGCTTAAATGTGTAGTTTTTAAAACTATTCCGATTGCACAAAGTTTGAATCTAACTGACGGACAAAAGGTTGTCGTAACAGGAACTGTTATGACTTATGAAAAAGGAAGCTACTATCAGATTTTATGTAAAAATGTTGAAGAGGTCGGTCGTGGAAATTTATATGAGCAGTTTTTAGCTCTAAAAGAAAAACTTTCAAAAGAAGGTCTTTTTAATTCTGAATTAAAAAAGCCAATTCCGAAATTTCCCAAGAATATAGGAGTTGTTACTGCTAAAAACGGAGCGGCAATTCGTGATATTTTAAATACATTGCGAAGAAGATATAGGATTGCAAATATATATTTTTATCCTGCTAAGGTTCAAGGGATTGGTGCGAGTGATGAAATAGCTCTTGGCGTTAAATATTTAGATTCACTTGATTTTATTGACACAATAATTGTTGGTAGAGGTGGTGGTTCTTTTGAAGATTTGAATGCGTTTAATGATGAAAATCTCATTAGAACCATTTTTAATTGTAAAAAACCTGTTATATCAGCAGTTGGTCATGAGATAGATACAATGCTAACAGATTATGTTGCAGATAAGAGAGCTGCGACTCCGACGGCAGGAGCAGAGCTTTCATCTGTAAGCATGGATGAGATAAAAGAATTTTTAAATCAAGCAGAGAAAAAACTTAATAAAAATATTTTAGAAGAAATTTCTGCTGAAAAAGTTCAGCTTGAACATTTTAAAAAAGAATTGGAATATTACAATCCGGCTAATAGAATTACTACATTGAAAGAAAATCTTGAAAATTTGAAAAAATCTTTGGATGAAAAAATAGTTTCAATTTTTAAATATAATAAACAATTATTAGATTTTAAAAGACAATCTTTGGAGATTATAAATCCGAACAGTATTTTAGATAGAGGATATAGCATTATTTATAATGATAAGAATGAAATTGTAAAGGATATTAAGACTGTAAATGTAGGAGATTCTTTGAAACTTAAAGTTTCTAATGGAGAGATTATTTCCGATGTTAAGGAGATTATAGATGGCAATTAAGTTGGAAAATTATGATAAGGGAATTGAAGAACTTATTAAAATTGTAAATACTTTAGAAAAAGAACAATTAAGTCTTGAAAAAAGTATTGAGCTGTATAAAAAGGGAATGAAACTTCATAAAGAATTAGTTGATATTTTGGAAAAAGAAGAAGGTAGACTATTCTTATTTGATGAAAAGGCTCAAGATGAAGAGGAAAAATTTGTAGAAAAAACTTTAGAAGATGGACAAGTGAGTTTAGAATTATAATGGAAGATTTTATAAAATTAATTCATAATGATAAAAGCATAATTGAGACAAGATTAAATAAAGTTTATGCATATAATAATGAGTTTGAAAAAATGTGTGCTTATTCTTTTTCTGTTGGTGGAAAGAGAATAAGAGCAATTTTGCTTTTAGAGGCTTTTAAAATTTGTAGGGATATTTCAGATATAGCTATAGACTTTTCAGTTGCTTTAGAGCTTATTCATAACTATTCTTTAGTTCATGATGATTTACCTGAAATGGATGATGATAAATTTAGAAGAGGAGTATTATCTGTTTATGGCAAATATGGACAGTCAAATGCTGTTTTAGTAGGAGATGAGCTTTTAAATAATGCAAATTTAATTATGTTTAAAGCCATTAAACAACTTGAAAATATTGATGAAATCAAAAATGCTATTTCTGCAAGTGAAATAATTTTAAATTCAAGTGGAATAAATGGAATGATTTATGGTCAGTTTTTAGATCTTGAAAATAATGTAGAGAATTTAAGTGATATTGAAAAGATTAATTCTCTAAAGACAGGAGAACTTTTTAAAGCTGCAATTTTAGCGGGAGCAAAACTTGGTGGAGCAAGTGATAATGATTTAGCACATTTGGAGATTTACGCCAAAAACCTAGGTTTAGTTTTCCAACTTCAAGATGATTTATTCGACTATGATGAGGATGTTGAGTTAAATAAAAAAACTTTTGCAACCGTTCTGGGAAAGAGTGAAGTTGAAAAGAAAATTGAAGAACAAAATAAGATTTCATTGCAAGAAATTAATAAAATTTCAGGAAGAAAAGAATTTTTTGTAAATTTCATTGATTATATGGCAAAAAGGACTTACTAATGGAAAGAGCAGATATTTGTTTAGTTAATCTGGGTCTTGCAAAATCAAGAACTCATGCAAAGAGGATTATTACAGAAAAAAGAGCTTTTTATGATGGTAAAATTATAGAAAAAGTTTCAATGATGATTGAAAAACCTGAATTAGTAATAGTAAAAGCAACTTTTGAAGATAGTTATGTTGGAAGAGGAGCTATTAAGTTAGACTCTGCAATTAAAAACTTTAAACTTGATTTGGAAAATTTAATCTGTATGGATATTGGTGCATCAACAGGGGGATTTACTCAAATTATGTTAAATGCAAATGCAAAAAAAGTTTATGCAATAGATGTCGGAACAGATCAATTAGCAAAGAGTTTACTTGCTGATGATAGAGTAGTAAGTTTAGAAAATATAAATTTTCGATATTTAGATTTTGAAGTTATAGGAGAGAAGCTTGATTTTATTTCTATCGACGTTTCTTTTATTTCTTTAAAATATATTTTTGAAAATTTGTATAAATTTTTAAAAGAAGACAGTATGATTGTGGCACTAATAAAACCACAATTTGAATGTGAGGGAAAGAGCTTAAATAAAAAGGGAATAGTAAAGTCTGAAAAAGTTATAGAAAATGTAATTGAAAAGGTCAGACTTTATGCACTTGGAAATAAGCTCAAAATAATTTCCATAATTGATTCTCCAATACTCGGCGGAGATGGAAATAAAGAAAAATTAGCACTTATTAAAGGGATTTTTTAAGAGGTTTTATGAAAAAATATACAAGACAGAGAATTATTTTAGATTTAGTTGAAAATAATGAGATAAAAACACAAGAAGAGCTTTCAGAATGTTTGGAAAAAAAGGGGATTCGTTCTACACAAGCTACAGTTTCAAGAGATATAAAGGAATTAAAAATTTTAAAGGTACAAACTAAAAATGGAGAATACAAGTATAAGGTTGTAGATTCTATTTATGACTCTTTAGATGAAAGGTTGAGTAAGATATGTAAACTTGCTATTTTGTCTATAAAGCATAATGGAGACGTGATACTTATAAAGACTATTCCATATACTGCAAGTGTTTGTGGTTCGTATATAGAGAATGCAAAGTTAAAAATGGTAAGTGGAATTGTAACCGGAAATGATACCATTTTTATCGCAATTGACGATAAAACTTTTCTAGATTCTGTAGTTGAAGATATAAGAAAACTTGTAAGGTAGGGATTTTATGTTATCTGAATTATATATAAGAAATTTAGCAATTGTCGATGAAATAAAAATTTCCTTTACTGAAGGACTTAATATTTTAACAGGAGAAACAGGAACTGGTAAATCTATAATTATCGGTGCTATTTCTTTGCTTTGCGGTGGAAGAGCTAATACTTCATCTATTGGTAAACGTAGTGATACCGCTTATGTTGAAGGAGTATTTTTTCTATCTGATTATGACGAGAAAATTTTGAGAAATAAATTTGATTTGCTGGGTTTAGATATAGAAATTGAAGATAATATGTTGGTTATTTCAAGAACTATAAGTAAAAATGGAAGATCAGTTTCAAAGATAAATAATAGAACTGTAAATAATTCTATTCTATCTGATATTATGTTGAATATTCTAAATGTTTGTGGACAACATGATAGTTATACATTATTTAATAGATCTGACTTTGTTGAAATTTTAGATAGTTTTTGCGATGATGAGTTTAGAAAAAAATTAAAAGAATTAGAAATGTTATATGATAAAATAAAAAAGGCAAGTTCTAATTTTAAAAAATTAAAGAATAAAGTAAGTAATTTTGATGAAAATGTTGAAGAAATAAAATCAGAAATTGAAGAGTTAAACAGCTTAGAACTTGAAACTTTGGATGAAGAATTTATTGAAAATGAAATTGATAAATTTAATAATAGTCAAACCATTTTAGGTTGTTGTGGAAATTTAGTTGAGGTTTTTGATGGAGAAAATTCAGAAGTAAATGCCTTTTCCATCTTGAATGAAATAAGTAGAAATCTTGTTATACTTGAAGAAAATGATAAGAATGTAAAATTCAGTGAAGATTTTGAAAATATTTCTTTTGGGTTAAAAGAAATTTATACAAAAATTCAAGATTATTATTCAAGTATTTATATTGACGAAGAAAGACTTATGATTTTACAGGAAAAATTTAATCTTTTAAATGACTTGAAAAGGAAACATAAGACAGATAAAAAAGGACTTATAAAATATAAAAATTCATTAGAGGAAGATTTATATTTGCTTGAACATTCAAAAGATTTGTTATTTGAAGAAAACAATAAACTTAAAAATTTAAGTGAAGAATATAAGAAAATTGCTACAGAAATTTCAAATTCCAGAAAAGAAGTTGCAAAGAGAATAGAAAAATTAATTGAAAAAGAACTTTTGGATTTGGATTTAAAAAATTCAATCTTTAAAATAGACATAAAGACAAATAATAAAATTACAAATATTGGTTTTGATGAAGTTACTTTTTTAATTTCTACAAACAAGGGTGAAGAACTTCAAGAAATATATAAAATCGCATCTGGTGGGGAACTTAGCAGAATTATGTTAGGATTTAAGAAGGTTCTATCCGACAGAGATAAGATAGCAACTCTTGTTTTTGATGAAATTGATACGGGTATAAGTGGAATAACCGCTCAAATTGTTGGAGAAAAACTTGCAGAAATTTCAAAAAATCATCAACTTCTCGTAATTTCTCATTTACCACAGATTTCAGTTTTATCTGATACACATTTCATAATAAGTAAAGAAACTGTTGGAGATATAACTTTATCTAAAGTTTTATGTGCAAATTACGATGAGAAAGTTATGGAAATTTCAAGACTTATAGGTGGTGCAAATATTAATGAAACAACTATAAGACAATCTAAGGAAATGATTGAAATTGCAAATGAAAAAAAGGAAAGATTAAGATGTATAGAAAAGTAAAATCGGAAGAAATTTTTGACGGAAAAATTTTGAATTTAAAACTTGAATACTTTGAAAAAGATAATAAAATTTTAAAAAGAGAAATTGTAGAGCATAAGGATGCAGTTGCAATTTTTCCAATTGATGAAAAAGGATATGTATATTTAGTTAAACAATACAGATTTCCAATTCAAGAGGACTTTTTAGAAATTCCTGCCGGACTTGTAGAAATAGGAGAAAATTATGAAGAAACCGCTCTTCGAGAATTGCAAGAAGAAATAGGTTTTAATTCTAATAATTTAGAAAAAATTTTTGAAGGTTATACAAGCGTTGGATTTTGTACAGAAAAAGTTGTAGTCTTCAGAGCTGATAGCTTATTTTCTTCAAAATTACCAGAAGATGAGGATGAAAATTTAAGTATTGTTAAAATCCATTTTGATGAATTAAAAAAGATGTATTTTAATGGAGAAATAAAAGATTTTAAAACGGCAATAGCTATTTTAAATGAAATAAATAGGGGGTAATATGGATTTTATAATGGAACATTTAATTGTTGGAATTGCAGTAATGTTTGTAATTATAGCTTGTAGAGTTTTTCAAGCAAATGTTGCTTTAGCATTGGGAGATGATACTCCGAAATTGAATGGATCAACTAGCTTAAATCCTGTAAATCACATTGATTTGGTAGGGTTTATTTGTTTTTTAGTTTTTAAATTTGGCTGGGCGAAGCCGTTAGAAGTAAATGTATCTAAATTTAAAAATAGATTTTGGGGTAAAATAATTTACTCTTTATCAAATGCTTTTATGTGCTTTTTAATAGCTTTGATTTCAGCAATAATATATATAATTATAGGCTCTAATAGTGGATTTTTATTTTTACTTTTTAGAGATATATTTTCAATCAGTATAGTATTTGGAATTATAGGATTGATTCCATTGCCACCTTTTGATGGAGCGATTTTTGTAAGTGCGTTTTTGTCAAGAGAAGTTGAATATGAATACTTTAAACTTTCAAATTATACAACTTTTATTTTACTTGCATTGATATTGACAAGGACTTTTGGAACATTTTTATCACCTGTAGTTAATACAGTTGGGAAATTTATAATTAAACTTGCGTATATGTTGGTGATGTAATGCAATTAACTGTAAATTTAGATGCTTATTCAGGACCTTTGGATTTGTTGCTCGATTTAATTTCAAAACAAAAGGTTGATATTTACGATATTGAAATAAGTAAAATTACTAAACATTATCTTGAGGCAATAGAAAATTCTGTTTATAGTGAAGATACTGATATATCCGCTTTTTTGCTTATGTCAAGTACATTGGTTGAAATAAAGTCCAGAAGTTTGATTCCAAAAAACACAGACGAAGATGAGGATGAAATTGTTACAAAAGAACAATTGGTTGAAAGACTTATTGAATATAGAAAGTTCAAAAAAGTAGGAGAATATTTTAAAAACTTGGAAATAGAGGGAAGCAAAGCATATTCAAAAATGCAATCTGATATAACTGAATATATGACTGAAGATAAGGAAATTATTTTAAATACAGATGTTGATGTGTTGCTTTCTTTAATGGAAAATATTATAAATCAGTATCGAAATAAAAGTGATGAAAATTCTTTTGAAAAAATTATAGAAAAAGATTTATTTCCGATTGAAAAATACATTTCAATGATACAGGAAAGAATGCTCAAAAAAAAAGAGCTTTATTTTGAAGATTTAATTTTTTATAATGGGACAAAGAGTGAGCTTATCACAATTTTTATATCTGTTTTAGAGCTTGTAAAAAATAATTTTATTAAGATTTTTCAAGATAAGGATAAGAATATTAAACTTAATTTAGTGGGGGATGAAGTTGAATAGTAGAGAATATAAGCAAGTTATTGAGCAGTTGTTATTCGTTTATGGGGATCCTTTAAAAATTGATGATATTGCAAAAGTTTTGGATATTCCGATAAAAGAGGCTACTGTTTACGCTGATGAACTTGTAGAAGAGTTTGAATTTCAAAAAAGAGGACTCGTAATTCAAAAAATTTCTAATCATTATCAGATAAAGACAAGAAAAGAATATCACGATATTATTTCCAAACTTTTTGAAAAAGTTACGATGAAACATTTAACTAATTCAACTTTGGAAACTTTGGCTATAATTGCTTATAAACAGCCTATTACCAGACAGGAAATTGAAGAGATAAGAGGGGTTAAATGTAATAGTTCCATTGAAACTCTAATGTCAAAAGACTTCATTGAAGAGGCAGGGAGACTTGATAGAATTGGTAAGCCAATTATTTATAAGACAACTTTAAATTTTTTAAATCAATTTAATTTGAAATCTTTAAAGGATTTGCCTGACATTGAAAAATTTATTTCTGATGAAGAAAAAAGTCAAATAGTTGAAGATGAAAATGATGTGGAAATAGAAGAAGATGAGAATAAATAAATTTATTGCAAATTCCGGATACTGTTCAAGAAGAAATGCGGATTTACTTTTAGAACAGGGAAAAGTTTTTGTAAATGGAAAACTCGCTACAAAGGGTATTGATATTTCAGAAAATGATGAAGTTTTAGTTGAAGGAAAGAAAATTAAATTAGAAGAAGCAAAAAAATATTATCTTTTAAATAAACCTATTGGATATTCCAGTACAGCGAAAGCCCAATTTCAAGAAAAAATTGTTTTGGATTTGATAGATTCCAAAGAGAGAATTTATCCTGTAGGACGATTAGATAAGGATAGTTTCGGACTTTTGCTTTTAACAAACGATGGGGACTTAGCTTTTAGATTGACACATCCAAGTCATAATGTTGAAAAAGAGTATATTGTAAAGGTTGATAAAACTTTAAAAGAAAGTGATTTGAAAAAGTTATCTTCTGGGATAATGCTTGAAGGGAAAATTACAAGAAAAGCAAGATTTGAAATGTTAGACTTTAAAAATAACATAGTAAAAGTTTTTCTAAAAGAGGGAAGAAATAGACAGATAAGAAAAATGTTTAAAACTTTAGGCTATAATGTTATTTCTCTTGAGAGAATTGCATTTGGTAAAATAAAACTTGGAAAATTAAAATTAGGAAACTACAGAGAACTTAGTAAAGAAGAGATTGAATATTTAAGGAGTTTATAATGATAGGATTAAAAAATGCCACTCCAGAAGAATTTGAAGAACTTTATGTCAAATATGGAATAGGTGGAAGTATTGATTTATCTGTTCCAACATTTTATTTCAGCTTAGTAATGGAAGAAAATATAATAGGATATGTAAAACTTACCTTTAGAGATGAGGATTATTACTTAGAAGAAATAAAATATGATGAAGGAATGGAAAGATTTAATAGATTTTTCATAAAATGTATTGCTTATAAAGTATACATGAAGGGAAAAAAGAAATTTTATTCTAAATTGTTTTTTGAAGGAATTTCAGGAGTTACTAAAGTAGAAGATAATTTATACATTTATGATGTAGATGAAATTTTAGAACAAGGAAAGACTTGCAGTGGATGTAAAAATAAATAATACAAAGACTTTAATTGAATTTTTTATGAAAAATTATATTAGTGAAATTAAAGTTGCAGTTGACATGACAGTTGGTAATGGGTTTGACTCTAAAAATATTTTAGAGATATTACAGCCTGAAAAACTTTATTGTTTTGATATTCAAAAAGAAGCTTTGGAAAATTCAAAAATTTTGCTTGAAAAATATTCGAATTGTGAATTGATTTTAGAAAATCACAAAAATTTTTATAAATATGTAAAGGAAAATATTGATTTTGCAATATATAATTTAGGTTATTTACCTAAAGGAGATAAATATATAACTACTAATGCAGAAGATGTTGAAGAAAGTTTAAAGAAATTGCTCGAGAAATTAAATTCTAAAGGAGTTATTTTCATAACTTTTTATATTGGACATTCTGCTGGTCAGATTGAGAGTTTAGAAATATCAAAATTTTTACAAAACTTAAACCAAAAAGAATATACCATTCTTAAATTTACATTTGAAAATCAAAAAAATAATCCACCTTATGTGGTTATGATTCAGAAAATATAAATTATTTTTATATTGACTAAACAAAAAAAATACATTATAATATATGGGTGTCGTGGAGAGCTGTCCGAGTGGTCGAAGGAGCACGATTGGAAATCGTGTAAACGTCAAAAGCGTTTCGAGGGTTCAAATCCCTCGCTCTCCGCCATGCACTAGGCGGGGTGTTAGCAGTACCTTGTAACCTGTAATCTGCTATAGCAGGGCTGAATTCCCAAGTTAGATTTTCAAGGGGTGTAGCCGACTTTTGTAAGTGGTGTTGACGAGTGGGTCCTTACGCAATAGAGCTTTACGAATCTGGTCAGGTCTTGACGGAAGCAGCCATAAGTAAAATACTCTATGTGCCGTAAGATTGCTTACTTTGAGCTAACTGCAAGGGTACCGTACATTTCTTGTTAAGCGACCTTGGGTGTGCTTACATAACAGTGAGCTATCTGTAAAGATAGCTCTTTTTTTATGAAAATATATTTGATTTATATTCAATTTATGCTAAAATATATTCAGAGGTATAGCTATGATAGTAAAGGATAGTATTAAAGAATTATTAGGTCTTGAAACAGACTTATCAGAAATAGAATATTCTAAGCATGGGTTAAAAAGACATCTTGAAAAAAGAAAGCATTATGATGTTTTAAAATATGTAGATAAAATTAGTGATATAATTGAAAATCCTGATTATGTAGGAATTAATACAAATGGAAAAAAACTGGCTTTGGAGTATGTAAAATGTTATAAAAAGAATATTTTACTGGCTTTAAAAGTTAATAAAACTAAAGATAAATTTTTTATTGTCAGCATGTATAGCATAAATGATTATAAATTAAATAGCAGAAAATTTAGTGGAAGACTAAAGAAGGTTGACAAAGAGTAAAAAATTTGGTATACTATAGTTAAGTAAAGAAGTAGTTGAGGGCAGAAAGGGTTCCTGCCACACCTGCAACAAGGTATCTGAGATGTTGGGTACACCGACCAACCAACTACTTAATTCAAATTTTGAGAGTTGGAGAAGTCTGACTCTTTTTTTGTAAGCAAATTATTTAAACAACATTTAGTATTTTGTGTTTAAGTTTTGTAAGTAGAAAAATCTTGAATAATAAAGGAGGTCATTATGAAAAATAAAAAACTTTACAATGTATTTTTTCCGATTTGGTTTTTACTATTGTTTCCTATAACTTGGCTTATTGCAATGCCTGTAAATTTTGTTATAGATTCAATTGTAATACTATTATCTTTAAAATTTTTAAAGATAGATGATACTTTTCAAAAGTATAAAAAAGTAATTCTAAAGGTATTCTTATTCGGATTTTTTGCAGACTTTGTTGGTGCAATTTTCTTGTTTTTAATATCAAGCTTGTTTGGAATGGGTGGTGAGGATTCTGGATTTTTTAAATGGATTAATGAAAAAATGATTGAACCTATGATGAGAAGTCCTTTTGAAAATATTTATGCTTTTCTTTTAGTAGCTGTTGCAGTATTAATAGCAGGACTTTGCATCTATTATTTGAACCTAAAAAACAGTTTTGCAAAAATTGATATAGAAGCAAAAGATAAGAAAAAATTAGCATTATATATGGCAATATTTACAGCACCATATTTGTTTTTTGTTCCTACATCAGTCGTTTATAATTTACTAGGTTAGATTTTGAAAATTAGATAAAAAAGTTTTCAAGCAGAGTTAGTTAATCTAACTCTGTTTTTGTATTATTAAATAAATTGTTAGTTTAAAACATTGACAAAAAACATTAATAGCTATATAATCTAATTGTGTTATAAAAAAGGTTTTCTTTAATAATATTATCAATTTGCTATTCGACAATTTTATATTCGATAATATTTTTTTGCAAAAAAATAACTCACCTTCGTGAGTTGACCTAAACGACTTAGGTTAGCCATTACTGGCGGTTTGAATTAATTTTTATTTGAACTCGTAATGTAATCTACATAGGTACTAAGTTCCTATATATAAATTATAACACATATTCTATAAAAGTCAATACAATGACTAAATTTTTTTGTGGAGGTTGTAAAAATGGGAAAACAAGAATTTAATGATTATTATTTAGGATTCGACATAGGAACGAATTCTGTTGGCTGGGCTGTTACTGACTTGCAGTATAAACTATTAAGGTTTAATAAAAAAGATATGTGGGGAAGTAGGCTTTTTGAAGAGGCAAAGACAGCTAAAGATAGAAGAGTTTACAGAAATAGTAGAAGAAGACTTGATAGAAGAAAAAGACGTTTAAAACTTTTGGAAGAGCTATTTTTAGACGAGATATCAAAAGTTGATAATACTTTTTTTAGGAGACTTGAAGAAAGTAATTTATACAACGAAGATAAGTCTATTAAGTTTAATTATCCTTTATTTAATGACAAAGATTATACAGATATTGACTTTTATAATGAATATAAAACTATTTACCAGTTAAGAAAAGATTTAATTTTTGAAGATAGAAAATTTGATATAAGACTTTTATTTATAGCATTACATCATATTTTAAAATATAGAGGTCATTTTATCTTTGAAGGACAAAGTTTTGAAGATATAAAAAGTTTTGATTTTATTTTTGAAGAATTATCATCTTGGATTTTCGAAAATTTTGATTTTAATATTGATATAAATTTAAAAGAAAGAATAGAAGAAATTATTTTAAGTGATAATACTAAATCAATAAAGAAAACAGAGTTCAAAAAGATATTTTCAGATAATAGAATATTAGCTATTTTGAATATGGGTGTAGGGAGTAAAGTAGATCTTAAAGATGTTTTTAACAATGAAGAACTTAAAGACCAAAAAATTAGTTTTGCTGAAATTGACTATGAGAATGAAAAAAGAGATGAATTTTATCAACTTTTAGGTGAGAATATTTTTATCGTTGATTTAGCTAAGAAAATATATGATTTTATGGTTTTAAAGAAAATACTTAAAAATAGCGATAGCTTTTCAGAATCTAAAGTAGATTTATATTGTGAACATAAAAAAGATTTAGATAGTTTAAAATATATTTTTAAAAAATATTTAAAACCTTCTGATTATTATAAGTTTTTTAGAAGTAATTCTGAAAAAACAAATTATCCTAGTTATATTGGATTAAGTAAAATAAAAACAAAAAGATTAATTGAAAATAAGAAATGTAGTATATCTGATATAAATAAGGAATTAAAAAATAAATATCTTAAAGATATACAAGTTGAAGCTGAAGATGAAGAGTTATTTAATAATATTTTGCATAAGCTTGATGAAAACAAATTTTTAGAAAAACTTAAAAGTGGAGAAAACTCAACAGTTCCTTATCAAGTTCATGAAATAGAACTAAAGAAAATACTTGATAATCAAAGTAAATATCATTCATTCTTAAATGAAAAAAGCGATGGTATGACTATTTGTGAAAAAATTATAAAACTTTTTGAATTTAGAATTCCTTATTATGTTGGACCTCTTAATACTGATAAAAATGTAAAAGGTTCTAATACTTGGGTTGTTAGAAAAGATGAAAATAACAAAAGTCCTATAACTCCTTGGAATTTTGAAGAAAAAGTTGATACACAAAATAGTGCTGAAAATTTCATTAAAAGAATGACTAATAGATGTACTTACTTAAGACGAGAAGATGTTATACCCAAAAACTCACTATTATATGAAGAATTTGTTCTTCTTAATGAGTTAAATAAAGTTACAGTTGATAATGAGCTTTTACATTCTACTTTAAAGAATGAAATTATAGATGAATTATTTAAAACAACTGTTAAAATTACAAAGAAAAAATTTGTTGAGTTTTTGAAGAAAAAGCAAGCTGTAAGTGATGTTGAGAGTATTACTGGAATAGATGTTGAGTTCAATGGTAAGTTGCAAGGATATAATACATTTAGAAAAATTTTAGGTGAAAAAATAGAAAACCAAAATGTAAAAAACTTTGTTGAAAGATGTATAGAACTTAAATGCTTATATGGAAGTGATAAAGAATTATTTAAAAATGCAGTTGGAGAATTATATAAAGAATGTAATATAACCGATGAAGAATTTACTAAAATTAACAAATTAAATTTTAATAAATGGGGAAGACTATCTAAAGAATTTCTAACAGGTATAAGTTTTGAAAAAACTGATGGTACAGAAAGATTTGAAAGTGTTATAGAAGCATTAAGAAGTACCAATTATAATTTAATGGAACTTTTATCTGATAAATTTAATTTACAATCTAAAATAGATGAAAATAATGTAGAAGAAGATTTTTCTAATATAGATATAAAAGAATATGTAAATGAATTATATGTTTCTCCATCAGTTAAGCGTTCTATTATTCAAACTTATAAAATAGCTATGGAAATAAAGAAAATTACAGGCAAAAATCCTAAAAAAGTATTTATTGAAATGGCAAAAGGTGGAGGAGAAAAAGGAAAGAGGACAGAAAGAAGAAAAGATAAAATTAAAGAATTGTATAAAAATATGAAAGACTCACTTTCTGATTATTGCAATAATTTACAAGATTTAAGTTCGCAAGTTGAAAAATATGATGATAATAGATTAAGACAAAAGAAGCTGTTTTTATATTTTATGCAAATGGGAAAATCAATGTATACTGGAAAAGATATAGATTTAACAGTATTATTTAATACTAATGTTTATGATATTGACCATATCTATCCTCAATCAAAAGTAAAAGACGACAGCTTTGATAATATAGTATTAGTTGAAAAAGAAGAAAATCATAATAAGGATAATGAATTACTTAAGCCTGAAATTCAATCCAGAATGAATAATTATTGGATCTTTTTAAGAGAAAATAAATTCATTTCAAAAGAAAAGTATAATAGACTTACAAGAAAGAAAGATTTTACAGATGAAGAACTTGGAGATTTTATTGCTAGACAGCTAGTTACAACAAGACAATCTACAAAGGAAGTTGCAAAACTTTTTGAAAAAATTTTTGATAATGTAAAAGTAGTATATTCAAAAGCTTCTTTAGTAAGTGAATTTAGGGAAAAGTATAATATAATTAAAGTAAGGGAAGTAAACGATGCTCATCATGCGCAAGATGCATATTTAAATATTGTTGTAGGTAATGTTTTTAATACTAAATTTACAGAAAATTATTGGAAATTCATAAGAGAATTAAAAAATAAAAACGAAGAAAATCCTGACAAAAAAGAAGGTTACAATTTTGAAAAGATTTTTGAATCTGATGTATTTCGTAATGAAGATGTCGCTTGGGTATTTTCAAAAGAAAATAAAGAATTTAACACGATAAATACTATAAATAAAATGGTGTATAGAAAAACTGTAAATATAACTGAAATGCTTGTTGAAGGTAAAGGTCAACTGTTTAATTTAACTATAAAGGATAGGACACAATTAAAGAAAAACGTTGGAAATATAGTTGCAAATATACCTAAATCATTAAAAAACATAAATAGACAGTTAAAAAATGATGAATTAGCTAAAAAATATGGATACTTTGATTCGCTAAATAATTCTTATTTTGTTTTGTTTAAGTATGAAAAAAAAGGGAAAGAAAAGATTGGGTTTGATGGAATAACTATTGTTGATAAAGAAAAGTTAAAAAATAATTCAGATATAGAAAAATTTTTAGAAAATAAAGGTAATAAAAATGCTAAGTTGATAAGAAAGATATTTAAGAATCAAAAAGTGTTAATAGATGGATATCCTTATTTATTGAAATCTTACAACAAAGATAAGGCAATTAGATTTGATAATTTTAAGTCACTATATCTTGATGAAACTAATTTAAAGTTTACAAATGATGCTATAAAATTTGAGAAAAATAATGCTAATGTTGATTTTAAAAAGCAAAAATATATAGTAAGCTTCTTAAAAAAGAAAAAGCAAAACGAAATTAATGAAACTTATGAAGAATGTATTGATAGATTAAATAATGAGTTTGATACACTATTTTTAAATCTTTGTGATATTCAAAAATCATCAATATATAAAAACTATAAATTACCTGATTTTATTTCAAAGAAGAATATAGTAGAAGTAAAAGATAAATTTGAAGTTTTTAAAAATTTGGAACTTTATGACAAATCAAAACTCATTAAAAATTTCTTAAATTATTTTAAATATGATAATAATAAATTAGATTTAATAGCTATTGGTATAGATAGCAAAGCAAATTGTATTCAAAAACATTTTACAGAAGATTTGATTAAGGATTTTGTTATTGTTGATGAGTCTGTTACAGGACTGTTTGTGAAAAAAGAAAGGCTTGAATAATGGCAGGATGGAGAACAATAGTAATAACGGAAAGATGTAAGCTCGATTTAAGGTATAACAATATGAATATAAGGAAAAATGAAAGTTTAAAACAGGTTAATATTTCAGAAATAGGTGTGCTTATTATAGAAAGCACATCTGTTTCTATAACTTCTGCTTTACTTAGTGAACTTATGAAAAATAAAATTAAAGTTATTTTTTGTGATGAAACACATAATCCTGAATCAGAATTAATTCCTTATTATGGGGGTTACGATTCTAGTGAGAGAATAAAAAGTCAAATCTTTTGGGATGATGAAATAAAAGAAAATCTTTGGACTCTAATAGTATCTGAAAAGATAAGAAAACAAATGGAAGTTTTGAAGTATTTTAATCTTAAGGAATATAAACTTTTAGAAAATTATATGTTTCAAGTAGAACATTTTGACGTAACAAATAGAGAGGGACATGCTGCAAAAGTATATTTTAATTCACTTTTTGGAGTTAATTTTAATAGAGATGATAAAGAAAATGTTATAAATATGGCTTTAGACTATGGTTATTCTATCTTGCTGTCTCTTTTTAATAGAGAAGTTGTTAGCAATGGTTATATAACGAATATCGGACTATTTCACAGAAACAAATTTAATCCTTTTAATTTATCTTGTGATTTGATGGAACCTTTTAGACCTTTAGTTGACAAATTGGTAGTAGAAATGGGAATTGACAATTTTGGCACTGATGAAAAAAGAAATTTACAACAACTTTTATCTACTCAATTATATATAAAAAATAAAGAATATTATTTACCAGATGTTATTAAAATTTATACTAAAAGTTTATTAGATGGTTTAGACGAAAGAGATTTAACAAATTTATGGTTTTACGAAAATGAGTTATAGATTTATGAGAATATTATTATTTTTTGATTTACCAACTTTAGAAAATGAAGATTTAAAAGAATATAGACATTTTAGAAAGTTTTTAATAAGTAACGGATTTATGATGTTACAAGAATCTTGCTATGTAAAAATGCTTTTGAACTCAACCTCTACAGACAATTTTTTATCTAAATTAAAGAAAAACTTGCCTCCAAAAGGGTTAGTTCAAGTAATTACAATAACAGAGAAGCAATTTCAAAAAATGGAAACTTTAGTTGGTGAATATGAAACTGCTATTTTAGATAGTGATGAAAGGATAGAAGTATTTTGAAATTACAATTAAAAAATTTTAATTTTAGTATTGATTTGGATGAAAAGATTAACACAATTATTATTGAAAATAAAATTGAATATAGAAAGATTGTAAATTCGTTTGTTAATGAATTAAGCATCCGAGATGGAAATATTTTATTATCAAAGGATATTGAACTTTTAGTTCCAGAAAAGTATATATTTACTTTTTATGATTATTTTACTTTTGATATCAATAAATATGCACTTACTAGATTTTATAAAAAATTAAAAGAAATAGCTATATTGGAACATTCAATTGAGACCTCTAATTTAAAAAGTAAGATTGAAGAATATGTGTATAATCTTACTAAGCAATATGATATGTATTTGGATATATCTTGCGATTTGGATGTTACAGAAATATTGAAATCTTTGAATGTAAAAATAAAACAATATAGTGAATTACTACTTGATAAAATTATAAATTATATCAATGTAATAAATGAAATATTTGGAATAAAATATTTTGTATTTATTGGTTTTAAAGAGTATTTTACCGAAGATGAAATTCTTGACTTTTATGAATATATAATCTATAATGATTTTAATGTAGTCTTAGTTGAACCTAATAATTCAAAAAAAATTCAAACTAAAGAAAAAATTTATATAATTGACGAGGACCTATGTGAAATTTATTAATTACATATCGGAACGTAACCGTAAAAACTTTCACCTCAAATCTTGCATTTGAGGTTTGAGAGTAATGTAATCTACATAGGTACTAAGACGAGCAAGTCACGTTGTCTTTGTGTTAGATGGTTTGAGAGTAATGTAATCTACATAGGTACTAAGACAAAGGTATCTGAAACAGATGTAACAGTTCAGTTTGAGAGTAATGTAATCTACATAGGTACTAAGACAGTGCAAGAGTTGTTAAAACAAGGACATTGTTTGAGAGTAATGTAATCTACATAGGTACTAAGACTTCCTTTGTTGTAATATCTTCATCACCCCCGTTTGAGAGTAATGTAATCTACATAGGTACTAAGACAGAACAATTTTTATTGTTCTCTTCTTGCTAGTTTGAGAGTAATGTAATCTACATAGGTACTAAGACACAGTTGATAATTTAGCTTTTGTTTTCTTTGTTTGAGAGTAATGTAATCTACATAGGTACTAAGACATAAAAATCTTGATTTAACTATTTCTTTTGTTTGAGAGTAATGGGCTTGAGATATAATAGGGATACAGAGAAAAAAGCTTGATAATTCGGGGCTTTCAGCACTGTATCCTTATTTTTAAAATTGTAAAAATCAAACAATCAGGTCTAAAAGGAGGCATTTATGGTATGTAAAAATATTTCAAGCCATTACATCAGCCTTTCCGATACAAGGAAGGTGAGAGTTTTATGAGATGGATAATAAAAATAATCTTGTTCCCAATCAGTTTGCTGTTAAGCATTTTGACTGCCTTTCTGACATTCTTGCTTAGCGTAGGAACAGCGATACTGTACTTGCTCATGCTGATGTGTGTATTTGCTGCCATAGGCTCGTTCTTTATGCTACACAACACAAGAGCAGCAATAGAGGCACTCATTATAGGATTTCTACTAAGTCCTTACGGAATACCGATGATTGGAGCGGCAATCATAGCTTTTATACAAGGAATCAATGAAGCCATAAAATCAATATAAAAAATTTCATAAAAATGGTTACCAAAGGCGATAGATAAAACTATCGTCTTTTTTCGTGCAAATTTTAAAGAAAGGAGGGGGTGAAAGATGGACTTTGATTATTTTTACAATCGAGATACGGAAAGATTCAGCTTTTATATGCTGCCTAAAATTTTGGTAACCGAAGATTTATATAAAAATTTATCTTCCGATGCCAAAATACTCTACGCCTGTTTATTAGAGCGTTCAAGCCTGTCATTCAAAAATGATTGGATTGACGAGCAAGGTAGAGTTTACATCGTATTTACGGTTGAAGAAATCATGAAGATGTTAAACAAGTCCAATAAAACAGCGGTAAAGATTCTAAATGAGCTTGATGCCAACACAAAGGGAATCGGACTGATTGAGAGAAAAAGGCAAGGACTTGGAAAGCCGAACATTATTTATGTGAAAGACTTTATGAGTGTGTTTCGCTCCGAGTGTAAAAATTACACTTCAGAAGTGAAGAATTTACACTCCAGAAATGTAGAAATTACACTTCAAGAAGTGAAGAATCTACACAGTAGTAATACTAATATAAATAAACCTGATTATAGTAATACTGATTTTAGTAATGGGCAAACCGGACTTGGAACATTTCAAAATGTATTTCTCACAGAAAAAGAAACAAAAGAACTAAAGGAGATATTAGGCTATCAATTTGACAACTACATTCAACGCCTGTCAACCTATATTCAAAGCACCGGAAAGACCTATAAAGACCATAAGGCAACAATCCTTTCTTGGTTTTATAAGGATCAGGGAACTAAGAAAGCGGATAAGCCATCCAATATCCCGACATGGGAAGAATATGACAAAGGAGAGCATTTATGATGAGTGAAATGAAAAAAATAATGATTGAGGATACCGAGTATGCCTACGATCCTGAAAAAGAATATATCAAAGACGGACACGCCTATTGCAAGAACTGTCATGAAAGAAAAGACGGAAAAGCCTTAGAGATGCTTGGTAAAAAGAGAATCTATAAAGTTTCCTGCAAGTGCGACAGAGACAGAGAAGCCAAACAAAAGGCAAGAGAAAAGCAGATGGAGATTGAGCGATTAAAAAGAAGTTGCTTTGCCTCCCTTATTCAGTGGACATACACCTTTGAAAACTATCAGGGAGAAGAAAATCAGAGCCTTACCATTGCAAAAAACTTTGTAAAAGAGTATGAGGAGATGAAAAAAGAAAATATCGGACTGTTATTCTATGGTTCAGTCGGAAGCGGAAAAACATATCTTGCCTGCTCCATTGCCAATGCACTCATAGAGCAGTATCAGATAAGCGTAAAGATAAGAAACTTTGCCCAGATAATCAACAATCTGCAAAAAAGCGGCTTTGATTTTGATAAAAATGAGTATATTGAATCGCTTGTAAATACTTCCGTTCTCATCTTAGATGATTTGGGAATAGAAAGAGATACCAGCTATGCCAAAGAACAGGTCTATAACATTGTCAACAACAGATACCTGAAACAAAAACCGACCATATTTACAACCAACCTGTCCTACGACACCATTTCAAACTGCACAGAAAGCGTGGAATACCAAAGAATATATTCAAGAATTATAGAGATGTGTATTCCGGTGATGGTTGTCGGAGAAGATTACAGGAAGATGATTCAAAAAGAAAAGCTAAACCGAAATAAAGAACGATTACTAAACGGAGGTGATAGAAGTTGATTAACGAAGAAATTGCAAGAAAGACACTAAACCTTGAGATTAAAGCTGCCAAAGTAACCGGAAAACTTCTTTTAACGCTATTGAAAAAACTGATGAAAGAAGCGAAAAAACTTGGAGGACTTGAAAAACTCGTTAAAGTAAACGGAAATGAAGTCAAGCTCAAGGATATGGCGAAAAAAGGGCAACTGGAAGAAATACCGGTAGAAGAAGCGGAATTGAAAGAACTGAAAAAAGAGCTGAACAAATACGGGGTTAAGTTTTCGGTCATGAAAGATAAGGAAACAGGCAAATACGCCGTATTTTTCCAAGCCAAAGATATGAAAATGATGGAGAAAGCCTTTAAAAATGCTCTTGCAACATCAGAAAGGAAAACGGAACGGAAAGAGTCCGTTCGTAAAAATATCGAGAAGTTTAAAGAGATGGCAAAAAATACTGTTTCTAAGGACAAAGTTAAGAATAAGCAAAAGGAGCAGAGCCTATGAGCAGCTTGATAACATTTGAAAATATGGAATTTGGGAAACTCACTGTAATGGAAAAAGACGGTGAGTTTTTCTTTATCGGAAAAGAAGTTGCCGAGAAGTTGGGATATGCAAGAGGAAGAAAAGCGGTATTAGATCATGTAGATGCAGAGGACAGAGATGAAGTCCCATTTCAGGACGCCATCGGAAGAATGCAAAAAACATCAATTATCAATGAGTCCGGCTTATACTCTCTGATCCTATCTTCAAAGCTGCCACAGGCAAAGGAATTTAAGAAGTGGATCACCACAGAGGTATTACCGAGTATTCGTAAAAATGGCGGATATATCAAAAATCAAGAAAATATGAGCAATGAAGAAATATTGGCAAATGCGGTACTCCTTGCCAATCACCTGATTGCTGAAAAAGAAAAAATCATAGAGGATTTAGAGCCGAAAGCCAAGTATTTTGATGAATTGGTAGATAATAACTTGCTGATCAACTTTAGAAATACAGCAAAAGAGCTTCATATTCCACAAAAGGTATTTATTCAATTCCTCATAGACAAGGAATTTATTTATCGGGATAAGAAAAATAGACTTCTACCCTATGCCAAGAACAACAAAGGATATTTTGAAGTAAAGGAATGGTGCAAAGAAGGGAGCGAAGCGGTCGGGATACAGACCTTTGTAACACCGAAAGGCAGGAACTACCTATTACTTTTGACTGGAGGTGAAAAGACTCGTGATAGATAAAATATTAAAAGACATGAAAGGCTTATTCAAAGTGCAAGATAAGGCAAGGTTTGTTAAACAGAACATTCCCTATCTTGCATTTTTCTATGTAGGCAACATCTTCTCCCATCATGTAAGAAGCTATACCGGCGGAGATGTCATAGATAAAATCTTTCAAGGGATATTAGAGCTTAATACAATGAGCTTTCTCCCAAGTATTTATTTGGTGGATATACTGACAGGAATAGGAGTTGCTGCTATAATTAAATTCATTATCTATACCAAAGGTAAAAACGCCAAGAAGTTTAGGCAGGGAAAAGAGTATGGCTCAGCAAGATGGGGAAATAAAAAAGACATCGAGCCGTATATGGATGAAAAGTTTCAAAACAATATCTTGCTCACTCAAACAGAACGATTAACTATGAACGGCAGACCGTCTAATCCAAAGTATGCAAGGAATAAGAATGTACTTGTTATAGGAGGATCAGGAAGTGGCAAGACTCGATTTTTTGTAAAACCAAACCTTATGCAAATGCACAGCAGCTATTGTGTAACCGATCCAAAAGGAACGATAGTTCTTGAGTGTGGTAAAATGCTTGAAGATAACGGATATGAGATAAAAATCTTAAATACCATCAACTTCAAAAAGAGTATGAAATACAATCCATTTGCCTATATTCGTTCTGAGAAAGATATATTAAAACTTGTTCAGACCATCATTGCAAACACCAAGGGCGAGGGAGAAAAATCAGGTGAAGATTTTTGGGTAAAAGCCGAAAAGCTCTACTATACAGCACTTATCGGCTATATCTTCTATGAAGCTCCAAGAGAAGAAAAGAACTTTGCAACCCTTCTTGATATGATAGACGCTTCGGAAGTAAGGGAAGATGATGAAACCTATATGAATCCCATTGACAGACTCTTTGAAGCACTTGAGAAGAAAGAGCCTACACATTTTGCAGTCAAGCAATATAAGAAGTACAAATTGGCTGCCGGAAAAACAGCAAAATCTATTCTCATTTCCTGTGGTGCAAGGCTTGCTCCATTTGACATTCAGGAGCTTAGGGACTTGATGCAAGAAGATGAATTGGAACTGGATACTCTTGGTGATAGAAAGACTTCCCTCTTTGTTATTATCTCGGACACCGATGATACCTTTAACTTTGTGGTGTCTATTATGTACTCACAACTTTTTAATCTCTTATGTGATAAAGCCGATGATGTATATGGTGGAAGATTACCTGTTCATGTGAGATGCTTACTTGATGAGTTTGCAAACATCGGCTTAATTCCAAAGTTTGAAAAGCTGATTGCAACCATCAGAAGTAGAGAGATTTCAGCAAGTATCATACTTCAAGCACAATCTCAGCTAAAGGCAATCTACAAGGATAACGCCGACACGATTGTTGGCAACTGTGATAGTACCCTATTTTTAGGAGGGAAAGAGAAAACAACTCTAAAAGAGCTTTCTGAAACACTTGGTAAAGAAACCATAGACCTATATAACACTTCTGAAACAAGGAGCAATCAAAAGAGTTTCGGATTAAATTATCAAAAGACCGGTAAGGAACTGATGAGCCAAGATGAGATAACAGTTATGGACGGCAGTAAATGTATCTTTCAACTTCGTGGTGTCCGCCCTTTCCTATCGGATAAATTTGATATTACAAAGCACAAGAACTATAAGCTACTTGAGGATTATGATAAAAAGAACCTGTTTGATATAGAAAGCTATATGAAAAGAAGGGGCAAGGCTAAACTAAATAAGAATACGGTTATTATGAAGTTATAGCTGTTAGATATTATTTGCATTTGGTATAATAATCAAAGAGAAATACACAAGGAGGAAACATTATTGAACGATAAAGAACTGATAGGAAAAGTTCATTCATCTATGTATCACCAATTAAAAAGAAAAGGATATGCAACAGCAGTAGATGTGCTTATGGATTTGGAAATACTTTCAAAGACCGACTATGAACTTTGGAGAAATGGAAAAGTTTTGTATTTGGAAAAAGTATGCAAGGTCAATCTTAAAAAATTGTCTACAATACTGCATGAAATGAGGGTATATGCAAAGAAAGGAAATCTAAAACCGTCGTTTTGTGTATATAAGAAATGGGCGGTTAAGAAAAAGAACGGGCAAGGGAAAAAGCCGGTTATTAAACTACGGTTTAGCAAAAGTGGTTCTGAAGATATTGAAAAATGGTATGCTACTCACTTTGTAGACACGAAGAAGATAGAAAAGATAAAAGAAGAAAAACAAGTAAATAACAGTGATGATAAGCAGTAAGTCTAAAAATAGATTTGCTGCTTTTTTCATGTAAAAAGCAGGAGGAAAGATGATAAGGATAAGAAATCCCACTTAATAAAACATAAGAAAACTTAACAGTAGCGTTATGAAGCGATTGGAAAATAAAACTTTCAGTCGCTTTTTTTATTGAAAAGAAAAAGGAGAAATAAAAAACATGAAGCAGGAAATGATTAACATCAATGCCAACTTGGTTGCAGAGCCTACGTTCTCAAGTTTTGAAAAAGATGAGGAAACAGTAGAAGTTACAAACTTTACTCTTGTAAAAAAGTACGGGAAAGGCAAGGAATATATCAACTGTGCAGCCTATGGCGAGAAGGCAGAAACAGCAAAAGACTTTGAAAAAGGCGATCTCATTCATATCTTTGGATATTTCAAAGAGCGTGAAAAAGACGGTAAGACTTACAAAAACTTTGTAGTAAAGTCATACAACAAAATTGAGAAGAAAGAAAATAGGGAGGAAGAATAAAATGGAATTTTTTACACAGGCGGTAGATGTATTAAAAATATTAGTTATGGCGGTAGGTGCAGGACTTGGTGCATGGGGAGTTATCAACCTGATGGAAGGGTACGGTAATGACAATCCCGGAGCAAAATCACAAGGTATAAAGCAGCTTATGGCTGGAGGAGGTATTGTCCTTATAGGCTTAAAGCTTATTCCGCTACTTGCAAATCTTTTGAAGTAAGGAGAAATCTATGTTTGGTATTTTCGATAAGATAGAAGAATTTTTCAGAGAACTTCTGCTCGGAGGTATCAAGGCAAACTTAGAGTCCATGTTTCTTGACATAAACAATCAGGTAAACAGCGTTGCAGCAGATGTAGGAAAGACACCTATGGGGTGGAACGGAGAAGTATTCAGCTTTATTAAAAATATTAATGACTCCGTTATTATTCCCATAGCAGGGCTAATCATAACGGCAGTCCTTTGTATCGAGCTTATCAATATGGTCATGCAAAAGAACAATATGCACGATACGGATACCTTTGAGTTTTTCAAATACATCATCAAGATGTGGATTGCTGTATGGTTAGTATCTCATGCCTTTGAGTTTTCAATGGCGGTTTTTGATGTTGCACAAAGTATGGTAAACAAGGCGGCAGGGGTAATCAACACCTCTGCCACAGTTTCCGGAAATCAGATTGTTCAGATGGTGGATGCCCTAAAGGATAAAGGACTGGGTGAGCTTTTAATGATTCTGTTTGAAATCTCACTTGTAAAAGTTGCAATACAGGCAATATCCATCGTGATTATGCTTGTAGTTTATGGAAGAATGTTTGAAATCTATGTGTACTCATCTGTTTCAGCCATTCCTTTTGCGACGATGGGAAACAAAGAATGGGGGCAGATAGGAACAAACTACATCAAAGGACTGTTTGCTTTAGGGCTTCAGGGATTGATTCTAATGGTTTGTCTTGGAATTTATGCAGTATTGGTTAAAACGATAAACTTTACGGACATACACACGAGCATATTTATGGTACTCGGATATGCCGTATTACTGGGACTGATGATGTTAAAGAGCGGAACGCTTGCAAAAAGCGTGATGAACTCGCATTAAGGAGGAAAAGATGAAAACAGAAAATAAAGAAAGACTCTTTTTAGCTGTGGAAGTTTTACTTGCAGGATTTGCAGTAGCTTTTACTGCACTGAGCGGAAGAAAACTAAGCAGACTGGAGAAAAAGATTGATACTGTCAAAAGGGACAGCAATTCCATTTTGATGTTTCAAAGTGAGAAAAATAATGAGATGGAAAGAGAAATCGAAGAAGTAAGGGACGAAGTTTCAAGCGTATATGGACATATAGAGGAACTTTTGAGAATAAAGGAAGATGGGAGGTAGCTTATGGCGTATGTACCCATTCCAAAAGATTTAAATAAAGTTAAAACAAAAGTTGCTTTTAATCTTACCAAAAGACAGCTTATAGGATTCAGCGTTGCAGGACTTATAGGAATCCCCGTATATATCTTTACAAGGAAATTTGTACCAAATGATATAGCGGTCATACTTCTTATTGTATCAACGCTTCCTATATTTTTCGCAACTCTTTTTGAAAAGGACGGACTGCCCTTTGAAAAGTATTTTAAACATATCTATTTGCACAAGTTTTACCAACCGATGAAGCGTGTGAGAAAGGAGGTTTACCTTGAACAGCAAAAGAAAAATTCAGCAGATAAAGTTAGAAAGAAACAAAAAGGCACTGAAAAGTCAAAAAGAGGACTTAAAGCAAAATAAGGGAAAGATTAAAAAAGATGGAAGCCTACTTGACCTTATCTTTAAGAAAGAGCAAAAACGCTATACCGTAGAAGATACCCTTCCCTATCTTAGAATGTTAAAAAGCGGTATATGCCAAACAGATGAAAGGCACTTTAATAAAAGTATCGTCTTTGAGGACATTAACTATCAGCTTGCCTTAGATGAAGATAGGGACTTGATTTTTAATCAGTTTGCAAACTTTCTAAACTCCTTTGATCCGAGTGTAAGTATCGAGCTTTCATATATTAATCAGCTTGGAAGGAATGAAGAAATGCAATCGGCAATACAAATACCGGATAAAAAGGACGGCTTTGACGATATACGATTAGAGTTTAGAGAAATGCTAAAAAGCCAGATAGTAAAGGGAAATAACGGACTGAAAAAATCAAAGTATGTAACATTTACAGTAGATGCAGACAATATGGAACAGGCAATCTCAAAACTTGAAAGACTGGAGATAGACATCTTATCCAATCTTAAAAATATGGGAGTAAGGGCGGAAAGCCTTACCGGCGAAGAAAGGTTAAAGATTCTTCACGATATATTAAATCCAAGTAGGACATTTTACTTTTCATATAAGGACTTGCAAAGAAAAGAAAGTACAAAGACATATATTACACCTGATGAGTTTAACTTTACACCAAGCAGATATTTTAAGTTCGGCAAATTCATCGGAGCAACAAGCCATTTTCAAATCCTTGCAAGTGAGCTTTCAGACTGTATGCTTTCAGAGTTTTTAGACATTGATGATAACATCAATATCTCGTTTCATATCAGGGCGATAGAACAGAGCGAAGCCATTAAGATGGTAAAAAGGAAAAATACCGATATTGATAAGATGCGAATTGAGGAAAATAAAAAGGCGGTAAGATCGGGTTATGATATGGGTGCGACACGTTCCTTGACAACTACAAATATTGTAGGAAACAAGGCAT